>Ga0194120_10000986_pt1 | contig 53171 bp, 48 predicted proteins | sample TA2MahCa65mmetaG_FD_148642 | JGI IMG/M metagenome (GOLD analysis project Ga0194120, IMG submission 148642) | Freshwater microbial communities from Lake Tanganyika, Tanzania - TA2015019 Mahale Deep Cast 65m | ecosystem: Environmental > Aquatic > Freshwater > Lake | place: Tanzania: Lake... | reverse complement strand
ATATTTGCAACCCTTTCTGAAATGGATGGGCGGGAGGTAGTTCAGCCCGGTAGAATACCTGGTTTGGGACCAGGGGGTCGCAGGTTCGAATCCTGTCCTCCCGACAACAAAATCAAGCCTTGGCTTTAATGCCAGGGCTTTTTTGTTTTGAAGGGTTGCAAGCTTGCAAGAATTGTTGCCCCCTCAACTCCATTAGGACCACTGAGGGTAATGCCTTATTTTAGGTTTATGATTGCTGTTAACACGCAAATAGTAAAGTCTTTAAAGTCCAAAGCATCAAAGGAAAGAGCCCAAGTTATGGCTCGATTTTTTAAAACGGGCAAAGGCGAGTATGCTGAGGGAGACATTTTTCATGGCGTTAGCGTACCTGATCAACGGGTGATTGCAAAAAAATATTTTACACAATCAGATGCTGCTTCTGTGAGTGAATTGCTGAAATCCCGCTATCACGAAGAACGCTTAACGGCACTTGTTATCTTAACGCACTTGTTTGAACAAGCTAAAAAAAAGGGTACGGAGGAATTATATGTAAATCTTTACTTGAAAGAAATTCACTATGTAAACAATTGGGATCTGGTGGATTCAACTGCCCATAAAATATTGGGGCGTTGGTTAGAAAACAAGAATCGAAAAATTCTCTACAAGCTGGCAGATTCCAAAAATCTTTGGGAAAACAGGGTGGCCGTAATTGCTACCTATTATTTCATTAAAAAAAACGATTTTACGGATATCCTAAAACTTAGCGAAAAATTATTATTACATCCTCATGATCTAATGCACAAGGCCATAGGGTGGATGCTTCGGGAGGCTTGGAAGATAAACCCGGGCCCCATTGAGACTTTTTTACAAGATCAGGCCTCGGTAATGCCCAGAACTATGCTGCGCTATGCCATTGAAAAAATGACCGATTCTAAAAGAAAGCACTACTTGAATGCAAAAAATCATACTTTTAAAAGCTAAAACCGACTTCATGAAATCAATTCGCTTTATCCTACCCATGCTGGCACTTGGATTTGCTCTTTTATCAACCGGATGTAAGAAAAAAAAGGACGAGACTCCAGGTGGAGGTGGAAACACCCCCACGGTTACTAATTATACCCGCAAAGCTTATGTTGAGGATTTCACAGGCACCTGGTGTGGATGGTGTCCGCTTATGACTTACACGCTTGAGCAAAAACAACAGCAACATGGATCCAAACTGATCTTTGTTGGAATGCATTATGGCCCTTCACCAAGTTATCCATTTGATCCTTTTCACTCTAATGCATTCATACCACTAATGAACCGGTATGGTATTAATGCATATCCCACTGGACTGGTTAATCGTCAAACGGTGGTTAGCTCTTCTACATTAGCCAGCAACATTGATTTTGCAGTGGCGGCGGAATCTTTCGTAGGCATAAAGTTGGAAACCACAGTTACAGGCACGGATTGCGCATTAAAAACTACGGTAAAATTTGGAAGTGATTTTAGTAAGAAAAATGTGAAGTTGGTCCTGATGTTAATTGAGGACGACTTGAAATACAATCAAGCCAATTACCTGGCTAATAACAGTAGTTACCAGGGACATCCTTATTATTCTGCAGGCAACCCAATGCCTAACTTTACGCATAATGGAGTTTTCAGACGTTCCATCTCTGCTAATTTAGAGGGAGATGTGATACCTGTTGCCAACACCGGTCTGGGTGGTCAATATGTGAACAATACAACCGTTAGCGTTACAGGTATTCCAGCTGGAAAAGGTAAAATAGTTGCATTGGTAATCAACGACACAGGCTCTAACACCAGCACACAAGTGCTCAACGCGCAGTCAGTTATTATTGGCCAAATGCAGAACTTTTAAGGAAGAGCGGGTTAGAGATTTAGGGTATAGTTCAAACTAAATCCATTGTAAGAGGGAACAAAGCGGCAAATACCTCCCACACAGAGCAAGCCGGCTCTTTGCTGACCTGCGCTTAGCTGAATCCGCTGTTTATTTTTGGAGAGCGCAAATCCAACATTGTAGTAGTGCATTTTATAGGACTGGTAATTTGTCATATCGCTAGCAAAAAGCGATAGCCCGTTTGGAAAACTCCACTCGGTTAACAGTCCTGCCCAGTTTTGCTCATCACCATTAACCCACATATGCTCGGCATTGATTCTAAGCTGATTTTTTTTCTTGATCTTAATATAATGATCAGTAACCACCAATGTGGCCCTCACTTCTCCAAAAGGCCCTCCTTGTAAAATAGTCCGATTGTAAAAAAGATTAATAAGGGTTGCTAGTGTTTTGTAGTTTTTTGTCCATCTTTTATCAATGATCAAATTGAAGTCTCTGAAAAATTTGGTTTTTCCAAAGGCAAGGGTTCTTTTGCTGATAAAACCTGCTCCGGTGGTTACCCGGATACTATCTAGAGCGTGATAATTGGAATAATTAAGATCCACTCTTGTTCCATATTTACCACCCAAGGGAGTATTTTTTTTGAAACGAATAAAAAAGTCAACCATGCCTCCAATTTCACCAATGGATTGTATGGCGTGCGGATAAATATTGGCTAGTAAATTAGTGTGTTGTCGGGTAAGCGCAGGCGTATAGTTGATAGAGGCTACGGCATCACTGGAATTGAAATTTCCTTTGTAGTCTGCATTCTCCAACCTGCGAAATTGAACTTGTGCACCCATTCTGTTAGTTGGATCCTGCCAACCTGCCTTAAGAAATAGAATTAGCCCTTTCTTTTTTATGTAGTCATTTTGAAAGTTAGCTTCTATGGATTTGTGCACCCATTCTCCCGAAAAATTGATGGCATTGTATTCTCCGTTAAATCGGGCAGCAAAGGCATTTACCTGTTGCGGAAAATTAGGATCGGCGCCATAATAACGCATAAATCGTTTTACATAGCTGGCACCCAATTGCAACAGCTGCGTTTTTCCATCACTTTCCCGATTAAGGGGAGACCATTCTATATCACCACCCATTACTTCACCGGGTGATCTTTCCATAAAGGTGCGAGGACGCCCTGCGATGGCTTTAATTTTTAATGATTTTACAGGTGTAAATCGAATCCCCAGACCATCAATATTGTTATCTAATCCTAAGCTTCTTTCTTCAAAAGCTCTAAAGATTAATCCGTTCCCAAATTGTTCAAAAAAGTTACCAAGATGTACATCAATTTTTTTGTTGGTATAACGAACAAACCGGCGAACTAGCTTATTCCCCTCATAGCGGGTAGGAAATCCCTGCAGAGCCGGGTTGTATCCTTCAAATTGAATGCCTGCCCTAAAGCCTTTGTATTGGTAGTTGGCAGTCAGGTAGGTGTTGGATGCAAATCTTTTTTCGGGTGCCAGAATGTTTCCTCGTTTGTTATCCAGGTAATACTGGTTACTGGTTTCAAGACTCCCATTTAGTTTACTTTCTTTGAAAAAACTTTTTCCTTGCGTAAAACCGGAAAAACTTAGGGAGAGTAGGACAGAAGAAAGGAGTACTCGCATGCTATAATGTTTTGAGTATGGCCAAAATATTTTCCTCATTGCCGGGAACATAGGCGGTATACCGTTTTATAATCACTCCTTTTTTATCAATAACTAATGTGTGTGGAATTAAAGAAATATTGAGTGCTCGTTTGAGATCTTGATTTTGGTCCCAAAAAACTTCAAAACTCCAGTCGTGCAATCCCGCTGTTTTTTTAATTCCCGCTGCTGTGCGGCTATCGTCGATGGAAATAGCAATAATGCGTGCGGGTGTTTCTTTTTTCCATGTTTCGGTAAGGTCATTGAAGGCATCTAGTTCTTGCAAGCAAGGTTTACACCAGGTAGCCCAAAAACTGATCACTAAGGGAACGTCACTGTTATAAAAGGTTTCTGTATTTATCTCCTTTCCGGCAATGGATTTAATGACAACTGCTGGAAGTTTTTCTTGTGCCAGCAGGCTCATAGGAATAAGCAGGAGTGTAAGCAGTAACGAGCGCATAACTGATTGTTTATGCGAATATAGCAGACTAGGTCTTAACTAAAACGTAATTTTAACCCCAGGATGAACAAGATTGTGCCAAATAAAATTCAGCTTAATCAATATGCCGCTATTGCTGTGCGGGTTAGTTGGGCCTTGGCCTTATTGTGGGGTTCTCGTTTTATTTTTTATTTTTTTAACCAAGGTTCATTTAAGGATCTTTCAATGACTGATTGGGGTAACATTATGTGGGGTGGGCTTCGTTTTGATATTGCGGCTATTTGCTATGTTAACTCACTGTATATCATTTTGCAATCGACTCCGCTCAAAGCTCGCTATCAACAATCATTTCAGCGGTTTACTCGTGGACTGTACTTCTTTAGCAATGGATTAGCCTTATTAGTGAGTTGTGTGGATATGGTTTACTTTCCTTTTACGTTACGCCGTACAACCGCATCAGTAGTTCGAGAATTTTCCAATGAAGATAACCTGGGCACCATTTTAACAACTGCTGCCTGGCATTATTGGTATTTCCTGCCTGTGTTTCTAATACTATTCTGGTTGTTGGTGATTGGCTATAATCGTATTTCGGTAAAACCGCCAGCTATTTTTCGACCTAACTATTTTTATACAGGATCCTTGGGGATGTTATTGCTTTTCCCTTTTCTATTGGTGGGAGGCATTCGGGGTGATTGGCGGTATTCCACACGTCCAATCACTATGAGTAATGCCGGGCAATATGTAAAGAACCCTGGCGATATTCCATTGGTATTGAATACTCCCTTTTGTATACTCCGCACTATCCGGCAGCAGTTTTACAAAGAGGATCATTACTTCTCCACTAAACAATTAGCGGATATTTATTCGCCAATAATTCAACTAAACCCTGCCCATGCATTTAAGGCCGAAAATGTTGTGATCTTGGTGTTAGAGAGTTTTGGTCGGGAATCCATTGGATTTTATAACCGTGGTTTGAATAATGGCAGGTATAAGGGGTACACTCCATTTTTAGATTCATTGTTGGCCAAGAGTTATGTAGTGGAAAATGGATTTGCTGCAGGAAGAAAGTCCATTGATGCGCTACCGGCTGTATTAGCCAGTATTTCCTCCGGAGAATTGCCTTTTGTGCTCACGCCTTATGTTTCAAACCAGTTGCAAGGTCTTCCGCAACTATTAAAAGAAAAGGGGTATCACACTTCCTTTTTTCATGGGGCCCCCAACGGCTCCATGGGATTCCAGGCTTTAGTGAATTTATTGGGAGTAGAACATTATTATGGCAAGGACCAATATGGCAATGATCAGGATTTTGATGGAACCTGGGGTATTTGGGATGAACCCTTTTTACAATTTTTTGCCAGTAAGTTGGATAGTTTTCCCGAACCATTTCAATCCACCATATTTACTGTTTCCTCGCATGAACCATTTAAGGTGCCTGCAAAGTATAAGGATGTATTTCCAAAAGGAGAACATCCAATACGAGAGGTTACGGGTTATACGGACCAAGCACTGAAAAAGTTTTTTGAAAAAATTAAGACCAAGCCATGGTTTCGAAAAACCTTGTTTGTGATCACAGCCGATCATGCTTCTATCTCTCATCATCCTTCCTATCAAACTGCCTGGGGTAATATGGCTATTCCTATTTTTTTCTACCATCCTTCAGATAGTCTAAAAGCTTTTTTGCCAGGAAATATTCAGCAAACAGATATCATGCCCTCTGTATTGGGTTATCTGGGTTATAAAGGCAGTATAGTTTCCTTTGGAAAAAACATATTTGATTCACAGCCTGAAAATTGGGTGGTTAATTACTATGGTGGCTATCAGTTGATTCAAAACCAATTTTTGTATCAGCAAAATGAAAATGGAAAAAGCGTCCTTTTTGACTTTATTAAAGATCCTCAGTTACACAAAAATCTGGCAACTCAAGAGAAGCAAGTTGTTCTGGATATGGATAGGCGGTTAAAGGCCTACATTCAACAATATCATAATCGGCTTATTGGTAATCAACTTCTGCCACCTGCCCGTTAGCCTGTATCTTTAACTCCTTATGGCGCGCACCATTAGCAAGAAGTCAACATCTGAAAATAGCCTGGAATTTATTGAGGTAACAGGCGCGCGTGTGCACAACCTGAAGAATCTGGATATTGCTATTCCAAAAAATAAGTTGGTGGTGATTACCGGAATTAGTGGTTCGGGAAAATCCTCATTGGCTTTTGATACTATCTATGCGGAAGGACAACGTCGTTATTTAGAAACATTTGGGGCCTATATGCGTCAATTTGTTGGAGATATGGAAAGACCGGATGTGGATCGAATTACGGGACTTTCTCCGGTAATTGCCATTGAGCAAAAAACCACCAGCAAAAATCCTCGCTCAACAGTTGGAACCGTAACAGAAGTGTATGATTTTTTACGTTTGCTTTTTGCAAGAATTGGTCGGGCGTATTCCTTTAACACAGGAAAACCCATGGTCAAGTGGAGTGAGGAGGAAATTGTTCAAGCCATTTTTCAAAATTTTGAAGGGAAAAAAATTTCGGTATTAGCGCCGCTTGTGCGTGGCAGAAAAGGCCATTACCGTGAGCTGTTTGAAGAGTATAGAAAAAAGGGATACATAAAAGTTCGTGTGGATGGTGTCTTGCGAGACTTACAAGCCAAGATGCAAGTTGATCGATATGTGATCCATGATATAGAACTTGTCATTGACCGATTGCCAGTGGAATATTCAATGCGCACACGATTGAACCAAAGTGTTCAGCAGGGATTACAATTGGGAAAAGGCTTATTGTTTTTAGAGGTAGAAGGGCAGGGCATTGTGCAATATTCCAAACAAATGATGTGTGAGGATACCGGCATTAGTTACGAAGAACCTTCCCCCAACTCCTTTTCATTTAATTCTCCTTACGGAGCATGTCCTGCTTGCAAAGGGCTGGGGGTAAGTCATCATGTAAATATGAAAACTATTCTTTCAGATACTTCACTGAGTATTAGTGAAGGCGGGATAGTTCCACTGGGTCAAGAACGGGATGCGTGGGTATTCAGACAAGCACAGGAGATGGCTAAAAAGCATAAGATCTCTTTAAAAACGCCTATTCAAGATCTTCCAAAAAAACAATTGAACCTGATGTTGTACGGTAATGAGGAGGGGGAGCTTACCGCAACTGAATTTGCTGATTTACCATTTAATCCCCATGCTCCTTTTGAGGGCGTCATTAACTTTCTGCATCGTTGGTTTGCTAATCCCTACAGTGAAAACTTACGAGAGTGGACTGAAGAATTTATGGAGGTGAAGCCCTGTACTACCTGTGAAGGCATGCGCCTTAAAAAAGAAAGCAATTGGTTCAGAATAGATCAAAAAAATATTGCTGCGCTCAGTAACATGAATCTCGATAATCTGGCAGCGTGGTTTGATGGAATAGAACTTCGTTTATCCAACAAAGAAAACACCATAGCCAAAGATGTTTTAAAAGAGATTCGTGATCGGCTTGATTTTTTATTGCAAGTGGGATTGGGTTATTTATCATTAAATCGACCCAGCCGTAGTTTAAGCGGCGGCGAATCGCAACGCATTCGCTTGGCTACACAAATCGGCTCACAGTTGAGAGGCATTACTTATATTTTGGATGAACCTTCCATTGGGTTACATCAACGCGATAATCATCAGCTTATTCAAGCGTTAAAAAAAATGAGGGACATAGGAAATACCGTGATTGTGGTAGAGCATGATAAGGATATTATGATGGCTGCTGATCATTTAATTGATATTGGTCCAAGAGCAGGATTTCATGGGGGAAAAATTGTTGCTGCCGGACCTCCTGCTTCTTTTTTAACATTGAGCACTATCACGGCCAGTTATTTAAATGGAAAATTAAAACTACCTGTACCTGTTGTGCGTAGAAAAGGGAATGGAAACTCTTTATCCTTGCAAGGAGCCAGTGGCAATAATTTACAGCATATCAATGCTGATTTTCCACTCGGAAAGTTAATTGTGGTTACGGGGGTAAGTGGATCAGGCAAATCCACGCTCATTAACGAAACCTTGTATCCTTTACTAGCAAAACACTGTTACGATTCCCGGATGCAACCGTTGCCTTACAAAAAAATAATTGGGCTGGAACATATCGATAAAGTAATAGAAATCGACCAGTCTCCCATTGGCAGAACACCACGCAGTAATCCCGCTACTTACTGTGGTTTTTTTACGGAGATCAGAACATTGTTCTCCACTTTGCCCGAAAGCAAAGTACGAGGTTATGGTGCCGGTAGATTTTCTTTCAACGTAAGATCCGGCCGTTGCAATACCTGCGAGGGCGGAGGCATACGAGTGATTGAAATGAATTTTCTTCCTGATGTATATGTACATTGTTCCAGTTGCAATGGTAAGCGTTACAATCGGGACACCCTGGAAGTGCGGTACAAAGGCAAATCCATTGCTGATGTATTGAACATGACTGTGGAAGAAGCCATTTGTTTTTTTCAACCCATTCCTTATCTCCATAGAAAAATTAAAGTCTTGGAGGAAGTAGGGTTGGGCTATTTAACCCTGGGTCAAGCGGCCACTACTTTAAGCGGTGGTGAAGCCCAGCGGGTAAAACTTTCTACTGAATTAGCAAAAAGGGATACGGGAAAAACCTTTTATATATTAGACGAACCTACTACGGGCCTTCACTTTGAAGATATCCGTCATTTGATGGACGTACTTAATAAATTAGTGGACCGGGGTAATACGGTATTGGTGATTGAACACAATTTAGATGTGATCAAAATGGCCGACCATATCATTGATCTGGGTCCGGAGGGAGGAGATGGGGGCGGAGCCATTCTTTTTCAAGGTAGGCCTGAAGAAATGATAAGGGAAACAACAACGTATACAGCTAATTTTTTGAAACAAGAATTGATGACTGCCCATTAAGCCATCCTGATCATATGAATGTGTTCGATCCCATCTTCTAAATAAATTTCTCCCACGCTGTTAAACCCAAAAGACTGGTAGAATTTTTCAAGATATAATTGAGCGCCTATCTCTATAGGGCCTTTCCCAAATAATTTTTCACAACATTGAATCGATTCTGCCATTAAAAGTTTGCCCAGGCCGGCTCTTCTAAAGGTTGATGCAGTAACTACGCGCCCAATGGAACAATGGGTAAAAGCCAATCCCGCTGGCAGCAGGCGAGTGTAGGCCGCCAATTGACCATCTATTTTACCCAGCAAATGCCATGACTGCTGGTCCTTATTGTCCATATCCAAATAAACGCATTGCTGTTCTACTACAAAAATGGCAGATCTCAATTGCAGTATCTCGTAGCAATCAATTGAAGTAAGTGATTCAAATTTTAGCAGTGACCAGTGAATAGTACTCATGTGTTAGTTCCCATTCGCTTGAGTGAGGCAATGGTTTGCAGCGGATCCTTAGATTTAAAAACTGTGTTACCTGCCACTAACACATCAGCGCCTGCTTCAATGATCGAAGGGGCATTTTCAAGTGTTACGCCTCCGTCCACTTCAATGAGGGCAGCAGAATTGTATTGGGAAATCAGTTTTTTAAGTTCAGTAATTTTTGGAAGCGTTGAGGGAATAAACTGTTGTCCGCCAAATCCAGGATTTACGCTCATCAAACAAACCAGGTCGATATCCCTTATCACATTTGTCAGGCTGGCAACGGGTGTGTGCGGATTAAGGGCAACACCTGCTTTGATGCCCAATTCTTTTATTTGCTGAATGGTTCTGTGAAGATGGATGCAGGCCTCAGCATGTACAGTAATGATATCAGCACCTGCCTCTTTGAAGGCAGTCAGATAACGCTCAGGTTTTTCAATCATTAAATGTACGTCGCAGGTCTTAGCAGTAGCTTTTCTAAAAAAATGAATCAACATGGGGCCAAAGCTGATGTTAGGAACAAAAACTCCGTCCATTACATCCAGGTGATACCAATCTGCTTCACTTTTATTCAACAGCTCGCAATCGGCCTGGAGATTCAGGAAATTAGCGGAGAGCAGAGAAGGGGCTACAATCGGCATAGGTGCAAGGTACTAATCATTTTTTACAATTAGTTGACACTTGATCCATACCACAAGAGTAACTTTGCCAGCGTAAAAGAAAATCATGAACAACTTGATTGCAACAACATATGGCAAAACATTTTTGATGTTATGCTCACTGCTTGGTTTTTTTCAAAATAAGCTACAAGGGCAAGACAGCCTGTTGTATGCAAATGAATCCCACTTTAAAAACATTCGTCAATTGACATTTGGAGGAGACAATGCTGAAGCGTACTGGAGTTATGATGGGAAGTCGCTGGTTTTTCAACGCACTTCTTTAAAGGATGGCATCCCTTGTGATCAAATTTTTGTAGGTCGTGTTCCCGATAAAGCCAATGATCCATTTGAATTAAAATTAATCAGTACAGGAAAGGGAAGAACTACCTGTGCTTTTTTTACGAAGGACAATCAGCACATTATTTACGCATCTACACATTTGGCCAGCAGTGAATGCCCGCCTGCTCCGGATCGCGCTAAGCATGGTAACAAATACATATGGCCTCTATACCGAGGCTTTGACATTTTCCTATCTGATCTTAATGGAAATATTATAAAACAGTTAACTAATTCGGCATACTATGATGCGGAGGCTACACTTTCGCCGGATGGCAATAAAATGATTTACACCAGCACCAAGGATGGAGATATTGAGCTTTATATCATGGATCTTAAAACTGAAAAAGAAGTAAGAATAACCTATGAATTGGGGTACGATGGCGGTGCTTGGTTTAGTCCGGATGGAAAAAAAATAATTTGGCGCGCTTCACGACCTAAAACAGAAGCAGCCATTACTGAGTACAAAGAATTATTAGCCCAAGACTTAGTGGCCCCTACTAACATGGAAGTTTGGGTAGCAAATGCAGATGGAACTGAAGCCAAGCAGGTTACCAGTTTTGGACAGGCCAATTGGGCGCCTACTTTTATGCCGGATAGCAAGCGCATCATCTTTGCTTCTAATCACGAATACAAGCGTGGATTTCCTTTTAATTTATACACGATGAACGGAGATGGATCCAACTTACAAAAAGTGAGTCGGGATAAAGGCTTTGATGCATTTCCTATGTTTAGCCCGGATGGAAAGCGCTTAGTTTTTTCGAGCAATCGCAACAACGGGGGCACCCGAGACACGAATGTTTTTGTGGCTGACTGGGTAGAGTAAGAAAGGCTTCATACATTTGTTTACTTAAACAAATGCTTTATGGAAACCGGTCTCTTACACTTGCATAATGCCCTGCGTTGGGTAATATTAGTACTCTTGATTTGGAATCTTATTCAAGCCCTTGCCAAAAAAGAATCGATACGTAGCAGTAGCCTTTGGTTGATGATTACTGCCCACACGATGTTACTCATAGGAATTTATCAGGCTGTTGCAGGTAGATATGGCTGGACATCATTAAACCTTCCAACTGGTAGTACAGTGATGAGTGATTCATTTTATCGATTTTTCTTGGTAGAGCATCCTGTACTCATGGTTTCCTCAATTGTGTTTATTACCATGGCAAGGGCAAAGGCAAAAGAACTCAATTTCCGTTCCTTCACCTGGCTATTGGTTATTGCACTAGTATTAATCTTGGCAGGTATTCCTTGGCCAGGAAGGGAACTGGTGGGAAGACCTCTTTTTCCTGGTGCATGATTGCCGCTTGTTTCACATCCTAACGATTGAACTACTATGGCACATTATTATAAGCTCGGACAAATACCCCACAAGCGGCACGTTCAGTTTCTGAAGCCGGATGGAACCTTATATAGCGAACAGCTTTTTTCCACAGAAGGGTTTAGCGACGATTATTCCTTGCTTTACCATTGCCATCCTCCCACACAAATCATAAAAACGGAGCCTCAGCTGGATGTTTCTCCTCAGATTGCAGAGGAAAAAATGCTAAAGCACCGCAGTTTTGAGGGGTTTAAGGTTAAACCTGAAGCCGATTATTTGAAAAGCCGTGTACCTGTATTAGTCAACAACGATTGTCATATTGTTTTGGCCTCGCCTCAACAAAGTATGACTGATTATTTTTATAAGAACACGGATGCTGATGAGATGATCTTTGTACACGAGGGGTCCGGAAAAGTAATTACGCAATACGGGCAGCTCCCATTTTCTTATGGCGATTATATTGTGTTACCCAGAGGGACTATCTATCAAATTCATTTTGATACAACAGTAAATCGTTTATTTATTGTAGAATCATTTTCGCCACTCTGCTATCCCAAAAGATACATGAGCCGCTATGGGCAACTCATGGAACATTCTCCTTTTTGCGAGAGGGATATCAGACCCCCACAAGACCTACTGACCATCGATCAAAAAGGAGATTTTTTAATTCGGGCTAAGAAAAAAGGAATGCTGTATGGGCTTCATTACGGAACTCATCCTTTTGACGTAATTGGTTGGGATGGCTGCTGCTATCCGTATATTTTTTCCATTCATGATTTTGAGCCCATCACGGGTCGTGTGCATATGCCGCCACCTATTCACCAAACTTTTGAAACCAACAGCTTTGTGGTTTGCTCATTTGTGCCACGACTTTATGACTATCATCCCCAGGCCATTCCGGCGCCATACAATCACAGTAACATTGATAGTGATGAAGTGCTTTACTATGTAGATGGTGATTTTATGAGTCGCAAAAGTGTTACACGTGGTATGATTACGCTGCATCCGGCAGGTATCCCACACGGGCCACACCCGGGGGCTGTTCAAAGAAGCATTGGCGCCAAGGAAACAAAGGAATTGGCGGTGATGGTGGACACCTTCCGTCCACTCATGTTAACCAAGCAGGCCTTAGACATTGAAAATCAAGACTATGTGATGAGTTGGGCTGAGTAATTGCTTCGCTTTCAAAATTTTAGCAATTTTCTTCGTTATTCGCTGACAAGAGCCTATCTTTGCACCCCTTAAAATCGTATGTCGAAACAACCGCTGATTAAGCAGGATGGAGTCATTATAGAAGCATTATCCAATGCAATGTTCCGGGTAAAACTGGAAAATGGACACGAAATCCTGGCTACGATCTCCGGAAAAATGCGAATGCACTACATCCGTATTCTTCCCGGTGATAAAGTTGGTGTGGAGCTTTCTCCCTATGATTTGACAAGGGGGCGGATTAATTTCCGCTATAAATAAGACTGTTAAACAGAAAAAAGATGAAAGTAAGAGCCTCAATTAAAAAGCGCAGCGCAGATTGCAAGATCGTACGTCGTAAAGGCAAGCTGTACATCATTAACAAAAAAAATCCTCGCTTCAAGCAGCGCCAGGGATAATCCAATTTTAAACTAATTAATATTAATACTCGATTATGGCTCGTATTGCCGGTGTTGATTTACCAAAACAGAAAAGAGGAGAGATTGGATTGACCTATATCTATGGAATTGGTCCTTCTACTGCTCGTTATATTCTCGATAAGAACAATATCGATCGTAACAAGAAAGTAAACGAATGGAATGACGATGAGTTGAACGCCATCCGTAGCATGATCACTGAGGAATTAAAAGTAGAAGGTCAGCTTCGCTCCGAGGTGCAAATGAGTATCAAACGTTTGTTGGATATCGCTTGTTACCGTGGACTCCGCCATCGTAAAGGATTGCCTGTTCGTGGTCAGCGTACCAAAACAAATAGCCGTACTCGTAAAGGAAAACGTAGAACAGTTGCCGGTAAAAAGAAGGCACCTAAGAAATAATAACTAATATTTAAAGACTACCTCAAGTAATACAATGGCAAAAGCACAACAACAGCCCAGCGCAAAGCAAGCTTCGAAAAAAAGAGTAGTGAAAGTTGACTCTTACGGTGATGCGCACATCTCTGCAACATTCAATAATATTATTGTAAGCCTTACCAACAAAACAGGACAAGTGATTTCCTGGAGCAGTGCTGGTAAAATGGGTTTTCGCGGTTCTAAAAAAAATACTCCTTACGCGGCTCAGATGGCTGCTGCAGATGCTGCAAAGGTAGCATTTGATGCAGGGTTGAAGCGTGTAGATGTTTATGTGAAAGGTCCGGGTTCTGGGCGTGAAGGGGCTATTCGTTCCTTGTCTCAAAGCGGAATTGAAGTAGTGATGATTAAAGATGTGACGCCAATGCCTCACAACGGATGCCGTCCTCCTAAAAAGAGACGCGTATAAATTTATAGTTCGACGCCAGTCGTTTCATTTTGTTAAAGGGTGCACGATTAATTTTTTTAAAGCTTTTTACCGATCGTTGCACCGGTTTTAAAAAAAGCTTCAATGAACAAGTACTATGGCACGTTACAATGGTCCTAAGACCAAGATCTCCCGTATTTTCGGGGAACCCATTTTGGGAAATGGCAAATGGTTGGGTAAAAACAGTAACCCTCCAGGCCAACACGGAGACAAGCGCAAGCGTAAAACGCTTGGTGAGTATGCACTACAACTTCGTGAAAAGCAAAAAGCAAAGTATACCTATGGTGTACTAGAAAAGCAATTCCGCAAAACATTTGAAGAAGCTGCCCGCCGTAAAGGGGTAACTGGTGAAAACCTAATCAAGCTCCTGGAAGCCAGATTGGATAACACTGTGTTTCGTATGGGTATCTCTCCTTCACGTCCTGGAGCCCGTCAGCTCGTGAGCCACAAGCACATTGAGGTGAATGGTCATGTAGTAAATATCCCTTCCTACTCCTTGAAGCCAGGTGATGTAGTAACGATTAAAGACAGTAGTCGCACTCGTACTTCTATCACTAGTCCTATCCGTGGTAAAAATCCAAAGTTTGGATGGCTTGATTTTAATGAGACGGAAATGAAGGGTACGTTTATCACTTATCCTGAGCGTGAAAATGTTCCTGAAAATATTAAGGAACAACTGATCGTTGAATTGTATTCTAAGTAAACCATTGAGGTAATACCTCTCACCGAAAAAAAATACGTATGGCAATTCTCAATTTTCAAAAACCTGATAAGATCATATTACAGAAGGTTACTGACTTTAATGCACTCTTCGAGTTCCGTCCATTGGAGCCTGGATACGGTGTAACTATTGGTAATGCACTTCGCCGTGTATTGCTTAACTCCTTGGAGGGTTATGCAATTGTGGGTATCAAAATCGATGGAGTAGATCACGAGTTTGCTACTTTAAAAGGAGTAAGCGAAGACGTGGTAGAACTTTTGTTAAACTTGAAACAAGTTCGATTCAAGAAGATTGGTGATCAGGATTTCACCAGCGAAAAAATAAGCATCTCTGTTAAGAACAAGACTGAGTTCACGGCGGCTATGATCGGTGAAAACACACAGGCTTTCCAGGTCATGAACCCTGATTTGTTAATTTGTACATTGGATAGTTCTGCGCGTCTGGATTTCGAGTTGACTATCGAAAAAGGCCGTGGATACGTTCCCGCAGAAGAAAACAAACCAAAGGAATCCCCACTTGGCTATATTCCAACTGACGCCATTTTTACTCCCATCAAGAATGTAAAGTACAGTATTGAAAATACGCGTGTGGAGCAGCGTACTGACTTTGAAAAATTGATCATGGAAGTTTCTACGGATGGTACTATTCATCCTGAAGAAGCCGTGAAGCAAGCTTCTCGTATTTTGATCCAGCACTTGATGATCATCACTGATGAGAATATCACCTTTGACAATAAGGAAGAAAAGAAAGAAGATCTAGTAGACGAGCAAACTTTGCAATTGCGCAAAGTGTTGAAAACACCTTTGGAGGATTTGGATCTTTCCGTTCGTGCTTTCAATTGCTTGAAAGCGGCTAAAATCAACTCACTCAGTGAACTGGTTCAATATGAGCAGGAGGACCTGATGAAGTTCCGCAACTTTGGTCAGAAGTCATTGTCTGAAATTGAACAAGTGCTCAAAGAACGTGGATTACATTTTGGTATGGATCTTGCCAAAATGGGTATTGATGTAAGTGAATTTTAATTATTGATAACCGCTGCTGATTGGATTCAGTAGCAACCACTGCAATTCCTGACACGGTGCAGTGCTAAAAAACAAACAGTCATGCGTCACGGAGACAAAGTAAAAAACTTGGGCCGCACCAAAGCACATCGCGAGGCCCTACTCGGAAATCTGGCTTGTCAGTTAATTCAACACAAGCGCATTGTAACCACTACTACCAAAGCAAAATCGCTAAGAGGATTTGTAGAGCCCCTAATCACCAAAGCCAAAGATAACACCACGCACCAGCGTCGTATTGTGTTTGGTTATTTGCAGGACAAAGAGGCCATCAAAGAACTTTTTGGTGCAGTTGCAGAAAAGGTTGCCGGTAGGCCAGGTGGCTATACACGTATTATTAAATTGGGATTTCGTCCTGGTGATAATGCGGATATGGCAATGATCGAGCTGGTTGATTTTAACGAGATCTATAATAAAGGAGAAGAAAAAGGCACAGCAAAGAAAACCAGACGCTCTGGTGGACGCAAGAAAGCTGCTGAAAAAGCAGTGGAAGCTAATCCAGCCGCTGATACTGCTGCTCCTGCTGAAGAAGCTCCTTCTGCATAAATAAATCTTAGTGCATTGAAATGCCTTCCAGCCGGAGGGCATTTTTTTTGGAGAAATGCCTTGTTTGATTCTCCTCCTGCATGAAACGATTACTTTTGCCACTCAAACTCCAACTATGCGAAAAGTATCCATTGGTGTAGTGCAAATGAGTTGTGTAGCTGATAAAGAAGCAAATCTTCAAAAGGCAATTGCCGAAATTGAAAAGGCGGCTGCTCAAGGTGCGCAGATAGTTTGTTTACAAGAACTTTTTACATCACTTTATTTCTGTGATGTGGAATCGTATGATAATTTTTTACTCGCGGAATCTATTCCCGGTCCGGCAACTGAAAGAATACAGGCCATTGCAAAGGCTAAAGGAGTAGTAGTCATTGCTTCACTTTTTGAAAAGCGTGCAGAGGGGCTATACCACAACACTACAGCTGTAATTGATGCAGACGGAACTTATTTAGGTAAGTATCGTAAAATGCACATTCCAGACGATCCTGCCTATTATGAGAAGTTTTACTTTACTCCTGGTGATCTTGGATACAAGGTTTTTAAAACAAAATTTGCCACCATTGGTGTTTTGATTTGTTGGGATCAGTGGTATCCTGAGGCCGCCCGTATCACGTCCTTGATGGGGGCTGAAATATTATTTTATCCTACTGCTATTGGTTGGGCAAGCGCACAAGATGCAGCTACCAACACAGAGCAGTATGGTGCCTGGCAAACCATACAGCGAAGCCATGCTGTAGCCAATGGAGTGCATGTGGTTAGTGTAAACAGAGTGGGGGTGGAGCAAAATGGCGCCATGCAATTTTGGGGCGGGTCATTTGTTGCTAACCCGTTTGGGACTGTGCTTTGGCAGGCTTCACACGATAAGGAGGAAGTAACTGTGGTAGATATTGATCTATCCAAAACTGATTATTATCGAACGCATTGGCCTTTCCTTCGTGACCGACGAATTGATTCCTATGACCCCATCACCAAGCGTTATGTCGATGAGCATTAATGGAGCTACCCCTCGGGAACTGGGGTATTATTTTCCGGCAGAGTTTGCACCGCATGAGGCAACCTGGTTAAGTTGGCCCCACAAAGAGGCTTCCTGGCCTGGAAAAATTCAGTCTATTTTTCCATCTTACGCTGCTTTTATTAAAGAATTATTAAGGGGCGAAGCTGTCCGAATTAATGTTGCGGATAAGAGCATGCAGGAGATTGCCGTACAGCAATTGGAGCGTGCAGGGGTTGATCCCGCCGCCGTTGCGTTTTTTTTCAATCCCACCAATGATGCTTGGTGTCGTGATCATGGACCTGCTTTTTTAATCAACCCTACGGCTACACATCCCAAAGTGATTGTTGACTGGGGGTATAATGCCTGGGGAAATAAGTATCCGCCCTGTGATTTGGATGATGTGATTCCAACTCGGATTGCACAGCATTATGGTATTCCCGTTTATCATCCCGGGATTGTGATGGAGGGTGGATCTGTTGAATTCAATGGGCAAGGCACTTTATTGACCTCCACCGCCTGTTTGCTGAATCCTAATCGTAATCCACACTTGAATCAAGAACAGCTTGAGGGGATGCTTTGTGATTATTATGGGGTAGAACAAATATTATGGGTTGACGAGGGAATAGTAGGAGATGACACCGATGGGCATATTGACGATACCGTTCGTTTTGTCAATGATGATACGGTGTTGACCGTTGTTGAAACAAATCGTGCGGATGAAAATTATTCTTTACTGCAACATAATCTGCAGCAATTAAAATCTATGCGTTTGTTGAATGGCAAACAACTAAACATAGTTGAAGTACCAATGCCTGCACCGTTACATTATGAGGGACAACGGCTTCCGTGTTCGTATGCTAATTTTTATATTGCCAATAAGTCGGTGATTGTTCCTGTATTCAATTGCAAGCAAGATGAGTCCGCCCTCCAACTTATTCAAGATTGTTTTCCTACTCGGAATGTTGTAGGAATTGACTCCACTGATATCATTTGGGGATTAGGCAGTTTTCATTGCCTTAGCCAGCAAGAACCTGCTTGCTGAGTGGTTACAGTTTTTCCGCGTGTTGACTTCGATCAAGACCCATCTCTTCTTCCTCCTCTGTTACGCGTAACGGTGTAATCCAATTTGTAAGGCGAAGTAGTAAAATAGTGCCTGTAAAAACAAACAAGGAAACGCCTACCATCGTTGCACTTTGAATAAAAAATAAGCGGGTTTCTCCAAATATCAACCCATTACCTGTGGTGTTGGCTGGGTTGATTGTTTGCGTAGCAAAAACTCCTGTTAGCAACATGCCTACAATCCCGCCTACTCCATGACAGGGAAATACATCAAGGGTGTCGTCAATTGAAGTTTTAGAGCGCCAATCTACCATTGCATTACTCACCAAACTGCTAATAATTCCCACGGCAAGGGAATGTGGAATGGATATATAGCCCGCTGCAGGTGTAATGCCCACCAGTCCAACTACTGCTCCAATACAGGTTCCCATTGCGGAGGGTTTTTTGCCTTTCAGCGCATCAAAGATGATCCAGGTAAATGCAGCGGCTGCCGATGCAGTACTTGTTGTAGCCAATGCAATACCCGCTAACGAGTTGGCGCCAAATGCAGAACCTGCATTAAATCCAAACCAGCCAAACCACAACAAACCTGTTCCGAGTAACACATAGGTAATGCGAGCCGGCGCGTGCGCGGGTTCAATTCTTTTTTTTAAATAGATCGCACTTGCCAGCGCTGCCCAGCCTGCACTCATGTGCACAACAGTTCCGCCGGCAAAGTCTAACACCCCCAATTGATACAACAGTCCATCGGGGTGCCAGGTGGCATGGGCCAATGGAGAATAGATTAAAATTGAAAAAAGCAAAATAAAAAGCAAGTATGACGAAAACTTAATCCGCTCGGCAAAAGCACCCGTAATCAATGCAGGAGTGATGATAGCAAACTTAAGTTGGAAAAAAGCAAATACAACAAGCGGAATGGTGGGAGCTAGTTTCCAGGGGGCACTATGCAGTACACCCGTCATCATGAAAAAAGTAAAAGGATTTCCAATTATACCACCACAAGAATCACCAAATGCAAGACTAAACCCAATAATAACCCAAAGCAGTGTAATCAAAGCCATGCAAATAAAACTTTGGAGCATAGTGGAGATAACATTCTTCTTGCTTACCATCCCTCCATAAAAAAAGGCAAGGCCAGGTGTCATGATCAAAACGAGAGCCGTTGCGGTTAGCATCCAGGCCGTATCGGCCCCATTAATAATACCAGCAACCTGCACGCCCGGGGCTGGTGTTTCCCTTTGTACCAGTGCATATACTAAAACCAGCAGTAACACTAAAAATGGGAAGATGGCTAGTTTTCGCGATAATGACATATAAAAAATATATAATATAATTGAATAGGAACAAAAATACATCTAATCCGGATGTTTCAGGATAAAATTATTCGTATTAAAAATTAACTTAATGTATATAAGTATTGAAGATTTTTACCGATTGCACTTCTGAAATGGGTTAATTTTGCTGAATTTGTTTTTTACCAACTACTAACCTTTCGTAATGCCGCAAGAATCCAAACCTGCTTTATTGATTTTAGCCGATGGCACAGTGCACCAGGGTCGTGCCTACGGGGCCATTGGAACCACCACTGGTGAAATTTGCTTCAATACCGGAATGACCGGTTATCAAGAAGTGTTTACAGATCCCAGCTATTTTGGTCAAATCCTGATCATGAATGCGGCTCATATTGGTAATTACGGCGTCAAAGAGGCCGATGTGGAGTCGGACAGTGTAAAAATCAGTGGTTTGATTGGAAGAAATTTGGAGGATCAATACTCACGAAAACAGGCCAAGGGGTCTTTGGAAGAATATTTACAAGCACATTCCATTGTTTCCATTGAAGGAGTAGATACCCGCTCATTAGTAGCGCAGGTTCGTAAGAAAGGTGCCATGAATTGTATTATTTCTTCCGAGACAACTGATAGTAAGGCGTTGATGGAAAAGTTGAAAGCCGTACCTAATATGGATGGACTTGAATTAGCATCTCGTGTTTCTACTAAATCACCGTATGAGCTGGGTGATGCGGCTTCTTCCATTCGCATTGCGGTGATGGATTACGGAGTCAAGCGAAACATTTTACAATGCATGGTAGATCGAGGAGCCTTTGTAAAAGTATTTCCTGCAAAAACTTCGTTGAAAGAAGTAAAGCAATTTAATCCTAGTGGTTATTTTATTTCTAATGGCCCTGGTGATCCGGCTCCTATGGATTATGCCATTGATCTGGTAAAAGAAGTATTAAAGGAAGATAAACCTGTTTTTGGAATTTGTCTGGGGCATCAGTTATTGGCACTTGCCAATGGAATTTCCACCTTCAAAATGCATCATGGCCATCGGGGGTTGAATCATCCTGTAAAAAACCTGATTACGGGTTGTTCAGAAATCACCACACAGAACCATGGTTTTGGCGTGGACCCTGAGTCAGTGAAAAAAGCCAGCCATATAGAAATCACACATGTTAATTTAAATGATCAATCTATCGAAGGGATTCGTGTAAAAGGGAAGCCTGCTTTTTCTGTACAATATCACCCAGAGGCTACCCCCGGACCACATGATAGCCGTTATTTATTCGATCAGTTTATTGATATGATTCGCCAATCCAAAAATTGATCATGCGTATTGCCATAATAAATGGACCTAACCTAAACCTGCTTGGTAAAAGAGAGCCAGGTATCTATGGCACACAATCTTTCGAGGAATTTCTAATTATGCTCCGTGCTCAATACCCTTCAGTTACACTATCCTATTTTCAGAGTAATGTGGAAGGAGAATTGATCAATGAGATCCAACGTGTAGGATTTGAGTATGATGGAATTATTATTAATCCCGGGGGTTATACACATACCTCTGTTGCTATTGGAGATGCTGTGGCAGCAATCAAAACACCGGTCTTGGAAGTGCATATTTCCAATGTACATGCGCGTGAGGAGTTTCGTAGACATTCCTATATAAGTCCGCATGCTGTGGGAGTTATTGCCGGAATGGGGCTACAAGGCTACTCGCAGGCAATTGACTGGTTTATCAAACAGGCTCGTTCTTAATTACTTTTTTTATTTGTTTGCTGCTTGCTGAATCTTATTCAGCTTGCCAACATATAAACTACGGCCATGTGTGCCAATTACAATTTCATTCTCTCGTTGTTGAATGGCAATGTCATGTACAGGCACGGATTGTGGTAGTCCATTATGCCAGGCTTTGTATGTGTTGCCACCGTCCTTACTTACATAAACGCCTCCATCTGTGCCCACATAGAGTATAGCCGGGTTAACGGGATCTTCTCGTATTACATTAACCGGTTCAAGTGGCAGGTTGCCACTGATCTCTTTCCAGATATTTCCGCCGTCCTCGCTTACATACACATAAGGATTAAAATGATCATGACGGTATCCATTTAATGTAACATAGACTCTATTCTCTGCATGTTGAGAAGCTACCACTCGGCTTACCCAAAGATTTTTTGTATTCAGTCCGGTTGTTGTTGTAGTAACGCCTTTCTTTTTAGAAATGACCGTAGCTTGTTGGTGTATGGCATTCCAGGTATAGCCACCATCAGCAGAACGATAGATGCGACCATCATCACTACCGGTGTAGAGTAAGCCAAATCGAATGGGAGATTCATCTATAGTGGTCAGTGTGCCATATGGAACATTCCCTTTGATTCCTCCTCCGGTAAGATCGCCACTCATTACCAATAATGAATCTCCTTTGTTCATGGAGCGATACAAGCGATTGCTTCCGTAATAAAGAATATCAGGTTGGTGTTTGCTTAGCAGAATAGGCGTTTGCCAATTAAAGCGCAGTGGCTTTTCTCCAAGTTGATGTTGTGGACGAATCATTTTTCCTCCACCTCTTTTATCCTTATTGTAGCGTGCATAAAATCCAAACTGAGAACCCGAGTAAACGGTGGTATTATCCCGCTTATCAACCTGCGCCTGCATACCATCACCTCCATTGATCATTCGATAGGCGTATTGTCCATCATCGGTCCATCCAATACTTTCCTGGTGTGTGGAAGCGCCCCACCAACTTCCATTGTCCTGTAATCCTCCATATACATTATACGGTCTGGCATCATCTGTTGTTACATAGTAGTATTGGCCTACAGATGGGCTATTGGCTTTGAACCAGTTCTTTCCATCGTCGTAAGTAAGGTTGATGCCTCCGTCATTTCCGTTGATCAGATGAGAGTCTTTTTTGGGGTTCACCCATAAGGCATGATGATCTGCGTGCACATTTTCTTTGTCTATAGTGGTGAATGACTTCCCTCCATTGGTGGATACCTGTGCGGTAAATCCAAGAATAAAAACTTTATCAGGATTGGTATGTGAGGTGTAGATCTTGGCAAAGTAATATCCATAGGTGTTGAAAATACTGATAGGTTTTTCATTGGCTTTTGTCCAATGAGCACCGCCATCCTGACTCACATATACCTCACAACCTACAATTCCGGTATTTTGAAAACCATCATCGCTATCTAACCAATCCCATAGGGCAGTGGGTGCTAACTTACCTTCCAGTACTGATTTTTTAAGGCTGCTTGCACTATGTTGGCGGGGAAAACGATTTTTACGCAAAAAACTATCTAACCGATCATTACTCAGGTTGGCAAAATCTGCAGCACCCATCGATTTGAAAAGTTCTTTGGTATATACACTGTCTATGGTTTCATTTTTCCTAGGCAACGCAGTATTGTTGTCTACTACTGCGTATACTAAATTGGCATTACCCGGGAATACCGTGAGTCCTATTCGCCCAATTTTATTTCCTTCCATAAAACCAGCGTCTGCCCCTGAAATGTTGATCCAGGTATTTCCACCGTCAACACTTTTATAAATGCCGCTGGCAGCACCACTCTCCTCAAATTTCCAGGCCTCTCGGCTGCGTTGCCACATGGCTGCATAAAGCGTGGATGGATCTGCTGGGTGCATGGCCAGATCCACGCATCCTGTTTGATTATTTACAAATAAGGTGCGTTGCCAGCTGGCCCCTCCGTCTGTGGTTTTATAAACACCTCTTTCCTCATTGGAAGAATAGAGATGACCCAGCACGGCAACCCATGCCGTATTGGGATCAGTGGGATGTAACTTGATATCTCCAATATGATGTGATTCGGCAAGTCCTAGATGTTGCCAGTTTTTCCCATTGTCTTTTGAGAGGTAAACACCTGTACCTGCATAGGACGAACGGCTGCTATTTACTTCGCCCGTCCCTGCCCAGATCATTCTTGGATCAGACTTCCAGTTTACAGCAATATCTCCCAGAAATAAAACATCCAGGTTGTCCATGATAGGAGTAAAACTCTGTCCATTATTGTTGGTATGCCAAAGACCTCCGGTAGCATAGGCCACATAAAATTCAGTGGGATCTTCAGGATTTGCTTCAATATCTACTACGCGCCCACTCATAATGCTAGGTCCAATATTTCGGAACGCATTGCTGTTGAGCAAACTGTCATTGCGTAATTCCTTCCGCTGTGCCATAGAGGCCAGTCGAAGGCTGGCTGGCGTTGGTGTAACCAGTATTTGTGCAAAAACTGGTTCAGCTAACAAATTGCAGACTATTGCAACCAGAACGGCCGTCCAATTTTTTTTAATAAGTATACGGATCATGAGAATAATTTTTTGGTAGTAAATTGAGGTATGCTCAAACTTACTAAAATACTGACATTATCCTCCCTGCTATTACAGGGATGGTTGCCTGCACATGCTCAGTGGAAGTCTTTTCAATTATCTCGCAGAGGCGATACGCTTAACCGAGTGGATCAGCTGGATCGGAAGCAAGGGCCTTGGGTAGAATCAGTGCCTGAGCAAAGGGGAGAACGCGGTTATGAGGAAGAAGGGTATTATGAAAATGACCAACGAGAAAGAATCTGGAAGCGATTTTCGTTGGAGGGCGTAAAAATTGCCGAAGAAAATTACAGATGGGGAAAGTTGCATGGGAATCAACGTTACTACTCCTATAACGGAGGGCTAATTCGGGAAGAACAATGGAGGGCAATGGATCCTACTATTGCCTTTGATACAGTGGGTGTATATGATTTAAAAGATCCTGATAAACGAGTGGGTGAGGTAATTGTAAAAAATGAAGGATTGTCATTCCGGCATGGAAAGATGGTGCATTACGATCCTCGAAGCGGACGGGTGTTGTTAATTGAAAATTATGTGATGAATAAATTGCAGGAGGATGCAGCACCAATGGCTACACCTGATAGCATTCCCCGGGCATTACCCAAAGTGATTCAGGACTTTGAGAAAAAGAAAAAAAAGAATTAGCAGACTGGCTGTCGGACAGGCCTACTTAAAATCCTTTTTTTGCTTCTTGTGCACGCTGCATGGGATTTCCACTTTGACCACCTGCACCTCGACGTGGGCCCTGCCCTTGCTTGAACAAAGTGAATCGGGAGGGGGCTTCAAAATTATTCCAGCCATTATTTTTCTCATCAATATCAGCGGTTTCACGAAGCGGATCCAGTTTTATAGAAGCTACTTCTTTGTCTTTTATAAATGCTTTGGTCACTTTCTTTTCATTCAACCGCCAAATTTGAGCCGGAATTTTTTCTACCTCTTTTGATCCGTCTTTATAAGTCCACTCAATGATGATGGGCATAACCATTCCCCCTTTGTTTGAAAAGGTGAGCTCGTATTGATGCAGATTACTGAATGCTGCTTTTTCCTGATCAGTTATTTTTTCAGGAGCACTTCCTTTATAGTTGACTTCAATTTGCGTTGTGTCGTAAGGTTCCAATCCGCGCGCATAACGCCAGTAAAAATCACGCAGGGTAGTATCCGCATCCGTTGCATAGGTGATTGACTTGTCCTCTCTATTGCGAATTTTAGAGATGTCTTCAAAAGAATTAACCAGCGGACGATCCAAGTGTCGTTTAATTGAGCTGGCTTTGCCAGTAGCTGGTGTTGCGGTAGTATCAACAGTGGCATACTTTACGGTATCCAAGGAGATGTCACACACTTCTGTACTGTAAAACCATCCTCTCCAAAACCAATCCAGGTCCTCGCCACTGGCATCTTCCAAGGTGCGGAACAGGTCTGCTGGTTCTGGATGTTTAAAGGCCCATCTTCTGCAATATTCTTTAAATGAATAGTCGAATAATTCGCGGCCCATCACCGTTTCGCGCAGAATATTCAAGCCTGTTGCAGGTTTTGAATAAGCGTTTGGTCCAAATTGAACAATGTTATGACTATTGCTCATGATGGGCTCCAATTGATCCTTGGGCAATTTCATGTAGTCTGTGATGTAAGCAGCAGGTCCTCTGCGACTGGGAAATTTATTGTCCCATAATTCTTCAGTCAAATATTCAACAAAAGTATTTAGTCCTTCATCCATCCAGCTCCATTGTCTTTCATCGCTGTTAATGATCATGGGAAAAAAGTTATGCCCTACTTCATGAATGATTACCCCGATCATTCCATTTTTAGTACTCTCACTGTAGGTGCCGTCTTTTTCTGTTCGTCCATAATTAAAACAAATCATTGGGTATTCCATTCCGCTGGCAGCTTCAATACTTTGCGCAACAGGATAGGGGTAGGGTATGGTAAACTTGGAATATGTTTTAATAGTGTGCGCAACTACTTTAGTAGAGTAAGGTCGGTATAGTCCGTAGGATTCTTTTGGATATCCACTCATGCACATGACTTTTTTACCTTCAACCATTGCTGGCATGGCATCCCAAATAAATTTGCGTGAGGAGGTCCATGCAAAATCACGAACATTATCGGCTTTGTACACCCAAGTTTTCTTTTGTGTTGACTTTTGCTTTTCTGCTGCTTTTGCTTCATCCAGGGTAACCACTTCAATGGGTTCTTTTGTGGTTTGCGCTTTATTCCAGCGACTAAATTGCGCAGGGCTTAATACACTGGAGTAATTCTGACATTCACCGGTAGAAAGCACCACATGATCTGCTGGAACAGTGAGTTGAACTTTGAAGTTGCCAAAGGTCAAGGCAAACTCTCCGCGTCCTGTGAATTGCTGGTTTTGCCAGCCCTTGAAATCACTATACACGCACAAGCGTGGATACCATTGCGACATGGTGAACAAATGATTTCCATCTTCTGGAAAATATTCATATCCGCCGCGGCCACCCACCGTCATTCGGTCTGTGATCTGATAGTTCCAATCCAGTTTAAAAATAAACCGTTGACCAGATTTCAATGTGGCGGGAAGCTCCACTCGCATCATTGTTTTGTTGATGGTATAGCGTAGTGGTTTGCCTAATGCATCAGTAAGTTTTGTGATCTGAAAGCCTAATCCATTATCACCTTTTTCTTCCGCATCCTTTTGTAATTGCTGAACACTTAATTGACGACTAAGGGACGAACCATTTTGATAATTGGCGTTATTAACTGAACTGTGCTCGTTCTCGTCCAGCTGTAGCCAGATATAGGAGAGGGCATCAGGCGAATTATTGAAGTAAGTAATGGTTTCACTTCCTTTTAGCTTCAGGTTTTTTTCGTCCAGTTCGCACACGATATCATAGTCGCAACGTTGTTGCCAATACCTGGGCCCAGGGGCACCGCTGGCCGTACGATATTCGTTTGGCGTTGGAAAAGTTGTTCCCAATTGCTCAAACTTGTTACCGTGATTGCTCCCCGGATTGTTTTGAATGTTCTGTGCTTGTAACGCAAGGTTTCCAACAAGCAGCACAGTAATAAATAATTGATATTTCATGTTTGATATTTTAAAAAGAGAAAGGGAATCGGTTATAGCAAATGCTTGCCGCAATGCCTAAGGAAAGTGAAGAAACAAAAAAGGAGTAGATTGACAAAGAAGCCTTCATTACTGCTCCGATCAAAAAAGTTAGTCCTAACAACACAGAAACAATAATCAGTTGCCCCACTTCAAGCCCGCAGTTGAATCCCAGCAAACCCCACCCCAGTTGTTGATCTGTAGCCAGCATCATTCGAATAGTGTTTGCAAAGCCTAATCCATGGATCAGTCCAAAAAATAGTGCTAGAACGTAGCTTTGATAGTGTTGAATTGAAGTGTTTGCTTTTACTAATAAATTCTTTCCGGCCGCAAGCACTATGGTCAAGGGAATTAAGAATTCTACCCATTTACTATCAACACGGACCCAGTCTCCCACACTCAATAAAAGTGTTAGGGAATGTCCCACTGTAAAGGCAGTTACCAATAGTAGTGTATTTTTCCAATCCTTCCAGCCATACCCAGCCAATAATGCCAATAAAAATAACTGATGGTCCAATGCATCCAGGCTGATGATATGCTCCCAGCCAAATGGAAAATAAAATTGAAATGCCTCCATACTTTAATTAAGAATTGTCCCTGTTTTGAACAAGCTATGAAAATAATTCAGAATTTTGTGATTGTAAAATATTTTATGCAAACGGCACTTACCTTGTTTGGTTGGTTTTTATGGAGATTGTTCCCCATGGTTGATGCTCCAGCTGTCCACCCCTTTCATGTTGGAGTAATAGAGGTTAATCATAACATAACGGAGGCCACGCTGGAAGTTCAATGTAAACTTTTCACTGATGATTTTGAGGATGCTTTGTCAAAAGTTTACAAACGAAAAGCGGACTTGATTGCGCCTTCCCTGCATGCATCCATGGATACTTTGGTTAACCAATATCTAAAAACACATTTAAGTATACAGGTTAATGGAAAATTGATGTCAGTCAATTATCTGGGATTTGAGCAGGAAAGAGAAGCCGTTTATGTTTATTTAGAAATTGAAAAAGCACCCACTCTTATTGAAAGGGCAACAGTTAACACCAATTTACTGTTTGATCTTTACGATGATCAGGTTAATTTGATCCATTTTTCATCTCGAAACACGCGTAAAAGTGTAAAATTGGATTATCCGTCCAGTGTAGCACAAATGGAATTTTAACAGTTATTCCATATTACTTCGAATAGCATCGCTGATTTCCACCAATACCTTGTCGATCCGGTGTCCATCCATGTCTACAATTTCAATGGAGAATCCTTTCCATTGAAATTTTTCACCTGTTTTTGGAATTCGCTCCAGCTGGTGCAAAATAAAACCGGCCATGGTGTCAAAATCCTGTTCCCCTTCATTCATCCATTCTGTTTTTTCAAAATGAGACAAGAAATTATAAAAGGGTATCTGGGCATCAATCAAAAAGCTGCCATTCTCGCGTTCCAAGATTTCGTAATCAAGCCCTTCTTCCTGTGGAATCTCTCCTACAATGGCTTCTAGAATATCATTTAGGGTGAGCATGCCCTGAATGCTTCCATATTCGTCTACAATAAATGCCGAATGCACTTTTGACAATTTAAATCGTTCCAGCACCTGGTAGGCAGAAATATTTTCAGGGATAAACAGGGCTGGTTGCATGACTTGTTCCAGTTGTAGGTGATCCGGGCTTACATAAAGATCTTTAATAGAAACCACTCCTTTGATCGTGTCAATGTTGTCTTTGCAAATGGGATAAGCGGAGTGGGGAGCCTCCATGATCTTTCCTTTGATTTGCTCTTCTGTATCCTTCTCGCTGAACCAAATAATATCGCTTCTGTGTGTCATCAGCGATGTAATGTTGCGATCACTAAGATGAAAAACTCTCTCAATGATTTCCTGTTCTTCTTCCTCAATGTTGCCGGCTTCCATTCCCTCTGTAATCAATGTTTTGATCTCCTCTTCAGTAATGGCATCGTTGTTGCTTTTCCGAATTTTAAAAATCTTAAAGAACAAGGAACTGCTGTTATTAAGCAGCCATACCAGCGGATAAGTGAACTGTGCAAATAAACGCATGGGCCCGGCTACGGCTATGGCTAATTTTTCTGATCTGATCAGTCCGATTCGTTTGGGGATAAGCTCGCCAAATATGATGGAAACAAAGGTTACGGCTATTACAATGATCAGGGTAGCTAAAGTGTCTGCCAACTTAGGCTCGACTCCTTGCTTGATCAGATGGGGTAAAAGTTGCTCGCTAAATTTTTCTCCTGAATAAACTCCCGTAAGTATAGAAACCAGGGTGATTCCGATTTGTACAGCAGACAAGAAAAGTTCAGGATGATTTGAAAGTGTTAGCGCTTGCTGTGCACGTTTATTCCCTTTTTCTGCTAAGTGCTCCAGTCTTCCTTTCCTGGCAGAGACCAAGGCGATCTCAGACATGGAAAACAAGGCATTCAAAAAAATAAGAACACCGAGAATAAAGAAATCCATATGTATTAAATCAGGTTTGCACTATCGAAGATACCGAATCGTGGCTGTTTGCTGTATAGGCTAGCCATGAACGCAGCTATTGCAATACCCATAATCGATCCGGCTAACACATCGCCAGGGTAGTGTACTCCTACATAGATCTGGGCGTACCCAACCAAAAATGCCCAAAGAAATAAGAAATAACTTGTTCTGCCGAGCCATTTGCCAAGGGTTAAAAACATAAAAGTGGCTATTGCAAAGTGATTAGCTGCATGGTTGGAAATAAAACTAAATCCCGTTCCACACGCGGGTATACGCAATAGCACTTCTCCTGCTAAGGATGGGTCATTACAGGGCCGAAGCCGCTGTATGGTTTGTTTGATTAGTTGATTGCCTATAAGGTCCACTAACCCTACAGTGGTGATCAGGAAAAGAACCCACCATCCTGCTTTTTGCCGAAATCTATAAACGAGTACTACTAACAATAATAAGTATGCGGGAATCCAAAAGGTGGGGGTTCGCCAGGAGGGAAGTAGCCAATCAAAGAAGGCGTTTGCACCTGTGGAATTAATTTGCTTGAATAACCAGCGATCTAGTTGTTCTATTTTTTCCAAGTGGTTGTAATTTCTTCAACAAAAGTAAGGGGCTAATTGTATCAGTTATATTGTTTCTTTGCAGAATGCTTAGGTCACTGATTCGATTGCCAAAGACCTTGTTATGGGTAATAAATCTGTTTTTTTTACTCTTAGCACTATTCACTTCTTACCGTTTATCTATTTTTTTTACATTCAAGCCTGCTGACATTTCTGGAAGTCAGATGGCCTCGGCCTTTGCGTTGGGGCTACGCTATGACTTACGATGGATTGCTATTGTTTTGTTTCCCATTGTTAGTTGTAGCATTTTTCCCAGGCTATCGCCTTTTTATTCTGTTGCCACAAAAAAATTTTGGACCTGGTACTTGGCTATTCTCACTTTTGTGATCTTCTTTTTTTTCGCAGCAGGTTTTGGTAGTTTTTCCTATAACCAAACTCCACTTGATGCAGGTGCCATGAATTTTGCAGAGGATTTTACCATTTCAGCAAAAATGATCTGGCAAACCTATCCACTACTTTGGATGGTAGGCGGTTTGTTGGTAGCGGTATTGAGTTTTAGATGGATGTACCACAAAAGCCATTGGCAAGTGATCAATCAAACGGATGGCATGGGAATACCGCACAGACAAGGGTTTTTTATTGGTGGATTGTTCGTTCTCATTCTGATGATACATGGGTCACTTGGCCCTCGACCATTAAAAAGAGAGGACAGCTTTCGGTTTCAACAAAGTTTTTTAAGTTATTTATCCATAAACCCGCTTCAAAATTTTGTGGGAACGCTTAGCCTTCGACAGCCCAGCTACAACGAGGATCGTGCAAGGGCATTGTATCCAGTTTTGGCAAACTGGTTGGGCTGGAAGCAAACGGGTCAAACTGCCTATAGTAGAGCAATTGGTCCCAGAAGCACAGCCACTGAAAGTAAGCCCAATATTGTATTGATTCAATGTGAGTCCTTTAGCATGTACAAAAGCAGCTTAAGTGGCAACCCTTTGAACACCACCCCGTTTGTTGATTCACTTTCTAAGCGAGGAGTTTTTTTTAATCGTTGTTTTGCCCCGACCTTTTCCACGGCAAGGGCTTTATTTGCCATTTTGACTGGTATCCCAGATGCGCAACTATATAAGTTTTCGAGTCAAAATCCGCAGGCCTTGGATCAATATACCTTGATCAATGGTTTGGAAGAATATCAGAAGCACTACTTCCTGGGGGGAAACGCAGAATTTAACAATTTTGAGGGCATACTGCAAAATATAAAAGGATTAATCATGCACACAGGTCAACGTCCTGCTATTCTGCCTATCAACGTATGGGGCATCAGTGATAAAGATCTGTTGTTAGAGGCGCATCAAGTTTTTGAAAAAAACACGGCTCCTTTTTTTGCTTACATCCAAACATCCGGAAATCATCGTCCTTATCAACGATCCATTCCTCTTGCAGACAGTGGTTTTGTTCGGGACACCTTGCTTGAAGAAAAGTTGAACCAATATGGATTTGAATCGGTGGATGAGTATAATGCTTTTCGATACACGGATTATTGTATTAGAACTTTTTTTCAAAAAGCTGCACAGGCTAATTATTTTTCTAATACCATTTTTGTGCTAATTGGAGATCATGGTGTTGCCGGCAATGCGCGTGCTATATATCCTAGTAGTTGGACCACACAGCGTTTGACGGATCAACACGTTCCACTTTTATTTTATGCACCAGGTTTACTAGCGCCACAGCAAAGAGGGGAGGTGGTTTCGCAAATTGATGTACTACCCACCATTGCGGGATTATTACATAGGCCTTATGAAAATAGAACCCTTGGCCGAGATTTGCTGGACCCTTCTAAAACAAATCATTTTGCTTTTATAACAAACGTCTCTGACCGAATTGGAGTAATTACTAATGATTATTATTTTTCCAGACAGTTAAATACCGGAGAGGAGTTATTGGTGCCATTGGAAGACAGTAGCTCAAAGAGGTCAAGCCGAGAGTTAAAAAAAGCGCAGCGATCGCTATCCGAATTAACGGACGCAATTTTTGAGTCTTCTCGGTATTTAATCATGAACAATCGCAAGAACTAATTTTCACGCTGGGCATGAAAGATTAACCGCGGTGAATGCTCCTTTACAAAGGGGTTCAGTTGATAGTCTCCCCAAATATTCCTAATGGTAAGTTGTTGTTGGCTGAGCAAGGCAGACAATTTTTCTTTTGAAAAGCGAGCCACTTTTTCAGTATGTGAAAATCTTATCTCCTTCTTTGTGTCATATACGGCAATTTCCTTATAAAGAGATGCTTCGTCGAACCAGCGTTTAATAGTAAACTGTACCTGTTGAATTGTTTTTGTTTCCTCTTTTACCAGTTGTTGAATGGCTGTTTGGTCATTTACGTAATCTAAGATCAGTATTCCGTTTTTCCGAAGTGGTGTTGCCATCATTCGCAATGCATTTTTATGCTCCTGCATAGTATTGAAATAACCAAAGCTGGTAAAAAAATTAAACACATAGTCCATATTCCTCGATGCGTAAAGCTGCCGCATGTCATGAATTTCAAAATGAAGTTGCCGATTGGCAAATTGATTGGCAAATCGAATATTTTCTGGAGCAACATCTATTCCAGTTACCTCAAAACCCTGCGCTGCTAATTGACGACTATGTCTGCCCCTGCCACAACCCACATCGAGCATTTTTGCGCCAAGGGGTGGGGCTAAAAATTGTAATAATGCTGTGATAAAAGCAGCAGCTTCCGAATCGTCTCTATTGGCGTACAACGCATGATAATAAGGAGAGTTGAACCAATCTTTAAACCAGGTTTTTTCTTCCATGGCGCAAAGGTAAAGCGTAGCCTTTCATTTGCTTTCCAAACTGTATTTTTGCAGCGCAAAACCTGCCTATGTCTTTACTAAAAAGTATTTCTGGTATTAGAGGTACCATTGGGGGCACTACCGGGGAGAATCTTACTCCGCTGGATATAGTAAAATTCACTGCAGCATTTGCTACCATCATAACAGAAGGAAAAGCAACCCCACGTATTGTGGTAGGGCGTGATGGCAGAATTAGTGGGCCGATGGTTCAGCAGTTGGTGTTGCAAACCTTAGTGGGGTTAGGAGTGGACGTAATTGACTTAGGGCTTAGCACAACTCCCACTGTAGAAATAGCAGTACCGGCAGAAAAGGCAGCTGGAGGAATTATCATAACGGCTAGTCATAATCCTAAGGAATGGAATGCGTTGAAATTGCTAAACTCCGCAGGTGAATTTATTGATGCAGAAACGGGAAAAAGAGTGCTACAGCTAGCAGCAGTACAACATTTTCAATTTGCTCCGGTAGATAAGTTGGGTTCCATAGTGACTAAGGATTACTTAGCGTTTCATTTGGATGCCATTATCAATTATCCATTAGTTGACCGCACTGTAATAGCTTCCCGACAATTAAAAATTGTGGTCGATGCCATTAATTCAACTGGTGCTACCTATGTTCCTGCCTTACTTAACAAATTGGGTGTACAGGATATAGTGGTTATCAATGATAAAATCAACGGACAGTTTGCGCATAATCCCGAGCCCTTGCCAGAACACTTAAGTGATCTTTGTGAAGAAGTAGTGCGTCAACGAGCGGATCTTGGAATTGCTGTTGATCCGGATGTGGACCGCTTATGTTTTGTCAATGAGGATGGCACTTTGTTTGGCGAAGAGTATACTTTGGTAGCTGTTGCTGATTATGTACTTTCTAAAAGAATGGGAAATACCGTGAGCAATATGAGCAGTACCAAATCCCTGCGCGAAATAACTGTTTCAAGAGGCGGACTTTATACACCTGCTGCAGTGGGAGAGGTTAACGTGGTCTCAAAAATGAAAGAGACAAATGCGGTGATAGGTGGAGAAGGTAACGGAGGTATAATTGTTCCTGATTTTCATTATGGGCGGGACGCTTTAATTGGAATAGGACTTTTTCTAACTCATTTTGCAAATCAGGATAAGGCCATGAGTGTGTTTAGAAAAAATTATCCCAATTATTTTATTTCAAAAAACAAAATAAAATTGCCAGCAGATGCAAACTTGGCCGAACTATTGGAGAAGCTTGCATTGAAGTATAGTAAACAGCCCATCAATCGAGAGGACGGACTTCGGATAGAGTTTGATCAGGATTGGGTGCATTTAAGGGCTTCCAATACCGAGCCCATAGTGCGTATTTACGCAGAAAGCGATTTGGAGGCAAAGGCTAATAATATCGCAGAACAACTCCTGCGAGATATTCGAGAAAATTCAACTATTTCATGACACGTATCTATTTTGATAATGCGGCTACTACACCGGTGGATCCACAGGTGGTCGAGTCCATGATACCTTTTTTGCAAACGCATTTTGGCAACCCTTCATCTATTTATTCCTATGGCAGAGAAGCCAGGTTAGCTATTGAAAATGCCAGAAAATCAGTTGCTCATTTACTAGGGACAAAACCAGGAGAAATCATTTTTACCAGTTGTGGAACAGAAAGTGACAACATGGCCATTTGGTCTGCCATTGAAGATTTAGGGTGCAGACATATCATTACTTCTCCCTTAGAACATCATGCCGTTTTGCACAGTGTACAGGCATTGGCAAAACAACGTCAAATCTCTGTTGAGTTTTTACGCATTTTACCAAATGGGCACATTGACTTAGCCGACCTAGAAAGAGCATTGGGGTCTGCCACAGAGCGCTGTTTGGTTACTCTTATGCATGCGAATAACGAAATAGGTAATTTACTTGATATCGAAACTGTTGGCACCTTATGTGAAAAGTATAACGCAATTTTTCATTCCGATACAGTGCAAATGGTAGGGCATTATCCAATAGATCTCTCAAAAACAAAAGTTCATTTTGCTACGGGTGCTGCACATAAATTCCATGGTCCCAAGGGAATTGGCATACTCTATATTGACCATAATGTAAGTGTAAGTCCTTTTATTCATGGTGGTGGGCAAGAAAGAAATATGCGGGCAGGTACCGAGAATGTTGCTGGAATTGTGGGGTTTTCAAAAGCCTTAGAACTGGCTACTTCTACTCTTTCACAGGACCAAGTATATATTCAGTCTTTAAAAGAGTATTTAGCCGCTCAGCTCCAACTACAAATCCCCGGCGTACAATTCAATGGAGACTGGAATGGAGCTAGTCTATATACCCTATTAAACGTTTCCTTCCCCCGGACGCCACAATCAGAGATGTTGCTAATGGGATTAGACATGCAAGGAATCTGCGTTTCGGCAGGGAGTGCCTGTAGTAGCGGGGCAAATCAAGGAAGTCATGTAATCAATGCACTGCCAAATGGCAACGAGGGTGTTCCTATTCGCTTTTCTTTTTCAAAATTCAATACTAAAGAGGAAGTGGACCAGTTGTTGGTTAAGTTAAAGCAACTCTTGTAGCATTTTTTATAAGCTGCACCAGGGATTTCTGCGAGTGGGCTGCATGTATTTTGAAGATTTCGCCGGAATACCAGCATCAGGCAAACAATAACCGGAGAGCAAAGAGTCATTTTACAATACTCAATCATACCCTCTGAAAGGAATTTCTTAAATTTGCAGCGCAAAATCACAAAAAACTATTGTATGGTATTTGACCTGGATTTGATCAAGAAACTATACGCTGCTATGCCAGCTCGCGTTGATGCTGCCCGTAAGTCATTGGGTAGGCCCTTGACACTTGCCGAAAAAATATTATACGCCCATTTATGGGAAGGGGTAGCCCCTGTTGATTTCAAGCGAGGAAAGGATTATGTGGATTTTGCTCCCGATCGCGTGGCCATGCAAGATGCTACGGCACAAATGGCATTGTTGCAGTTTGACACTACCGGCCGAAATAAAGTTGCTGTTCCATCTACTGTTCATTGCGACCATCTGATTGTGGCTAAAAACGAAGGAAAGGCTGATCTATCAAAAGCGGTAGTTGAAAACGAAGAGGTCTATAATTTTCTATCCTCTATCTCAAATAAGTATGGTATTGGTTTTTGGAAGCCCGGGGCTGGCATCATTCACCAGGTGGTCTTAGAGAATTATGCATTTCCTGGTGGTATGATGATTGGCACCGATTCTCACACGGTTAACGCAGGAGGATTGGGAATGGTGGCAATTGGCGTAGGGGGTGCAGATGCCTGTGATGTAATGGCTGGACTAAGCTGGGAGTTGCTTATGCCAAAACTAATTGGAGTTAAGCTGACCGGAAAATTAAATGGATGGACTTCTCCCAAGGATGTGATCTTGAAAGTAGCGGGTATATTGACTGTTAAAGGAGGAACTAATGCCATAGTTGAATATTTTGGTGAAGGCGCCACCAGTATGAGCTGCACCGGAAAGGGAACGATTTGCAATATGGGTGCTGAAATTGGCGCCACTACTTCCACATTTGGATACGATGAAAGTATGCGTCGTTATCTGGAAGCTACAGGAAGAAAAGACCTTGCAGATGCTGCCGATCAAATCAAGGATTACTTAACAGGCGACCCAGCTGTGTATGCTCAACCGGAAAAATATTTTGATAAGGTAATTGAGATCAATTTGAGCGAACTGGAACCTCATATAAATGGTCCATTTACGCCGGACTTGGCAACGCCTATTTCAAAAATGAAAGAGGCCGCTGCTCAAAATAATTGGCCTACCAAAGTAGAAGTAGGTTTAATAGGAAGCTGCACCAATTCCTCCTACGAGGATATTAGCCGTGCAGTAAGCCTGGCCAAACAGGTTGCTCAGAAAGGATTGAAGACAAAGGCGGAATTTACTATCACGCCAGGAAGTGAACAGGTTAGATACACTATAGAACGAGACGGATTTTTAGAAACATTTTCTCAGATAGGAGCACGTGTTTTTGCTAATGCCTGTGGTCCTTGTATTGGTATGTGGGAACGCATGGGTGCAGAAAAGCAAGAACGCAATACCATTGTGCACTCTTTCAATCGCAACTTTGCAAAACGTGCAGACGGTAATCCCAACACATTGGCCTTTGTAGCAAGCCCTGAGTTAGTTACGGCTTTAGCCATTGCCGGTGATCTTACTTTCAACCCAATTACTGATACCTTATTCAATGAAAAAGGCGAAGCGGTAAAACTTGACCCTCCCAATGGAGATGAGTTACCACAAAAAGGATTTGCCGTGGAGGATGCCGGTTATCAGGCACCTGCTGAGGACGGAAGCCAGGTGCAGGTGGTGGTTAAGGCAGACAGCAAGAGACTACAACTATTATACCCCTTTGCCGAATGGGAAGGTGCTGATTTGCAAGGATTGAAATTGTTGATTAAAGCCAAAGGAAAATGTACCACCGATCATATTTCAATGGCAGGGCCATGGTTGAAATTTCGTGGACACTTAGATAACATTAGTAACAATATGTTGATTGGCGCCGTTAATTTTTTCAATGATAAAACGGATCATGTAAAAAATCAATTAACAGGTGCTTATGGTCCAGTGCCCGCAACTCAGCGAGACTACAAGGCTGCTGGAGTGGGCTCAATAGTAGTTGGGGACGAAAACTATGGAGAGGGTTCTTCACGCGAACATGCTGCCATGGAACCTCGTCATTTAGGAGTAAGGGTAGTGCTGGTTAAATCATTTGCCCGGATACACGAAACCAATTTGAAAAAGCAGGGCATGTTGGCGCTCACTTTTGACAATAAGGAAGATTACAACAAGATACAGGAAGACGATGTATTCAATACCATTGGCCTTACCACATTTGTTCCTGGTAAGTCAATAGAAATTCTTGTGAAGCATAGCGATGGGACTACTGACACGATTCAAGCCAACCACTCCTATAATGCACAGCAAATTGAATGGTTTAAGGCGGGCGGCGCTTTGAATGTGATCAGAAGGCAATTTGCCAACTAATTAATTTCCCCAACGGTAGGTGCGTATATCAAAACCTGCCAAGTCAAGCACTCTATCAGAAACGGTGGCTGCCAGTTCCTCAATGGTGGTTGGCTTGCTATAAAAAGAGGGTGTGGCGGGACAAATAATTCCGCCAGCCAGTGTTAAGGTTTCCATATTCCGAATATGAATGAGATTGTAGGGGGTTTCGCGAACTACACAAATCAACTTTCTTCTTTCCTTTAAGATTACATCAGCTGCACGAGTGATTAAATCGCTTGAAACACCCGAAGCTATTCTTCCAAGGGTTCCCATAGAGCAGGGGATAATGATCTGCGTGTCATATTGGCCAGACCCCGATGCAAACGGGGCGGAAAAATCAGTAGTGGAATAATACTTAACGGGATATTTTTCCCAGCTGTTATTATTTAATTCTGTTGCCCAAACTTCCTTTGCATTTGTAGTGATCACCACAGCAAGTGCTGTCCACTGGTCTTTGATGGATAATAACTTATCCAGCAAACTGGCTGCGTAAATTGAGCCACTGGCGCCTGTGATACAAACTACTATCTTTCTCATACTTCTATTTAGGCAATCAGATCATTAAAACGCTATTATCCTAAAAAAGATTAACTGAGTTTTCATTGAGAAATAGCATTACTTCTTTTTTGTGTTTTCATTTCCAAGATTCTTCAAAATCCAGTTTGTTTTCATGCTCCAAAGGTGGAAACTTGTATTATCGGCCGATCCACCAATTCCGTGATTTTTATTAGGGTAATAAAAACTATCAAATTGAACATTTGCTTTTACCAAGGCAGACACCATTTGTGTGGCATTTTGAAAATGAACATTGTCATCTGCGGTTCCGTGTATCAAAAGGTATTTGCCTTTGATTTTTTCTGCATGGTTTAATGGAGAGTTATCATCATAACCCTTTGGATTTTCTTGTGGGGTACGCATATAGCGTTCAGTATAAATATTATCATAAAAGCGCCAGCTGGTTACAGGTGCCACAGCAACGGCTGCAGCAAACACATCAGCGCCCTTTGTGATGGCCAGTGAACTCATAAATCCACCATAGCTCCAACCCCAGTGGCCAATTTTATCTTTGTCTACATAAGGCAATTTGCTCAATTCACGAGCTGCATCTATTTGGTCTTCAATTTCAAGTTTCCCCAATTGTAGGTAGGTTTTTTTCTTAAACTCTTCTCCTCTAAAACCCGTGCCTGTGTTGTCCACACTTACAATAATAAATCCTTTCTGAGCAAGTAGCTGATGCCAGAAACTAACCGCGCCAAATCGATTAGCTACTTGTTGAGAACCGGGTCCTCCATAGTTGCAAAATAGAACAGGATGTTTTTTTGAAGAATCAAATGCTGCCGGCTTTAATAGCCAGCCATTCAACGTATCGCCTTTACTATTGGGGATGCGGATAAACTCCGCATTGGAAAAACCATATTCAGTCATTTTTTCTTTCAACTTATTGTTTGTGCCCAATTGCAACAATAACCGAGTGCTAATCCCCCTTTTTTTATCTACAACTAATTGATGCCTGCTTACCTGTTGAGGGGTGTTAATAGTAGAGTAGTAGAGAAAAAACTCAGTGAAGTTGTTGTTGAACACAGCTCGATTCCATCCGGGAGTAGCGGTTAATGCAACAGTACTCTTTCCTGAGAAATCCGTTACCATAATATTCCTATCCATTGGACTGGGGGCCGCAACTGTATAAAAAATGCGCTTGGAAATTTCATCTACCCCATTGATCTCTGTAATTTCTTTTGTGCCCTGAGTGAGTTGTGACTTTACGGATCCGTCCAAACTATAGAGGTATAAGTGGCGGTACCCGCTCATCTCACTGGTAAATAAAAAATGTTTTCCATCATTCAAAAACCACCAATCATCATTGATCTCAACAAAGTATTTGTTTTTCTCTTCATAGATCAACTTACTTTTTCCGGTTGTGGCATCAGTGGCTAAGAGCTTCAAATGATTTTGATGCCTATTCATCCAGAAAACTATCAAAGTATTATTATCCTGCGTCCATTTAATTCTCGGAATGTACACATCGCCCGCTTCGGTCTCTGCTTTGATTTTAGTTCCGGTCCTAGCATCGTACACATAAATTTCTACAGTGGAATTGTCATCGCCCGCTTTTGGGTATTTATAACGATAATCTACATTGTGCAAATTATCATAGAAGGATATGTTGAACTCCTTCACCTTAGTCTCATCAAAACGATAATAGGCAAGATGCGTGCCATCTTTATTCCAAGCATAGGCTTGTGAAAATTCAAATTCCTCCTCATAGACCCAATCACAATTTCCATTAATGATATAGTTCCAGTTGCCATCTGTTGTTACGGCTTTGTACTGAGCAGTGGCAATTTGATAGAGATAAAGATTATTTTCATACACATAGGACACATAGTCTCCCGTGGGCGAAAAACTGGCATGCAGAAATTTTGGATCTGCTTGTTCAGCATCCTGCCCAAGTGGTCCGGTCAGTTTGATGAGTTGCGTATCATTGTTAATTACTTGCAACAAGTGTATTACTGACTTGGAGGATCTCCTATAAATGGACTCTGTTTTTGTTTTGATCAACCACAATCCAGGCTTAGACGAACAGGCTTCCACTTGATCTGGGCGCGTTATTGAGTTGCCCGTTTGATCTTTGTAACGGCTCCATTGCCAGTTTGGTTCTTTTGAAGTGGTATCAAACCGTGCGTTTACAAACTCTCCTCGAAAAGTGCCTTTCTTGTATAGATCCTCGAGCGTAATTTGACTGGTTTGCGCCAGCACAAAGAAGGGAGCGCAGAAAAGTGTCAGTAATAATGCACGCATATGATTTTGTTTGAGGGGTAAAAATATAAAAAAAGACAGCCTTTTTGGGACTGTCTTTAAATAGTTGATGAATGGTATTTACTTCTTTTCAGCCATATCAGGAATGGCCTCAACTTTGTAGCCACCTGCATCCAGCTTTAGTTTGGTTGCTGAGAATGCATGCAAGGTTGCCTGAATGTCCTGGTCATTATGGATTGCTGATGGGATTAACCGATAGATAATATGCCCTTTAGGTATCACAGGATAAACTACAATTGAACAAAAAATACCATAATTCTCCCTTAAATCCATGACCATGGCAGTAGCTTCCTCTACACCCCCTTTCATATACACGGGTGTAACCACTGAATCTGTTTTGCCTATATCAAAGCCGCGTTCTTTTAATCCTTGTTGTAGTTTTAGCGCATTGCTCCAAAGATTGGCCTTGTATTCTGGATGATCGCGCAATAATTCCAATCGTTTCAAATTGCCTACTACCAAGGGCATGGGTAAACTTTTAGCAAATATTTGAGAACGAATATTGTAACGTATAAAGTCCATGATCACTTTGTCTCCGGCCACAAATGCCCCTATGCTAGCCATGGATTTTGCAAACGTTGAAAAATAAATATCTATTTTATCTTGTACGCCTTGTTCTTCACCGGCGCCTGCCCCAGTTTTTCCCAATGTGCCAAAACCATGCGCATCGTCTACCAACAGTCGGAATAAGTACTTGTCTTTTAGCGCAGCAATTTCTTTTAATTTTCCCTGATCTCCTGCCATCCCAAACACACCTTCCGTGATCACTAAAATTCCCCCTGCTTTTTGTTTTTCAATCAATGCAGTGGCACGCTGTAATTGTTTTTCACAATCCTCCACATCATTGTGCTTGAATACATAGCGATGTCCTGGGTGCATGCGTAACCCGTCAATGATACAGGCATGACTTTCTGCATCGTATACAATCACATCATGGCGGCCACACAACACATCAATGACACTAAGCATTCCCTGATATCCGAAATTCAATAACACGGCATCTTCTTTCATTTCAAATGCTGCCAACTCCGCCTCTAATTGTTCGTGAAGATTACTATTCCCACTCATCATACGAGCTCCCATGGGATAAGCCAGTCCAAAGTCTCTTGCACCGTCAGCATCTGCTTTTCTTACTTCAGGATGATTGGCTAATCCGAGGTAATTGTTGAGACTCCAAACTATCATGTCTTTGCCACGAAACTTCATGCGGCTGCTGATTTCGCCTTCCAGTTTAGGAAAAGCAAAGTATCCATGTGCGCGTTCCCGGTGTTGACCCAAGGGGCCCGCGTTTTTCATTAGTTTCTCAAATAAATCGGCCATATGCTGTTTTTAACAGGTTATTTTCAGGTGCGAAATTACATTTTTTACCTTTTACTTTTTCACATCTAAGAACCCTAATTTCCTTTAGTAAATTAGTTAAATTGGCGATCTTTACCCGATCAATCAAGTCATAAGATGAATATAAAAGTTTGCGGCGTTACCACCTTCAAACAGCTTCAACAGCTGGATGGTTTAGAAATAGATATGGCAGGTATTGTGCTGGTGCAAGACTCACCTTGGTTTGCCGGGGATTTATTAGATGGCAAAGAAGTATGCAAGGCTGACTTTGACCTTAAAAAAACGGGCATTCTCTACAACCCTTCACTGTCGGAGGCGTTGGATTGGATCGATAAGTATAAGTTGGATGTGGTTCAATTGAATGGAACAGAGGATCCTTCTCTTTGCGATGATTTAAGCACGGAAGTGGAAGTCATCAAAACTTTTCAAGTAGGAGACTCCACTAAGGAACTGGAAAAACTATTGGCGGATTATGATGCAGTTTGTGATTATTATTTATTTACTGGCAATAGCCAATCCACATCAGGAGTATACGGAGTTGCTTTTGACTGGGCACAGTTGCAAACGCTTCGTATCGAAAAACCATTTTTTCTCTCCGGAGACATCCATCAGCAACAGGCAGGAGCGATCCGTAAATTTTCCCATCCGGATTTCTTTGGTCCTGATCTTACACGGTTATTTGAAATTAGCCCGGGTGAAAAAGATTTAAAAACCATATTACAATTTCGTCAACAACTTCGCTAATCCATTTGCTATGAGAACTATTTTTCTTTTCATCTTTTGTTGTCTACAGAGTATTATTATGCTTGCACAGCAAGGCGAAAGCTTTGAATTAAAGGGGCAGCTAACCGGATTTACCGAGGATGTATCGGTAAAGCTGTTTCGTAGTGGTGAGAATACACCTTATTTGAGCACTGTTTTAAAGCAACAGCAATTTACGCTTCGTGGACAGCTAGCTGAGCCGGCCTTGTTTTTTTTAGTGGTTGGAGATCAGCAACAACCTACTGAGCTATTTCTGGAAAACGCTTCCATTCTTATTAAAGGGGATAAAGGAAGTCCTGCAAATTGGGTTGTTTCAGGTAGTGAGTCACACCAGGTATTTCAGCGTTTTGTAACCGGTTTTGTGCCTTATGTTCAGCTACGTAACAACCAAGCTAACCTGCTCAATGAATCAGGAACTGGATTCAATAGGGACAGTGTGATGCAAGTATATACAATGGCTAATCTTAAAATGCAAGAACAGATTGATAATTTGGTTAAAACACACTCCAATTCTTCTGTAACGCCCTTTGTTCTAGCCGCCACTTATGGATTTACCAACGATCCTGTACAATTGGAACAACGGTTTAAACAATTGTCGAGCTTACAACAACAAGGAACCACTGGCCAGCAATTGTATGCAATTATTCAAGACAACAAAGTTGGTGCTGTTGGTTCACAAGCTATTGATTTTACACAACCTGATGTAAATGGAAAACCTGTTTCCTTGTCTTCATTCAAAGGACAATATGTGTTGGTTGATTTTTGGGCAAGCTGGTGTGGTCCTTGTAGGCAAGAAAACCCAACTGTGGTGTATAACTACAACAAATTCAAGTCAAAGAATTTTACGGTACTGGGTGTTTCGCTTGACCGGGAAGATTTACGTGAAAAATGGTTAGAAGCCATACGTAAAGATGGTTTAGTCTGGACCCAGGTCAGTGATTTAAAGTATTGGAATAATGAAGCCGCTAAGCTTTATAGAGTATCTGGAATCCCTGCTAATTTTTTGGTAGATCCTACAGGAAAGATTGTTGCTAAAAATCTGAGGGGGCCTGCATTGGAACAAACCCTTTGTCAATTACTCGGGTGCAATTGATTTGTTCAAAGGCCTAACACTTCTCTCATCGTATAGGTTCCTTTCTTGCCTTGTATAAACATAGCGGCTAGTATAGCACCTGCTGCAAAGCCAGTGCGATTGTGAGCGGTATGCGTAATTTCTATATCATCTACAACGGATGCATATTTAACGCGGTGTGTTCCCGGTGTAGGATCAATTCGCTGGCTGATAATCTCAAGGTCTGCTGGATTATCACTGATATCATTTACCCACTGTTTCTTTTTTTTGTTTTGTGCTAAGATTTGTTCAGCTAAGCTCAGGGCTGTTCCGCTGGGGGCATCTTTTTTTTGTGTATGATGAATTTCCTCAAGTATCACTTCGTACTGTGGATGAGGAGCCATCAGCGTTGTCAATTTTTTATTCAATTCAAAAAATAAGTTTACGCCAATGCTAAAATTGCTGGCATAGACCATGCTTCCGTTCAAGGCCTCACAACGAGCAAGCATGGCGGGCAATTCATGAGTCCAACCAGTGGTGCCGCAAACAATAGGAACTCCGGCTTGCAAACAGCATTCAATATTTTTTATAGCACTGTCCGGGGCAGTGAATTCAATAGCCACATCTGCTTGTTGCAGGGTAGGGGCGTTGAACAATTCTTCCTTGTTTTGACTATTTATTTTTAAGACAATTTCATGTCCTTGCTGCAGCGCAATTTCTTCGATGGCTTTGCCCATTTTGCCATAACCAATTAATGCAATTTTCATACTTACAGAATTCAATTATACTTGTTATTTTCCTAATTGCAATCGAAGGCTTACGCCATTGGTCCCGGCTATTTCGCTATAGCCAGCCTTTAATTGAAAGCTAAGATCAGGACCTACATCAAATGTTTTAAGGTGCGCATCAACAGAAGCATCCACCACATTGAGTCCCCATAGTAGAAGAAAAAATAAAACTGAATAATCTATATCTCTCCTGAACTGATCCCGGTAATAGCGAAGACTTTCTTCGGGAAGTGGTTGCAAATTGGATTTGATAGTATTGAATAACAAGGAATCTGTCCGGTTAACACGCATATTATATTTTACCCGATAAGCAAAACGCGTATCACGATAATTGGCCATGTTATATACAAATACAGCGCCGCTTGCGCCGAGGGCACCATATACCAATGGGAGCTTCCAGTATTTTTTATTATATATCTGCCCCAATCCAGGTAACAAAGCAGAGCGGATGGCCGCTTTTCGCGGACTATGCGCCGCCTGTGCTGAATCGTATTTGTTATGGTCTTTGGGCAATAGACCTGCTACTTGTGACCAACTATACTGTGGTACAGTTAATAAAAGAAAAAAGAAGATTGTGCTTTGTTGCAGCCTTTTCATTAGTCCAATGGAACGTTCAGTTGCCCAAGAATCTTATTAAGCTCCTCAGTGGTATAATATTCAATGATCAGCTGACCATCGCCACGTTTACTTTGTTTAATCTTTACCCGGGTGCTGAAGTGTGTTGCTAATTTATCTTCAATTCTTCGGTATGGAGAGGAGTGGTTAGAATTTTTAGTTTTTTTAACAGCAGGCAATTGCTTTTTCAATTGCTGCACCAGTGCCTCAGTCTGACGAACAGATAAACCTTTTGCCACGATTTCTTTAAACGCAACAAGTTGTGCATCCACAAGCTCCAATGCAATCAAGGCTCTGGCATGACCCATGGAAAGAGAACCTTTACGGACTGCCAATTGTATGTCTGGTGGAAGCTTAAGTAAGCGAATCACATTGGCTACAGTGCTTCTGTCCTTACCCATACGATCGGCCACTTGTTCTTGCGTATACTCCAGTTCGTCCATCATACGCTTATAGCTGAGCGCTACTTCCATGGCATTGAGGTCCTCACGTTGTAAATTCTCTAACAGTGCCAGCTCGAGTAATTGTTGATCATTGGCTTGACGAACAAAAGCAGGAATATCTTTTAAGCCAGCTAATTTTGCCGCGCGCCACCGACGTTCTCCGGCTATTAATCTGAATTTACCATTGGAGAGTTTTGAAACCGTTACCGGTTGAATGATGTCGTGTGTTTTGATGGATGCGGCTAATTCCTGCAGAGCGGACTCTTCAAAATCACGGCGGGGCTGTTTGGGATTTGGCTCAATGTCCTGAATAGCTATCCTGGAGCTTGAAGTAACATGCTCTACAACGGAGGGCTTTAATTGGCCACTAGTAGTTTTGAGATCAGTATCGATGCTTTGTAATAAAGAACGAATACCTTTTCCCAGTTGGTCTTTATTTAGTTTTGGTGTGCTCATTGCTTAGGGTTCGAGGATACGCTCCTCATTCTTGATACGCGTAAGGTTATTTTTTTGCAGAATCTCTTTTGCCAAGTTCAAATAGTTAGCCGCCCCTTTACTGTTGGCATCGTAGAGGATTACAGGTTTTCCGGTGCTTGGTGCTTCTGCCAGTCTTGCATTACGATGTACAATGGTGGTAAAAACCATGTCTTCAAAATGTCTTCTCACTTCGCTCACTACTTGGTTGCAAAGACGAAGCCTTCCATCGTACATAGTCATTAGAATTCCTTCAATGACCAGTTCAGTATTTAATCTGCTTTGTACAATTTTTATGGTGTTGAGCAATTTTCCCAACCCTTCCAATGCAAAAAATTCAGCTTGTACTGGAATTACCACTGCATCGGCGGCGGTCAATGCGTTGACAGTAATTAATCCCAGTGAAGGGGAGCAATCGATGATGATAAAATCATATTCATTTCGAACGGAGTCGAGCATGGATTTAAGCACCATTTCTCGGTTGGGATGATTGATCATTTCAATTTCAGCTCCTACCAGATCAATATGCGAAGGAATGAGTTCCAGATTTGGAATTTCAGTTTTTAAAATCACATCCCGTGCACGAGTCTGGTTGATCATGCAGTCATATAGACTCTGCGTTACATTGTGAAGGTCAAATCCTACACCTGTAGTACTGTTGGCTTGAGGATCTGCATCTACCAATAGTGTTTTATATTCCAACACGGCAAAACTAGCTGCCAGGTTGATTGCCGTGGTGGTTTTCCCCACTCCTCCTTTTTGATTTGCTACACCTATAATTCTTGCCATGTCTACTGAACTTCCTTGGGTTGTGTTTGTTAGCTATAAAGATGATAGTTCCGGATAAGACCGCAAAAATAAGTTTTGCCCACTATATTTATAGCTCTGCGCGCTTTTCCAACAATCACTGCCATTGAATTGTTTTCAAAAGATTAACATCTGGTGGATAATATACCGGGGAGATGCAGCATTAGTACGGGGTATATTTGTCTATCTGAAAAATCAAGATTATGCGAAAAATGTTATTGGTCTTACTAGTAATGGTTTCTTGTCCTGTATTTGCTCAGTTCCATGTAGGGGTAAAGGGAGGAGCTAATGTTACAAAAGTAGAGGGCAAGTCTTTTAAGGATCAATTCAGATCTGGTTATGCGTTGGGTGGATTTGCAGAGATTAAATTATCCAAGAAATTATATCTGCAACCTGAACTGTTGATCAACCAATACAACACTCGTTTGGACACCAGCTATAATAATCTTCTGGGCAACGTGTTCAATGGGATGACCAGTGTTAAACTGGATTACCTTTCTGTTCCTATATTGTTGAACTATCGAGTAGGTAGTGGTGGATTTATCAGCTTGCAGGCAGGTCCTCAATACGGTGTATTGATCGATAAGAATAACTCGTTATTGCAAAATACCGGTAACGCATTCAAAAAAGGTGATTTCTCTTTATTGGGAGGTGTACAGATTAAAGCGGGGGCTATTAGGCTTAATGGACGGTATTTTATTGGCCTAACCGACATCAATGATCTCACCAATGACAGTAAATGGCTGAACCAGGGATTTCAGCTGTCACTGGGGCTTACTTTCTTCTAATTCAACCAATTTTGTCAGTTTTGGTTCAAGGGCATGATTGTTGAAATATTGAATTTCGGCAAACTATCCCATTTTTGCACCCAAACCGTCAAACAGGGGTGACAATCTGCCATTATAAGTTATGCAAGTAAACAAACTACTATTGGGTCCCGAGGAGGAAATGGACTTTTTACCTATAATCCCATTAAATGAAGGAGGGCAGGAAGATGGCCAAGAACTTGTTGTCCCTGATACCATTCCAATTTTACCGCTTCGTAATACCGTGCTATTTCCGGGTGTGGTTATTCCAATTACCGTAGGCAGAGACAAAAGCATCAAAGCTGTACAAGACGCCTATAAGGGAGATAAGTTGATTGGAGTAGTGGCGCAGAAAGACAGCAACACAGAAGATCCTGGAATTGCGGACTTGGTACAGATTGGAACGGTGGCCAAAATTGTGAAACTGATCAAGATGCCAGATGGAGGTACCACTATCATCATTCAAGGCAAGGTTAGATTCAAGATCAACTCCATAATTGAAGAAGACCCTTATTTCAAGGCTGCTATTACTATATTAAAAGACGAACAAGCCCCAACAGACGAAGATTTCAACGCCTACATAGCCAATATCAAGGAGCTGGCTGCACAAATTATTCAATTATCCCCCAATATTCCTGCAGAGGCGGGGATCATTCTCCGCAATATTGAAAATCCTGTTTTTCTCATTCATTTTGTTTCCAGTAATCTGAACACAGAAATCATAGAAAAGCAGCGCTTGCTTGAAATAGATCCCATCCGGCAACGAGCGGATTTATTAATGCAACTCTTGCAGAAAGAATTACAGTTTGCTGAGCTGAAAAACAAAGTCACTGCCAAAACTCGAACCGAGTTAGATAAACAGCAGCGTGAATACTTTTTGCAGCAGCAACTTAAAAGCATTAAAGAAGAACTAGGAGGTGATTCCAATGTTCAGGAGATTCGGGAGATGCAGAGGAAGGCTGAACAAAAGAGTTGGCCTGAATCTGCAAAACTTGCATTTCAAAAGGGAGTGGAAAAACTGGAGCGGATGCACCCCAGCACTCCTGATTATTCAGTAGTGTACAATCATCTTGACCTGATGTTGGATTTGCCTTGGGAAACGTATACCACTGATCATTATGATTTGAAAAAAGCCTTGGTTACTCTGGATAAGGATCATTATGGAATGAAACGAATCAAGGAAAGAATCTTAGAGCACCTGGCTGTATTGAAATTAAAGGGGGATATGAAAAGTCCTATACTTTGTTTTGTTGGTCCTCCCGGTATTGGTAAAACATCTTTGGGAAAAAGTATAGCTAATGCATTAGGACGAAAGTATATAAGACACAGCTTGGGTGGTCTTCATGATGAGAGTGAAGTAAGAGGACATCGCAAAACATATATAGGGGCAATGCCAGGGCGCATACTTCAATCCATTCGAAAAGTTCAGTCCTCTAATCCTGTGATGATCCTTGATGAAATTGACAAAATAGGGAATGATTTCAGAGGAGATCCTTCCTCTGCATTATTGGAGGTGTTGGACCCCGAACAAAACAGCAGCTTCTATGATAATTATTTAGAGCTGGAATATGATTTGAGCAAAGTCCTGTTCATTGCTACAGCAAATAATCTACAGGGAATTCAACCAGCACTCAGAGATCGTTTGGAAATTATTGACCTGAGCGGTTATGCAGTAGAGGAGAAGGTTGAAATTGCCAAGCGTCATCTTATTCCAAAACAAAAAGAATTACATGGTTTAAAGAGTACTCCCATTAGGTTTACCGACAAAATGATTGAGCGAATTATTCAAGATTACACACGAGAAAGTGGCGTTAGGGAGTTAGACAGGCAGATTGCTTCAATCATGCGCTATGAAGCCCGCGAATTGGTATTAAAAGAAAAAATAAAGTCTTCATTGGGGCCTGCGGTTCTTGAAAAAATATTAGGAAAAGCACGCTACAGTAATGATTTGTATAAAACGGCTACCATACCGGGAGTAGCGGTAGGACTTGCCTGGACCTATGTTGGCGGTGACATTTTATTTATTGAAGCAAATAGTTGCGAGGGAAAAGGAGAATTGAAACTAACAGGGAACCTCGGTAATGTAATGAAGGAAAGTGCCTCAACCGCACTGACTTATTTGCAAGTCAATGCTAAAAAGTATAAAATTAATCCTTCCTTGTTTACGCAGCAGAACATTCACATACATGTGCCGGAGGGGGCCGTGCCTAAGGACGGACCTAGTGCCGGCATTACTATGATGACGGCCATTGCCTCTGTGCTTACCGGAAAAAAAGTCAAGTCTCATTTAGCCATGACGGGAGAGATTACCCTTCGCGGACAGGTTTTGCCTGTTGGGGGAATCAAAGAAAAAGTACTGGCAGCCAAACGTTCCGGCATAAAAGAGATTATTCTTTGTGCGCTCAACGAGAAGGATGTACAAGAAATTGAGCCTGCATTTATAAAAGGCGTTCGATTCCACTATGTAAAAAGCATGGGACAGGTACTAGAATTGGCCCTGGTTTAAGGTCGGAGCACTTCAATATGACTTCCATTCCATCGAACGATTCTGGATGGTTGCCCGTTTTTTTCTAGGTGTTGATTCCACTTTACAACATAGTCAACACCACGTACAATTGGTGCTTCAATGGCGCTAAAGCTGAGCGGTGTTGGACTGCCTGAGACATTTGCAGAAGTGGAAACGATTGGTTTTTTAAATTCCTTAATTAGTTGATTGCAGAAGGGGTCCTTGCAAATTCTTATTCCGGCTGAACCATCCTGACCTAGAATTGCACCAGCTAAGCCCATGACCTGATCATATATTACGGTAGTGGGTTGCTCGCAGGAATCCAGATAGTTAAAAATGGCCATGTCAGGAGCAGCTACATACTTGAATATATCTTGTTTTTCCGCTACTAAAACAAGCAATGCTTTGTGGTCTGCTCGTTGCTTTAAATCAAAAATATTTTGCACGGCCATTGGATTGGTAGCATCACAGCCAATCCCCCAAACTGTATCAGTAGGATATAATATCAAGCCTCCACTATTTAATACAGTGAGGCATTCCTGAATATCTGATTCAAAGTTGTTCAACACCATTTATTGATTAATAAGTTCGGCATAAACTTGCATAACCTTGGAAGCAGTTTTCAAAGGTGTAAATTGTTGTGCATGTTGCCATCCTGCTTCAATCTTTTTTTCCACCAATCCTTTGTTGTTTAAAATTAATTGCAGCTGCTCTGCGATTTGCTCAGGGATGTATGGATTTACATAAAAAGCTCCTGCACCTCCTGCCTCAGGTAAGCAAGATAGATTAGAGGTGATAACAGGAATTTTGCTGAATAAGCCCTCCAAAACAGGAATGCCAAAGCCCTCAAATGTAGAAGGATAAAGAAGCCCTGCTGCATTTTGATATATACCAGGTAGATCCAAGGCCGTAAGAAAAGAAGGATCTTTTTTATTTGCCGGGTTGTCCGAAAGAAAAATCACTTGGCTTTCAAGTCCGATTTGAGTCAGATAAGCTTTTACTTTTTTCTTGTAAGCTCCCCCATTACCAATCACCACCAATGGCAATCGGTCTTCTTTGTGCTGTAATGCCATTGCTTGGCAAACGGCCAGTAGGTTTTTTCTCTCAATGATTGATCCAACTGACAGTAAAAAACGGTGGGGGAGGTTATATTTTTTTCGAATTCTTTCTTTTTCAGTTTCTTCGATTTGTTGAGCAAAAGCAGGGTTACAGCTTTGATAACAAATCCGAATTTTTACAGGATCGGTCTGGTAATATTCAATGAGGTCTTGTTTTGTTTGTTCGCTGATAGCAATAATTAGATCGGCGTTTTTTATTGCATGCTTGAATTTAGCCCGATAAATTTTTCGGTCTATCCATTGATATTGCTTGGGGTAGCGTTCAAAGATCAAGTCGTGCATGGTAACAACGGAAGCAATACCCTTTTTTTTCAATCCAAAAGGTATTTCATGGCTAAGTCCATGATAAAGTTGAACTCCTTGCTTTGCCAATTGGGTTACGCAGCTATTTGTTCGCCATAAACTGCTTAAAAAACCGGGATACCAAGCAGGAGGCCTTAGCTCATGCAGGTTTGGACCCTCGATAGAAAAAAGAGAAGAAGGTTTAGGGTTCACTAAAAAGTGTTGGTTTTGCGGAAACGTGGTAGCCAGCGTGCTGATCAAGGTTCTACTGTAATGGCCAAGCCCGGTACTATTATGAAAAGCTCTTTTTGCATCGAAGGCTATCCGCATGTTTCAAAGATACGGTCGTCAATCTGAGATACTTTCTTTTGAATTACTAATTTCGTTACTATGGAACAAATGAAACAACAAATCCAAGCAGCCTGGTCAAACCGAGAATTACTTAAGGAAACTGTTTATCAGGAGGCCGTTCGTGGAGTTATAGATGCAGTGGACAAGGGCCAACTTCGTGTAGCCTCCCCTACGGAATGTGGTTGGCAGGTCAATGAATGGGTCAAACAAGCAATTCTTTTATACTTTGCTATTCAACCCATGCAAACCTGGGACCTGCCACCATTTACTTTCTACGATAAAATGTTGTTGAAAAAAGATTTCAAAGAATTGGGCGTAAGGGCGGTGCCACACGCTATTGCTCGTTATGGTTCCTATCTGGCTTCGCAAGTAGTATTGATGCCTTCCTATGTAAACATTGGGGCTTACGTTGATCAAGGAACAATGGTGGATACCTGGGCTACCGTGGGAAGTTGTGCGCAGATTGGGAAAAATGTTCACTTAAGTGGAGGAGTAGGAATCGGTGGGGTGTTAGAGCCTTTGCAAGCCTCTCCGGTAATTATTGAAGACGGCTGTTTTATTGGTAGCCGTTGTATTGTGGTAGAGGGGGTTATTGTGGAACGCGAAGCTGTACTGGGAGCTAATGTGGTATTAACTCAATCTACAAAAATCATTGATGTTACAGGAGTCTCTCCTGTTGAGTATAAAGGACGTGTTCCTGCCAGGAGTGTGGTAATCCCAGGCTCATACACTAAGGATTTTCAAGCAGGATCCTATGGAGTCAGTTGCGCATTGATCATTGGACAACGAAAACCTAGTACTGACTTAAAAACCAGCTTAAACGAGGCCTTGCGGGACTTTAATGTAAGTGTTGAGTAACAGGTTGGTCCCACTAAAATGTAGAAAAGACCGTTTGTGGAAAATTAACAGAAATTGACGCTCGGTATCAGGCAGCAGGGGTACATTTGTGTATCAAAAA
>Ga0194120_10000985_pt1 | contig 53174 bp, 16 predicted proteins | sample TA2MahCa65mmetaG_FD_148642 | JGI IMG/M metagenome (GOLD analysis project Ga0194120, IMG submission 148642) | Freshwater microbial communities from Lake Tanganyika, Tanzania - TA2015019 Mahale Deep Cast 65m | ecosystem: Environmental > Aquatic > Freshwater > Lake | place: Tanzania: Lake... | reverse complement strand
GGATTAAACGGATTCGGATTGTTTTGAAATAGTTGAAATGTTCGTTGTTCCGAGTTTGAAACTTTAGGAAAAACTTCTAACATTGGTTTCATCGGTGATGAACTGCTAACGTCAAAATACAATTGGTCGAATTCCGCACCTACTCGCGCTGTTGCACCCGAAGAATGAACAGCAACAAATCCAAAATAACCGTTTGTGAATGTTGTATATGTTGAATTGGTAACGCTTCCCTGATTGATCTGTGTATTTGCCGCTGTCGGTTGCGTTGTTGCGATTGCTCCGCTTCCGCTTGTTGTGGGAAGTGTTGAAGTGTATAGTGTCCAAACATTCCCGCTTGTTCTTGTTATACGAACCATAAAACCGATATCGGTTAATCCGTTGGGAACAGCACCCGTCGAAGTAATAATATCCGTTGCAGAATTATTTGTTACCACTTGAAGAACAATATTATCATCTCCTGTATCATCGCCGAATTTTACTCTGTAACCGTCAACGGAAGAATGAAGCAAGTTCGAATTATTTCCCCATAACCAAACGATATTTTGATTTGCAACCGTCGCGGCTTGCGCTCTTCTTCCCATCCAAAACGACCACGATTGTGAAGTTCCCCACGAAGCAGTTCGTTGCGTGCGAAGGTAGCGTGTTCCCGCAGAAGTGGAAGAATAATTTAGGCGAAGTGTTCTTGAATTTGTTGCTCCTGCTGCAACATCACTACTTGTTACAACTTGCCAGGAAGTTGTATTTCCTCCCCACACAGGATTTGAAGTAAAGTTTCCATCGGCAAACGTTTCTATCGGTAGTAGTGCGGTAGCAGCAGTTGTAAATGTAAAATTGCCGGAAGTTGCTGTATTATTAGATGCGTCTGTAGATTTTACCCGATAATTGTATAACGTATTTGCCGATAATCTACTCAATGCAATGCTATGACTTGTTACCATTGAAGCATTCGTTGAAGAATTTCCATAACTTGTTGTTAATCCATATTCAACTACGGAATTGGAAGATTCGTCAGTTGTCCACGTAATTGTTGCGCCCGATGAAGTAATTCCACTTGATTGAACGTTCGAAATAACAGGAGGAGTTACATCAGGCGGCGCACCGGAATCGTCAAGATTATATGTTTTAGGTAAACCTGCTGCTGCAACTTCATTTGGACCTTGAGTAACTGAACCGTTTCCGGAAACAGTAAATGTACTTACGCCATTGGTTGTGATGACAATATCACCAACGCAGTAACCGGAAAAACTTGTAAGTGAACCGGAAGGATTTCCATCTTCGTTTTGATAAACGTCGGAAGCGGGAACAGTAATACACGATGTTGCTTGTGCGCGTAAAACATTATCAACTACATCAATTCTTGGTAAATCCCATCCGCTTGTTTGTCCAGCGCCGGTAGAAATAACAGAAACTGCAGGTCGCGAAAGATTCATCCACGTTGGATTTGTGCTGCTTTCACTTCCGTGATGATTGCAATACAAAACATCAATTCCGCCGGAAGAAATAAGAGGGAATGCGCCGCCGGGAGATATTGCTTGTATTATAGCAGTTTCAACATCTGTTTGTGAAGTTGAACGACCTGTGCACGCATCGGAACCGCCGCCGATATCACCTGCCCATAGAAAATCGAAACCCCCATATTCAATGAGAACAGCGATGGAACGGTCGTTTTCATTAGAGACAGAAACGGAACCGCCGCCGATAATACTTCCATTACGAGCAATGCAAGTAAGTGTTGCTCCATTACCCAGTTGCAGTACTGTACCTACGGGCATGGAAGTTACTACTCCGGCTGTTGTTGTTGCAGAAGTTGTATTCCAACCATCTACGCACGTAGAAGAATACGTTGAACCGTTGTAATAATTTTTTGTGAGAATATTGTAACCGGCGGTGACGACTTCATCAATTCCACCATTGTGGTCGCAATGTTGGTGACTGATGATTGTGTAATTCAATCCCATTGCCGTTGTTATGCCAATTGATTGAAGATAGGGGACAACTTCATTTGTACCTTTTCCGGTATTTCCCGCATCCATAAGTACCGTTGTACCATTCGGTCCTTTTACTAATATTGAAGCACCCCATCCAACGTTAATAACGTGGATTTCTAAATTTTGTGCAGAAAGTACTTGAATACATAAGAATAGAGCAAGAAAGATTTTTATTGTACGCATACGGAAGAAATTATTTTTTTTAACAGAATGTTGTAAGTGATTTAATTTTAGAGAAACAAAAGATAACTGCACTGTTAAAAAAAGCATGTGAATATATAGAAAAAATTCAGCGTTATATTCATTTGCGATGAAATAGTTCAGTGCATTGTTTTTCATTTATCGTAATTTGGCATTTCTTCCACTCCTTCGTATTTTTCTCACCGCTATTTTATTGTTGTTATGAAATTCATTCGCATTACCGGAATATTCTTTGTTGCTGTAACTTCCATATTGTTTTCACAAGAAACGCAATTCGGGAAAAACAAAGTGCAATACCACGATTTTCATTGGTACTTTATCCAATCCGCCCACTTCGATGTGTACTTTACCAATGGAGGAGAAAACTTAGCAACGTTCACTGCCGATGTTGCAGAACAAGCGTATGCTTCGATTGCAAAAACGTTTCGGTATCAAATCAAAACACGTATTCCGATTATCGTCTATAACTCACACAACGATTTTCAGCAAACCAATGTTATCTCTTCATACCTCGAAGAAGGAATTGGCGGTGTTACCGAATTGTTCAAGAATCGCGTTGTGCTTCCGTTCGAAGGAGAGTACAGAAAATTTCGGCACGTTATTCATCATGAACTTGTTCACGCTGTTATAAACGATATGTTTTACGGCGGCTCCATTCAATCTATTCTCACGAACAATATTACGCTGCAACTTCCATTATGGTTCAACGAAGGGCTTGCTGAATACGAAGCATTGGAATGGGACGTCAATTCCGATATGTTTATGCGCGATGCCGTTGTTCAGGAATACCTTCCCGAAATTGACCAACTCTACGGCTATTTTGCGTATCGCGGCGGACAATCCGTTTGGTATTATATTGCAGAGCGATACGGGAAAGAAAAAATCGCTGATATACTTCATCACATATTGGGAACAAGAAATGTTGATATGGGATTTCGTTCTGCACTTGGTTTCAGCATTGATGAACTTTCTGAGCGTTGGCAAAAAGAACAAAAGAAACGGTATTGGCCCGATGTCTCGTTACGCGAAGAACCGCAGGAACACAAAACAATTCGGCAACTTACCGACCATAAGAAAGATGGAAATTTTTACAATATGAGTCCCGCAATTTCTCCACAAGGTGATAAACTTGCATTCATTTCCGACAGGAGCGATTACTTTGACGTGTATATTATGTCCACGATAGACGGCGAAGTAAAAAAGAAAATTATTTCCGGGCAACGCACACCGGATTTTGAAGAACTGCATTTGCTTACTCCTGGAATGTCGTGGTCGCCAAACGGAGAAATACTTGCAGTAACTACGAAGAGCGGCGAAGAAGATGCTATTATTCTTTTCAACATCAAGGAAAATGACGAAGAGAAACTTACCTTCGGTTTCGATGGAATTTTTTCCGTCGAGTGGAGTTTTGACGGAACTTCGCTTGCGTTTGTCGGAAACAAAAAACAGCAATCGGATATTTACGCATATCATATTGCTACGCGCGAACTGAAAAATATTACAAACGATATCTTCAGTGATTCCGATCCTGCATGGTCGAACGATGGAACGAAGATTTTCTTTTCGTCCGATAGAAATGCGTATCTCAATGAATCGCAACTCCCCCCCAATTTCAAAATGCAACAATTCGATTTTCAGCAACTGGATTTGTATGCGTATTCTTTCGAGACGAATTCCGTTCAGCGACTTACGGATACGGATTATAGCGACGAGACATCTCCTGTTGCTTCTCCCGACGGGAACCAATTACTGTTTATTTCCGACAGAAGCGGAATCAATAATATTTACCGAATGAATCTTGATTCGCTGACATCTGTTCCTATTACCAATTCCATTGGCGGCATTTATCAACTCTCGCTTACGCGCGACGGAGAAAAACTTGCGTTCGTGTCTTTAAATAATGCGGGCTTCGATATTTTTCTGTTGCGAACGCCGTTTCACAATTCTCTGCGCGATTCACTTCCGCTCACGGATTTTATCAAACGCAAAGCACAAACAATTCGGAAGAAAACTGAGCAACAGATTTCTTCTCCCGATTCTCTTGCGCAATCGAAGAACGATACGATTCGAAAATACGACAACGACGTTCCGATGGATTTTAGCAAGTATGTTTTTCGACCAAGCACAGAACATATACCTCAACACCGCGATACGCTGTTTCTTGTTACGGACAATAAAGATTCAAACGATAATTATATTGTGAATGAATACAAACTCAGTTTTTCTCCCGATATTATTTACGGTGCGGCGGGCTACAGTACCTTTTACGGCGTGCAGGGTTCTACCGTGATGGCATTTAGCGATTTACTCGGCGACCATCAGATTTTTTTGCAAACCAATCTTATTATTGACGGATTGAAGAACGGCGATTATGCGCTCACGTATTATTATTTACCAAATAGAATTGATTGGGGATTTCATGCGTATCATTCTGCGCGGTTTCTGGCGTTGAATAACGAATACATTGACACGCGTTTTCGCACGTATGGAGTCGCCGTTTCCGCATTATATCCGCTGAGCAAATTTCAGCGATTTGATTTTTCGAGTACATATTTTCGCGTTTCACGGGAAAACTTATATTTCATTAGTCCTGCGCAACGCCGTGATATTCTTCTTCCGGCACTTAGTTATGTTCATGATAATGTGCTTTGGGGATATACGGGACCGAATAACGGAACACGCTATAATCTTTCAGCATACGGAACGCCGAAAATAGGCGCAACAGGATTACAGTTTCTTTCTACGCAAGCGGATTACCGAACGTATTTTCGTTTGACGCGCGGCTATGTGTTTGCATTCCGATTTTCTGGCGGCGGAAGTTTCGGGAAAAACAAACAGCATTTTATCGTTGGTGGAATGGATAACTGGATTAACCGTAGTTTTGAAAATGATTCGCTTCCGATAAATAGTCCCGAAGATTTTTTGTTTCTTACCAGCGGGGCTCCCTTGCGCGGATATAAATTCAATGCGCAAATCGGAACTCGTTACGCGCTGATGAATATGGAATTTCGCTACCCGTTTCTCGGCTACGTTGTTGCAGGTCCTCTTCCGGTGTTCTTTCAGAGTTTAACCGGTGTTGCCTTTCTCGACGTTGGTTCTGCGTGGAGCAGCGAGAGAACGTATAAAGCATTTGGGAAAAATGCGGATGGAAATGTTGTAACAAAAGATGTATTGATAGGAATGGGAACGGGTGCGCGTATTTATCTGCTTGGTTTCTTGTTGAAGATTGACGTTGCGTGGCAATACGACAACCAAAACTTTTCCATACCGAAATACTATTTCTCGCTGGGGGCAGATTTTTGAAATTGCAGTGTCGCAACACGCTTCTATCTTTGTGAGAAAGGTTCGTGGTTCTTAGGTAGAAGTGGAGAATTTGTAGACTGGTATTCCATCAACCGATGGATTGAGTAGTGTAAATTCTTCTTTGTTTGCAATTTCCTCATACGTATATACACTGATAAGGATTTCATTTTCGCCGGCATTTTTTTTTAATATGACCTGCAATATCAGTGACGCCTGTGTATGCGTGTTCAACTTTTCCTTCCGGTGTACTGATATACACTGCGTCTTTCAATCCTTCAAACAGCTGCGCAATTATTTTATTTGCGTAACAAATGATGTCAGTATGCGGACGTTTTTGACGGAAATAGCAATATCCGATTTCTGTAATTGTTCTTGGATTATTTTTGCGTCCGTCCGTTTCGGAGCAAAAATAAGAATGCGCAAATACTGTGTTGGCATTTAGTTATGAACGATGATAGTTTCTCGAAGAACAATAAGAATCCAACGGTATAAAAAATTTTGGGAGAGAAGAACGAAATTATTTATTCGTTCGTAATTTAGTCGAACCAACTAACCAATCAACACTTTCTTCAATGCCTCAATATACAAGAGATGTTCGACGGCAAGAACTTTTTCTGAAAGTGTTTCGGGAGTATCACTTGGAAGAACGGCAACCGTATGTTGAAGAAGAATTTCTCCTTTGTCATATTCATCGCTAACGAAATGCACCGTTGCACCGCTTATGGTTTCGTTGTTAGTAATCACGGCGCGATGCACATTCATCCCGAACATTCCTTCTCCTCCGTATTTCGGAAGAAGCGCGGGATGGATGTTGAGAATTTTTTTTTCAAAAGCAGAAACAATACAGGAAGGAATTTTTTTCATATATCCGGCGAGAAGGATGAAATCAATATTTCGTTCGCAAAGTGCGGAAAGAAGCGTTTCTTCATAGTTGTTTTCAGTTGGAAAATTTTTTTGCGCAAGGTGAAGAATTTCGATTCCTTTTTCCTGTGCAAATTTCATTGCTCCGCATTGTGAAGTATTAGAAATGCATAACACAATTTCGCATGGAAGATGTTGTTCTCGAATACCGGAATATACTGCGCGAAAGTTTGTTCCGTTTCCCGAACAAAAAATTGCAAGTCGTTTTTTGGAGCGGAGAGCGGAGAGCATAAAGAGTAATTGCGGGATGTGGAAAAAGCAGTGAGGAATGAGTACGTGGTATTTGGGATAAAATATTTTGAATCTTCAATCAAAAAGTACACGATGGTTGTTTCAAATAATTTTTTTCAACTCATCTTCCGTGAGGCGAAAGTAGCACCATTCTTTTAAATGCGTTGCGCCAAATTTTTTGTAGAAGTTTTGCGCACTTGTGTTCCAATCCAAAACGCACCATTCCATTCGTCCGCAGTTTCGTTCGTTTGCAAGCGTAGCAAGAAATTTGAAAAATTGTTTTCCGATATTTTTTCTTCGTTCATCGGGGAGAACAAAAATGTCTTCGAGATACAATGTTGGTTTTGCGAGGAATGAAGAATATGTTTCAAAAATTATTGCGTAAGCAACGATAACGTTATCGCAGTACGCGAGATATGCTTCGAAACGCGGAGAAGACGAAAGACAATCGCGCATCAGGCGCAATTTTGCTTCGTCATTTGGCGGAGGAAGTTTTTCAAATTCTGCTAAAGCAAGAATGAGGAAGAAGAGTTGTTCGAATTCTTGGTTGTTTGTTACTTTCTGAATTTTCACGGAAGGCATTATAGATTGCGGTTTGTATATTATGGTGTAAGAGTAGTTATTCGTACGTTGTGAATGTCCAATTTAACCATTGATAACAAACTACTAATTACCAATTACAGTTACTTGTGCGCCCGGAGGGACTTGAACCCCCAACCCTTAGTTCCGAAGACTAATGCTCTATCCAGTTGAGCTACGGGCGCAACGACGAAGTAAATTTTTCGGGCAAAAGTTACGTTTTTGTTTTTTCTTCTGCAAAATGTTTGCTCTTTTCAAAAGATTGTTGTAAGTTTTCCACGCTTTTATGAAACTTCTTGCTTTTACATTCGCACTTTCTTTCTTTCTGTTTTTTGGAAAACACTCTGCCTTTTCGTGGGGTTCAACAGGGCATAAATTTATTAACAAAAAAAGTGTTGTGCATTTACCGATTTCGATGCAGCAATTTATCAATCAAGCATCTTTTTTTGAATTGCATGCAATGGATGCCGACGGAAGAAAAGGAAGCGATACTTCAGAAAGTCCGAAACATTTTATAGATATTGATTGGTATCCGAATTTTCAAAACTTAACGCACAATCTCGATTCGCTGCTATTGCAATACGGATGGCAAGTTGTGGTTCGGGATAACGGAATCAATCCGTGGGCAACAAGTTGGACGTTGGATTCCTTGACGAAGCAATTACAGCGCGGCGATTGGAATAAAGCGTATCTCACCGCGAGCGATTTGGGGCATTACGTTGGCGATGGACATCAGCCGTTGCATAATACAAAAAATTACAACGGGCAATACACGGGAAATAACGGAATTCACTCGCGATATGAAAGCACGATGCTGAACAACGTTCAAAACGAACTTTTAGTTCTTCCCGATAGTGTTTTTTATATTGAACAGCCGCTCGATTTTATTTTTTCGTACATCTATCATTCCAATGCGTTAGTGGATTCTGTTTTGCACGCAGATGATTCTGCAAAAGCAATTTCCGGCGGCGCGTATAACGATGCGTATTATCAGGAACTTTGGAACAGAACAAAACTTTTGACATTGGACCAAATTCAGAACGCATCGGAAATACTTGCAAGTTTATTTTACACTGCTTGGGTGAATTCGGGACTATTGCCGCCGCTTTCTGTTTCCGATGATGAATCTATTGTACAAGATTTTTCCCTTTTGCAAAATTATCCAAATCCGTTTAATCCGATGACGAATTTGTCATTTGTCATTCGTCATTCGTCATTGGTCGTTTTAAAGATTTACAATGTTATCGGAAATGAAGTAGCGGTGCTGATAGACGGTGAACAAATGAATGCAGGAAAACATATTGTTCAATTTGATACAAGATTTCTTTCGAGTGGAATGTATTTTGCACGAATGCAAACAGGGGACAAAGTTTTTGTGAGAAGAATAATGTTGGTTCAATAGAGTGCAGAGAGTGAAGAGGAGAGAGGTTTGAAGGAGAGAAGAATATGAAAAAAATGAGAGGAACACCTTGGAACTGGAAATACTGTAAGAGGGAACAGCACTTGTGAAATAGAACGAAAAATTTTTCTTATTAAATTTTAATGAGAGGTCATTAAAGCATTTTTAACATTTAGGAACTTGACGAGTGAGTATTGTTTTTTTATATTCACCTCAAGAAAAAATGAATTTCAGTTCACAATTTTACAACAACAACAAATATCTGATGAAATATTGGTACACATTTCTCTTTCACACGACCTTTTCATCATTCAATAATTAAACGTTTGCTTACTTTCAATGTTTTTTTCATTGAATAATGTGTTCCCTTTTTAAACAAGTTTTTTTAATTAACCAATTTATTTATTCTCTATTATTTATCCACTAATTAACCCATTGAGGCTTTTATGTTGAAGTCTATTTTTACTTTCCTATTATCAATATTATTATTCACCGTATTCACAACAACGAGTTATTCGCAACTTGTTGGTGGAAATACATATTTAATCAACGGGACATCAAGTCCGCCTTCTTCATTTGCAACGATGAAAGAAGCAGTAAATTATTTATCTGCAAACGGTGTAACTGGCGCCGGACAAGTGATATTAGAATTTTCAACAGGTTATACTACAGAAACTGATACTGTTGGAATTAGACCAATTGCGGGAACGAGTGCAACACTTGGTGTTACGTTCCGACCTGCTGCAGGATTTACAGTAAATATGACATTTACGCCAACATCTACTACTAACTCGTTTGTAATACGGTTTAACGGAGCGCAATATGTTACATTAGATGGACGAGCAGGAGGTGCGAGTTCAACACGAGATTGGACCGTAGAGGCATTAGGAACAAATGGACAATCGGCGGTGCGTTTTGAAAACTCCTCTGCATCTACAAGCAATAATACTATTAAGTATTTAAATATGCGAGCAAATGCTACTGGAACAACTTCAGCAATATTTGGAATTACTACCGGAACGACAGGAAAAAATTACCAAAACAATATTATTGAATACAATTTAATAGAATCAGGAACTACGATTCGCGGGTATGCATTAAGTCTTGGTTGGTCTTCAACCGGAACAGCGAATACAGGAAACGTACTTCGATACAATATTATTCGGAAATTTAATGACAATGGAATTCGGTTTACTGGTACATTTCCAAACACACTAATCTACAATAATGAAATTTACTTTTCATCATCTCAAACTTCAGGAACTGCACTTACCGCAATATATTTTTCATCACCGACTTCAAATAATAGCGGCGGAGTAAAAATTTACAACAATAAAATTTATGATTTGTTAACAACAACAACTGGTGTTACAATTCGTGGGTTTTATCAATATAGCGGCAGTTTTACAGGCGATCCTGTAATGTTCTATAATAATTTCATTTCGTTAGGAAATGGAGTTACAAGTAATCCTACAATTTATGGTATAGAAGTTAATACAGCTACAAGCGGCACCCCGACGTACTTTTATTACAATTCGGTTTATATAAGTGGTTCCGCAACATCGGGGACAAGTAATTCTGCTGCTTTTCGACGCTCAGTAGCGGATGTGTTAATGAAATTACAAGACAATATTTTTTACAACGCACGTTCAAACAGTGGTGGAACCGGAGTCCATTGGGCAATTAGTTACAATTCAACCTCGTCGGGAACTATTGGAAACAATGATTATTACGTTAGTGGAACCGGAGGAGTTTTAGGAACAACGGATGGTGCGGCAACCGGAAATAAAGCAACACTTGCGCTTTGGCAAGGTGCAGTAACTGCAGATGCAGGAAGTGTATCTCAAGATCCATATTACTTAAATCCCACCGTTTCGGCAGATTTGCACTTGAATAGTGCAACACCATCGCAACTTGAATCTGGTGGAACAACAATTTCTGGAATTACAACAGATATTGACGGAGATACACGTAATGCGTCAACACCGGATATTGGTGCTGACGAATATGCAGGAATCGGGTTAGATTTGACAGCCCCGACAATTTCTTATTCTGCGTTTACAAATACTTCATCTCTTGTAGACAGAGTTTTATCAACGACAATTACGGATGCTTCCGGTGTTCCGACTTCAGACGCGGGCTTACCGGTTTTATACTGGAAAATTAATTCAGGAAGTTACGCTGCTGTAACAGGAGTTTTCGTTAGCGGAAGTACATATACATTTACATTTGGCAGCGGCGTAATTGCAGGCGATGTGGTTTCATATTATGTCGCAGCACAGGATAACGCAGGTACGCCAAACGTAACAACAAATCCTTCTACAGGCGCAAGTGGTTTTACTACAAATCCGCCCGCGGCATCAACACCTCCAACAACGCCGAGTTCTTATACAATTATTGGCACTATCAGCGGCACAAAGACAGTCGGTGCAGCAGGTGCAGATTATACGAATCTCACAGCGGCAATTGCTGATTTGAACAATAAAGAATTAACCGACGCAGTAACATTTTTATTGAATGCCGATTATTCGAGCGCAGGCGAAACATTCCCGCTTACGATAAATGTAAATGGCGGTTCAAGCGCATCAAATACTGTTACGATAAAACCAAATACATCAGTAACAGCAACAATCAGCGGTTCGTCAGCTTCTGCAATTTTCAAAATCAATGGTGCAGATTATGTTACTATTGATGGTTCAAACAGCGGCGGCACGGATAAGAGTTTGACGATTTCCAATACAAATACAGTTGCTTCAACAGCGGCTATCTGGAATTCAAGTTTGGGAACAGGCGCTGGTGCAACATATAATACCTTTAAGAATTGTAATCTTTCCACTGGTTCAACTGCTGTAATTACTTATGGTGTAATTATTGGCGGAGCAACTATTGCTTCCACAGGTGCAGATAATGATTATGTTACCGTACAGAATAACTCTATCTCCTCAGCCGCAGTTGGCGTGTATGCATTAGGAACTGCATCGGTCAGTACAGGCGGAGATGATAATTTATCAGTTACAGAAAACACCATTAGCCATAATGGTTCAATTGCATCACCGATTGGTATTCAGGTTGGTAATGCTTTGAACAGCAGCGTCAGTCAAAATTCTATCAGCGTAATAACAAGCGCATCCACGCAGCCAGTAGGTATTTCTTTGGAAACGGGTTTTGTTTCTTCAACAGTTACAAGAAATAATATTACGAACGTTTCCACTTCTGCAACAGGTGGTTACGGTGGTCGTGGTTTGACTGTGGGAACAGGAACAGCATCGAGTTCACTCACAATTGCAAATAACTTTATCAGCGGAGTGAACGGAAGCAATTATTCTTCGTTTGGTAATTCATCGTCAATGGGTATTTGTATCGGTACAATTGGCGGAAGCGGCACATTAACAACAACAGCAGGCGGAATAAATCTGTATGCAAACAGTGTGAATATGTACGGCAGTTACAGTTATGCGGCGGCGTGTTTGACAGCGGCGTTGTATGTTGGTACCGGTGCAAGCGCACTTGATATTCGTGATAACATTTTTGTAAATTCACTGAATAACACGAATGCTTCAGGTACAACATCGAAGAATTATACAGTGTATTCTGCTGTTGCAAATACTGCATATACAACGATGAATTATAATGATTATTATAAATCAGGTACACAGGGCGTGATGGGATATTTAACTTCCGACAGAACAGATATTGCAGGAATGCAGGCAGGTTTTGGCGGCAACGTTAATTCAATTACCGGCGACCCCGTGTTCACATCTTCATCGGATTTACATATCAATACGAGTGGTTCACTTTCTCCTGTAAGCAATGTTGGTACTTCCATCGGCGCAGTTACAGTAGATTATGATGGCGCATCACGAAGCGGAACACCAGATATTGGCGCAGATGAATTTTCCTATCCGCTTGCGCAGGCATTTTCACTTATCGGACCGAGCGGCGCAGGTCAGCAGGTTGCAGGAAATCTTTCGTGGGATGCATCCGCCAATGCATCCGGTTACGATGTGTATTTTGACCAAAACAATCCGCCGACAACATTAGTCAGCACAAATCAGGCGGGAACGACGTGGGGTTATTCCGGTTCTTCCGCAGCCACATATTACTGGAATGTTGTTGCAAAAAATCTTGAAGGAATCACACAAAATTCTTCGAATGGTCCATTAGATTTCACAACAGTTACTCCGCCGGATGCTCCGACAGGATTAACGTTGACGAATGTTACCGAAACAAGTATGGATGTGAACTGGACAGACAATGCAACAAGCGATGACAGTTTCTATGTCTATCGTAAAGTTGGTTCTGCTCCAAGTGTTGGCAGTCCTTATACAGACAGAATTGCTGTTGTTGTCGGTGATACAGCCCTGACAATTGCACATACATATAATGATGCGACACTTTCGACAAACGTAAAATATTACTATCGTGACACTTTCGACAAACGTAAAATATTACTATCGTGTTTCTGCAATAAATGTACAGGGCGAAAGTAATTATACAGAAGGAAACGCAACAACATTAGCCGCTGTACCGGGCGCACCGACTGCAAGCAATATACTGTACACATCAATGAGAGTAACACTTGCGGAATTAGGAAATAATCCCGCAGGAACAGAACTCGCAGTGCGCGTTTCAGGACCAGCAACAAAATATCTGAATACTTCAGGTGTATTAGTTGATGCAGAAGTCTGGGCAACGTACGCCTCCTTTGGTGGCGCCAACGGAGTAGCAGTTTCAGGTCTTGCGATGGGTACTTCCTATACATTTGAAGTAAAAGCACGCAATCTAAGCTTCGTGGAAACAGCATACGGTTCTTCATTAGTCCAATCTACATTAGCACCTATCAGTTCATTCCCGTATACACAGAATTTTGACGGCGCAGCAGACCCGACATGGTACAGCGGCGCAACTGGCGGAATAAATGACTGGGTATTAGGAACTCCTGCAAAAACACAAATTACAGGAGCGCACTCAGCACCAAACGCATGGGTAACAAAATTAACAGGAAATTACAGCAACAGTGCAAACGCGGCTGTGTATTCTCCGTATTTCGATTTCAGTTCGTTGACGAAATCTCCGTTTATCTCTTTCTGGCATAATTTTAGTTTTGAAAGCGGATGGGAAGCAGGTATTTTAGAATACACAACAGATTTCGGTACGAGTTGGAGAAGAGTAGATAGTACGCTTGGTACTGGCGGAAATTTTGTAACTGTGAACAGTGCAAACTGGTATAACAGCAGTAGCACATCCGGTCCGATTGTTCCATTCAAATTCTCAGGATTAAGTACAGCATACACTGGACACGCAAGTGGTTATATTCAATCCGGTTCACGACTTGTCGGATTAGAAGGAAAGAGTGCGGTACAATTCCGCTTCCGCTTCGGTTCTGACGCGAGCTTCAATTCGTATGAAGGTTGGGCGCTTGATGACATTACCGTCGCACGCGATCTTATTCCTCCATCAATTGTTTATACTCCACTTCTTAACACAACAGAATTAACGAATCGTACCGTAGTTGCAAAAATTACTGATGCAGAAACAGGTGTGCAACGTTCCGCATCAGGTTCGCCGCTATTGTGGTTCAAGAAAAATGCTGGCGCGTACGTTTCTACAACAGGTGTAGAAGCTCCCGCAGATACATTTACATTTACAATAGATTATTCTCAAGTAAGCGGAATAGTTCCGGGCGACCAGATTTCATATTATGTCGCTGCACAGGATAGCGCAGACCTTGTTGGAGTTGTTCCCTCCGGTACCAACACAACAATTAATCCTCCGAATGCGACCGTAGCCGCACCGAATAGTTATTTTGTTATTGCAAGCAATGATATTAAATCTGTTGCCGTTGTGTATCCTACAGCAGTACGGGTAGTTTCCAACGTAACATTTATTCCCAAAGCAACATTTAGGAATCTTGGTGTAAACCCGCAGTTATCAAAGAAATTGTCCTTCCCGGTTCGCTTCCAGATTTTGAATGGTTCGAATACAGTAGTGTATGAAGATGAACAGAACGTAGCAGCGCTCGCATCCGATTCATCTATTACTGTTTCGTTTGGTGCAACAGGTTCTGTATTCGGAACAACAGCAATTGACGCAGGAGCATATACAGCACGCGCAATTGCAATGTTAGCAGGTGATGAAATTACAAGCAATGATGTTGTTGATTTTGCTTTTAACGTTGCAAATCCGCTTGCAGGTACTTATACGATAGGTGCAGGCGGCAATTATGCAACACTGACCGACTTTTTAGCAGATCTCAATGTTCTTGGTTTGAGCGGAAATGCAACTGCTGAATTAACAAATTATTCATCAGAGTCTGAAGTATTCCCGATTACCATTAATCAGGTAGGAAATTACGGTGGCGGACCCTGGACATTAACAGTTAAACCCGGTGCACTTCAAACGCCAGTCATCACAGGTTCCTCTGCAAATGCAGTTATCAAATTAAACGGTGCAGATTATGTAACGATTGATGGTTCCAATAGCGAAGGCGGAACATCACACGATTTAACAATTTCCAACACAAATGCCGTTGCCAATACTGCCGCAATTTGGGTTGCAAGTTTAGGAATTAATGCAGGAGCAAAGAATGTTACGATAAAGAATTGTAACATTTCGTCGGGGTATATTGCGGGAAGTACTTCGTTCGGAATTTATGTTGCTGGAACGACGATTTCAAGCACTGGAACAGGTAATCATAATCATAATTTAACAATCGAGAACAATACGATTTCAAAAGCGTATAACGGAATTTATGTTCGCGCATCTTCCGGAAATCCAACCAATGGAATTTTGATAAAGCAAAATGTTATCGGTTCAACTGACACTTTGCAGGCAATCGTGAATCGTGGTATTGATATTCGATTTGCAAATGCTCCACTTGTAACTGAAAATGAAGTATTCGGTTTATTTACACGTGGTTCTATCAACAATGCAGGAATTGATATGGGAGATGAAATTACGAATGGCGTTGTAAGCAAAAATATAGTTCATGGCTTACGTTCTTTAAATATTAGTGATTACGGTGCATACGGAATTGTACTTTCTGCGCCAAGTGGAAATGCATGCAATGTTGACGTCATCAATAATATCGTTTATGATATTGTTTCCGGTGGAGATCCTTCGAGTACAACGTGGAATCCGATGGGAATCAGAATCTTTGGCGGTTTGAATCATAAGATTTACAATAACTCAGTTTATATGACGGGTGATTTAACAACTGCCGATATGTCTATAGCGTTTATAATTATCAATAACACTGTTACCGGTTGCGATGTGCGAAATAACATTTTCGCTAACGTAATGACAGGAGCTACTGGTTTTAAAGCATATTCTGTGTATGTCGGAACCGGTGTAACTTTCGGTACGATTGATTACAACGATTACTACGCAAGCGGTCCAATTGCGATGTTCGGTTACGCAAATGGTGCTGATGTCGCTAACTTAGCCGCATGGAAAACATATACCGGACAAGATGTTCATAGTATCAGCGTAGACCCGGGATTTGTTTCTACAACAGATTTACATATCAATGCAAATTCACCGAATGTTGAAAGTCGCGGAACACCACTTGCAAGCGTAACATCGGATTTCGACGGCGATGTGCGTAGTGAAACGTTGCCGGATTTAGGCGCAGATGAATATGATGGTCCCGCGCCGGCGGCATTTACACAGACTTCACCTGCAAACAATGCAATCAATCAGGGTATTGCAGGAACACTTACTTGGGCAGCATCGACAGGTGCAGTCGCCTATGATGTATTTTTTGACCAAAATGATCCGCCAACGACATTAGTGAGCGGAAATCAAGCAGGTACAAGTTATGTGTATGCTGGCTTAACGAAAGGATACAATTATTACTGGGTAGTTGTTGCAAAAAATAATTCCGGAACGGAAACTTCTTCGGCATTTAAGTTCTCAACATATACTACGCCACAAGCATTTACTTTGCTCTATCCGGCGAATAATGCAGTTGCAGTTCCGAATAACGGAAATCTGTTATGGAATGCTTCAAAAGATATTTTGAAAAACGCTGGCGTAACATACGATGTATTTCTTGACGTTGTGTTTCCGCCGCAAAATCAAATAGCAACGAATCTTTCCGATACGACTGAAGCGTATTCTGGATTGAATGCTTCAACGAAATATTATTGGAAAGTTGATGCAAAGAACGACCTCGGAACGCTTGCATCGGCAATAGATAGTTTCACGGTAGAAAGTCCAGTAGGAGAATTTTCATTAACGAGTCCAGCAGATAGTTCAATTAATGTTTCGCTTGCAGGACAAATTGCGTGGAGTACTTCTGAAAACGCTACAAGTTACGATGTGTTAATTGAAGGACCCGATACTGTTGCTGTTAACGGATACACAGGTACGATTTACAACTATTCGGGATTAGAGCCCAGTACTGTTTATTTATGGACAATAAAAGCGAAGAATTCTGTAAGTAATTTAACTGCAAGTAACGCGCCGTTTTCGTTCACAACCGTAACTCCACCTAACCCGCCAACAAATTTATTGGTATCGAATATAACGAACGATTCAATGGACCTTGGATGGTCGGATAATTCTTCGGATGAATTAGGATTCTATATTTATCGTTCATTAACGGGCGTAGAAGGTTCGTATGAAAAAGTTGACAGTGTGCTCCCAGATGTTGTAACGTATGTAGGTTCACAAAGCCGCGCGTTGGGCATAAACATTCGGTATTATTGGAGAGTCGTTGCCTATAATGTAAACGGCGAAAGTAATTTTGCAGGAAATGATAATGCAACGCATGCCGTTACACCAAACGAAACGTACGTTGATAATCCGAATCCAACTTCTTTGCGTGTTCGCATTGCATCAAACTCGAATCCCAGCAATACAGAATTTGCGATTCGTGCGCAATTCAATGAACAAACAAAATATGTACAAGATGATACAACCCTTGGCGAAGCCCCCGTTTGGAGAAAACGCGGTAATTGGGGTGGAATAGTTGGCGTAACGGTAAAGAATCTGACACCAAGTACGAATTATACATTCGATACAAAAGCAAGAAATCTTGATTTGGTAGAAACTTCATTTGGTCCAGCGAATAATGCAACAACAAAACCCGCCGCTCCTTCCAACGTAACTATTGATAATATTACGACAAGCGGTATGAGATTAAATTGGACGGATGTAACACCGGACGAAGTTGGATTTTATATTTATCGAACAACAAATCCGGAAAATGGTTACGCTCTTGTTGATTCTGTATTAGCAGGCGTACAAACGTATAACGGTTCGGGATTAAGTGTTAATACGCGATACTATTGGGGAGTTACAGCATATAATCTCATTGGTGAAAGCCAAATGTCCTTGATAGATGCTTATACTCTTGCCAATGTTCCATTGCAGCCGCTTGTCATTGATTCAACATATTCAACAATAAAAATTGCAATTGATGCAAATGACGGAAATCCAGCAGGAACACAATATGCCATTCGCGTTGGAGCACAATTTGTTCAAAACGACGGCTCTCTCGGAGAATCGGAATTTTGGAATACGTACAACGGCTTTGGTGGTGTTTTGGGTAAAGTTGTAACAGGACTTACTATTCAATCAACATACCAAGTAGATGTGAAAGCAAAAAACATCGCGAATATTGAGACAGAATTTGGACCTGTTCGTGATGCACATACTGCACCAAGACCAAGTCAGTTGTTAAGTGAAGATTTTACAACATACACAGGAATCGCGCCACCTCCTATCAATTGGAATGAAGGAAACGATAAAAACATTTTAGATGGCGGTGTTTTTGGTTCGCCATCATCAAGTCAATGGTCAGTAGATGGATTTGGTAATGTGGGTACAACTGGTGCAGCGAAATTTAATTTTTACTCATCAGCAGACTGGGATTGGTTAGTCTCTCCTGTTATTAATATGACTTTACCAGGAAATACAAGTTCATTATACTTCGATGCTTCGTTGACTCTATGGAACACAACAACTGCAACAACAATGGATGCAGGTGATACGATGTATGTAGTTGTTTCTACAGATAGCGGTATAACATTCCCACGCGCAAATATTGTAAAAGGATTCTATGCCAGCACACCTGTACCAAATACAGGAGCAAACTATAAAGTAAGTCTTGCAGCATTTGCGGGCTTTACAAAAGTGCGTATCGGATTCCTCGTTATTGATGGTGCTTCTACCGGAGGTGATTATGACTTTTTTATTGATAACGTCAAAATTCTGAAGGACAATAACAGCGATATTTCTGCTTCATCAATTCAGGAACCCGCAGTCGGAAGTGTAAAAGTTCAAAATGCGTTATTCCCATTGAAAGCAACATTTACGAACACTGGTGTGCAACCACAAAGTGATGTGAACGTTTCTATGAATATTATTGATTCTGTGAACGGTTCAATCGTATTAACAAGTTCGAAAGTTATACCTTCGATGGATATCGGACAATCTGTACAAGTTACATTTGACGATGGACTTGTATCAGATCCAGGAACGTATCGCGCAATAGCAATTGCGGAACATACAAGCGATGAATTCCGCGGCAATGATACGGTAAAGAATATATTCAAAATCGTTGGCGAAACAAGAACCAATCTTGTTGCTGATAACGGCGGATATATTTTCTCTTCAAGCGCAAGTTCACTATCACCGCGTCCAACGTATGGATGGGTAGATGCAGGTCCTAATGGCGGCGGAACGAAAATTACAATGGCAGATGATGACGATGCAATGAGTGCGACTATTTATTTACCGCGTCCATTCACGTTCTACGGAAATACATATAATGCAATTCGTGTGAATACAAATGGATTCCTTACCTTTGATACAACGTATGCAACCGGTGCAATTTATGAAGCACAAATTCCCGGAACTGCAGCACCGAATTATCTCATCGCAGGATTCTGGGATGATTTGAATTCAAAAGTATCAATCGGTGTTACCAATTCCGGTATTTACCGAAAAACAGTGAATAATAAATATTATGTCGAATGGTATAAATATCAGCAATATGGTTCATCAGGAAATGGTGATACAATGACTTTCCAGATTGTGCTTGATTTTGCAGATAATTCAGTTGCAATAAACTACGCAAGTCCGCTTGATGGAAACTTCTTAGTTGGAGCAAATGATGGAGGAGTTGGTATAGAAGGTGATGGAAACTCCGGAAACGGTTCGTCATATTATTATACAAATAATCCCGTGCTTAACTTCCCGACTTCAGGTTCAAGTATAAAATTCGGAACAACCATTGACCAATTGAATCATACAGGTTCAATATCCGGCGTCAAGTATCTTGATGCTGATGGCGATGGTGTAAAAGATGCTGGTGAAAACGGTATTGCGGATTGGGAAATCAATATCAGCGGAGGAGCAAGCGCATCGTTAAATACTAATGCAAACGGATATTACGAGTTTGTTAATTTGTTGCCGGGTTCATACACCGTTACGGAAACACCAGTTGTCGGATGGGTGCAAACTGAACCAGTTGGCGGTTCTTACGACGTAACAATTGGCGGAAGTCAAGCAGTTACAGGAAAGAACTTCGGAAACTATAAACTCATTTCCGAAATTCACGGAACTAAATGGAACGACTTAAACGGTAATGGTCTGAAAGAAAATGGAGAACCCGGATTATCAAACTGGGAAATTCATTTGAATAGTTCCGGCGCTGCAAGTAAAGCAACGATTATTTCTTCGATGAAAGTCAGCAAGAAATCCTCGTTCTCCATTGATGGAATTCGCACGCCAACAAATTCAGAACAAAGTCCATCCATTGTTTCTGCGCTTGGTAAACTAAACGGAAATAATCAGATCTTGACAGAAATGGTTGCCTTTACTGATGCAAATGGAGATTATGCGTTTATTGATTTACCGCTTGGAAATTACCTTATCTCCGAAGTTCCACAAAGCGGATGGGTTCAAACATTCCCTGCCTCGCCGGGAATTTGGGAAGTTGCAATAGATACGTTCGGTCGCGTACAAAACGATATAAACTTTGGTAATTTCGCCGAAGCAACAATATCTGGTTTCAAGTATCTTGATACTGATGCAGATGGTCAACGAGATGAAGGTGAAATTGGATTGGAAAACTGGCAAATCGTACTCGATAAAAATGGCGATGTTGTCAATGCAATGCAAACTGGCGCAGATGGTTCATACACATTCAGTGAACTTGGTCCCGGAACGTATGGTGTCAGCGAAGTCCAACAAAACGGATGGGTGCAGACAGAACCAGTAGCAATGACGTATTCTGTTTCCGTGAGTAGCGGCGTTGTTGAAGCAGACAAAAACTTTGGAAATTATCACATCGGTTCTATTTCTGGCGTGAAATACGAAGATATAAATGGAAACGGAACACGAGATGAAGGTGAACCGGGATTAGAAAACTGGACGATTAATCTCAACATCGGAAACAACACAAACGATGCAACGACTAATGCAAACGGTGAATATTCATTTGAAAATCTTATTCCCGGAAGTTATACAGTTACGGAAGAATTACAAGCAACGTATTTTCAATCGGAACCGCAGAGCGGCTCGTATGTAGTAGTTCATGATGGAGATGGAACAAACGATGACTTTATCGGAAACTTTGGAAATTATCGTCTCGGAAGCATTACAGGAATGAACTTCCTTGATGCAGATGGCAATGGTGTCAAAGACGATGGAGAAGTCGGATTAGAAGGATGGGAAATTACAGTTGAACAAAATTCAATCGTTATTTCTACAGATACAACGGATGCAGACGGAAATTATTCATTTGCAAATTTAGTTCCCGGCGATTACACTGTTTCGGAAATATTGCCGCTCGGTTATATACAGACGTATCCACAATCCGGTTCATATTCTATTTCACTCGAAAGCGGAAATGCTATTACAGGAAAAGATTTCGGAAACAGAGTAACAACGCCTGGCGAATTTGTCGGTCGTGTAGATTCTCTGTGGTCAAATCCATTGAACTGGGGTTATGGTACGTTGCCCGGTGGTAACGTTGATGTTGTTGTTCCTGTGGGAGTTCGCCTTGTTATCGATGATGTAGGCGAAAGCGATAGTATCAAATCGTTAACGTCAAGAGGCGTTTTGAGAATTTCGTCGGACTTAACATTAAAGATTGCAGGCGAGGTTACTGGAACAGGTTCTGTGTCAGTAGATGCAGACGCAACACCAACATTGGTAGTGTACGGAAGTTGGAGCATTGCTGGATTTAGCAAGGGAATGTCAACGATTGCATTTGCAGGTCCTGCCGAAAAACTTATCATTGGAGCATCCGGTGTTCCTTTCTATAACGTCAGAATCGGTGGAAGCAATACAACGCTTGACGGTAGTATGTCCGTTGATAATTCGTTGTCATTGGATGGAAATCTAACCACAGCAGTTGGCGATACCATTCGTATCAACAACGAACAACTTGAAGCACTTTCCGGAACTGGTTCTGTAAGCAACGGAACAATCATTCGTATGATTGCCGCAGGAGAATCAGGAAATTATCGCTGGCATACTGCAAATTCGTACATTGCATTTGCAACCGGAAAAGGCAATACAAATCCCACTTCACTGAAAATTACACGCATACCTGTTGACACTATGCCCGATGGTATTAACCAAGCGTTCAAAGGCGGAACGGTTAATACGACGGCAAATACCGTTACGTTATCTGGCGTAACAAAATTCTCTCGCTGGGCATTCGGTCAAGTAGGACATAAAGAAGGCGAAGTTGGTCCGTTGTACGAAATTGAAGAAGACGCAACCGAAAAAGATGGCGCTTCATTCAGTGCAACACTTTCGTTAGAATACGACGAATCTACGCTTGGTGGAATTCCGGAAGGAAGTCTCGGTTTCTATAAATCGGCGAACACGATTGTTGTTCAGAAAGTTGTTGACTCCGATAATAACTTCAATACAACGAATGATAGAACTGCGAAAACGTGGGGCTTGACTGTTGGTTCACAAACTGCAAACGACACAATGCTCACTGTCGAAGACGTCGGTTCAGGTACGTTTAGCGTATCGGAAGCAGATAGCGGTTCGATGTGGATTCGTATGGGAATTGTTGTTAATGGAGTTGGAACTGCCGGAACCGGTTCTGTAACAAATGTAACCTTTACCGGTGAAGAAGGTCAATTGACAACAGTTGTATTTGTCAACTCACGATTAGATACAATGAAATTCCGTACGTTCAAAGAATCAACAACACTTTCTGCAAAGATTGTGAGTTTGAAATATAAAGCAGGAAAAGGTACAACTCCTCCAACTGTTTCAGGAACCCCGAATGAAGTAACTGTTGTAGAAAATGTATTTAAACGTGCAATTGGAAAATCCGGAACGACGTTCCTCGGAATTCCACAAACGGATAAAACATTAGCAAAACAATACGGATGGTTATTCTACAAAGGGTCATCAACGTTAGGAAAAATGTTCACAGAAGCGCACACAGATATATCAGCGCCAATTGATTCTCTCCGTATCACCGGAAAGAAGTCAAAGAAACTTGCGAAAGGAATAACTGCCGACCGAAAAAAGTACAATAATCCTGCGTGGGCTCAAGGTATTCTTCTCCGCTTGAATATCATTGCAAGCGATACAGGTATTACGCCAAAAGGATTCGGAGATTTGGTTATTGATACTATCGGAACGCTCGCCGGCACAAGCGTAAAAGGAATGTCAGTTCGTAATATGGCAAAACTCTACGATACGTGTATGACGTACTGGCAAAGTAAAGGAATTGATTCGTCATCCGATTATGTACTGTTAGCGCAATTTGTTGACAATATCATAGCGCCGCTGAACAATCGATTCTATTTCCCGATGACGACATTGAACGATGATTATACGCTTGATAGCGTGCAATTAGCGTTGAAAAATCCATACGCCGTGAACTTGGCAGGATATAAAACTGCTTCGGAAATTGGAGGAATAGTAAAGAATATGGGTGCGAAGAGCAATGTTCAATTTGTTCCCGTTTCAGGTTATATCGAACAGATGGCTGAGAAGTTTGCATTGAATCAGAACTATCCGAACCCGTTCAATCCGTCAACAGAAATTAACTTCTCGTTGTTGGAAGATGCAATAGTTTCTCTGAAAATTTACGACGTTCTCGGAAGAGAAGTAGTAACGTTATTGAATAACGAGCAGTTTGTTGCCGGCGACGAATCGGTAACATTCGATGCAGCGAATATTCCAAGCGGTGTGTACTTCTATCGAATTCATATTCAAACGCTCAACAGCGGAACGGAATATGTTCAGACAAAGAAAATGATGTTGATGAAGTAAAAGAGAATATGCAAAATTGGGAGAGCAAATTTGTAGAAGTTTGCTCTCCGTTTATTTTATCAAAAAAATATTTCCGAACAATCTTTAAAAGTTTTCGTTATTATCCGATAATAACACGTATGAGTGTACATTTTTTTGTACAAACCGTGAACCTGCAACGGTCAATGCAGGATTTTATTCAAATAATTATTCCCAATTAAGGAGCAATTATGTTTAATTTCATAACATCTATACGACGTGCGAAATTTATTATCACTTCGCTCGTTGTCTTGTTGATTGTTTGTTTTGTGGCGACACAAAGCAATGCAGCCTCAAAAGGTACTACCGCTAAAACAAAAAAAGTTTTAATGGAAAAACCTTTTGTTGAAGAAAATGACCCACCGGCAGGTATCGGTGTAAGTACAAATAAGTTAGGTCTTGCACTACAACGATTTGACGCTACTTCGACTCCAACCGGATGGACGAGAGTTCAACCGACCGGTTCCTTCACCAACTTTTTATCATTTGCTGGTGGCGGAGCTCAAGGTTACGATGTCCCCGGAACAAAGAATGCGGCGCGTATTCGTGCAAGTTCAGTATTCAACCTCGCTACCGCAAACGTCGAAGGTTCGCTTTCAACACCCGCGATACTTGATTTAGTCGCGGGCGACGAATTTTCGTTTGAATGGGCGAACTGGGGCGCTTCTGCCGATGGAATTACCGATGGAACGTTATATCTAAAGGTTCTTATGTCCCTCGACGGTGGCACCACATATCCCACAACGTTATTGGATGTTGCAGGAGCTGCAGCATATTCAAAACCAGGAATTTATCCCAATGATTTCACTTATACGACAAGACCGGAAGATTGGGATACATACAAATTTGTGTTAGGTGCCGAAGTAGTTGGCGCGTCAGTAAAATTCAAATTTGTGTATGGAACAGGTGCAAACCCTAATGGAAACGGTCAAGGATTTATTGATAACGTCTATGCAGGACCTCCGCAAACAGAAATTGCGGTTGATGCGTGTTCAGTGCCAGCGCCATATTTAGGCGGCGCTTCTACTGTCGTAAAAGCAATGGTTCGTTGGAATGCATCTTCAACTCCGCCTGCAACTATTGATTTAACGTATAAATTGAACGGTATGCCGGCTGATGCAACAGATGGAGTAACCAATACATTGACTCCCAATTGGCCCGTAGTTGCAAATAAAGCATCGGAAGTAGAAGTTGAGTTCACAACACCGTTAACACTTCCAACGGTCAATGGAGCACATAATATAAACGTAAAATCGTTTCTCGTCGGCGATGCCGATGTGAACAACGATTATCGTACGTTTAGTTTTCCCGTACAACCAGTAATTTCATCATTACCATATTTTGATAACTTTGATGGTGCTGATGACGGAAGTTGGGGAACTGTAAACGCTGGCTCAAGTTGGTTACGAAAAACACCGGCACAGGCTGCTACTGGTGATGACCAAGTGAACACACCGTACAGTGCGCCGAACGTATGGATTATTGGTGATAACGGTGCTTATGCTAACGGTGCGTTGAGTTATCTCTACTCGCCGTATATTTCCATTTCCGCTCTTTCACCGAAAGCATTTTTATCATTCCGCCATAATTTCATTATGGAACTGGATTGGGATGGTTTGGTAGTAGAAATCAGTGTTGATGGCGGCGCATGGAATCGTCTCCTTGATAACGGTTTTGCTTATAACTGGTATAATAATACCAGTCCAGATTTAGTATTCGGACCTCCTGCATTTTCAGGAAGCAGTATGTCATTAGCGGATGCTGACCAAATAACCGGATGGGCATTTTCTAAAATTCATATTCCCGAAAATATGAGCGGCAACAATTTCCAACTTCGCTGGTTCTTTGAATCCGACGGAAGTGTGAATGACGATGGATATGCAATTGATGATGTTACAATTGCTCCAGCTCCACTTGCTGCTGCATTTAATTTGACTAACCCAGCAAACAATACAAATCCTGCGCCACTTTCGCCGGGACTTGCATGGGAAGTGTCAGATTTCTCGTTTGGATATGATGTATTTTTAAGTACAACGAATCCTCCGCCATTGTTTCAAGCGGATGTGCAAACAAATTCATTTCAAGCGATGAACCTCACTCCACTGACTCAATATTGGTGGAATGTCGTAGCACACAACGAAGCAGGAACACCGACAAACTCTTCCAATGGACCATTTACCTTTACAACCGGTTTGCCGCCCAATGCTCCATCTGCGATTGTGTTTTCAAACGTTACACAAACGTCAGTGGATTTATCTTGGACGGATAACTCTGCAGATGAAGATGGATTCCATATCTATCGTTCAAACTCCGGAGTTCCCGGTTCATATATTCAAGTCGGTGGAGATATTGTTGGCACAACATTTTCTGATGTTGGACCTCTTGTACCGTCAGGAAAATATCATTACGAAGTTCGTGCATATAATATTGGCGGAGAAAGCGACCCGGCATCGGGTATAGCAACAGCATTATCTGCGCCTCCTGCTGCTTCCACCTTTGGAGCATCTGGTTATCACGAAGTTATGGTAAAGGTTTCTCACGGTTCCAACGACGCAGGAGCAGAATTAGCGCTCCAGGTTGAAGGTGACATTTTCGGAAAAACTGTATTCTACGTTCAAGAAGATGGTTCTCTCGATGCCGGAGAAGCATGGCAAACATCCGCTTTGTGGAATGGTCAAGGTGGTACTGGAGTCAACGTAAAATCGTTATATCCCGGAACACAATATACGTTCAGAACAAAAGCGCGAAATGCAGATAATATCGAAAGCGCATTTGGACCAGATGCAACCGCAAACACCACACCCGCTCTTGATGTTGAAGCAACGCCGTTGTTTGAACCATTTGGCGCCGGTGTACCTCTTAGTGTATTTCCGCCTCCGGGATGGAAAGTCATTGATGCGAACAACGATGCTTATGGAACGGATTTATTGCTCACGCAATTTGGTTCTTGGCACCGTTCTAATACTAACTTATACAGCGCGGGAAGTTCAGCGCGATATTTTGCATACGACTATCCCAATGCAGTAAATGCACCTGTATATCTTGACGCTTTAGGTAATCCCGTAGATTCTCCTGGAGATGATTATATCGTTACTATTCCGGTTTCATTAAATGCCGGTACACGATATAATTGCACATTCTACTACAGAACAGTTCCTGGCGCTGGACATGATATGTCCGTACTGCTTATGAGCGGTCAGCGAGCAGATGCAGTCGTTGAAGTATTGTTCGATGGTTATTTTGATACACCGGGCGGATATTTCCAAACAGGTGTGAACTTTACGCCTCCTTCAAGCGGAACATATTATATCGGATGGTATAATCACTCCCCGACCAATCAGATAACAATTCGTATAGAAGACGTAAGGATTGAAAAAGCACCGGAATACGATTTACTTGGAGAAAAGATTAAACAATCCAATCGTTATCCCGAAGAATATGATGACTACAAGATGGCAAGCAAGAGCATCGTTGTTAACGACGATATCGAAGCAGGTAATCAACGCGTCTTATCCGGTGTAACAACTGGAACTGCAAAACCAGCAGGAAAAGTAACAAGCACGCGACCGTTGCGAGGAATGCCAAAGTCAATGAATATTGCTCCCGTCAATTTCTCATTGAAGGGAAATGCAAATTCGTTTTTTGGTGTTACTACTCCGAATTCTGATTTCTATATGAAGAACATCGGTCAAAACGCAGTTACTGGCGGTCAATGGGCAGTAGATTGGATTACCAGTTCTACTTCACAGCCGCAAGTTCCTGGAGTTGATGTTGACGCAGGCGGAAGCGGAATTGTTAACTTATCATATACACCAACGGATGTTGGTACTTTCTGGACTGTTGCAAATACATCGCTTGCAGGTGATGGTGCATCAGCAAATGATACAGTTAAAGACTGGACGTATGCTTATACAGCAAATCCGTTCTCTATTGACTATGATAGCACGGGTTATGAAGGTCCTCCGTTCCGCAATAGCGCTGGAACAAACGTACCGTTCACAGCCGCAATGCGTTATACTGTTCCCGAAGGTAAATTCTTACATTTATCATCAATGTATACGTATTACAAAACAACACAAGCCAATAACATTACTCCTGTAAATACACCACTTTCAATTCAAGTTTGGGGTATTGCAGTAGATGGTAACGGAGACCCGGATTATGAAACAGTTGGTCCGAATCTCTTTACGAAATTTGTAGGCGGCAACGACTATTTAGCGAACATTTCCGGTTTCGGAAATCCGTTCAATATTCCGCTCACAGACGCAAATATGTCATTTGGACCCGGAGAGGAATTTATTCTCTCAATTACGTTTGATGCGCTTTCCAATGCGCCAATCGGTTACGTCCAATTTGATACTGCAGATGGACATAATATGAGACCTGAAGCGCGCAGTTATTATTCCACCGATGCTGGTGTTACGTGGGCATTAATGTCTTCAACAGAAAATTGGGTTATTAAATCCATCTGTGAAAAACTGAATAACGTAACAGCAAGCGTTGTTGAAGATGATGACGGCGACCTCAATACTACTGGCGACCAAACGGCAGTTGTAGGAGCAACCGTTACATTGTATAACAGTACTGGTGGCGTTGTCGGAACTGAAGTTACTGATGCAGACGGAAGAGTACTTTTCTCTCCGCTTGTTTATAATATTCCCGATGGTGATTATACAGTTACCGTAACGGAAGATGCTGATGCAATTTATTTGGCTCCGACATCCTTTGGAGTAAATGTTGCAGCAGGTACCGTTGGCGGAAACGATAATGGTCATGCCGATTTCGCATTGTTCTATAAAGGTTCTATTAGTGGTAACGCATCGCGCGACGTTGATGGAAGCGGAACAAAAGATGTTGGCGAACCAAATCTTGATGCTTGGGAAGTCTTGTTGATGGTTGGAACAACTGAAGTTGGTCAAGCAACAACAGATGCAAACGGTGATTTCTCGTTTACAGGCCTCGGTCCAGCAACATATACAGTTGACCAAACTCTCCCAGATGGATGGGTAACCAGTTTCAATACAGAAAATATTGCTTTAACGAGCGGTGTTGAAGAAACTGGTGCAGATGTTGGTGCATACGAAACCGGAACAATTTCCGGAACAGTATTCGATGACCTCGATGCAAGCGGAACCAAAGACGCAGGTGAACCGGGAATTGCAAACTGGGGAATTGAACTGAGCGAATCAGCAAAAGACCCTGTTTCCGGAACTACAGATGAGAACGGTGCATACTCCTTTGGCGATCTTGCTCCTGGAGATTATGATGTTGACCAAACCGTTGGCGAAGGTTATATACAATCAATGCCAGAAACCGGTGGATATACCGGAATCGCAATTGATGGTTATGGAACTGATGATACAGGTAATGATTTCGGTAACTTCAAGATGGCTCAAATCACTGGTTTGGTCTATCTCGATTCCAACCAAAATGCAACACGAGATGCAGGTGAACCAGCACTTTCCGGATGGGAAGTAAAAATTGGTACATCTGTAGATGTTACGGATGCAAGTGGTTATGGATTCGATGTTGAACCTGGAATTTATTCCTCGCAACTCACTGCTCAAACGGGATGGGTCCAAACGAGTCCTGCTTCCGGCGGAATTACTGATACAGTTTCTTCCGGCGAAGTCAATAGCGGAAATAACTACGGTGTCTATCAATATGGTACTATTAATGTTCTCGTTTATAACGACGCAGACAAAGATGGCACTCAGGATGATGGCGAAACCGGCGCCGCTGGTTGGGTAGTAAGCATTGCTTCTGTTGGTTCCGTTACCACTGATGCAAACGGCTCGGCTTCTTTCGGAAATTTGAATTACGGTTCGTACACTGTTACCATCGCGGCTCAAGCGGGATATAATATTTCCGACGGCGAAGATGGAAAGAGTGCAAGCGTAACAACCGGAAGCACTTCTTCTTTGAAATTCGGAACTTACGCAGATACGTGGAAATTCCGCACCTTCAAAGAAGCAACGTCACTTTCTACCTCAGAAGTCAAGTTGAAATTCAAAGCAATAAAAGGCAGTACTAACGTAACAATTTTTGGTACGCCGAATGAACAGACAGTTGTTGGTAATGTGTTCACCCAAGCAATTGGAAAAACAGGAGCAACATTCCTTGGTATTCCGCAAACAGATAAAACGTTGGCGAAACAATACGGCTGGATTTTCTACAAGAAAAATTCAGATCTTGGAAAACTCTATACCTCAGCACATACGCAACAAGCATTTCCGATTGATTCTCTCCGAGAGACCGGAAAGAAATCGAAAAAACTTTCAAAAGCAATTGTTGCCGCACGTAAAACCTATAATAACCCCGCTTGGGCGCAAGGTGTTCTTACCCGCTTGAATATCATTGCAAGCGATACCGGAATTACACCAAAGTACTTCGGCGATTTGGTTATTGATACAGTGGCTACTCTTGCCGGAACAGATGTGAACGGTATGACACTTCGCGATGTGATGAAACTGTATGATACCTGTATGACCTTCTGGGAATCAAAGGGTATCAACACAACATCTGCATATACCGATTTAGCACAGTTTGTAGATAAAGTCTTGAAACCGGTGAACGATATGTTCTATCAAGCGATGTCAGCAACTGAAGGTACTGATTGGAAATTCGATACTACTGCTATTAAAGCGAAAAACGCTTATGGCGTTGATTTGGCTGGAGCAAGAACTGTTACTGAAACCGGTCGAAAAGTCGTGAAGAACGTTGCTAAAAAGAGCAATGATGTCTTTGTGCCGATTATCGGATATCAAGAAGCAATGCCAGTGCAGTTTGAACTGAGTCAGAACTATCCGAATCCGTTCAATCCAAGCACAGTGATTACTGTCGGTATTCCCGAAGAACTCGATGGAGCAATTGCAACCTTGAAGGTGTACAACGTTCTTGGTCAAGAAGTTGCAACAATCGTGAACAATGAAGAATTGTCTTCCGGCGTGAACGAATTTTCGTTTGACGCGGTGAAACTTTCTTCCGGTGTGTACTTCTATCGCGTTATTCTCAATGGTGGTGAATATACCGCTATGAAGAAGATGATGTTATTGAAGTAACATATATGTTAGTAGTCGAAGAGAGTATTCTCTTCGACTACTACTTTTTTGTTTTAAACAAATTGTATTCTTATGAAAATCACTGTTTTCTCAAATATGTCGTTGCATTTTTGTTGACACAAATATTTTTTATCGTGGATGCAAAATCTTGCTAATCAAGCAACAGTACACGGACAAGTATTTGTATGAGGTGTTCCCACGGCGAATGTACATTTGAAAGTATATGAAAATGTTAATGGTAGTTGGGTTTTAAAGGGAGAAACTGATACTTGGGGAAACGGCTATTATTCTATTAGTTATAATGTAACCTTGGGTACGAACCAGTCTAAAATTGTTATTGTTGATGAAAGCGAGGATTGTGATATTCCTAAAAATATTTCTTGTACAGGCGATTGTTAATTTGTGTTATTGTTTGTGATTCAAAAACCTATTTTTTAAAACCGTTAAAATTTTTCTTTAATTTATGCGTTCAATCAAACTTACTCTTTTATTCTTCATTTTTATTCCATTGTTATCCGTCGCTCAAACCCAATACTTTACCGAAGGTTTTGAAGCCGATACGGCGCTTTGGAAATTTACAACCACTTCTTTACGAACAGGTTCTACAAGCAAGTGGGTTCGCAATACTACTCATCACGCTTTTGGAAGCGGCTCTGCTAAATTCAATAATGCTGATTTGCACGAAGTTGCATTAGAAATGAAAAATAGTGTGAATCTTATTGGTGCGTCACTTCCGTTTCTTACTTTCTACCATATGTGTTTACTGGAAAGTCCAAATCAAATTTGGGATTGGGGTTATATAGAAGTTTCTACTGACGGTGGTGCTACGTGGGATCAGATACCAACAACCGAGTATTTAGGTTCTGGAGGTTATTTTCCAGAAACAAAAACTGTATCACGTGCAACTCCTCCCGAAGGACCTTTTTTTACTGTTGCAAGTTATGAAGACTGGAAAACCGCAACTCCATCTGAGCAAGATGTTCCTCCGGCTCCTGGTGGAACTTTATGGAAAAAAGAAGTTTTTTCTTTACAAAATTATACAACGAACGATTTTAAATTACGATTTCACATAAGTACTGATGATTTTGTGCTCTATTGGGGATGGGCAATTGATTCAATTAGAATCGCTGAACCGGATTTTGCGAATGATATGAGACCAACTTCTATCAATCTTCCGATTCAAAACAGTGTTATATTGCAAAATGTTCAGATTACTCCATCAGCATCGTACAGAAATATCGGAAATACGTTGCAAACAGATGTTCCAATTTATTATAAAGTTTATACAAGCGCATTTGATGCAATAGACAGTATTTATTATCCGGATAGTTTGGTGTATCAGGATTCAGCATCAATAACAGAATTAAATTCGGGAGGAATCTATCAGAAAACATTTACTCCGTTTGCGTTGTCAGATACGGGACAATATTTTAGTGTGGCAATTACTAAAAATCCAGGCGACCAAGACCCATCAAACGATAGTATAGTATCAACTTTTTTCATTGGCTCTGTAATTCAAGGAACGTTTTATATTGGTGGAACAACACCAACACCACAATTTAACACGTTTAAAGACGCGACGAATTTTTTACAAAGAAGCGCTGTTATCGGCGATGTTACACTTATTTTAAATAAGCCGCTCTTTTCAGAACCTGCGTGCGATTTGCAAGCAACGTATGTTGATACAAGCGCAGGACATACAGTAACCATAAAACCTGGTCCTGGATTAAATGTCCGAATGGTGTTCACTGGTGCGCCGGATAATCCTAATGGTATTCGCGTAATCAATACTCGCAATATTATTATTGACGGTTCCAATGATGGAAGTAATTCGGTGAATTTAACACTCGAAGCAAACTCGAATCTTGTTTCTGTAACAACTACAACGGTCCGGTTTGAGAACGTAAAAAATTCCGTATTTAAGAATACAAAAGTACTCGGTTATCGGAATCAAGTAGCGGCAATCGGTGCTGCGGTTGTAGTTCAAGCGCAAGGAACAGGCAATATTAACAAAGATTTGGTATTCGATAATTTACAAATTCAGAAAGCCAACTACGGAATATTCCTCAACGGCGCATCTGCATCGCAACGAGATCTAAATATTACCATTCGAAATAATAAATTCGGCGCTAATGAACCGGAAGAATTATACGCTGGAGCAGTTTATGCAGTGAACGTGGATACGTTGCTGGTGTATAACAATGATATTCGTGTGCGAAGAACAACTGGTTTTGGCGGCGGAGAAACGCACGGAATGTTATTAAATGTTCGGTATTCGAGAATTTATAACAACATCATTCGCGAGATGCTGAATACTCGTACTGCGCAAGGTGATGCGGCGTATTCGTTATACGGTATCCGAGTGAACGGAAGAACTGCAGGTTTCGAATCGAGAAATGCTATTTATAATAATATGATTTTCGGGTTTGGCGTAGACGCTCCGATTTCATCGCAAAAATATTTTGGTATAAGAGTAAGCAGAGGCAAATTTGATACCGTTGCGCATAATACTGTCTTTCTCGATGGTCGTTCAACATTCATAGATACTTCTGCGTGTTTTATTCTTGACTCGACTTCTGCTGTAGTTGTAAATAATATATTTTACAACGGCAGACAAGATTCTACTATTGGACTTTCGATGGCAATTTGGAAACGTGCAACACACGCTTCGTCCTCCTTCCTTGAAGTAAATTACAACAACTATTATGTTCCAACGCCAACGGGATATGTTGGCGGAAAATCCCCAAGTTCGCTAACGTTATATCGTTCGTTTGTAGATTGGCAAACGGGATTTCCATTGGATTCGAATAGCGTAGTTGGTAACCCAAGATTTATCAAAGAAGATTCATTGGAAAATCTTCACATTATTGATACAGTAAAATCATGGGCAGAATCACGCGGGCGCACCGGACTTGGTGTTGCAGCAGATATAGACGGCGATCCCAGAAGCACAATAAGACCCGACGCTGGCGCCGATGAATTTAACGGTATTTCTTATCCGAATAAAGATATGGAATCACTGAGTATGGAAGATCCGAGAAACAACGGTACAAAATTAACGGGGATTCCGTTTCGTCCCATTGTTGTCTTCCACAATAACGGTTCGAAATCACTCACCAATGTTCCGGTACGATTTTTATACAAGAAATTCGATTTCCCGGATTACATCAACGAATTTCAAGGAGATACCGTCATTTCTTCCGTTGGCGTGAATGAATACAAAACAGTTGTATTCAGAAACGTAACGTTGAACGAAGCGTATCTCTACAATGGGAAAGCAGAAGTAGATTTATCAGGTGATGAAGATCCGGCAAATAACACATTGGAAATTTCCTTCTTTGTTGGAAGTCCGTTATCGGGAGAAAAAACAGTTGGTCCTGGAGGAAGATATGCAACATTATCTGATGCAATTTTTGATTTGCGTTCAGCGGGATTAAATGCTCCTGTTACTTTAAAACTTCTTGCAAACGAAACCGATTCTACTGCGGTGTATTCAGAACCGCCATTGTTATTCGATACTTCTATTGTTGGATTAAGCATCACGAACACTATTACCATTAAGCCCGATGTTGGTGTCAATGCGACGATTCAAATTTCTTCTACACCAACAGATCCATACGGAATTCGAATAAACAAAGTCAGCGGTATTGTAATTGACGGTTCTAATTCAATAGGAGGAACAACACGCAATCTTACTATTGAAACCGGTGGTCAATACGGTATCTGGGTCAGCGGCGGTGGTTATGGTACTGGAGGATTTGCAGTCACAAAACCTGCAAAGTATAATATGATAAAGAATGTAAAAGTATTGAATGGAGCACAAAGCGCTCAGGATGCTTTACAATTTTACGGTATTTATTTAATCGGACGAAGCGATTTAACAGGCGCGCCAAAAGATTCTTTTAACACGGTGCGGAACTGCGAAATTGTGAACTTCGGTCAAGCGGGAATTTATGTTAAGAATAATTCTACTACGATACTGGAGAATAATTCTATTCACGACTGGACTCAAACAAGTTCTGCAATGAGCATTTACGGAATTTATACAACTACTGGTGTTGCCGATGTTACGATAAAAAATAATAAGATATACAACTTGTACCATCAAGTGAATGGAGGTGCAGTTATTGGAATAGAAAATGGCGGCGGTTCCGGGTCTCGCGCGCAAGTTGTTAACAATATGGTGTACGAAATTCGTTCTACTGGAAGCGGCTCAAGTCCAAATTCTACACGAGGTATTTATGGAAGTAGCGCCGGGAACAGTGATGACAGATACTATCATAATTCAGTATTTCTTTACGGTGAAAGTCAAGCAACATCGTTCTCTGCAACAAACCGTTCTGTTTGCTTGGAAGTTGTTGGCAATAATATGCAGGTGAAGAATAACGTGTTTGTTAATCAAATGACGCATACCGGAGATGCCGAAGCAGGAAAGTCCTACACGATTTATCTTGGTATCGGAACAAATTTTGCTTCCGACTATAATGATGTATGGGGAACGGGAACAAAATTTTATGTTGGATATAATAATAATTATACTGGTTCAAAAGATAGAAGAACACTCGTGGATTGGCAGAATACATTTACGCCTCCGCAGGATACGAATAGTGTATCTGCAGACCCGAAATTTATTACAACTAATGACTTACATATTAAACCAAGTCCTGAAAGAAGCGTTGTAGAATCGTGGGCACCTCCAATTTCAGGAGTTACTACTGATATTGACGGCGATGTTAGAAATGTATCTCTGGTTGATATTGGCGCAGATGAATACACTGGTGTTTCTGCAATTACCAAAGAATTTGTTGCAAATTCGGTTGATGACCCTGTTTTTGGCAGATTAAAACGAGGACGAACGTTATTTTCTCCGAAAGCAACATTAACGAATAACGGTTCGAAGAAACAATACGCTGTTCCGGTAAAAATGCGGTTTTACAAATCTACCGGATATGAGGTTGTGAGTTCTACTCAAATAACAGTTCCAAGTTACACAACAATGCAAATCAATTTCCCCGAAGTTGCTATTGATTCAGCAGGAATTTATACTGCGGAATTTGTTACTCAACTTTCAGGTGATAACAATGAGACGAACGATACTACGGAAATGCAGTTCGAAGTTCTTCTCGGCATTCATGGTGTTATTACTATTGGTGTAGATGTAGGAACACTTACTGGACTTCTTGACACGCTTGCGCAAGTTGGTGTTGACCAGCCACTTGATATCCATTTAAATCAGGATTTATCAGAAGCAGCGCCGATAATTATAGATAGTATTCAAGGTTCGAGTGCGGTGAATACGGTAACGTTTAGTTCAGGCGGAGGAGCAATGCGTACACTATCGGCACCGGGAACTGCATCTATTCCGACGGCAATAAAAGTTCGCGGAGCAAGTTATGTAATCTTTGATAATTTGAAAATCGTATCTACTGGAAATTATGGTAAATACGGAATTCAGATCAGCGGCATCAGCGGTAGACCTGCAACGAATAACGTCGTTCGGAATTGTATCATTGAGAATGCCTCTTCTCAAACGGATTTCAACGCTGGATATTACGCTGTGTATATGAACGGTTATTCCTCCGGTTCCAAAGATGCAAATAATATTATTCAAAACAATGATTTCACGAAATTCGGGCAATCAGCAGTTCGAGTAGAGAATAATAACGGCGTTGTGATAGAAAAAAACAGTATTCATGGATGGTCGCAAGTAACAGGAGCAACCGATATCAAAGGTATTTGGATATATTCAAATACAACGAACGCAGTGGTTCGAGCAAATAAAATATATAGTATTACGAGTTTGGTAAATTCTGGTTCGGTAACCGGAATCGAAATTGAATCTAACATAGCAAACTCCAATCTCTTATGCTATAATAATATGATTTACGGACTCCTTGCAACGGGCGGTGGAACAAATTCAAACCGCACGCGTGGAATATACAGCATTGGTGTAAATCAAACCGGTGACAAGTATTATCATAATAGTATTTACTTAACGGGAAGCGATATATCAAGCGCACAACCGAGTTTCTCTACCGGTTTTGAAGCAGTTACCAGTGCATCAACAGCATTTACGTTTAAGAATAATATTGTGTTTAACGATATGACACATACACATTCCGGAGCGCGTTCGTATGCGATTCGTCTTGCTTCAACGACCGTTCCGTTAACGGTTCTTTCCAATAATAATCTGTTCTGGACTCCAAACAACGGAGAAATAATTCAAGGTTATGTTGGGAAATTCGGGGGAACAGATTTATTCTCGCTTGCAAACTGGCAATCCGGTTCGGGAAAAGATGCTTTAAGTAAGAGCGCGGACCCGAGATATATCAGTAGTTCCAATTTGCATATCAATACGTCGTTGCCGCGTTCACAAGCAGGCGGCGGCGGTGAATCGCTTGCGGATGTTACAACAGATATTGACGGAGATACACGACTTAATCCTCCTGACATCGGTGCAGACGAATTCAGTGTTGTGAGTAGAATCAGCGGAAAAATTTTCGAAGATGCTGATGGTTTAACTTCTACCACAAACGATAGAGCAGCACTTTCGGGATGGACAATTATGTTGAAACAAAATGGTAGTGAAATAGCAAGAACAACGTCTTCTGCAAATGGAAGTTATACATTCAGTAATTTGCAAGATGGAATTTATGTTCTAACGGATTCATTACATTCAACGTATGCTCCGCTGGATGTTGTATTTGGAACAGGAGCAGAAAATCCATCGCGCGTAGATAGCGGAAATCTTCAAATGCAAGTAACTGATGGAGACGATGCTGTGAATTACAATTTACTAAACTATCGTCCATCAACAATTTCAGCATCTGTTTTAGAAGATGCAGATGGAAAATTTTCTACTGTTGATTGGATTGCGAAAAACTGGAATATAAAATTATTCCGTATTTCTCAAACTCCCGTTACGCAAGTTGCATCGGTAGATACGTCTTCATTTAAAGATATGACACTTGGCGCGGGAACATACGTAATCGTTACTGCTGATACTGCAAATCCGAAATGGCTACATCTCGGAAAACGCTTGAACGGAACAACTTCCTATGTCGGAAATTATAATTCGGATACTGTCGTATTAGGTCCGGCAAGTTCGCATAGTGTCGAATTTGTCAATTATTTGCCGCATACAATCGCAGTGCGTATCGTTGACGATTTAGATGGAAGTTTCACTTTCACTCAAGACGATACACTTGGCAAAGGTTGGGCTGTTCGTTTAGTATCGTTAACCGGCTCTGCTATTGATACAAGTGTAACGAACGATTCCAATTTGGTTCATTCCTATTTACATGCGGGAACATACATTGTAACACAAGCGGATAGTTTAGTTGAAGACCGCGAATGGATTCATCTCGGAATCATTCGCGATGGAATTCGTCAACGAAAAGTTGGTTTAAATACCGATACAGTTATTGTTGAACGCGGTGTAACAAAAACTATCGTATTTGTGAACACACGTATTTTCCCAGATACAGTAAAATACAGAACTCTTATGCCAAATCCTACGGAAATCGGTTCAGGCGTAAAACCTGGGAAACTTAAAAGACCAAAACCTGGAAAACCTTGGGTCGTGCCAAATTTTGCCAACATATTATGGGCGGCTTACGATAAAGGTTACCCCAAAGGAAATACGTTTTACTTAGGAAAGCCAAGAACGGATAGCGTTAAAACATATCTTTGGATTGAGTACACAAAGAACAAAGATTTACAAAAAATGTTCAATGGCACTCATACAACAATTGGCGGTTTAACAATTCCTAGATACGGGAAAAAAGCACCAATTAAAGCACCAAAGTATGATGCAGCAAAATTTAACAACAAACTCGCAGCGCATTTAGCCGCGCTTCGTATTAATATTTCAGCAAGCGATAATGGTATTGTGGATGACCCGAATGATGATATGAATATATCATTTAGTTCGTTGGTCTACACAGGAACAGATTCGACATTTTACGTTAACTCTGTTGGAATGTCAATATTAGATATTGCAAAAGCCGCAGATTCGATGTTAACGTACCCAGCCAATTTTTCTGCTGAACAATACACTAAAATTACAGAAGTTATTTCTTCTGCAAACGATGCATTTTATGACCCTGCGCCGTTAACATTGGCAGATACATTACCCGGTGGATATGCGTACCTTGGTAATGTCTATCATGTAAAGATCCGCGGGACTATTACCGTTGATGAAGCGACACCGGCATTATTTGAACGTCCTGTTCAACCGCCGGATAGAGTTCGCATTCCGATGATTCAACGCGCATTGCCGGAAACGTACGTGCTCGAACAAAATTATCCGAATCCCTTTAATCCAACAACGACAATAGAATTTTATTTGCTCGAAGATGCACAAGTAACATTGAAAGTGTACAATGTTCTAGGACAGCACGTTACTACACTTCTTAACAATGAAGTGTACGATGCAGGATACGACGAAGTAACATTCGATGCTTCCCAACTTGCAAGCGGAGTGTATTTCTACCGATTGGTCGCGAAATCAGTTGAAAGTGGAAATAGATTCTCTTCGTTGAAGAAGATGGTACTCGTTAAGTAATTTACAAAAAACAATCAATGAGGTATTGAAAAATGGAGAAGCAACGTTTATGCTTCTCCATTTTTCATATTGAATTATCAATTTTTATTTAAAACGCATTTTTCATTTTTTTTCACTTAGTAGTTTATAAATTTTTTTATCAATGAGGTAGTGTTATGGTACATTTATTTTCAAAATTCAAGAATCCACTAAAATTTATCCCTAATTTCATTTTGTTGTTTTTGCTGTTATTGAGTTTTATCGTTGTCAGCACCAATCGAAGTTTGTCGCAAACGATTCAGATTGGTTATGGTGATACGGTGAGTTCAACAACAAGCGCATCCCCCGTAAATGTTTGGTATAAAAGTCAGCATTTTCAGTTTATCTACACTGCGGCGGAATTAAACGCTGGTGGAGTTGTTCTTGCGGCAAACCTTTTACAAATAGGTTTTTATGTAACTGCGGCGCCTATTTATGCTATGCCGAATTATACCATTAAAATGAAGAACACTACGGCAGCCAATGTTGCAACGAGTGATTCGTCGGGCTTAACAACAGTGTATTATACAACTTCGTATATGCCCGTTGCCGGCGGTTATGATATGATTACGTTAGATACGCCGTTTGGATGGGATGGAACAAGCAATATCTTAGTAACAAGCAATATCTTAGTAGATATTTGTTATGAAATTTTGGCTGAATGGAATGCAAGCGGACAATGTCGTATCAATAATATAACGAACGGATTTCGCTATATACGAGACGATTATTCTTTGCAATGTTTGGTACCTACTTCAACGATATCCACAGATCGTCCACAATGCCAAATGGTTTTTCTTCCTTCGATGAATGATCAGATTTCATTAGTAAAATTCTTGAATCCATTGAACAATTCGTTGAATGCAATTAACCAATCAATTCTTCCGCAAATTGAAGTAAAAAATAACGGATTGCTTGAACAAGGTAATTTTCAAGTTGAACTTCATGCTTTCTATCCCGATACGTTGACAGAAATATTTTCTTCTACGCAAACTATCGGTAGTATTTCAAGTGGACAAACGCTTCAAGTAACATTTGATGAGTTCACACCTCTTGATACGGGGAAATATTACTTCCGTGCATTTTCGACATTTGAAAATGATGGATACAGAAAAGACGATACAACGCGAACTTCGTTTTATTCCCGTTATACGTTTTCGGGAGAATATACCGTTGGCAATGGCGGAGATTTTCCTAATCTTGCAACGGTTATCAATTTGATAAATAATAGTCCCATCAACGGAAATATTGTTTTAAATATTGTTAGTGATATTACAGAAACAGGAACTGTACAATTAAGTCAAATTACCGAAGTCAACGGCGGCAACTATACCGTGCTTATTCAACCAAGTGGCGGAGCAAGAACTATTTCGAGAAATGCAGCAAATACCGGCGCGATTATTTTGAGCAATGTTGACCGAGTAACGATTGATGGAAGAATCAACGGAGTCGGAAATAATCTTACGATTAAAAATACGAGCACGACTACAGTTCAAACAGCAATTCTTATTCATAGTTGGGGTACGGGACAAGGATGCACAGATGTAACCATCAGAAACTGTAATCTTTCGACCGGGAAAAATGATGCAACAGGAACAATGGTTGCATTACAGGCGCAAGGAGACGACAACGATAATTTAAGTGTTATTGAAAACGTTATTACTAAAGCACAAACGGGAATAAGTATCTTTACATCAACGACGAGTGGACTCAATGACAATCTTGTTATTCAAGGAAATACCGTAGGTTCGGAAATTTCCAGCGAATTTATCGTTTCATACGGAATAAACGTATCCAACGCAAATGTGTTGTTAATTAAAAAGAATACGGTCTTCAATATTTATTCATCGTTGGGCGTAACGACATACGGAATACAACTCGGAGCAAATACCACAGGCGCAATTATTACCGGGAATAGAATTTATGACGTGAAAAATCTCAGTTCCAGTACGTACTATGCCTATGGAATAAATATATCTACCGGAACAGGAACTAGCAATGTAGAAGTTTCTAACAATATGATTTCGGGGATTTATCCGTCAAGTTATAGTGCAACGTATTATGCTGCAGGCATTCGAATTGTTGGCGGTTCAGGACATCATATTTATCATAACAGCGTGAATTTGTATGGAACACAAACCGTTTCCGGAGTTGCAACAACAGCGGCTCTCTATATTACAAGTTCTTCAGTTACAGGAGCAGAAGTTCGGAATAATATATTTTCGAACAGCCATTCGGGATTAACCGGTTCAAAGTCGTATGCTGTTTATGTTCCATCCGGTACAACGTTTTCAGTAATCAATTACAATGATTACTATGTTTCCGGAACGTATGGAATTCTTGGATATTACGCCGGAGAGAAAACAACATTAGCCGCTTGGCAAACATCTTCTACACAAGACCAAAACAGTATAACAGGATTGCCAAGATTTACAAGCAATGCTGATTTACATATTCCCAACGGAACAAAATCTGTGGTCAATAATGTGGGAGAATCTTTGGATCCCGTACAAATTGATTTTGACGAGGAACCTCGTGAAGGAACTCCGGATATCGGAGCAGATGAGTTTGCAGGAAGTACGCCGTATGCGCTCGATGTTTCAGCAATTTCTATTGATAATCCGCTCTTTGGTCGTTCGAAAAGAACTTTGGCTTCGTTTATTCCGAAAGCAACAATTCTGAACGAAGGAACATCAACAGCAACAAGTTTTACTGTTACGTTCACGATTGCACACGAGGGACAATCACCATTTTACACAGCAACCAATAACGTAGCAACTCTTGCATCATTTGCTTCGGTACAACTTACGTTTACTGCCGTTAATGCAAACGATATTTCTTCCGGAAATTATGTTGCAACAGTTACTGTTACACTTTCAGGAGACGGTGATGCTTCGAATAATTCGCAAACAGTGAACTTTATTGCAAAAGATGCACTTGTCGGCTCTTTCAACATCGGTGTAGGGCAAACGTATTCTACATTGACTCAAGCAGTGAACGATATTAAAGATGTTGGAGTAAGCGGTGCAGTTACGTACAATCTCGTTGATGCAACGTATAACGAATCTCCGATGACGATAACTGGCATAAACGGATTATCTGTTTCGTCTCCGTTTACTATTAAAGCAGGAATTACCAGCATAATAAATATCACCGGCGTATCATCTGAGCAATGGGGGCTCAAAATACGCGGTGTTGAAGGAGTATTGATTGATGGTTCGACGACTGGAAAAGGGACGGACAGAAGTTTAACGTTCAATGTCAACGGGCTCAACGGAAAATTTGGAATATTGATAGATAGTTCATCTTCTCCGCGCACACAACGAAATGTTGTAAAGAACGTTATAGTAAAAACCGGAGCGCCTTCAACTACTTCAAGTACTGGCTATTACGGAATATGGTTGAATGCTGCAGCGAAGGATACCGGCAATCAAATCATCAACTGCGAAATAACGAATTTTGGAGAAGCAGGTATTCGCGCCGATAAACAAGAGAGTATGATTATCCAAAATAATTACATTCATGATTGGACACAAGTATCAGGCTCAACTTCATTGAATGGTATTTGGTTACGTACGGGAACAACGAACGCAAAAATTATTGGAAATACCATCGCAAATATTGTAAGCCAAGTGAACGGAACTTCTTCAGTTGGTATCGCAAATCTTATCGGAACGGGTTCCAATGTATTATGCGCCAATAATATGATTTACGGGATTAGTTCGGAAGGCGCAGGCGCAGCAGCAAACAATACACGAGGAATTTACAGCAATGCTTCGAACCAACTCGATAAATATTTTTACAATTCCATCAATCTTTTTGGGAACGACCAATCGTCTTCAACTATGAGTCGTTCTGTAGGAATAGAGTTTGGTTTGAGCGCAACGTCACCGCAAATAAAAAATAATATTATTGTGAACAAAACGACATTTACCGAAAACACTGTTGAACACGCTTTCGGATATTATTTCGTAACTGTTCCAACGGGATTAACTACGGATTACAATGATATTTATATTCCCGATGGTGTTGTTGGCTTCGATGGAACAAACAGAACTTCCATTTTGGATTGGATAGGAACCGGTCGCGATGTCAACAGTGTAAGCGCAGATCCGCAATTTGTAAGCAACACGGATTTACATATTCGAACAGATGTTCGAACGGTAGTTGAATCGTGGGCAAATCCAAGTGGAATTACCGGTACGATTGATACCGATAATGACGGAAATATTCGTTTTGGTTCTCTAGGATATTCAGGTCAAAGCGCAATTGGTTCTGATTTGGGTGCAGATGAAGGAGATTTTCTCCAAGAATTTTGGAACGACGGTACTCCGATTTCAGTTGACAATCCGCAAAATGGCACCGTGAAAAAAATTAATGACGCATTTAGCCCCACTGCAACATTTAAGAATGTAGGATTACGTCGGTTACAAAACTTTTTTGTGAATCTTGTAATTTTAAATCCTACAGGAGACACGGTATATAACGAATCAACAACAATAGCAGATTTACAAATAAATGCTTCGACACAAGTAACGTTTCCCGCGACAGATGTTTCTGATTTAGCAAACGCAGGCACATATTCGGCAATAGCAGAAATGAGTGTTGATGATTTTATAGGTAATAATTCTACAACTTCATTGTTCACGGTAAAAGGTCCGCTTGCAGGAGATTATCTCGTTGGCGCTGGCGGAAATTACACTTCTCTTTCTGAAGCGATGAACGAATTAGCAATACTCGGAATTTCTTCCGCAGTAAAATTTTCTCTCACGGAATCAGCATATACTTTGACTTCGCCGATTGTTATAGATTCGTTGAGCGGTTCAAGTGCAACGAATACGTTTACGCTCGAAGGAAGTTCTGCAACACTGAATATCAATGGAGCAAGCAGTGATTCAGCGGCAATACGGCTTCGCGGCGCAAGTAATGTAACACTGCGTGGTCTTATTCTGAATCCACAATGGTCTCAAGCGCGGTACGGAATTTGGAACAAGCCAACTGCAACGAGCCGCGCATCGCATAATACTTTTGAAAATTGTGTCATCAAAACTTCTGCAACGGCAGCAACGAGCGCAGGTTACTTCGGAGTACTGCTTGACAGTCTCGTAGGAGTGAAAGACACCAATAATAAAGTACGCAACTGCGATATTACGCAATTCGGTATTGCGGGAATTGCTGTTCGTAAAAATATGGGTGCCCTCATTGAGGGAAATACCATTCACGACTGGACAATATCTTCTGGAGGAACAGGAACTACGTTGATTGGAATCAATGTCAATGTTGGTTCAGCAAAATCCGTTGTGCGTGGAAATAAAGTGAGCAATATTACTTCTACCGTTTCGGGAGTAGTTGTAACAGGAATTCAAAACAACGCGGGTGCAGGTTCAAACTTATTGTGTGTCAATAATATGGTTCTGAATGTTCGCTCAGTAGGTTCCGGAACAAGTCAGAACAAAACAAGCGGAATTTACAGCGCAAGTTCTTCCAACACTGGTGATAAGTATTATTTCAACACGATTATTCTCACGGGACATAGTTCGTCGAATTCAAATCAAAGTTATTCCGCAGGTTTAGATTTTAACGTCGGCACATCTACGTCGTTTTCCATAATGAATAATAACGTGTACAACGGTATGTCGCATACTGCGGCAACAGGAAAAGCGTATTGCATTCGTTTAAATAATACAAACGGTAATTGGACTTCGAATTACAATAACTTCTACTGGGTGCAAACCGGTGAAGACCCGAAATGGTTTGTTGGGCAAATTTTAGCCAGCGATTACAAAAATATTGATAATTGGAGAACGGGTGCTGGAGCAGGAAGAGACGCTAATAGTTTGCAAGCAAATCCGTTGTTCCCGTCGCTTTCCGATGGTCATCTGTCTTCATCTCGTCCCAAGACGCCGTTGAATGCCGCAGGAATTTCACTCCCTGAAGCGACTACGGATTTTGACGGAGATACTCGTCGTCCCTCTCCCGATATTGGAGCAGATGAAGTAGATGTTGCAAATGCAATTACAGGAAAAAAATATCACGATATAGACGCAAACTTTGCAACATCACTTGACAGACTTACGCTTGAAAATTGGAAAGTATATCTCTTACAAAACAATGCGGTTATTGACAGTCAATTAACGAGTGAAAACGGATTTTATATTTTCCAAAACCTTCCAACAGGAACGTATGTTGTTCAGGAAGAACAAGCAGAAGGATGGACTGCGCTTGGAACAGTAACCGGAAGCGGTGCTGATAGTATTCATACGCTATCAACAACAAGTATGGAATTGTTCCTCAGCGACGGCGATAGTTCGTATAATAATCACTTTGTCAATGCGCAACCGGGAATTATTATAGTAAGAAATTTTGCCGATAGCGATGGAAGATTTTCATCCACAGCAGACAGAACTTCTAAACAATGGTTTATGAGCATTTACAGAGATAGTATTTCCGAAAGCACATTACTTGCTTCCGGGAATGATACGATGACGGCAATTTATAACGCGGCGCCAGGAACGTTCATCGTAACTTCGGCTGATAGTTCAAGTAAGAAATGGGTAACGATTGGAAGAGAATATATTGGACCTTCAACATCAATTTATGATAGTACATCAAATGTTTATTCCGATACGTTTAATGTTGTTGCCGGAACTTCGCAGGAAGTGCATTTCGTGAACTTCCAACGAAACGTTATCACGGTTCGTTCCATAGAAGATAATGATGGGAGTTTCCTATTTTCTACGGACGACCGAAATCCGAAAAACTGGAGTCTACGAATTTCTTCGTTCGATAGTTCTGTTGTTTTTGACACAACGGTTACTTCCGAAGATACGCTCACTGCTTCATATTTGCCCGCAGGAACTTACATAGTGTCTGAAGGTGATACAACCGGATGGGTGCATCTTGGAATAATCGTTGACAACGAAATTCCCGGCACAAAAACCACGAACTCTTCCGATACGGTTACGGTTTCTTCGGGACAGAGTATAGATGTTGTATTTGTTAATTCGTTGATAAAACCGGATACAACACTTTTCCGAACATTTTCGCAATCTGATTATGCTACGAAAGCAATGAAGTTGAAAACAAAAGTCATTAAGAAACCAACGGTTTATACGTATTATCCTGTACCAACTCCTGGAAATATTCGCGACCTTGCATTTGCACGTGTTGTTACCAAAGGGAATCCGATGTACATCGGTGTAACACAAGGAGCAAATAAAGACAGCGCGAAAAAGTATGGATGGGTGTTTATTACTAAGGGAGCAACATTGGTCAAATTGCTTCCGATGACTGGAGTTGCTGATAGTTTTACATTCAAGAAAGCAATGAAAGATCCGAAACTTTCAAAACTCGATAACCATTTAGTAGGTGAACTCATTACGTTCAAAGTGAATTCGTACGCAAGCAATAATAATATTATTATGCCATCGTTAGATTCTACCGAAAACGTTTGGTACCTCGATGAATTGTTGTATCAGGATGATAGCGCTTCTTCCTTGTTTCATAATACCTCGCTGAGGGAAATTGCAAAATATGCTGATAGTCTCCTCACGTATTCGTGGAGAATGCCATTATTTAATCAAGCGGATTTTGTAAAACTTGACACTATCTTTACCCGAGTGAACCGCGCATTTCTCGATACAATTGGTTCTGCGTTGGGACCGGAAGATACGCTATCGTACAAACCGTTGATAATTCGCGCGACGAAGAAACTTTCCGATGCAGAATTCTTAAAGAGAAATTATACTCCGCCGCCCCGCAACACGGGAATACTAAATTCAGAAAGCGGAATCCCGGAGCATTTTTCGCTTGAACAGAATTATCCGAATCCATTTAACCCTGCAACAACAATTGGATTTCATTTGCCCGATGATGCAGTCATTTCAATTTATTTGTACAATGTTCTTGGACAAAGACTCAAAACCATTGTTAGCGAGCAGGTATTCAGCGCTGGATTTGAAGAAGTGCAATTCGACGCTTCTACTCTTTCAAGCGGCGTATATTTCTATCGTTTCATAGCAACATCATTGGAAACTGGCGTTACGTATTCATCTATGAAGAAGATGATGCTGATGAAATGAGAAAACGGATTTTATTTTTATCATTGAACCTCCGAAATACAGAAGTTAAAATGATGATTGTCGAAAAGTAATTTTATCTCAACAGAGTGAAGTCGAAACCAGCGGCTTCACTCTGAATTTTTATTCAACAATCAAGGAACCCAAACTATGAGTACACTCGTACTCATTTATCTCTTATTTCTATTCACCATTTCCAATTCTTTCTCTTCAACACATTGCCAAATTCACGGCAACGTATATAAAGATGCAGACAGCAGTCGTACAACAACTTCAGATACGACGTCGCTGAAAAACATCAAAATATTTCTTTCCATTGCAACGCAATCTGTAACGGTTCTTGTTGACAGTACTACAACAAATACTAACGGCGAATATTCATTCTTCGGATTAAGCGGCGGTGATTATCGTATCTCCGTTGCAACTTGTATTGCATTTGTACTGCTTGACGCGGAAGCAGGACAATACGTTGCGGGGGGAACTCTTCCGAGTGTGCAAAACAGAATTGATGCGCAAACGTTGCAGGTTATCAATTCCGATGGACAAATTTCCGCAAAGAATAATTTCTTTTTGTACGGAAAAAAATTTCGCACATTTGTTCAAGATAGTTTTGCCGTTAAATCCAACAAATTGAAAGCGAAAAAAGGACAACTTCCGCCGATGCCGAACTCCGGACACGCGCGCGATACGTTGATAAAATTAAGTATTGCAACAAGCGCAGCAATGATTATCGGAACAAAAACGGATTCTTCTGCAAAATACGGATGGATTGAACTGCAGAACGTAAAAAAAGTGCAAGCATTTTTTCCGCATACCGGAAGCGCGCGCGGATTAGATACATTAAAACCCGGAAAGAAACCGAAAATGTTTTCGGGGAAAGTAAAAAATCTCAAACCGAAAAGTTACAACAATCGCCTTGCGGGCGAACAAGCCGCGTTGAAAATGAACTTGGATTTAAGTTTCTTCGAAATTACTCCAAGTGAATTGGGTGATTTGGAATTTGACAACGGAAGCGGAAATGCAAATCCGTTGAATGGAAAATCGCTGGAGGATATTGCAATGATTGTTGATTCTGCACTTACGTACTATCGTCATTTTTCAACAATGGGAGTTTTCGATTCGATGGCAAATACGCTTGCAAACGTCAACCGCGCATTTTCCGGAGCGATGGATACGATTTCTGTAAAATCCAAATTGATAATCAAAGGAACAAAAGATATTACGCAAGTTTTGTTCTTGCGTGTTGATGATAATGCACAAGAGAAACAAGAACATTCACAATTTGTACAAAGAACGAAAACACTTCCGGAAAAATTTTTGTTGAATCAAAATTATCCAAATCCGTTTAATCCGACAACAACCATTACGTTTTCCTTGAGCAACGATGCGAACGTTTCATTGACTATTTTTGATGCGTTGGGTAGAAAAATAAAAGCGTTGTTCGATAATGAATTTCACGAGAGTGGAACGTATGAAGTGTTGTGGAATGCTTCTCACGTATCATCGGGAATCTATTATTATCGTCTTTCCGTGGATGGAAAACATTTTCAGCAATCAAAATCCATGTTGTTGTTAAAGTAATTGCAAATTATTTTTTCTTGCGCGCCCGCTTTTTGTTATGCAAAGAGCAGGCGTTTTTTTTACCAAGGTGAAATCGGTAATAATTTGCTGCTGTACGTGTTGTCCTTCATTCAAGAATTACGTTTATTTTGCCCATAAATTTTGTTTCAAAAAGTTCATCACACAACCAACGTGGATAGTATTTCGACTATAAAAAATCCCAATCGAAATTCACTCTTGCTCATTGCAGGTCCGTGTGTTGTCGAAAATAGCGACGTAGTTTTTCAAACAGTAGAACACTGCAAAAACATAGCCGAGCGATTTCAACTTCCGTTTATTTTTAAATCATCATACAAAAAAGCGAATCGTACGAGTGGAAATTCATTTTCAACAATTGGAATTGAAAAAGCGTTGGCAATTCTCTCCGAAGTGAAAAAAGAATTTTCTGTACCGATTCTTACCGATGTTCATACGGAAGAAGAAATAAAACTTGCCGCAACCGTTGCTGATGTATTGCAAATTCCCGCTTTTCTTTGCCGACAAACGGATTTGCTTTTTGCCGCTGGAAAAACAGGAAAAACAGTGAACATCAAGAAAGGACAATTTCTTTCGCCGTACGATATGAAGTTTTCTGCGGAGAAAGTAGAAATGGTAGGGAACAAAAATATTTTACTCACCGAACGCGGAACAACATTCGGTTACAACAATCTTGTAGTGGATATGCGCTCGCTTGTGATTATGCGGCAACTTGGTTATCCCGTAATTTTTGATGCGACACACAGTGTACAAATTCCCGGAACAGGCGAAGGAAAAACTTCGGGCAATCGTGAATTTATTTTGCCTCTTGCTCGCGCGGCTGTTGCAGTTGGCGTTGATGGAATTTTTCTCGAAACACATCCTAATCCGAAAGAAGCAAAAAGCGACGCAGAAAGTCAGTTGCCGTTGAACGAATTGGAAAATTTGGTCGAGCAAATTGTAGAGTTGAATTTTATTTCACGCAAAGACGCAAAGTCGCAATAAGATTTTACTTTCATCTTCGCAAGAAAAACATACAAACAATATGAAAGTTCTCCATTACAGAATTCTATTACACAACGAACCAGAAGGCGGTTATACTGTTACCGTTCCATCACTTCGCGGTTGTGTAACGTACGGCGAAGCAATTGAATTATACATCGAAAGTTTAACCGAACACAAGGAACGTTAGGAGAAATCTTAAAGCAAGCAGGAAGAACAAAAGAGGAATTGAGAGAACTATTATGAAGAAAATAACAGCCAAAACTTCCCTTCGTTCAAAACTCAAAAAAATAAAACTCCTTCTCCTCGATGTTGATGGCGTTTTAACCGATGGAAGGATTGTGTACACGAGCGATGGCGTTGAACAAAAATTTTTCGATGCGCACGATGGTTACGGATTTACGCTCGCGCTTCGATATGGATTGAAATTGGGAATTATCAGCGGACGTTCTTCTCCGATGGTTACAAAACGCGCATCGGAATTTATGATTGACGAAGTGCATCAAGACGTTCCCGATAAACTCGAAGTGTATAACGCAATCAAAAAAAAATATCATTTGAATAACAACGAAATTGCTTACGTCGGCGATGATTTGATGGATGTTCCGATTTTAGAAGTTGTTGGTTTTTCTGCTGCACCAAACGATGCGATGGAAGATATTTTTGATTATGTAGATTACATTTCTTCAAAAGGTGGTGGAAGAGGTTGTGTGAGGGAAGTGATTGATATGATTTTATCGAGCAAAGAACGTTAACATAGAAAAATGTCATTAGCAATTAACGATTCACAAATTACGAATAACGAAATTCTCTTTGCAGAAAATTTTCCACGAAGACTAAATGCAAGCGAAAGAAAATTTCTCGATTGGCTTTTGCCGAAAGAAATTTCTGCTTACAATTCATATCGAAATAAACTTGAAAATTATTTCGTGCTTACAGAAGGAAGACGCGGAAAGGGAAATCTTGTAATTGGGAAAAATGAAAACGATGTTGCCGATATTTCTTCTCCGCTTGCAGATGTTTTTGCGTACGGTGTGATTGAAACGAGTATTGGAAATATCGCATGCACCATTCGCGAAGAAGTTGCGAACAGATTGATGTTGAGATAATGAACTTAAATCGCGATGAAGTTCTCTCCGATTTTGAAGAAGCGCGACGTTGGACGTATTCATTCTGGAATGCGAATGACGTTTGTCCGCAATGTTTGAAAATGCCGAGAACAGTTTCTATTTCATCAACAACGAACAAACGAACAAACGAACGAAAAAATAATAATAGCAATTTGAGCGAACGACAAACGCTTATGGATTTTGGAAGAAGTAACACAATTGAAACGTATCATTCCCGTTACGAATTTTTACAACGAGTTGATGTTCTACAAAAAAATCCGCGACGGGAAAATTGCCTTCGATTCAAAACGATTGTTTGCGGAACTCGATTCATTTTCCGACGAAGATTTGACGCAAGCATTTTTGCATTACAATAAAATTCATCGTAAGGTGGATGTTGTTTTCGCGCCTCAAACAATTGACGACGGGAAAATTGCCTTCGATTCAAAACGATTATTCACAGAACTCAACTCATTCTCCGACGAATATTTGACGCAAGCATTTTTGCATTACAATAAAATTCATCGCAAGGTTGATGTTGTTTTCAATGCAGAAACGGTTGAAATGAAATTGTCTTGGGTTGGTAGACTGAAAAAAATATTCTCTTGATTTTACTGTTATTAGTTAGTTGTCATTACGAGGAGCGAAGCGACGAAGTAATCCCCAAAATCTCATTGCGAACAAAAGAGATTGCTTCGCCAATGACACGTTCCTTTTGACTTTTTATTGTTTCACTAATGACCAATGACCAATTACTAATGACAATTATGTTTCTTTATATTTATCCCCAACAAATGCAAAAACGTGTTCAATCAATGTTGCAGAAAAATTTTATGAAACAATTTCTTTTTTTCGCTTTCGCAATTTCAATAATAACAATAATCCCAAGTTGCAAACCCAAACCCACCGAAACGCCTCCGCTTGAAACAAAAATCAGCGGAAGAGTTTTGGATTCGGCAAGTTACAATCCCATTCCGTACGCGCAGATTTCAACATACCCTTCAACTTCTTCGGTAACAACGGATATCGCCGGCGTATTTACATTTTCCGACGTTCAACCGGGATTGTATGATGTCTTCGTCGCAAAAGGCGGATACAAAACAAGTAAATCGCAAGTGAACGCGCAAGAAGGAAAAACAACCAAAGCGGATTTTCTTCTTTCTCCATTGAAAGAAGAACTTTCTCTTTCTACTGCATTTATGGATTTTGGAACGAACCTCCCTTCAAACACGCTCACAATTTCTAACAGCACAAATTATGGAACGCTCAATTGGAATGTTTCTCAACGACCAAATTGGCTGACGATTACTCCAACGAGCGGAAGTATAACAACGAATACTGCCGTTGTTACTTTTTCTGTGAATCGTACTGGACTTGCATATCAGAATTACGATACAACGATAACAGTTTCTTCCAACGGAGGAAATAAAAGTGTAACGGTATTGATGACCGTGCAAAATCCCAATGCGCCGCAGTTATCCGTTTCGCCGCTCTCGTTGGATTTCGGTACTGCGACAACGAGTTTGCCCGTTTCGATTTCCAATTCGGGAACGGGAAGTTTGAGTTGGACAATTGATACAAACCAAACGTGGTTAAGCATCAATCCCAAAAGCGGCACGAACAATTCTTCCGTGAATGTTGTGGTAAGCCGCTCGGGTTTGACTTCGGGAAATTACTTCGGCTCACTCACGATTACTTCTAACGGAGGAAATTCTTCCGTGAGTGTGAGTATGTCCGCGACGACAAATACGGGACCATACACAACCGATTCCAACACCGTTGCGTTATACCATTTTGATGAAACGGGAGGAAACGTTGTTGCCGATGCAAGTGGAAATGGAAATAACGGAACTGCAACGGG
>Ga0194120_10000981_pt1 | contig 53276 bp, 47 predicted proteins | sample TA2MahCa65mmetaG_FD_148642 | JGI IMG/M metagenome (GOLD analysis project Ga0194120, IMG submission 148642) | Freshwater microbial communities from Lake Tanganyika, Tanzania - TA2015019 Mahale Deep Cast 65m | ecosystem: Environmental > Aquatic > Freshwater > Lake | place: Tanzania: Lake... | reverse complement strand
TGCGCGGCCGGACCTGGGTGACGCGAGCCGAGCTCTATGTCGATCGGCTGGCCTCGGCCTGGCTGATCCGGCGCTTCATCGATCCCGAGGCGCGCTTCAAGTTCGTGGCCTCGCGCGGCTATCGCCCGCGCGCCGACGAACTGCGCTTCGACATGGCCGAGGCCGAGTTCACCCACGAGGGCGAGGACTGCACCTTCGAGACCCTGCTGCGGCGGGCGGGCCTGGCCGACCGCGCCCTGGCCGCGATCGGGGAAATCGTGCACGATCTCGACATGAAGGACGGCAAGTTCGGGCGCGCCGAGGCGGCCGGCCTCAAGCTGGTGCTCGACGGCGTGGTGCGCCAGCACCGCGGCGACGAAGACCGTCTCGCCCGCGCCGCCGCGGTGTTCGACGACCTCTACGCCTCGTTCGGGCCGGCGCGGCGCCCATGACCACGCCCGCCCACGGCATCTCCTTCGCCACCGCGCTGCGCGCCTGGTGGGCGATCGGCCTCAACAGTTTCGGCGGTCCGGCCGGACAGATCGCGGTCATGCACCGCATGCTGGTCGAGGAGCGCCACTGGATCGGCGAGGCGCGGTTCCTGCACGCCCTCAACTACTGCATGCTGCTGCCCGGCCCCGAGGCCCAGCAATTGGCGACCTATGTCGGCTGGCTTTTGCATCGCTGGCCGGGCGGGTTGGTGGCGGGCGGGTTGTTCGTGCTGCCGGGCGCGGTGCTGATGCTGGCCTTGGCCATGATCTATGCCAGCTTCGGCCAGATCGCCTGGCTGGCCGGGCTGTTCTGGGGCCTGTCGGCCGCCGTGCTGACGCTGGTGCTGGAGGCGCTGTCGCGCATCGCCAAGCGCGCGCTCAAGGGCGGCGTCGCCTGGAGCATCGCCGGGCTGGCCTTTCTGGGCATCTATTTCCTCGGCCTGCCGTTTCCGGCCATCGTCGCCGCCGCGGCATTGACCGGCGCGATCGGCGTCCGCTTCGCGCCCGAGGCCTTCGCCGGCGGCGGGCATGGCAGCGCCAAAGACGACCGGCCGGCGGCGATCGACGCCATGTTCGCCAACGGCCCGCCCGATCACGTCCGTGCCAATGCCGGCCGCGCCCTGACCACAGCCGTACTTTGGGTCGGGCTGTGGCTGGCCCCGGTGGCGGCGCTTTATATCTTGCGCGGCGCGGACGATGTCTTCACCCGCATCGGCCTGTTCTTCGCCAAGATGGCGGTGGTGACCTTCGGCGGCGCCTATGCCGTGCTGGCCTATGTCGCCCAGGAGGCGGTCGAGGCCCAGGCCTGGCTCAGCGCCGAGCAGATGCTGCACGGGCTCGGCCTGGCCGAGACCACGCCCGGGCCGCTGATCCTGGTGCTGGAGTTCGTCGGCTTCCTGGCCGCCTACTACAAGGCCGGCGGACTCGATCCGCTCTGGGCGGGGACGCTGGGCGCGGCGTTGACGATCTGGGTGACGTTCGTGCCGAGCTTCCTTTGGATCTTCGTCGGCGCGCCCTATGTCGAGGAGCTGCGGCGCAATCGCGCGCTGGCCGCGGCGCTGTCGGCGATCACCGCCGCGGTGGTGGGGGTGGTGCTGAACCTGGCGCTGTGGTTCGCCCAGCACAGTCTTTTCGCCCGCCAAGTGAAAGTCGGCGGCTACGGCCTGTCGTTCGAACGGCCGGAATGGTCGACCCTCGATCCCTGGCTGGCGGGATTGACCGCGATCGCGCTGCTGGCCGGATTCCGCTTCAAGCTCGGCACCACCAAGCTGCTGCTCGGCGCGGCGCTGGCCGGTATCGCGCTGCGGACTCTGGTGCTCTAATATCGCGGCGCGGCCGATCCGTCGGCCCATAGAGGCGAGGCGATGCTCAAAGGTGCGGCGGTCGGCGCCGTGTTCATGACGGCGATCGGATTCTGGGGCGGCGCCTCGCCGTCGCTGACCGGGATCATGGCGGGCCTGGGCGCGCTGGCCGGCGCCCTGGCCCGGCGCGAACACAAGCGCGCCAACGACAACGATGCCGCGCGCGCCTCGGCCGAGCGCCGCCTGGCCGAAGAACGCGCCGGACGCGAGACCGCCATCGCCGCCGGCGAGGCCCGGCTGATCGCCGCCCTGCCCGATCCGGCGCTGCTGCTGGCGGCCGAGGGCACGGTACGGCTGGCCAATGCGCCGGCGCGCGAGGTGCTGGGATTCGATCCGGCCGGGCAACCGATCGCAGCGGTGCTGCGCGATCCCGGACTGCAGGCGGCGGTGCGCGCGGCCCTGGCCGGAGCCTCGGCCGAGGCCGAGCTGCGACTGGCCGATCGCGTCGCCCAGTCGATCCTGGCTCGGCTTCGGCCGCTGCCGGGCGGGGCGCTGGTGGTGCTGGCCGACCAGACCGCGCTCAAGCGCGCCGAGCAGGTGCGGGCCGATTTCGTCGCCAATGCCAGCCACGAGATCCGCACCCCCTTGGCCACGCTCAGCGGCCTGATCGAAACCCTGCGCGGTCCGGCCAAGGACGACGCCCCGGCGCGCGAGCGCTTTCTTGCCTTGGCCGGCGAACAAGCCGGGCGCATCACCCGCCTGGTGCAGGACCTGCTGTCGCTGTCGCGGATCGAGGTCGACGAGAACCAGCCGCCGACGGCTCGGGTCGATCTCGGTCCGCTGCTGGAACGCGCCGTCGCCCTGTCGCGGCACGCCGCCGAGGCGCGCAGCGTCACCCTGCAGCCCGACATCGCCCCCGACCTGCCGCCGGTGCGGGCCGATGCCGGCCAGCTCGAGCAGGTGTTCCATAACCTGATCGACAACGCCGTGGTCTACGGCGGCGACGGCAAGACGGTGCGCGTTCTCGCCCGGCGGGCCGACGCCGGCGTCGCGGTGACGGTCGAGGATCAGGGTTCCGGCATCGCCCGCGAGCATCTGCCGCGCCTGACCGAGCGCTTCTATCGCATCGACGCCGCGCGCTCGCGCCAGGCCGGGGGCACCGGGCTCGGGCTCGCCATCGTCAAGCACATCGTCAACCGCCACAAGGGCCGGCTGACGATCGACAGCGAACCCGGCCGCGGCAGCCGCTTCACCGTCGCCCTGCCGACGGCCGAGTAGGATCGCTTTCGGGCTGTCATCGTCCTGTCACGATCGCGCGCTAGCCTGGACCGCGATCGGTTCATAGGGAATCGCGGTCGCGAGTCGCGCCATGGCGTTCGAAAAGACAGCAGCCGTGCTGGCGGCGGGAGCGATCCTGGCCACGGCCGGGGCGCGGGCCGAGGCGCTCGATCCGGCGCTGGCGATCTACCGGCCCGAACCCGGCATCGCCGGCACCGTCAAGTCGATCGGCTCGGACTCGCTCAACAATCTGATGGCGCTGTGGGCCGAGGGCTTCGGCCGGCTGCATCCGGGCTTGCGCGTCGAGATCGAGGGCAAGGGCTCCTCGACCGCGCCGCCGGCGTTGATCGCGGGCACGGCGCATTTCGGGCCGATGTCGCGGCCGATGAAGGGCGCCGAGCTCGACCTGTTCGAGAAGCGCTACGGCTATCGGCCGGCGACGATGCGGGTGGCGGTCGATGCGCTGGCGCTGTTCGTGCACAAGGACAATCCGCTGGCCTGCCTGACGCTGGGGCAGGTCGATGCGCTGTTCTCGAAGACCCGGCGCGGCGGCGCGGCGCGCGCCATCGCGCGCTGGTCCGATCTCGGCCTCGGCGGCGATTTCGCCGCCAAGCCGGTGTCGCTCTACGGCCGCAATTCGGCGTCGGGCACCTACGGCTATTTCAAGGAGACGGCCTTGGCCGGCGGCGATTTCAAGGATTCGGTCAAGGAGCAGCCGGGCTCCTCGACCGTGGTCCAGGCGGTGGCCTCCGACCGCTACGCCATCGGCTATTCCGGCGTCGGCTATCGCACCGCCGATGTGCGCATCGTGCCGCTGGCGGCGCGCGCCGGCGAGCCCTGTTTCGAACCCACCCCGCAAACCGCCTATGAAGGCGACTATCCGCTTGCCCGCCTGCTTTACGTCTATTTCAACCTGGTGCCCAACCGCCCGCTCGATCCGGCGCGGGCGGCGTTCGTCGCCTATGTCTATTCGCGCCAAGGCCAAGAGGCGGTGCTCAAGGACGGCTATTACCCGATCACCGCCGAGGTCGCGGCCGAGGACCTGGCCGCGTTCGGCATTAGGCGGGAACCGTGACCGCGCCTTCTTCGGCCCCGATCCATCGCCAGCGCCGCACGCGGCGCGCGGTGCTAATCGCCGACCGCGCCGCCGACCTGGTCATCCGCACCGGCGGCGTCGGCGTCATCGTTGCGGTCTTCGCCATCATGGCCTTCCTGATCGAGACGGTGTGGCCACTGTTCCTTGCCGGCAGCGGCGGCCAGCGCATCGAGAGCGAAGTCGCCGAAAGCGATTTGCGGCCGCTGTCGACGCTGGTCGACGAGCATCGCCGGCTGGCGGCGGCGGTCGACCGGCACGGACGCGTGCGGCTGTTCCATGTCGAGACCGGCGCCGGGATGGCGGCGGCCGATTTCGATTTCGGCGGCGCGCGCGCCGCCGCCTTCGCCCGCGCGCTCGAAGGCCGCGACCTCGCTTTTGGGTTCAACGATGGCAGCGTGCGCCTGGCGCGGATCGAGTTCCGCAGCGAGGTCGTGGCCGAAATCCCGACAGGCCTTCGCGCCCTCGGCCGGGACCGCGGCGATGGCCGGGCGCTTTATTCGCCGCTGCCCGACGGGCAATGGCGCCGGCTGTGGCTCGAAAGCGCGCTGGAAGCGCCGCTCAAGCTGTCGGATGGTCCGATCCTGGCGCTGGACTATCGCCGCGGCGGCACCGCCGAGCGGCCAAGCCGCACGCTGCTGGCGGTCGATGCGGCGGGCCTGCCGCGGCTGCTGCGCGCCGAGACCCGCCTGCATCTGCTGACCCGCCGCGCCACCACGCGGACCGTCGCCTTCGACCTGCCGGCCCTGCCCGACGGCGCGCAGGCGACGCGCGCGCTGCTGACCTCGGCCGCCGATCAGGCCTATGTCGCCGCCGCCGATGGGCGGCTGTTCCGCTACGACCTGCGCGATCCGGCGCGACCGGCGCTGGTCGAGACCCTGCGTCCGCTGCCGGCCGGGGCGACCATATCCGCCATGACCTTCCTCATCGGCGAGCAGTCCTTGGTGCTGGCGGGAAGCGACGGCGCGGTCGATGTCTGGTTCCGGCTGCCGAGCGAAACCGGCGGCGACGGTTTCGCTTTGGTCAAGGCGCATGCGCTGGAACCCCATGCCGGCGCGGTGTCCGGGCTTGCCGCCTCCGAACGCGGCAAGCTGCTGCTCAGCGCCGATGTCGCGGGCCGAGTCTGGCTGCGTCATGCCACCAGCGAACGCACCCTGGCCAAGCTGGCGGCGCCGCAAGGCGCGGTCGAGGCCCTGGCGCTGGCGCCGCGCGATGACGGCGTGCTGGCGTTTTCCCGCCGCCAAGAGAGCCTGCGCATCCTGTCCTGGACGGTCGACCAGCCCCATGCCGAGACCACGCTGCGGACGGTGTTCGGCCCGGTCTGGTACGAGGGCTATGCCGCGCCCGGATTCACCTGGCAGTCGTCCTCGGGCGGCGACGGTTTCGAGCCCAAGCTTTCGCTCGTGCCGCTGATTTTCGGCACGCTCAAGGCGACGCTCTATGCCATGGCCTTCGCGCTGCCGATCGCGCTGGGCGCCGCGATCTACACCGCCGAGTTCCTGCATCGCCGCATCCGCGCCGCGGTCAAGCCGGCGATCGAGATGATGGCCTCGCTGCCCTCGGTGGTGCTGGGCTTCATCGCCGCCCTGGTGCTGGCGCCGCTGGTCGAAAGCTGGGTGGCGGCGGTGATCCTGGCCTTCGTCGCCCTGCCCCTGTCGCTGGCGGCGGCGGCGTTCCTTTGGCAGTTGCTGCCGGCGGCGCGCGCGCGCCGGCTCGGCGGCGTACCCAAATTCGTGCTGATCGGCGGCGTGGTCGGCCTCGGCCTGTGGCTGGCGGCGGCGCTGGGTCCCTGGTTCGAGCGCCTGGTGTTCGCCGGCGACGTCAAGGCCTGGCTCGAAGGCGACATCGGCTCGGCGGTGCCGTTCCTCGTCCTGCTGCTGTTCGTGCCCAGCTACCTGGCGATCGCGCTGGGCACGCGGCGAGCGGCCGGCGACGCGCTCGCCGCCATGACCCGGCCTCTCGGCCGCGCCGGCCTGGCGGCGATCGACCTCGCGCGCTGGCTGGCCGAGTTGGCCGCGGCCCTGCTGCTGGCTTGGCTGATGGCGGCGGCCCTGGCGGCGCTGGGCTTCGATGCCCGCGGCTCGCTGGTCGAGGGCTACGCCCAGCGCAACGCGCTGGTGGTCGGCTTCGCCATGGGCTTCGCCGTGATTCCGATCGTCTACACCATCGCCGAGGACGCGCTTGCCGCCGTGCCCGAGCATTTGCGCGCCGCCTCGCTGGGCTGCGGCGCCACGCCCTGGCAGACCGCGATCCGCATCGTGCTGCCGACCGCGCTCAGCGGCGTGTTCGCCGCGGTCATGATCGGGCTCGGCCGCGCCGTCGGCGAGACCATGATCGTGGTGATGGCGGCCGGCAACACGCCGGTGATGGAGTGGAACCCGTTCGGCGGCCTGCGCACGCTCTCGGCCAACATCGCCGTCGAGCTGCCCGAGGCGGTGCGCGATTCGACGCTCTATCGCCTGCTGTTCCTGTCGGCGCTGGTGCTGTTCGCGATCACCTTCGCCGTCAACACCCTGGCCGAGATCGTGCGCCTGCGCTTTCGCAAGCGCGCGGCGAGCCTGTGAGCGCGAGCGCGACCCGCGCCCGCCCGCCCGATCTCGCCGCCGGCGGCGAGCCGTTCCTGTTCGGGCTCGGCGGCGCGCTGCTGGCCGGGCTGTTCATGATCCTGGGCGTGCTGGCGCTGATCCTCTGGAACGGCGCCGCGACCTTCTGGCCGCGGCCGATCGAGCGGGTCGAGCTGCGCTCGGGCCACACGCTGGCGGGCGAGCCGATCCGCAGCGAGCGTTTTCGGCCGGCCGGAAGCGCGGCCGAAAGCCGCCGCACGCTCTATCGCGTCGGCAATTACGATCTCTATGGCGACGAGTTCCGCTGGGTCGACGAGGCCGAGATCGGACGACGCGATCGGCCCGGCGATCTGGTCCTGATCGAGCGGCTGGAATGGGGCGTATTCATCGGCCGGCTGGTCGGGGCGGAGACGGCCGGGCGTGCGCTCGATCCGGCCGACGCCGAGGCCTTCGCCGCCGTCCATGCCGAAGCGCGCCGGCGCTGGCGGGGGATGCGCGCCCTCGAGCGCGACGCGATCGCCGAGGTCAACCGCCGCATCGAGCGCGAGCGGCTCGACCTCCGCCGTCTCGAACTGCGGCACGGCGCGGGCAGCGCGATCGTCCGCGCCGCCGCCGACGCCGCCGAGTCCCGCCTGGTCCATTGGCGGGCCGAGCACGGCCGTCTGTCGGAGCGGCTCGAGCGCCTGCGGAGCGAAGACGCGCGCGACACCGCCCGCGTGGTCGAGAGCGGCGGGCGCGAAGTCGCGCTGAAGCTGTCGGCGATCGTCCGGTTCTATCCCGCCAACGCGCTCGGTCCGCTGGGCGCGATCCGGGTCTATCTCTCGCGCTGGGCCGAGTTCCTGAGCGAGGAACCGCGCGAGGCCAACACCGAAGGCGGCGTCTGGCCGGCGATCTTCGGCACGCTGGCGATGACGGTGCTGCTGTCCCTGCTGGTGGCGCCGCTGGGCGTGATGACGGCGCTTTACCTGCGCGAATACGCCCGCCAGGGCCGGGCCGTGGCCGCGGTGCGGATCGCGGTCAACAACCTGGCCGGCGTGCCTTCGATCGTCTACGGCGTGTTCGGCCTCGGCTTTTTCGCCTATCTGGCCGGCGGCACGATCGATGCGCTGGGCTTCGCCGAGAGCCTGCCCAACCCGACCTTCGGCACCGGCGGGCTGCTATGGGCCTCGCTGACGCTGGCGATGCTGACGGTGCCGGTGGTGATCGTCGCCACCGAGGAGGCCTTGGCTTCGGTGCCCCGCTCGATGCGCGAGGGCTCGCTGGCCTGCGGCGCCTCGCAATGGCAGACCATCCGCCGCATCGTCCTGCCGCGGGCCATGCCCGGCATCCTCACCGGGCTGATCCTGGCCATGGCGCGCGGCGCGGGCGAGGTCGCGCCCTTGATGCTGACCGGGGTGGTCAAGCTGGCGCCCGAGCTGCCGATCGACGCCAGCTTCCCCTATCTGCATCTCGAGCGCAGCTTCATGCATCTCGGATTCCACATCTTCGACGTCGGCTTCCAGTCGCGCAATTCCGAGGCCGCCAAGCCGATGGTGTTCGTCGCCGCGCTGGTGCTGATCCTGCTGGTGGCGGCCTTGAACGCGCTGGCGATCCTGATCCGCGCCCGCCTTGCCGCCCGGTTCCGCGGCGGCCAGTTTTGAGGGAGTATCCCGCCATGACCGCGATCCCGACCTTCGAACCCACGCTCTATCACGTCAAGCGCGGCGAGCAGGGCACGGCGCTCGACATCGCCGGCTTCAGCCTGTGGTACGGGCCGGCGGCGCGGGCGCTGCACGACGTCGCGCTGGCGGTCGAGGCCGGGCTGGTGACGGCGCTGATCGGCCCCTCGGGCTGCGGCAAGTCGACCCTGCTGCGCTCGCTCAACCGCATGAACGACCTGATCGACGGGCTGCGCACCGAGGGCCGGATCCGCTTCCAGGACCAGGACATCTACCATCCCGACACCGACGTCATCGCGCTGCGCAAGCGCATGGGCATGGTGTTCCAGAAGCCCAATCCGTTCCCGATGTCGATCTTCGAGAACGTGGTCTATCCCTTGCGCATCGACGGCGTGCGCGACAAGGGCCGGCTGGCCGAGACCGCCGAGCGCGCGCTGAGCGGCGCCGCATTGTGGGACGAGGTCAAGGACCGCCTCGAGGACAGCGCGCTCGGGCTGTCGGGCGGGCAGCAGCAGCGGCTTTGCATCGCCCGCGCCATCGCCGCCGAGCCCGACGTGCTGCTGATGGACGAGCCCTGCTCGGCGCTGGATCCGATCGCCACCGCGCGCATCGAGGAGCTGATCGACGGCCTGCGCGGGCGCTACACCATCGTCATGGTGACCCACAACATGCAGCAGGCGGCGCGGGTCTCGGACAACACCGCCTTCATGTATCTCGGCCGCCTGATCGAATACGGCGACACCGAGACCGTGTTCACCAACCCCAAGCGCCCGCGCACCACCGACTACATCACCGGGCGCTTCGGCTGAGCGGAGGGAGAAACGGCCATGCCGGGCACGCATATCGTCCGCTCCTACGACGAGCAGCTCAGGCGGCTGGGCGACGCCATCACCACCATGGGCGGCCTGGCCGAGGCGCAACTGGCCTCGGCGGTGACCGCGGTCGGCTCGCGCGACAGCGTCCTGGCCGAGCGGGTGGTGGCGGGCGACGCCGCGATCGACGCGCTCGAGGCCGAGGCGCTGCATCTCGCCACCCAAGTGCTGGCGCTGCGCCAGCCGGTGGCGGTCGACCTGCGCTTGATCGTCGCCAGCTTCAAGCTGTCTTCCGAGATCGAGCGCATCGGCGACTACGCCCGCAACATCGCCAAGCGCGCGCTGGTGCTGAACCAGGGCGAGCCGCTGCGCGCCGCCCAGGCGGTGCCGCGCATGGGCCAACTGGTGGCGCGCATGCTGCGCGACGTGCTGGATGCCTTCGTCGCCCGCGACGCCGCCCGCGCCCGCGACGTCTGGCGGCGCGACGAGGAGGTCGACGCGCTCTACAACAGCGTCTTTCGCGAGCTTCTCACCTACATGATGGAGGACGCGCGCAGCATCACGCCCTGCACCCATCTTCTGTTCATCGCCAAGAACCTGGAGCGCATCGGCGATCACGCCACCAACATGGCCGAGACCGTGATCTACCTGATCGAGGGCCAGATGCCGGGCGGCGAGCGGCCCAAGGGCGATTTCACTGCTGCGGTCGAGCCGCCCTCGGCCGGCGGCTCCGGGCAATGATCCCGCGCCTGCTGCTGGTCGAGGACGAGGCGGCGCTGGCCGAGATGCTGCGCTACAACCTCGAACGCGCCGGTTTCGCGGTCGAGGCGATCGGCGACGGCGCGGCGGCGCTGGAGCGCATCGTCGAACGCCCGCCCGATCTGGTGGTGCTGGACTGGATGCTGCCGGGCGTGTCGGGGCTGGAAATCTGCCGCCGTTTGCGCCGGCGGCCGGAGACCAAGGCGCTGCCGATCGTCATGCTGACCGCGCGCGGCGAGGAGGACGACCGCTTGCGCGGCCTGGACGGCGGCGCCGACGACTACATGGTCAAGCCGTTCTCGCCGGCCGAGCTGGTGGCGCGCATTCGCGCCGTGCTGCGCCGCGCCGTCCCGGCCGGGGACGGCGAGCTGCGGCTGGGCGAGTTCCGGCTCGATCCCGCCGGCCACCGCGCCTGGCGCGGCGGGCGCGAACTGTCCCTGGGCGCGGTCGAGTTCCGGCTGCTGCGGCATTTCCTCGCCCGCCCCGAGCGGGTGTTTTCGCGCGGCCAGTTGCTGGACGCGGTGTGGGGGCGCGAGGCCGCGCTGGAGCCGCGCAGCGTCGATGTCCAGATCAAGCGCCTGCGCGCGGCGATCAACGCCGCCGGCGAGCCGGATCCGATCCGCACCGTGCGCGCGGTCGGCTATGCCTTTTCGTCCAAGCCGGCTGCGACGTGACAGCGCCGCGGCCTTGGGCTACACAAGGTCGCGTCGGTCTCGTTTCGAAAGGTTGCCCCGTGGACAGCGTGGTCCGCGACATCGACGTCATCGAGCGTCTTTACACCCTGATCCTCAGCCGTCGCGGCATGGACCCGTCGGGCAGCTATACCGCCAAGCTGTTCGACAAGGGCCGCCGTCGCATCGCCAAGAAGATGGCCGAGGAGGCCGCCGAGACCGTGATCGCGGCGCTGGTCGAGGGCCGCCAGGACCTGGTCGCGGAAAGCGCCGACCTGATCTATCACCTCTTGGTGCTGTGGGCCGATGCCGGCATCGTTCCGGGCGAGGTGTTCGCCGAGCTGGCGCGGCGCGAGGGCACCTCGGGCGTCGATGAGAAGAAGCTGCGCAAGAAGGATTGAACCGCGGCGCGGGTCCGCGGGTCGTTGCCGGTGAACGCCGCGACGCCGCCCGATTGGCGAGGACCGCTGGCGGCGACGCTGACGGTGCAGATCGGCAGCGCGCTGCTGTCGCGGCTGATCCCGACGCTGGGTCCGGTCTTCACCGCCGCATTGTCTCTGCCGGTTTCGGCGGTGGGCTATTTCGCCGCCGTCGCCACGGTCGGCTCGATACTGTTCATGCTGGCGGGAACGCCGCTGATACGCCGTCAGGGCTCGATCCGCAGCCTGCAAATCGGCGTCGCGGTCGGCGCCGTCGGGATCGCGGCGCTGATGGTGCCGATCTGGCTGGCGGCGGCGCTGGGCGCGGGCTTGCTGGGTTTCGGCTACGGCGTCACCGCCCCGGCATCGAGCGCCATCCTGCAACGCTTCGCCCCGCCCTCGCACCGCAATCTGATGTTTTCGATCAAGCAGGCCGGCGTGCCGGTCGGCGGCGTCGTCGCCGGCCTGACCCTGCCCGCCTTGCACGACGCCATCGGCTGGAACGGCACCATGGCGGCGGCGGTGCTGCTGTCGGCGGCGATCCTGTTCGCGATTCAGCCGCTGCGCAAATCGGTCGATGCCGGCCGCGACCGTGGCCAGGTCATGGGGCTGACGACGCTGGTCTCGCCCGGCAATCTGGTGACGCCCCTGCGGGCGGTATGGCGGCGCCCCGATCTGGCACGCATCGGCCTGGCCGGATCGGGTCTGGCCGCCACCCAGGGCTGCTGGTTCGCCTTCCTGGTGACCTTCCTGGTCGATGCCATGGACTATTCGCTGGCATTGGCCGGGCTGGTATTCGCCGCCATGCAGGCGGTCAGCATCTTCGGCCGCGTCTTCTTGGGTTTCGTCTCCGACCGCGTCGGTTCGGGGCTGGTCACCTTGCGCCACGCCGCCCTGGCCGGCGGCCTGGCTTCGGCGGCGCTGGCGCTGACCGGGCCGGCTTGGCCGCTGGCCTGGGTGCTGGCGCTGGCGATCTTCGCCGGCATCGCCGTGTCGAGCTGGAATGGCGTGCAATTGGCCGAGGTCGCGCGTCGCGCCCCGCGCGGCGAGCTGGTCGAGTGCTCGGCCGGCGGCACGGTGCTGGTGTTCATCGGCTATGTGCTGGGGCCGATGGGCTTTTCGATCATCGTCGATCTGGGCGGCGGCTATGCGCTTGCCTTCGGCGCCTGCGCCGCGACCAGCTTTGCGGCAAGCGTGGCGATGGCCCGCATCCCGCCCGGAATCAACGACACGGCTCCGGCGGCGCGAGCTTGACGGCGCGCGCCTCGGCCCCGGTCAGACTGTCGAGAAACGCCACCAGATCGTCGATTTCGGCCTCGCTCAGATGCAGCGCCCGCAACAGCCTGTCGCCGTCGGCGTGAAGCCGGCTTTCGTCGAGTTCGGAATAGTGCCGGACCGCGTCGCGCAGACTGGCCACCGAGCCGTTGTGCATATAGGGCGCGGTCAGCGCGACGTTGCGCAAGCTCGGCACCCGGAACTCGCCCCAGTTGCGATGCCGCGCCGCGACTTGGCGCGACAGCAGTCCCGTGGCTCGCGCCGGATCGTCGTTGTAGGGCCCGAGCAGGCCGTAGCGGTTCTCGGCTAGGCGCCGCAGACCCTGGTGGCGCCCGGGATCGACCTGGTCGCCGGCAGTGAAGAACGGAACGCCGATGTCGTGAAATTCGCGGTTGGTGAAGGCGGGGCCGAGATGGCAGACCGCGCATTGGGCGCGACCGACGAACAGCGCGGCGCCGCGCGCGGCCGCCGCCGGATAGCGCGCCGCGGCGATCCGGTCGCCCGCCGCCAGTGCATCGCGGAAATCGTCGAACGGCGATCTTCCGCCGCCGAGGGTTTCCTGGAATGCCGCCAGCGCCTTGCCGAGATCGACCAGCAGGGCTTCGTCGGCGACCGACTCGGGCGAGCGCGCGAACGCCCGGCGATAGCCGCAGGCCAAATCCGGCTCGCGGCGAAGAATGGCCGCTGCCTGGGCCACGGTTAGACCCATCTCGGCGGGGAGCAGGATCGGCCTGATGCTTTGTCCCCACAGCGTGTCGTTGCCGCCGTCCCAGCCGAACCAGCGATTGAGCCGCACGTCGAACAAGCCTTGGGTGTTGCGCGTCGCCTCGGCCAAGCCGCGGCCGAGCTTGAGTCCGTCGCCGAAGCCGTGTTCGGGCTTGTGGCAGGTGACGCAGGCGACGCGCCCGTCGGCCGACAGCCGCGCATCGACAAACAGCGCGCGACCGAAGGCGACGGCTTCGGGCCGGCCGGAGACGCGATTGCTGGGATCGGCGATCGCGGCCTGCGGCCACGGCCCGTGGCGTAAGAGCTTGGCGATGGTGCCGGGATCGAGCGGCTGCGCCGTCGCCGCCAGCGACCACAGCGCCAGCGCCAATACCAGCCAGCGCCTCATTCCACCTCGAAATCGCTGCTCAACCGCAGCGCGCGTCCCCCCAGCATCAGATCGAATACCATTCGCCACTGGCCAGGCATGTGCAGCACCAGGCCCTCGGCGCGATAGCGTCCCGCGGCGGTCTCTTGCAGGCGCGGGGCGTAGTTCATGCCGTGATTGTGGGCCGGCATCACGGCGTCGACCGTTATGCGGTCCGGACGGCCGCCGCAGATCGCGAACTCGATCGCAAAGGGCTCGGCCAAGGGCGGCGGTTCGGGCCGCGCGCGCCAAGCCAGCGTCACGCCCTCGGCCGCGATCGCACGGCCAAAATCGGCGTCGCAGGCCAGCGCCGGACCCGTCGCCAGGACCAGAACCGCCGCCAGCCGGCGTCTCACCGATCGCCCGTTCCGAACAGTGCCTCGCCATTGCGCCAGCCGATGCGCTCGGCGATCTCCTTCGGCAGGTCGTTCAACCAGGCGCGCGACCAGGCGGCATGTTCGATCACATAGGGCCAGCGCTCGGGGGTGAAGGTGTCGGTGCCGATCGTGAAGCGGTCCGGAAATTCGGCGAACACCGGCCGCCACTCCGCCGCCACCTTTCCGCCCGCGCCGTGATCGTCGCGAAACGCCAGATCGCACCACAGGGTCTTATGGCGGCGCAGCATCTCGGCCACCGCCGCCGGGCGCGCGAAGCCGGAATGGGCCCAGAGGATGCGCGCTTCCGGCCACTGCGCGAACAGCCGCTCGACCGCTTCGGCGTCGGAATGGGCGTGCAGGATCAGATTGTGGCGCTTGGCCAGTTCGACCATGCGGCGGGGCACCGGCAGGTCGGCGTCGGCGCCGTAGAGATGGAACTCGCCCATCGCCACATAGCGATGGCGCGCCAGCCGCGCCTCGAGGTATTCGACGATCGCCGGCTCGCGGGTCCAACCCGAGACGTCGCCGCGACTGCGATAGGGCCGCAGCGAGGGCAGGATCAGGTCGGGCGCCAGCCGCGCCAGCATCTGCGTGCCTTCGTCGTTCGAACTCGACACCAGCGCGCGGCGCAGCCCGGCCTGGCGCAGCATGGCGACGATGCGCTCGGGCGGGAAGCGCTCCCAGGCGTCGTGGCTGTAATGCAGATGGGCGTCGAACAGCGGCAAGTCGGCCGCCGGCGCCGGCGCCGTCCACAGCATCAGCCCGAGGCCGGCCAGGATCGAAAACCGCATCGGCGTCTCCTTCGTCAGGCGGCGAAAGGCTACAATGCCCGGCCATGCGACGCCACCGCGCCGCGCGCGCCGCCCCCGACCGGCTGGAGCCGATCGCGGGCGCCGCCGCCATCGCCGCCCTGTTCCGCCTCGCCCCCGAGCGGGTCGAGCGGCTGTTGTTCCTGCCCGAGCGGATCGAGGCGCTGGAGGCCGCCTGCCGGGCGATGGCGCGGGCGCACAAGCCCTTCCGCCACGCGCCGGCCGAGGAGCTGTCCCGCCTCGCCGGCACGCCGATGCATGGCGGGGCGGTAGCACTGGCCCGGCCGCGGCCGATCGCCGCGTTCGATCCGGTGCTGGCGGCGCGCGACGCCCCGCCGCTCTTGCTGATCCTCGACGGCGTCGCCAATCCGCACAACCTCGGCGCCATCGCCCGCAGCGCCGCCTTCTTTGGACTCGATCGGCTGGTGCTGTCCGACCATCCCGCCCAGGCCCAGCCTTCGGCCGCGGCCTATCGCGTCGCCGAGGGTGGGCTCGAGGCGCTGGCGCTGGCGCGGGTCAAGCGCCTGCCCTTCGCCCTCAAGCGCCTGGCCGAGGGCGGGGTGCTGACCCTGGCGGCATCGGCCCATGGCGGCGGCCCGATCCCGGCGCCCCGATCCGGCCGGCCGGTGGCGCTGGTGCTGGGCAACGAGGAGCGCGGGCCTTCCGAGGCGGCGCTGGCGGCCTGCGCGGCGCGGGTGACGCTGCGCGGCAAGGGCGCGGTCGAATCGCTCAACGTCGCCGCCGCCGCGGCGATCCTGCTGCACGCCCTGGCCGTCAGCCGATGACCCGCCGCACGCGCGGCATGAAGTCGTGCAGCACCAGCGGCTTGACGGTGAAGTCGAGCGCACCCAGGTTGATCGCCCGCCGCCGGGTCTCGATGCTGTCGTCGCTGGTGATGACGATCACCGGGATGTCGCGGGTGGCGGTGTCGGCCTTGAGCACGCGCAGCAGCTCGAAGCCGTCCATGTTCGGCATGTAGATGTCGGCCAGCACCAGATGCGGCAGCGGCCCGCGCTTGATCGCGTCCAGCGCCTCTTGGCCGTCGGCCACCAGCACCGCCTCGGCGCCGATCGACTGCAGGTAGAGCGTCAGCGTGTCGCGCACGGTGCGCTCGTCGTCGATCGCCAGCACCAGCGGCACCACCGCCGGCAATTCGGCGACGAAAACGCTGCCCTTGCCGAGTTCGGACTTGACCCGGATGCGGCCGCCATGGGCTTCCATGATCTTCTGGCTCAGCGGCAGGCCGAAGCCGGTGCCGCGCTCGCCCTCGGTGCCGGGGGTCGAGGTCTTGGATTCGATCTCGAACAACCGGCCGAGGCGATCGGGGGCGATGCCGACGCCGGAATCGCGCACGGCGATGCCGACCATGCCCTCGCCGCTGGTCTCGATCCGCACCGCCCCGCCGCGGCGGCTGAACTTGATGGCGTTGCCGATCAGGTTCTGCAGCACCTGGCGGAACAGCGCCGGATCGACGTAGAGCCGCGTGCCCTCGGCCACCGCGTTCTCGAGCTGGACCTGCTTCTCGGCCGCCAGCAGCCGCATCCGCCCGATCACCGCCTCGGCGACGAAGCGGCCGTCGCGAAAGGCCGGCGCCGGCCGGATGCGCCCGGTCTGCAGGCGGCTGAGATCGAGCACGTCGTCGATCACCTTGAGCAGGCCGCGGCCCTCGTGAACGATGTAGTCGAGCGGCAGCCGCACGTTCTCGGCCAGCGGTTCCTGGCGGTGGCGCAGCAGCACCTCGAGCATGTTGAAGATCGCGCCCATCGGTCCGCGCAGATCGTGCGCCAACAGCGAGACGAACCTGTCCTTGAGCCGGTTGGCGTCCTCGGCCTGGGCCAGCGCCTGGACCAGCGAGGCCTCGTGGCGCCAGCGCATCATGGCGTAGACCGCCTCGCGGCGGAGAAAGCGCGGATAGGCGTCGTCCTTGACCAGGTAGTTCTGCACTCCGCAAGCCAGCGCGCGCTGGCCCATCTCGTCGTCGTCGGTCGCGGTCAGCACCACCACCGGCAGCCGCGGCGCCGCGGCGCGGAAGCGGATCACGGTGTCGAGACCGGCCGAATCCGGCAATCCCAGATCCAGCACCGCCAGATCGAACCCGGTCGAATCGAGCGTGACCCGGTCGATCGCCTCGCGTAGCGTGGGCGCGACCACGACCTCGGACACGCCGGCGAACACGCCGCGGATGGTGTCGGCATGGACGGCGATGTCCTCGACCGCCAGGATGCGGCGCGGATGGTTGAGATCGGCGGTCGGTTGGGCGGGCGCGGACATGGCAAGGCGTTGCGGGGGCTCGCAATTCAGGAGGCCGGACCCTAACAGGTTTGCGGACGGGGCGGAACCGAGATGACATTTCATTTCACGACGGAAGAATTCGATTCCCGCCGGCTGCGGGTGCAGGCGGCGCTGACGGCGCGCGGGCTGGACGGGCTGCTGATCTTCCGCCAGGAAAGCATGTACTGGCTGACCGGCTACGACAGTTTCGGCTACGTCTTCTTCCAGTGCCTCTATCTCGGCGCCGACGGGCGGCTGATGCTGCTGACCCGGGCGCCCGATCTGCGCCAGGCCCGCCATACCTCGCTGATCGCCGACATCCGCATCTGGACCGATCGCGCCGGCGCCGATCCGGCGGTCGAGCTGCGCGAAATCCTGCGGGGCTTCGGCCTGGCCGGGAAGCGCCTGGGGGCGGAATACGACGCCTACGGCCTGACCCACGCCAATGGCCTCAGGCTGCAGGCGGCGATGGCAGGATTTGCGCCGATCGAAGACGCCTCGGAACTCATCAGCCGCCTGCGCGCGGTCAAGAGCCCGGCCGAGCTGGTCTATGTCCGGCGCGCGGCGCGGCTGGCGGATGCGGCCTTGCGCGCGGCGCACGACGCCATCCGGCCGGGCGCCTTCGAGGGCGACATCCTGGCGGCGATGCAGGGCGCGATATTGCGCGGGGGCGGCGACGATCCGGCCAACGAGTTCATCATCGGCGCCGGGCGCGATGCGCTGCTGTGCCGCTATTTCAGCGGCCGCAAGCACCTGGCGCCGGTCGACCAGATCACGCTCGAATTCGCCGGAGTCTATCGCCACTACCACGCCTGCCTGATGCGCACGGTCCCGGTCGGACGCACCGACGACCGCCAGCGCCGCATGCACGCGGTCTGCCTCGAGGCGATGGCGGCGGCGCTGGCCGAACTGCGCCCTGGCCGGCCGATCGGCGCGGTGTTCGACGCTTATACCCGCATCTGCGATCGCGCCGGCATGCAGGCGCATCGGCTCAACGCCTGCGGCTACAGCCTGGGCACGACCTTCGCGCCCAACTGGATGGACTGGCCGATGTTCTATGCCGGCAATCCGGTTTTGGCCGAGCCCGACATGGTGTTCTTCCTGCACATGATCCTGATGGACAGCGACAGCGGCACGGCGATGTGCCCGGGCTTTACGGTGCGGGTCGCCGACGGCGCGCCCGAGCTGCTCTCCGGCATGAGCCTCGATCTGGTCGCGCGTTGAGGCGCGCGCAGAGAAGCGATCGCGCGTTGAGGCGCGCGCAGAGAAGCGATCGTGCGTTGAGGCGCGGAGGAGAGTCGCGCGTCAATGCACGCGCCGCGGGTTGGCGGCACCGACCGCGACATGGCGGAACACGACCCAAGCCTCTGCTCCCCGCAGGCGATACACATTGCCTTCGCGCCGGTTTAGAATTGGCCTTGCAGCAGGGAGGGAAAGCGTCGGCGATGAGGTTGTCGATTCGCGCGCTGCTCGGTGTGGTGCCGATGCCGGTCGCGGGGATGGCCGCGGCGCAGGAGCGGCGGCTGGCGCTGATCGTCGGCGACGACGCCTATCGCACCCTGCCCAGGCTTGCCGATGCCGCGGGCGAGGTCGCCGCGTCCCTGTTCGTGCCCAGCCGGGGCCGCACCACGCTCGGCGGCACGCTGCCCAACCTGACCTATTCCGGGATTTCCTGCGGCGATCCGCTGACCTTCAAGCGCCGGCCGCGGCCCGACAGTTCGGTTTGAAGGCATTCGACCGCGGCTCCGATGGCGCCATGATCCGCATCGTCGTCGCCGCGCTGCTGGCGGCGATCGCCGCCTCGGCCCTGGCCCAGCCGATGGCGTTCCGCGATTGCCCCGAATGTCCCGAAATGGTCATGCTGCCGGGCGGGCGCTTCGCCATGGGCTCGGCCGAGAGCGAGCCCGAACATAAGGCCTGGGAAGGGCCGCGGCGCGAGGTGTTCGTCACCGCATTCGCCCTCGGCCGCACCGAGGTGACCTTCGCCGAATGGGATGCCTGCCACGCCGCCGGCGGCTGCGCGCACCGCCCGGACGACTACGGCCATGGCCGCGGCCAGCGGCCGGTGATCGACGTTTCTTGGCGCGATGCCAAGCAGTATGCGGTCTGGCTGGCGCGCCGAACCGGCCAGCCCTACCGCCTGCCGAGCGAGGCGGAGTGGGAATATGCCGCCCGCGCCGGCAGCGGCCTCGGCTTCGGCTGCGGTGCCGAGGCGACCTGTCTCGATCGCATCGCCTGGCACAAGACCAACGCCGAGGGCCGCGCGCAGCCGGTCGGGCGCCTTGCCGCCAACGCCTTCGGCCTGCACGACATGCTGGGCAATGTCTGGGAGTGGACCGAGGATTGCTGGAACGGCGATCACGCCCGCGGGCCCGGCGACGGCGCGCCGAGGCTGGCCGGCGATTGCGGCCGGCGCGTCACCCGCGGCGGCTCCTGGGCCCATGCCGCGGGCACGGCGCGTCCGGCGGCGCGCTTCGGCTCGATCGTCACCAACCGCTACGACTTCACCGGCTTCCGCGTCGCCCGCGACAAGTGGTCGAACCCGGCCGCGGGCGGTTGAAACTAGAGCCTGATCGATCGGTCACGCCCTTGTATGCCGCCCCGGACCGCGATACGCGGCTTAGATCTTGCCGATGTCGGATAGCAGGTCGGCCAGCGCCGCGTCCTGGGCGGCGTCAGGCGAAGCGCCGGCAAGGGGTGCCGCGGTCTCGGCCAGCACCACCCCCTGGCCCGCAATCCGACCCAGCGCCGCCGCCAATTCCTCGGCCACGATCGGCTTGGCGAGATAGTCGTCGAATCCGGCAGCCAGATAGCGCTCGCGATCGCCCGGCATCGAGTTGGCGGTCAGCGCCACGACCGGCACTCGGCGCTTGCCGCTCTCCTGCGCCCGGATCGCCGCCAGCGCCGCCGGCCCGTCCATCACCGGCATCTGCACGTCCATCAGCACCACGTCGGGCGGCGCCGCCCGGACCGCGTTCAACGCCTCGAGCCCGTTCTCGACCAAGGTCAGGTCGTGATGTTCGACCAGCAGCCCGCTCAGCACTGTCCGGTTGATGGCATTGTCCTCGGCCGCCAGCACCCGCAGTCGGCGGAGCGCCGACGCCGCAGCCGCCGGCTGCAGCTTGCCTGCGACCGGGGCTTCGCCGGCGGCGGGCAGCGCCACTTCGAACCAGAAGGTCGAACCGCGGCCGGGCGCGCCGTCGACGCCGATGCGTCCGCCCATCAGGTCGATCACCTGCTTGACGATGGCGAGCCCGAGCCCGGTGCCGCCGAAGCGCCGCGTGGTCGAGGAATCGGCCTGGGTAAAGCGCTCGAACAACCGCCGCCGCTTATCCGGATCGATGCCGATGCCGGTATCGACCACTTCGCAGCGCAGAAGCTGCAGGCCGCCGTCGGGCGTCACCGCCAGGCGCAGCGTCACCGTGCCGCGCTGGGTGAACTTGATGGCGTTGCCGACCAGGTTCTGGATCACCTGGCGCAGCCGCGAAGGATCGCCGATCACGGCCGGCGCCCGTTCGTCGACCTCGAGCCGAAGCTCCAGCCCCTTGGCCCGCGCCGCCTCGGCCAACAGATCGCGCACCTGCCCGGCCAGCACGCTGGGCCGAAAGGCGATCGCCTCCAGCCGGACCTTGCCGGCTTCGAATTTGGAGATATCGAGGATGTCGTTGACCACCGCCAGCAGCGTCTCGCCCGAGGTCAGGATGCCGTCGAGGTGACGGCGCTGCTCGGGATCCAACCGGCCGCGCGCCAGTACCTGGGCAAGTCCCAACACGCCATTCAGCGGGGTGCGAATCTCATGGCTCATATTGGCGAGGAACTCGGTCTTGGCATGATCGGCCGATTCGGCAATCAGGCGGGCGCGGGCGTAGTCGTCGGCCAGCTTGCGCAGCGAGTCCGCCTGTTCCTTCAATTGCGTCACATCGCTGCGGATGCTGACCAGGCCGCCGTCGGCGGTGCGGCGGTATTGGGTCTGGGTCCAAAGACCGGGCAAGGTCTGCACCAGCCGGCCGGTGGCCGGCGGATTGTCCAGCAGGCGGCGCGAGCGGTCGACGAAGGCATCGAATTCGGCTTCGCTCTCGACGTCGGGGAAGCCGCCATGGGCGCGCACCTCGCGCGCCAGATCGGCCATGGTCCAGCCCAATATCTCGCGCCCGCGCAGGCCGACATAGGGTTCCACGAACTTGGCGTTGTGCATCTCGACCCGACCGAAGCGGTCGTAGAGGCAGAAGCCGGAATCGAGGTTTTCGATGGCTTCGCGCAGCCTTTCCAGCCAGCGCCGCTGTGCCGCTTGACGCCAGGCGTTGAAGGCGATGAAGCCGGCCGGAATGACGACGATCAACAGGCTGACCAGGCCGGCAGCGATGCGATAGGTGCGGGCGCGGCCGTGGACGTCCTTCAGCTCCCAATCATAGGTCGTGCCGACCACGACCAGCATTGGGTATTGCGCCATCCGCCGCGAGGCGAAGATCCTGCGCATGCCGTCGATCGGCGAAACGCGGACGAAAGATGCGACACTGGACTGATATGTCTGACGGAAGGACTCGCTGGCCGATAGGTCGCGGCCGATGCTGGCGCCCTCTTGCTCGCGAGAGGCACGGATGACGCCGTCGGCGCCGATCAGGCTGACGGTAGCCGAAGGCCCAAGATCGAGTTCGCTATACAGGCCCGAGAAATAGAACGGGTTGACCGCGATCATGACCACGCCGCGCAGGCTGCCGTCGGGATTGTTGGCGCGGCGCGAAAGGATCAACGACCATTGCCGATTGACCCGCGCCTGCACCGGCTTACCGATGAAGGTATGGCCGAGGTCGCGTCCGAAATGGACGGCGACGTGTTCGCGATCGGCCAGCGAAATCGCGGGCGCACCATGCGATCCGAGGATGACGTTCCCGGCGGCGTCGGTGATCAGGGAGTTGATGACGATTTGCTGATTGGGCCGCAACTCTCGAAACCGCGCTGCAAGATCGAGTTCCCGCCCCTCGCTCTCGAAGCGCCGCACCATGATCGTCAGCAGCTCCTCGAGGTACTCGAAGGTGCGCGCGGTGTGTTCTTCGAACACCCGCGCCAGATTGGCGTTGACCCGCTTGGCGTCCTCGACCTTGGACTCGATTTCCGCGGCGACGAAGCCTTCGATCGATACCCACAGCACCGCCAGCACCGCCAGCGCAAAGCCGACGATGGCGACCGACAGCCGGTCGAACCGATTCGTCATTCCGCCCGGCCCCGCACCGGGCCGCTGGTCGACAACGCCGTTCATGACAAACCGAATACACTCCCCTCACGCGCTTTTTTACACACGAGCCAGATTCTTTACAATCGCGGCCGACTCATGCCGTCGCCGGCGGCCGGCGCTCGAACCAGGGCCGCGCCTGCTCCAGTTGCGCGGCCATGCGGAACAGCACCCCCTCGGCGCCGTAGCGCGCGGCGAACTGCACCCCGACCGGCAGGCCGTCGGCGTTCCACCACAGCGGCACGCTCATCGCCGGCAGGCCCGAAGCGTTGAACAGCGCGGTGAAGGGCGCGAAGGCCCACACCGCCGCCCAGAAACGGTCGAGCGAATCGGTGTCGGTCGAGATCTGGCCGATCGGCACCGGCGGCGCGCCCAGGGTCGGGGTCAGCAGCAGATCGTAGCGCTCGAAGAACGGCGCCACCTGCCGGCCGAGGCGGTGGAAGCCCTGCACCGCGCGCAGGAACTCGATCCCGCCGCGGCGCTTGCCTTCGAGATAGAGCTGCCAGGTGGCGGGCTCGAAATCGGCCGGGCCGATCGGCCGGCCGCCGGCGCGGGCCTCGATCACCGAGGCGATCTGGGTCGAGGAAATGACGCGATAGCCCTCGGCCAGCGCCGCGCGCTCGACCGCGGGCGCGGCTTCCTCGACGTCGTGGCCGAGATCGCGGCAAAGCTTGGCGGCGTCCGCCACCGCCGCCTTGCAATCGGCATGGACCTCGGCCGGGAAGAAAGGCTCGGTCGAGACCGCGATGCGCAGCCGGCCGGGCGGCGCGCCGACTTCGGACAGATAGGGATGCAAGGGCGGCGGCGCGGTATAGGGATCGCCCGCCGCGTAGCCGCGCGTCGCGTCCAGCAGCGCCGCCGAATCGCGCACGCTGCGCGAGACGCAATGCTCGACCGCGGCGCCGGCCAGGCCCTCGCCCACCAGCGGCCCCATCGAGTTGCGGCCGCGGCTGGGCTTGAGCCCGAACAACCCGCAGGCCGAGGCCGGAATCCGGATCGAGCCGCCGCCGTCGGTGGCGTGCGCCAAGGGCAGGATCCCGGCCGCCACCGCCGCCGCCGCCCCGCCCGAGGAACCGCCGGCCGAGCGGCCGAGGTTCCAGGGATTGCGGGTCGGCCCGAACAGCCGCGGCTCGGTGGTCGAGGCCATGGCGAATTCGGGCGTGTTGGTCTTGCCGAAGGTCACCAACCCGGCGCGGCGGGCGCGCGCCACCATCTCGCTGTCGGTCTCGGCCACCAGGTATTTGAGGAAGGACGAGCCGAAGCTGGTCGGGGTGCCGCGATAGAGCGCCTGGAAATCCTTGATCAGATAGGGCACGCCGGCGAAGGGGCCTTGCGGGACCCCGGCGGCGATCGCGCGCCGCGCCTCCTCGGCCATGGGGTAGACGATGGCGTTGATGGCGGGGTTGATCTTGGCGGCGCGTTCGAGCGCGGTGTCGAGCAGCTCGCCCGCCGTCACCTGGCGCTCGCGCACCAGCCGGGCGAGGCCCAGCGCGTCGTAGCGGTCGTAGTCGGCGATGCCGGTCATGATGCGCGGCCCTTTTCGCCCTCGGCCCAGCGCCGCTCGAACGCCCACACGTCTTCGAAGCCCATCAGCTTGTTCATCTCGGGGAAAGGATAAAGCGGCACGCCGGCGCCGAGCGAGGAGCCGGTGTCGCGGATGCGGCGATAGACCGCCTGCAGCGCCGCCGCCGCCGCGGTGAAGCCCGAGCCGGGATAGATCGCCATGCGGAAGCCCAGTTCCTGCAGCCGCGCCGGGGTCAGCATCGGACTCTTGCCGCCTTCGACCATGTTGGCCAGCAGGGGACAGTCGAAGGCGCGGCCGATGGCGGCGAACTCGGCCTCGCTTTCCGGCGCCTCGACGAAGACGATGTCGGCGCCGGCCTTGCGGAAGGCCTCGCCGCGGCGCAGCGCCTCGTCGAGCCCCAGCATGGCGCGGGCATCGGTGCGGGCGACGACCAGGAATTCGGCCGAGGCGCGCGCATCCGCCGCCACCTCGATCCGCCGCACCGCCTCCGCCAGCGGCACCACCCGCTTCATCGGCGTGTGGCCGCATTTCTTGGGCGCTTCCTGGTCCTCGATCTGGATGCCGGCGGCGCCCGCCGCCTCGTAGCCGCGCACGGTGTGGCGGATGTTGAGCAGCCCGCCATAGCCGGTGTCGCCGTCGCAGATCACCGGCGTGCGCGTGCCCTGGCAGAACTGCGTCACGCGCGAGACCATGTCGGTGTAGCTGGCCAGTCCGGCATCGGGCAGGCCTAGATGCGAGGCAACCGTGCCGTAGCCGGTCATGTAGAGCGCCTCGAAACCCATGCCGTCGGCGATGCGCGCCGAGATCATGTCGTAGATGCCGGGGGCGGCGATCAGCCGCTTGTCCGCCAGGCGCGCTTTCAGGCTCGGTTTGCTCATTTCCCCACCCGCCTCCGGAAAGCTAGACTGGCGCAAAGCAAACACCATCGCCCGAGGGGAGGCAATCGCCATGACATCGCTGCGCACGCGCCTGCTGGCCGCCGGCCTGGTCGCCGGTCTGACCGGCGCCGCCCAGGCCGAGGACATCAGCGTCACCCATTGGGGCGTGCTGATGTACGGCGCGCCCTATGCCGTCGCCATGGAAAAAGGCCTGTTCAAGCAGGCCGGGGTCGACGTCACCGGCATTCTTTCCAGCCAAGGCGGCGGCACCACGGTGCGCAACGTGCTGGCCGGCGGGCTGCCGTTCGGCGAAGTGGCGCTGTCGGCGGCGGTGGCGGCGACGCGCGAAGGCATCGACATCAAGATCGTCAGCGGCGGCGCGCGCACGGTCGACGACATCCTGTGGGTGGTCAATCCCAATTCGCCGATCAAGACCCTGGCCGATCTCAAGGGCAAGCGCATCGCCTTCACCAGCCCGAAATCGGTCACCGAGATGCTGGCGGTGCTGATGCTGGACAAGGCCGGGCTCAAGCCCGCCGACGTCACGCTGGTCTCGACCGGCGGCATCGGCGCCGGCCTGACCGCGCTGGCGAACGGCGGGGTCGACATCGCCCCCAACATGGATCCGATCTGGGCCCGCACCCAGGACAAGTACCGGCCCTATGTCTACAACAAGGACATCCTGCCGCCGATCATGCAGACCGTCGGCATCACCACGCCCGAATTCGCGCAGAAGAGCGCCGGCACGCTGCGCGCCATCATCGACGGCCGCCGCCGCGGCGTCGACTTCATCCACCGGAACCCGGCCGAGGCCGGCGCGATCTTCGCCAAGGCCTACAAGCTGGACCCCAAGGTGGCCGAGACCTCGATCCGCAACATGATCGCGATCGACTACTGGTCGCGCGGCCAGCTCGACATCGAAGGCATGAACCAGATGGTGCGCGGGCTGCAGTTGGTCGGCGGCCTGCCGCCCGGCCCGGTCGACTGGTCGAAGCTGATCGACCGCTCCTTCCTGCCGACCGACCTGCGCAGCTAGTTCGCGCGTGAGCCAAGTCCATGCCCGGCTGATGGGCGTCAGCCGGGTCTATCCCGCGGCCGCCGGCCAGGCGGCGGTGCACGCGCTGGGGCCGCTCGATCTCGATCTGCGGCGGGGCGAGTTCTTCGGCGTGGTCGGGCCTTCGGGCTGCGGCAAGTCGACTTTGCTGGACGTCGTCGCCGGCCTGGCCGCGCCCAGCGAGGGCCGGGTCACCTTCGAGCAACGCGACGTCGCGGGGGAAGTGCCCGACGGCATCGGCGTGGTGTTCCAGGAAGACGCCAGCTTCGGCTGGCTGACGGTGTGGGACAACGTCGCCTTCGGCCTGCGCCGCGCCGGGCGCGAGGCGGCCGAGGTCCAGCGCCGGGTCGACGAGGCGCTGCGCTTCATGGGGCTGGTCGATTTCGCCCGCGCCTATCCGGCGCAGCTTTCGGGCGGCATGCGCCAGCGGGTGTGCATCGCCCGCACGCTGGTGATGGAGCCGCGGCTGATCCTGCTCGACGAGCCGTTCGGGGCGCTGGACGCGCAGACCCGGCTGCTGATGGGCGACGAGCTGTTGCGGTTGTGGCGGGCGAGCGGCGCCACCGTCATGCTGATCACCCACGCGCTGGACGAGGCGGCGATGCTGTCGGACCGGGTGGGCGTGATGTCGGCGCGGCCCGGCCGCTTCATCGACATCATCGACACCGGCTGGGCGCGGGAGCGCGATTCGCGCATCGCCGCCGAGCCCAGTTTCGGCGCGCTGACGGCGCGGCTGTGGTCGCTGTTGCGCGACGAGTCGCTGAAGGCGCTGGGGCACCAGCGGCCATGAGCCGCGCCGGCGCCTGGCGGCTGGGCATTCTCGGCGGGGCGGTGGCGTTGCTGGAACTGCTTTGCCGCCTGGGCGCGATCAAGAAGATCACCATGATCCCGCCCAGCGAGATGGCGCTGGCGCTGGGCCGGCTGATGGCGGGACCGGCGATGTGGCCGCATGCCGCCAAGACCTTCGGCAACGTCGCCTGGGCCTTCCTGATCGCGGTGCTGGCCGGGGCGACGATCGGCGTGGTGCTGCACGCGCTGCCGGGCTTGCGGCGCGCGCTCGATCCCTGGCTGGCGACCTGGTACGCGGTGCCGGTGTTCGTGTTCTACCCGCTGTTCATCGTGCTGTTCGGCATGGGCGATGCGCCGATAATCGCCATCGCCTTCCTGTTCTCGGTGGCGGCGATGACGATCGCGACGCTGGACGGGCTGGGACGGATTCCGCGCGTCCTGCGCAAGACCGCGCGCGTGCATCGGCTCACGCCGATCGAGCGCGCGCTGCGCATCGACCTGCCCTCGGCCTTTCCCTATCTGCTGACCGGGGTGAAGCTGGCGCTGGCCTACGCTTTCATCGGCGTCATCGCCAGCGAGTTCATCCTTTCGGGCTTCGGCCTCGGCCACGAGATCTCCTTCGCCTACAACAACTTCGACAACCGCACCATGTACGGGCTGATGCTGTTCCTGCTGACCGCGGTGGTGCTGATCAATTTGGTGGTGCAGCGGATCGAACGGCGCGAATTGCGGCGCCGCGGCCGATGAAGCGCCGGGCGCTCGACATGCTGTTGGTCTCGGTCGCCCTGGTGGTGCTGTGGCAGGCGCTGCATTGGCGCGTCGGCGAGGAGGGCCTGGCCTCGCCCGCCGCCACCTTGCGCCAGATCGGCGAGGAGCTGGAAAGCCCGCGCTTCTGGCGCCATGTCGCCGAGACCGCGATCGCCTTCGGCTGGGCGTTGCTGTATTCGGCCGGCGGCGGGCTGGTGCTGGGGCTGTGGTTCGGCTTCCGGCGCCTGGCCGGCGAGGTGGCCGAGCCGGTGCTGACCGCCTTCGCCTCGCTGCCCAAGGTGACGCTCTATCCGATCATGCTGCTGGTGTTCGGCCTCGGCCTGCCGGCCAAGGTCGCCTTCGGCGCGATCCACGGCATCGTGCCGGTGGTGCTGTTCAGCATGGCGGCGGTGCGCAACCTGGCGCCGGTGCTGACCCGCACCGCGCGCGTGCTGCGGCTGGATGCGCGCACCACCGCGCTGACCGTGCTGCTGCCGGCGGCGCTGCCCGAGATCGTCTCGGGCCTGCGCATCGGCTTTTCGCTGACGCTGCTGGGCGTGTTGATCGGCGAGATGTTCGCCGCCAAGCGCGGCCTCGGTTTCCTGATCATGAACGCCATCGGCCTCAACGACTCGGGCACCATCATGACCGTGGCGACGCTGCTGTTCGCCTTCGCCGCCCTGGCCAACGCCGCGCTGCTGGCGCTGGATCGCCACCTGCACCACCGCGGCGACTGATCGCCGCTTGCCGAACGTACCGGATTTCGGTACCAGCGATCTTGCGCGGCATGGGAGGTCGAGGTCGTTGACTACCATTAGGCTAAGGCCAGGCTCGATACGGCGCGAGGATCTCGATGCCGGACGGGTCGATCTGTCGTCGGTCGCGGCCGGACGGCGGCTGGCACCGATTCACCCCGGCGAAATCCTGCGCGAGGATTTCCTGGAACCGATGGGCATCAGCGTCTACGCCCTGGCGCGGGCGATCCGCGTGCCGCGCTCGCGCGCCAACGACATCGTCCTCGGGCGGCGCGGCATCTCGACCGACACGGCCTTGCGGCTGGCGCGGTATTTCGACACCACCGCCGAGTTTTGGATCAATCTTCAGGCGCGGTTCGATCTCGAATCGGCGCGGATCGCGCTGTCGCCCCGCATCGCCCGCGAGGTCCGGCCCCGCGCGGCATGACCCCGCCCGTCGACAGCGCCCTGCTGCTCAAGGCCCGCCGCCGGCATACCGTGCTGGCGGCGATCTTGGCCTTGCCGCTGCTTGCGGTCAGCCGGCCGCAATGGGCCGCGGACGGTCTCGCCTTCCAGGCGCTGTTCTGGCTGGGCCAATTCCTGATCGTGCTGGGGGTGTGCGGGCGGATCTATGCCTCCTGCTTCGTCGGCGGCCGCAAGAACCAGGAGATCGTCCGCGACGGCCCCTTCGGCGTGGTGCGCAATCCGCTTTACGTCGCCTCGTTCATGGGCCTGATCGGCGTCGGCCTGAGTTCGGGCATGGCCAGCGTGGCGGCGGGGCTGGCGCTGGCCTTCGCGCTTTATTATCCGGCGGTGGTGGCGCGCGAGGAGGCCTTCCTGGCGGCAAGCTTCGGCCAAGCCTACGACGACTATCGCCGCCAGGTGCCGCGCTGGTGGCCGGATTGGTCGCGCTGGAACCTACCCGAGAGCGTGCCGATGAATCCGGTCTTTCCCTTGCGCACGCTGCGCGACGGGCTTTGGTTCCTGGCCGCGGGGCCATTGTTCGCGGCCTTGCGCGCAGCTCAGGACGGAGGATTTATCCCCATCTATTTCGTCCTACCTTGATACCCAGGTCTTGCGGGAAACGGACGTTCTGCTACCATATCTAGTGGTACCTCGCGGTTTGGGGAGGCGTCGATGGAAGATATTTCGCAAGTCGCTGGCGGCCAGCCGCCCTCGATCTGGACGACCGAAAAGGTCGATCAGCTCAAGGGCCTTTGGCAGGAAGGGCTGAGCACGGCTGAGATCGGCCGGCGCCTCGGCATCACCAAGAACGCGGTGGTCGGCAAGGCGCACCGCATGAACCTTCCGGCGCGGCCCTCGCCGGTCAAGCGGCGCTCGGAGCCGCGCATCATGGCGCCGCAGCCGCCCCAGCCCCAGATCGCCATGACGCCGATGCCGGCGCCGCCCAATTTCGTCGGCCCGAAATGCCAATGGCCGATCGGCCATCCGCGCGAGCCGGGTTTCCGCTTCTGCGGCGCGCCCTCGGCCCAGGGCCGGCCCTATTGCCCGGCCCATGCCTCGATCGCCTACCGCCCGGCCAACGTCAAGGAAGAGGCTGCCTAGACCGCGTCCCAAGGTCTAGACTCGGGCCGCGCCCGCGGCCCGCGGGACGGAGGCGGCCATGGACCGGTTCGTCCGATTGCTGGATCGCTACAACGCCGCCGAGGCCGCCCCGGCCGACCGCGCCGCGCTGGAAAAACAGCTTTGGCAGCAATTCGGCCGCCAGGGCGCGGTGCTGATCCAGGACATGAGCGGCTTTTCCCTGTTCACCCGCCGCTTTGGTATCGTCCATTACCTGGCGATGGTGCGGCGGATGCAGGCGACGACGCAGCCGATCGTCGAGCGCCAGGGCGGCGAGCTGGTCAAGTTCGAGGCCGACAACCTGTTCGCGGTGTTCAAGAGCGTGGCGCCGGCGATCGAGGCGGCGCGGCGGATCAACCTCGAATTCGGCCGCCTCAACCTGGCGACCGAGGACGCGCGCGACATCCATGTCTCGAGCGGCATCGCCTATGGCGAGTACCTGCTGGTGCCGGGGCATGACCTGTTCGGCGATTGCGTCAACCTGGCCTGCAAGATGGGCGAGGACCTGGCCGAGAAATCCGAGATCCTGATCGACGCCCGCGCCCATGAACAGCTCGGCGCCGATCCCGGCTTCGCGCTCGAACCGGCGCGCTTCACCGTCTCCGGCCTGCCGCTCGAAGCCTACCGCGTCAAGGGTTGAGCGGATGGGACGTGCTATAACGAGATCATGAACGCGGTCGTGGCAAACTCCCTCGATCCAGCACGCCTTTCGGCGTTTTGCGCACGTTGGAAGATCGCGCGGCTGGAACTGTTCGGCTCGGCGGCACGCGGCGAGGCCGGTCCCGATTCCGACCTCGATATCCTGGTGACGTTTCGCCCCGAAGCGCGGTGGAGCCTGCTGAAGTTCGTGCGCATGGAGCGCGAATTGGCCGATCTGGCGGGCCGACAAGTCGATCTGGTGGAACGCGAGGCGGTGGTCGAGTCGAACAACGCAATCCGCAAACGATCCATCCTGGATTCGGCCAAGCCGCTGTTCGATGCGTGACGAGGGCATGATCGATTTGTCTTGAACCACACGGTTCAAGACAGATCGATCATGCCCTAACCCGGCGCCGGCTTCCGATCACTCGGCCAGGAAGCCGGTCACCGCGTCGAGCAACTGCGCGAAGGCCGGCTCGGTCTCCAGGATCAGATGATTGCGGCTTTGCAGCGGCTGAAATCTTGCCCCGGGAATGCCGGCCGCCATGCGCCGGCCCATCTCGAACGGCACGCGCGCATCCTCGCGCGCATGCAGCACCAGGGTCGGCGCGCGCAGCTTTGCCAGCAGATCGCCGACATCGGTTTCGGCGATCGCCCGCATGATGCGCACCGCGGTTTCGGGCGAAGTCGAGGCGCGCTGCAGCTCGTTGAAATAGTCGGCCTGCTGGCGCGTGGCTTCGGGAATGAATTGGGTGGTGAACATCTGGCGGAAGGCGGGATTGTTCTGGCCCCATCCCAGGCGCATCAAGGTCAGCGTCGCCTCGAATTCCTCGATTTGCGCGGCCGTCCGGCTGCGCTTGTTGGCGCCCAGCACGTAGCCGCCGTAGAGCACCATGCGGCTGACGCGCTCGGGATGTCGCGCGGCATAGGCCACGGCGATGGCGCAACCCTGCGAGATGCCGACCAGCGCGCAGCGCTCGATCCCGGCGGCGTCGATCACCGCCGCCAGATCATCGACAAAACGATCGAACGAAATGTCCTCGACCTCGCGGTCCGACAAGCCGTTGCCGCGGGTGTCGTAGCGCACGAACCGATGCCGCCGCGCCAACTCGCCGTAGAGCCGGCCCCAGACCGGGTTGTCGAAGTCCATTTCGAGATGGGTCATCCAGTTGCCGACCTTGACCACCGGCGACCCCTGGCCCAAAGCGGCAAAGGCCAGTTCCGTCCCGTCGCCCGACCGGCAGTAGCGGATCTCCGGGCGGCTCGGACCCGGCGCACCGGAGCCCGCCGCGACCGCCCCCTCCAGCGCGACCTCGGGCAGGCCGGCGATGTCCTCCGCACGCAGGCCGAACACGCCGACGGCGCGGGCGATGTTCTTGACCGCGTGCTCGCCCAGATCGGCGAAGGACAGGTTGAGCTTGTCGCGGATCTGCTCGTTGGCGCTGCGCGATATGCACAGCCCGCCCGGCTCGCACAGCGATTCCAGCCGGGCCGCGACATTGACGCCGTCGCCCAGCACGTCCTCGCCGTCGATGACGATGTCGCCGACGTTGATGCCGATGCGCAACACCAGCCGCCGCTGCTCGGGCAGAGCGGCGTTGCGCCCCGGCATGGCGCGCTGGATCTCGATGCCGCAGGCGACGGCATCGACCACGCTGGCGAATTCGACCAGCACGCCGTCGCCGGTCGCCTTGAACACCCGCCCGCGATGGCGCGCCACCGCCGGATCGACGCATTCGCCGCGCAGCGCCCGCAAGGCGCGGATGGTGCCCAACTCGTCGGTTCCGATCAGCCGGCTGTAGCCGACCACGTCGGCGGCGAGGATCGCCGCCAGCCGGCGCGTTATCTTGCCTTCGGTCACCGTCACAGCCCGGCGCGGTGGACGATCTTGCCGCCGACCACGGTCAGCACCGCCTTGGTGTCGCGGATCGATTCGCGCGGCACCGAGAGGATGTCCTGCGACAGCACCGCCAGATCGGCCAGCTTGCCGGTCTCGAGCGTGCCGCGCTCGCGTTCGGTGCCCAGCAGCACGGCGTTGTTGACGGTATAGAGCCGCAGCGCCTCGCGCGGCGCGATCGCCTGCTCGGGCCCCAGCACATAGCCCGCCAGCACGCGCCGCGTCGTCATCCAGCCCATCGACAGGAAGGGATCGACCGGCAGCACCGGGCCGTCGGTGCCGCCGCCGACATGGATGCCGGCATCGATCAGGGCGCGGATCGGGATGGCGTAGGCGGCGCGCTCCTCGCCCCACCAGCGGCGCTGGTTGTGGCCCAGCAGCACGGGATGGTCCTGCGCCGTCGCCATCACCCCCATGCGCGCCAGCTCGCGGATGGCATCGGGCGTCGGCAGGAAGATGTGCATCACCGCCCAGCGCCGGCCCTTGAGCGGAAATTCGGCATCGACCCGCTTGTAGGCGCGGGTGACGGCGTCGATGGTCTCGTCGCCGACGGCATGGGTCTGCGCCACCAGCCCGGCGCGCGCCACCAGCTTGAGGCTTTCCACATATTCGTCCTCGCCGCCCGGCGGCATCAGCAGCACGCCGCGATAATCGGGATTGGTCTGCTCGCCGGGCACGATCCGGTAGGGCCGGTACATGCGCGCACCCTCGACCCCGCCGTCGATCGGAAACTTGACGCCGATGAAGCGCAGCCAGAGATCGTTGCTTTGTTCTGCGGCCAGCTTGATCGCGGCCTCGACATCGGCCTTGGATGCTCCGCGCAGCAGCACGTCGGTGCGCACCGTCATGCCGCCCTCGGCGCGCAGCTGGTTGTAGACCGCGACCGCACGGGCATCGAGCCCGGGCTCGACCACGCCGGTGAGGCCGTGGCGGTTGAGCTCGGCCATCGCCGCCTTGAGCAGTTCGATCTGCCGCGGCGGCGGCGGCGGCGAAGGCTGCACGCGGCGGGCCAGGTTGGCGGCGTTCTGCAAAAGCACGCCGGTGGCTTCGCCATTGGCGTCGCGCACGATCACGCCGCCCAGCGGGCTGGGCGTGTCCTTGGTTATTCCGGCGCGTTCCAGCGCCTTGGAATTGACGGTGACGACATGTCCGCCGCGCGGGATGATCACCGGATGCTCGGGCGAGACCGCATCGAGTTCGTGCCGCGTCGGCATGCGGCCCTCGGCCAGCAGGCTTTCGTGCCAGCCCGAGGACGCCACCACCCAATTGCCCGGCGGCGTGGTCGCGACCCGCGCCGCGATCGCCTTTTGCACGTCGGCGATCGAGCGCGCATCGAGAAGCTGCACTTGCGGCCCGTTGAGGGCGGCGAAAAGCTGGTGCAGATGGCTGTCGATCAGCCCGGGAACCACCGTGCGGCCGCCGAGATCGAGGCTGGCGGTCGCCGGCCCGACCAGGGGCGCGATCTCGGCCTCGCTGCCGACGGCGGCGATGCGCTCGCCCCTGACGGCGACGGCCTGGACGACGCGATCGCCGGCGTCGAGCGTGACGATGCGCCCATTGCGCAAGACCAGATCGGCCGGCTGCGCCCAGGCGGCGGTTCCGGCCAGCAGGGCGAAGCCCAGAATGGCATGGCGCATGACGATCCCCCCAAGGTCCGGCGGCCATGTTGCGCCGGACCGGGCGGCAGTCAAGCCAGGCGGGCGGTCAACCCCGCGCGGCGCGCTTGCGGGCGGGCGGCGCCTCGGCGGCTTCGGGCGCCGCCGCCAGCGCCGGGCCGATGACCAGCCCGTCCTCGCCGGCCGAGATGCGCACCGCGGCACCGTCGGGGATCTTGCCTTCGAGGATCATTCCGGCCAGCGGGTTCTGGAGATGGCGCTGGATGGCGCGCTTCAGGGGCCGGGCGCCGTAGACCGGATCGTAGCCGGCCTCGGCCAGCCAGGCCCGCGCCTTGTCGTCCAGCGCCAGACCGATCTTGCGCTCGGCCAGCAGCTTGGCGAGGCGCGCCACCTGGATGTCGACGATGCCGGCCATGTGCTGGCGGCCGAGACGATGGAACAGGATGATCTCGTCCAGCCGGTTGAGGAATTCGGGCCGGAAGGCCTGGCGCACCGCCGCCATCACCCGATCGCGGGTCGGTCCCATGATCTCGGTCCCGGTCTCGGCCGCCAGCGCGTCCGATCCCAGGTTCGAGGTCAAGACGACGATGGTGTTCTTGAAGTCGACGGTGTGGCCCTGGCCGTCGGTCAGGCGGCCGTCGTCCAGCACCTGCAGCAGCACGTTGAAGACGTCGGGATGCGCCTTCTCGACCTCGTCGAACAGGATCACCTGGTAGGGCCGGCGCCGCACCGCCTCGGTCAGGGCGCCGCCCTCGTCGTAGCCGACATAGCCCGGCGGCGCGCCGATCAGCCGCGCCACGGCGTGCTTTTCCATGTATTCCGACATGTCGATGCGCTGCATCGCCTGCTCGTCGTCGAACAGGAACTCGGCCAGCGCCTTGCACAGCTCGGTCTTGCCGACGCCGGTCGGACCGAGGAACAGGAACGAGCCGATCGGCCGGTTGGGGTCCTGCAGGCCGGCGCGGGCGCGGCGCACCGCCTCGGACACCGCCTTGACCGGCTCGTCCTGGCCGATGACGCGGCGGCCGATGCGCGCCTCCATCGCCAGCAGCTTCTCGCGCTCGCCCGCCAGCATGCGGTCGACCGGAATCCCGGTCCAGCGCGACACCACCTGCGCGATCTCCTCCTCGCCGACCGATTCCTTGAGCATCGGCTTGGCGCCCTCGTCCGGACCCGCGGCCAGCGCCTTTTCCAGGGACGGGATCACGCCATAGGCCAGTTCGCCGGCGCGGGCGAGATCGCCCTTGCGCTGGGCGATGTCGAGTTCGGAACGCGCCGCGTCCAGTTTCTCCTGGGTCTTGCGCGCGCCCGACAGCTTGTCCTTTTGCGCCTGCCATTCGGCGGTCAGCGTCGCCGAGCGCGCTTCGAGCTCGGCCAATTCCGCTTCCAGCTTCTTCAGCCGGTCGCGCGAGGCGGTGTCGGATTCCTTGCGCAGCGCCTCGCGCTCGATCTTGAGCTGGATGATGCGCCGGTCCAGCTCGTCGATCGCCTCGGGCTTGGAATCGATCGTCATGCGCAGCCGGCTGGCGGCCTCGTCCATCAGGTCGATCGCCTTGTCGGGCAGGAAACGGTCGGCGATGTAGCGGTGCGACAGCGTCGCCGCCGCCACCAGCGCGCCGTCCTGGATGCGGACGCCGTGATGGACCTCGTATTTCTCCTTCAGCCCGCGCAGGATCGAGACCGTGTCCTCGACCGTGGGCTCGCTGACGAACACCGGCTGGAAGCGCCGCGCCAGCGCGGCATCCTTCTCGACATGCTTGCGGTATTCGTCCAGCGTGGTGGCGCCGACGCAATGCAGCTCGCCCCGCGCCAGCGCCGGCTTGAGCAGGTTGGAGGCGTCCATCGCCCCGTCGGCCTTGCCGGCGCCGACCAGGGTGTGCATCTCGTCGATGAACAGCACGATCTCGCCGGCGGCGGCGGTGATCTCGGACAGCACCGCCTTGAGGCGCTCCTCGAACTCGCCGCGGAACTTGGCGCCGGCGATCAGGGCGCCGAGATCGAGCGCCATCAGCTTCTTGTCCTTGAGCGATTCCGGCACGTCGCCGTTGACGATGCGCAGCGCCAGGCCCTCGACGATCGCGGTCTTGCCGACGCCGGGATCGCCGATCAGCACCGGGTTGTTCTTGGTGCGGCGCGCCAGCACCTGGATGGCGCGGCGGATCTCCTCGTCGCGGCCGATCACCGGATCGAGCTTGCCGGCGCGCGCCGCCTCGGTCAGGTCGCGGGCGTATTTCTTGAGCGCGTCGTAGCCTTGTTCGGCGGACGCGGTGTTGGCCTTGCGGCCCTTGCGCATGTCCTTGATGGCGGCGTTCAACCCCTGGGCGGCGACGCCGGCATCCTTCAGCGCGTCCGCCGCCGGCTGGCCGCTGGACAAAGCCAGGGCCAGAAGCAGCATCTCGGCGGTGACGAAGGAATCGCCCGCCTTCTCGGCGGCCTTTTCGGCCTGCTCGAACAGCCGCGCCGTCTCGGGCGCGAGGTATAGCTGGCCGGCGCCCTGGCCTTCGACCTTGGCCTGGCGGGCAAGCGCCTGTTCGATCTTGGCCAGCGCCTGTTCGGGCCGTCCGCCCGCGGCGCGGATCAGGCCGGCCGCCAGGCCTTCCTTGTCGTCGAGCAGCACCTTGAGGACGTGTTCGGGCGTCAGACGCTGATGGCCCGAACGCTGCGCCAGCATCTGCGCCGCCTGCACGAAGCCCTGGGCGCGCTCGGTGTATTTCTCGAAATCCATGACCGTTCCTTTCGGCACATCCCCCGGATGGGCGGATGCGGTGGACTGCCGGGCACAAGCCGCCGCCCCGCAGGCACGGCGCTTGTCCCCGCTCCTTATGTGGGTCAGCGGCTTGCCGGCGGCAAGGGGGGCATTTCAGCGATACGTCGTGGTGGTCCGGCGCAGGATGTCGAAAACCAGCACCTTGCGGGCCGGAAAATCGATACCAAAGATTACGCGATAATCGCCGACCCGGCGGCGGAACGCGTCCAGGCCCTTGAGCTTGACCACATCGCCGGCCAGTGGATCGGTCGACAGAGTTGCGAGAGCGGCCTCGATCCGACGCCGATCCGCCGGCGGCAGACGATCGAGGCTCTTGCGTGCGTTACGGCTTGGCTCGACGCGCCAGATCATCGCCCGCGCCGCGCCGAAGGACCCGCGCCCGGCCCGCCGCCACCGCGGCGATTTCGTCGGCTTCGGGTTCGACCTCGGGCAAGGCGGCCGCGCGCGCCCGCACGGCTCGGGTGGAGGCCGCGCTGACATAATGCCGCAGCGCCTCGCGCACCAGTTCGGATCGCGTGCGGTGTTCGGCCTTGCGCACGCGGTCGAGCTGGGCGGCCATGGCGCGCGGCAGCGAAATCGACAGGACGGTGGTGGCGCGGGGCATTTCGAAATTCCTACTTGTTCCTACAATTTCATAAATATACCGCATCCGAGGGTCAAGCCGCGCCGCCCGGTGCAGGCTTGCCGGCGGCAAGGGGGGCGTGTATGCCCCGGGGCATGGCCCGTCTTGCCGCCCTCTATCGCTATCCCGTCAAGGGCATGAGCGCCGAAGCCGTCGAAACCGCCGATCTGGAAATCGGCGGGGCGATTCCGCACGACCGCGTGCTGGCGCTGGCGCACGGCTCGACCCGCTTCGATCCCGAGGCGCCGGAATGGATGAGCAAGACCAATTTCTTCATGCTGCAACGGAACGAGCGGCTGGCGGCGCTGGGCGTGCGCTTCGATCCGCACAGCCGCGTGCTGACCGTGTCGCGCGACGGCCGGGCGGTGGCGCGCGGCGAGGTCTCGACCCCGGTCGGCCGCGCCGTGATCGAGCAGTTCTTCGGCGCCTATCTGGCGGACGAGGCGCGCGGCGCGCCGCGGCTGGTGGCGGCCGAAGGCCACGTTTTCATGGACGTTCCCGGCAAGACGCTGTCGCTGATCAACCGCGCCTCGGTCAAGGACCTCGAGCGCGTCGCCGCCGCGCCGGTCGATCCCTTGCGCTTTCGCGGCAATCTCCTGATCGAGGGCGCCGAGCCCTGGGCCGAGTTCGGCTGGGTCGGCCGCGAACTGGCCATCGGCCAGGCGCGCTTTCGGGTGCCCGAGCGCATCAACCGCTGCGCCGCGGTCAATGTCGATCCGGTCAGCGCCAAGCGCGATCTCAACCTGCTCAAGTCGCTGATGACCGGCTACGGCCACACCGACATGGGAATCTATCTCGAGGTGATCGCCCCCGGCCGCATCGCCGTCGGCGACGAAATCAGGCCGGTCGATACCGATCCGCGCTGACCGTTACCGGCCGACGCGCCCTCAGGGCATGATTCGCGATCGGTCCTGGGCCGCGAGGTTCATGGCCGATCGATCATGCCCTTGGCTGGCGGCGCGGCGCACGGCGTGGCGCAGCTTTTCGTAGGCGCGGACCTCGATCTGGCGCACGCGTTCGCGGCTGACCTTGTACTTGGCCGAAAGGTCTTCCAGCGTCGCCGGGTCTTCCTTGAGGCGGCGTTCGATCAGGATCTCGCGCTCGCGCACCTCCAGCGTCGCCAGCGCGCGCTGCAGCAGCGCCTGGCGGCCGGCGAATTCCTGGTCCTCGCCGAGACGGGTTTCCTGGCTTTGGGCGTCGTCGACCAGCCAGTCCTGCCACTCGCCCTCGCCCTCCTCGCGCACCGGCGCATTCAAGGAGTGATCGGGCCCCGCCAGCCGGCGGTTCATGCTGACCACTTCGTCCTCGGTGACATGCAGCGTGCGCGCGATCTGCTTGACTTGGTCGGGCTTGAGATCGCCGTCGTCGATCGCCTTCAGCTTTCCCTTGAGCCGGCGCAGGTTGAAGAACAGCTTCTTCTGCGCGGCGGTGGTGCCGAGCTTCACCAGCGACCAGGAATGCAGGATGTATTCCTGGATCGAGGCCCGGATCCACCACATGGCATAGGTGGCGAGGCGAAAGCCGCGATCGGGATCGAAGCGCTTGACCGCCTGCATCATGCCGACATTGCCCTCGGCGATCAGGTCGGAGACCGGCAGGCCATAGCCGCGATAGCCCATGGCGATCTTGGCCACCAGGCGCAGATGCGAGGTCACCAGGCGATGCGCCGCGTCCGCGTCCTGGTGTTCCTGCCAGCGCTTGGCCAGCATGAACTCCTCGTCCGCGGTCAGCATCGGGAAATTGCGGATCTCGGCCAAGTACCGCGACAGACCCGCATCCGAAGCCAAAATCGGCAAGGCCGCAGCCGCCATTCCCGCACTCCCCTTCCGCCGCCGGGGGAGCATCCCCCCTTCTCCTCTGGAGTGCGATTTACGGCCTGAATGGATCGCGCGCGATTCCAGTCAGGTCGATCGCACCCCAAGGCGCACAGTGATCGGGCTATTTAAGGATGGCGGGCGCAGATGTCAAGAATATCCGATAACCGTACTTGGCTTTATTCCGTGTGCGCCAGGTGGAGATTTTCGAGGAGTGTCGTTAATCTATTGTTAATCATAGAATTAAATCGCATTTCCCGCCTCGTCTTGGGATGCCTAAATCCGAGCAAACCCGCATGTAAAGCCTGATGGGGGAACTCGGTTATGGCCTCGCTTTCGGCCGGGGCAAGGGTCTTGAGCAAGGATTTGCGCGCCCGGCCATAAAGCGGATCGCCGACCAGCGGATGGCCCTTGGCCGCCAAATGGACTCGGATCTGATGGGTGCGGCCGGTTTCCAGCCGGCATTCGATCAGCGCCAGCGCGGGCGGCCTTGCCGCCAGCAGCCGATAATGGGTCACGGCCGGCTTGCCGCCGCGGCCGACCACCGCCATGCGCTTGCGGTTGCGGGGATCGCGGCCGATGGCGCCCTCGATCCGCCCGCGCGCGGGACTGGGCACACCCCAGACCAAGGCGCGATAGCTGCGCTCGACGCTGTGGGCGGCGAATTGCCGGGCGAGATCGGCATGCGCCGCCTGGGTCTTGGCGATCACCATCACGCCCGAGGTGTCCTTGTCGAGCCGGTGCACGATGCCCGGCCGGCGCTCGCCGCCGATCCCGGCCAGGCTCGGCCCGCAATGCGCCAGCAGCGCGTTGACCAGCGTGCGATCGGGATTGCCCGGCGCCGGATGCACCACCAGCCCGGCCGGCTTGTCGATCACGATCAGATCGGCGTCCTCGTAGAGCACGCTCAAGGGAATCGCCTGCGCTTCGGGCCGCGCCGGCGCCGCCGGCGGCAACTCCACCGCCACCGCCAACCCCGGTTTGACCCGCATCGAGGCCTCGGATAAGGTCCGCCCGCCGCCCGACACTTGGCCCGCCTTGATCAGCGCCTGCAATCGCGCGCGCGACAGATCGGGCCAGCGCGCGGCCAGCAGCTTGTCGAGCCGCTGGCCGGAATCCGCTTCGGACACGGTCAGGCGGCGGGTCTCGGTCCGGGCTTGGCTCATTTTCGGGGACAGTATCGGAACCATGCCGGCGCTCAAGCTTATCGTCGTCGTGCTGGGCGTGGCGATCGTCGCCATGGCGACGCTGATCGCGGTCAAGATCGGCGCCCGGGCGCCGGCAACGCTGGCCGGGCGCGAGGCGACCAAGCCGGGCGAGCACACCGTCGTGCTGCCGCCGGGGGCGCGGCTGGCCGAGACGCTGGCGGTGGGCGAGCGCGTGGTGCTGCGCGTGGTCGAGGCCTCGGGCACGCAGCGACTTCTGATCGTCGATCCGGCCAAGGGCGCCCAGCCGGTCGCCACCCTGATCGTCGAGTGCCTGCCGTGATCGGCATCGCCCCCGTTCTGCTGCGGGCGATCGAGGACCATGCCCGCACGGCATATCCGAACGAGGCCTGCGGCCTTCTGCTGGGAAGGCGCGAGGCCGAGGGCGGCCTGCGCGTGCACGCGGTCAAGGCCAGCCCGAACCGCGCCCCCGACCCGGCGCGCGCCTTCGCGATCGATCCCTCGCTGCACCTGGCGCTGCTTTCGGCCAGCGGCGTCGAGCAAAGCGTGATCGGGGTCTATCATTCCCATCCCGACGGCGCGCCCGCGCCCTCGGCCGCCGACCGCGCCCAGGCCAACGATCCCGAGCTGGCCTGGCTGGTGATCGCGGCCGATGCCGGCGGCGCCTGCGCCACCCGCGCCTTTCGCTACGATGGCGGCGACTTCGTCGCCGACGTTTTGTCCGCCGAGGAGCACGCATGAGGTTCGTTTCCGACAACACCGCCGCGGTCCATCCCAAGATCATGGCGGCGATCGCCGCCGCCAATCGCGATCCGGCGCCGGCCTATGGCGGCGACGACCTCACCAAGCGCCTGACCCGGCGGTTCTCGGAGCTGTTCGAAAAGGACGTGACGGTGCTGCCGGTGGCGACCGGCACTGCCGCCAACTCGATTTCGCTGGCGGCGCTGTGCCCGTCCTACGGCGCGGTGTTCTGCCATCGCGAGGCGCATGTCGAGGTCGACGAATGCGGCGCGCCCGAGTTCTATACCGGCGGCGCCAAGCTGGTGGCGTTGGACGGCGCCGCCGGCAAGCTGGATGCCAAGACGCTCGACGCTGCAATCTCCAATGCCGGCATCGGCGTGCAGCACCACGTCCAGCCGGCGGCGATCAGTCTGACCAACGCCACCGAGGCCGGCACGCTCTATCGTCCCGACGAGACAGCGGCGATCGGCGCGGTGGCGAAGAAATACCGCCTCGGCCTGCATGTCGACGGCGCGCGCTTCGCCAACGCCGTCGCCGCGCTCAACTGCCGGCCGGCCGATCTGACCTGGAAGGCGGGAGTCGATCTGCTGTCCTTCGGCGCCACCAAGGGCGGCGCCATGGCGGCCGAGGCGGCGATCGCCTTCACCCCCGAGGCGGCGCAATCGCTGATCTATCGCCGCAAGCGCGGCGGGCATCTGTTCTCGAAGATGCGGTTCCTTTCGGCGCAGCTCGAAGCCTACCTGACCGACGGGCTTTGGCTGGAGGCGGCGCGCCACGCCAATCGCCTCGCCCAGCGGCTCAAGACCGGACTCGAACGCCTGCCCGGGGTCAAGCTGATGTTCCCGGTCGAGGCCAATGAGGTGTTCGTCGACCTGCCGGCGCCGATGCTCGACCGGCTCTACGCCGCCGGCTGGCCGAAGCGGCCCTGGCCGGGCTATCCCGCCAGCATGATCCGGCTGGTGGCCTCGGGCGTCGACAGCGAGGCCGACGTCGATGCCTTCCTCGCGCGCTTGACGGGTTAGGTTTTCAACTCGCGGCCGCGCACCAGCGCAAACAGGGCCGGGATCACCAGCAGCGTCAGCACGGTCGATGAGACCATGCCGCCGATCATCGGCACGGCGATGCGCTGCATGATCTCGGAGCCGGTGCCGGTGCTCCACAGGATCGGCAGCAGCCCGGCCATGATCGTCACCACCGTCATCATCTTGGGCCGCACCCGCTCGACCGCGCCGGTCATGATGGCGGCGTGAAGATCGGCCGGCCCGGGCGCTCGGCCTTGGTCGCGGCATCTCGCCAGCGTCTCCTGCCAGGCGTGGTCGAGATAGATCAGCATGACGACGCCGGTCTCGGCCGCGACCCCGGCCAGGGCGATGAAGCCGACCGCGGCGGCGACGCTGAGATTGAAGCCCATCGCATCCATCATCCACAGCCCGCCGACCAGGGCGAAGGGCAGCGACAGCATCACGATCAGCGTGTCCGACAGCCGTTGGAAATTGAGGTAGAGCAGCAGCAGGATCGCCAACAGCGTCGCCGGGACGACATAGCGCAGCCGCGCCTCGGCGCGCTGGAGATATTCGAACTGGCCGCTCCAGGCGATCGACATGCCGACCGGGAAGACCACGCCTTCGGCCACCGCCAGCTTGGCGTCGCGGACATAGCCGCCGAGATCGCGGCCGCGGAAATCGACGAAGACGTAGACCGCCAACTGTCCGTCCTCGGTGCGGATTCCGGTCGGGCCCTGGGTGCGGCGGATCTCGGCCACCTCGCCCAGCGGCACCGAGCCGCCGTTCGCCAACGGCACCAGCGCCTCGGCGGCGATGGCATCGGGATCGGAGCGGATTTCGCGCGGATAGCGCAAGGTGACGGCATAGCGCTCGCGGCCCTCGACCGTGGTGGTGATCGGCTCGGCGCCCAGCGCCGAGGACACCACCCGCAGCACGTCCTCGACCGACAGGCCGTAGCGGGCGATGCGGCGCCGGTCGGGCAGGATTTCGAGGAAATAGCCGCCCATGACGCGCTCGGCATAGGCGCTGGTGGTGCCGGGCACGGCGCGCAACGCGATCTCGACCTCGCGCGCGACCTCCTCCAGCTCGGCCAGATCGCGGCCGAACAGCTTGACCCCGACCGGGGTGCGGATGCCGGTCGCCAGCATGTCGATGCGCGCCTTGATCGGCATGGTCCAGGCGTTGCTGACGCCGGGGAATTGCAGCGCCCGGTCCATCTCGGCGACCAGCAAATCGACCGTCATCCCCGGCCGCCAATCGCGCTCGGGCTTGAGATTGATCACGGTCTCGAACATCTCGACCGGGGCCGGGTCGGTCGCGGTCTGGGCGCGGCCGGCCTTGCCCCAGACCGATTCGACCTCGGGAAAGGACTTGATGATCTTGTTCTGGGTCTGCAGCAGCTCGCCTGCCTTGTGCACCGACAGGCCGGGCAAGGTGGTCGGCATGTAGAACAGCGTGCCCTCGTTGAGCGTCGGCATGAATTCGAGCCCCAGCCGCTTGGCCGGCACCGCCGAATAGGCCAGCGCCGCCAGCGCCAGCAGGATGGTCGGGGTCTTGGCCGCCAGCACCAGCCGGATCGCCGGGCGATAGAGCCAGATCAGCAGCCGGTTGATCGGGTTCCTGGTCTCGGCGACGATGCGGCCGCGGATGAACAGCATCATCAGCGCCGGCACCAGCGTCACCGACAGCGCCGCCGCCGCCGCCATGGCGAAGGTCTTGGTGTAGGCCAGCGGCTTGAACAGCCGCCCTTCCTGGGCCTCGAGCGCGAAGATCGGCAGGAAGGAGACGGTGATCACCAGCAGGCTGAAGAACAGCGCCGGGCCGACCTCCTGCGCGGCGCGGATCAGCACCTCGGCGCGCGGCGCGTCGGCCGGGGCGTGTTCCAGCCGCTTGTGCGCGTTCTCGATCATGACGATGCCGGCGTCGACCATGGCGCCGATGGCGATGGCGATGCCGCCCAGGCTCATGATGTTGGAGCCGATACCCAGTGCCTGCATCGCCGCCAGCGCCACCAGCACGCCGATCGGCAGGGTGACGATCGCCACCAGCGCGCTGCGCGCATGCAACAGGAACACGAAGCACACCAGCGCCACGATCAGGCTTTCCTCGAGCAGGGTCGTGGTCAGGGTTTCGATGGCACGGTGGATCAAGGCCGAGCGATCGTAGACCGGCAGGATCGAGACCCCCTCAGGCAGCGCCGAAGCCGCGGTCGCCAGGCGCTTCTTGACCGCGGCGATGACGTCGAGCGCGTTGGCGCCCTGGCGCTGCACGGCGATGCCGCTGGCGACCTCGCCCTCGCCGTTCAGTTCGGCCACGCCGCGGCGTTCGTCGGCCACCAGCTCGACCCGCGCCACGTCCTTGACCAACACCGGCGCGCCGCCGGCGGCGCGCAGCACCGCGTTCTCGATGTCGGCCGGACCGGCGAAATAGCCGCGGCCGCGGATCATGAACTCGGTCTCGGCCAGCTCGACGGTGCGGCCGCCGACGTCGAGATTGCCCGCCCGCACCGCCTCGCGCACCGCCGCCAGCGTCAGGCCATAGGCCCGCAGCCGGCGCGGATCGACCGTCACCGCGTATTGCTTGACGTAGCCGCCGACCGAGGCGGCCTCGGCCACGCCTTCGGCCCGGGCGACGGCGAAACGCACCTGCCAATCCTGCATCGAACGCAGCTCGGCCAGGTCGTGGCGCTGGCTGGTCAGCGCGTATTGGTAGACCCAGCCCACGCCCGAGGCGTCGGGACCGAGATTGGGCTGCACCCCGCGCGGCAGGCGCTGGGCGGCGACGCTGAGATATTCCAGCACCCGGCTGCGCGCCCAATAGAGATCGGTGCCGTCCTCGAAGATGACGTAGACGAACGACACGCCGAAGAACGAGAACCCGCGCACCACCCGCGAACGCGGCACGCTCAGCATCGCCGTGGTCAGCGGAAAGGTGACCTGGTCCTCGACCACTTGCGGCGCCTGGCCGGGATAGTCGGTGTAGACGATGACCTGGGTATCCGACAGATCGGGAATGGCGTCGAGCGGCAGGCGCATGAGCGCGTAGAGTCCGATCAGCACGGCGATCGCCGCGCCGATCAGGGTCAAGACGACATGAGTCGCCGACCAGCGGATCAGGCGCGCGATCATGGCCGCGACCCGGGATCGGTCAGCCCGCCCAACGCCGAACGCAGATTGCTTTCGGCGTCGATCAGGAAATTGCCGCGAGTCACGACTTGCTCGCCCTCGGCCAGGCCCTTGCGCACCTCGATCAACCCGCCGCCGCGCCGGCCGAGGATCAATTCGCGCGCCTCGAAGCGGCCCTCGCCCAGCGCAACGAAGGCCACCCGCCGCCTTCCGCTGTCCAGCACCGCCGCCTCGGGCACCGCCAGCACCGGCCGCGCGGCCTGCGGGCTTTCGATCTCGACCTCGGCGTAGAGGCCGATATGGATGCGCCCGCTCGGGTTGGGAAGCTCGATCCGCAGCCGTGCGGTGCGGGTGGCGGCGTCGAGTTCGGGGAAGATCAGCGCCACGCGCCCTTCCTGCGCCTCGTCGGGATAGCCCGTCAGCGTCACCCGCGCCTTGTGACCGACCGCCACCGCCGCCAGGTCGCGCTCGGCCACCTGGGCGATCACCCACACCCGCGAATGGTCGATGATGCGGAAGAGGGATTCGCCGGCGGCGAAACGCATCCCGACCAGCGCCGGCTTCTCGATCACCGTGCCGCCCAGCGGCGCGGTGACGACGATCGAGCGCACCGGCTCGCCGGTGCGGCGCAAGCTTTCGATCGCCGAATCGGGAAAGCCGAACAGCCGCAGATTGCGCTCGGTGCGCTCGGGATCGCCCGAGCGGCTGGTGCCGCCGCGCAGCGCGGTCAGGAAATCGGCCTGCTTCTGCAGGATCTCGTTGCTTTCGATCCAGACCCGCAGCAGGGGCTGTCCCGCCCGCACCTCGACGCCGCTGACCGGGACGTGCAATTCCTCGATGAAGCCGCCGAACTTGGCGGTGACGATGGCCTGACGCGCCTCGTCGAGGGCGACGATGCCGACCGCCGACACCGCGCGAGACAGGACATGGCGCCCGACCGCTTCGGTGCGCACGCCGGCGCGCTGGACGCGCTCGACGGCGATGCGCACCACGCCCGGTTCCTCGGCCGCCTCGTCGGCATAGACCGGGATATAGTCCATGCCCATCGAGTCCTTTTTCGGCAGCGGCGAGATGTCGGGCAGGCCCATCGGGTTGCGGTAGTAGAGCACGCGGCGGCCGGCGGCCGGCTCGGGTGCCGTGGCGGACATGTCGTGGCCGGCATGGGGATCGATCGGAAGGCCGTAATGCCAATACCACCCGGCGGCGGCCAAGACGCCGAGCAGAATCAGGGCAAGCAGAGTTTTCATGACGCGCGATCCTCGAATGGCGATGCGTCCGCATCGAAGCGGACCGATCCGCGTCCGTCCGGCACAAGCCGGCGGCGCGGCGATTCAGCCGAGGAGCGTCGCGCGAGGAGGTCGGAAGGGAGGTACCGCCGGCCGCGTCGCCAAGCGGGCAGCCGTCAGGTCATTGCGGACATCGCTTGCCCGCCGTGCCAAAAGCGCGATCGCGTCGGGCATCGATCCCGCGATCGATACTCCGCACACTGTCATACAGGCCACATCGAGCCCGCAATCGCCCGCATTGGAACCAGGATCGCAGCAATCGGCCCGGATCTCGTCGCAGGCCGCAGTCAGGTCAGGATTGGTTCCGACAGACAAGGCTTGCGTTGGAGGCAAACCCAGTGCCACCACCGCCACTATCAGGATCGCGGACATCAGCGCTTTCATGACACCTATCAAGATATTACTTCACGGGTCGCCTGATAAGACCCGCGTCAACTTGACCCAGCATTCCAAAACCCCTAGGTAGTCGGCGCCTGCGTCCCCTTCGTCTAGTGGCCTAGGACACCGCCCTCTCACGGCGGGAACAGGGGTTCGAACCCCCTAGGGGACGCCACTCTTTCGTGCCATTCATCAATAAGGCGGATCCGCATGCGCGTCGTCATCGCCCAGATGAAGCACGAGACCAACACGTTCTCGCCGGTGCCGACGCCGATCGCGCGCTTTGCCCAGGGCCAGGCCATGCCCTATGTCGGCGACGAGGCCTATCGCGCCTTCAAGAACACCGGCTCGGCGATCGGCGCCTTTATCGAGCTGGCCGAGGCCGCCAAGGCCGAGATCGCGATCCCGATCGCCGCCAACGCCTGGCCCTCGGGCCCGGTCGAGAGCGACGCCTTCGAGTACATGGCCGAGCGCATCTGCGCGGCCGTGGCCAAGGGCTGCGATGCCATCCTGCTCGACCTGCACGGCGCCATGGTCACCCAGCGCCACGAGGACGGCGAGGGCGAGCTTTTGCGGCGCATCCGCGCCATCGCCCCGCGCACGCCGATCGGCGTCGCGCTCGACATGCACACCAATCTCTATCCGGCCATGATCGAGCACGCCAATGCCGTCGCCGGCTACATGACCTATCCCCATGTCGACGTCTACGAGACCGGCCTGCGCGCGGGGCGGCCGATCTTCGCCTTGCTGGCGGGCAAGGCGCGGCCGACGATGGCCTGGGGCAATCGGCCGATGCTGCCCCATGTCATGCGCCAGGGCACCGACGACTTCCCCAATCGCGAATTGCAGGAACGCTGCCGGGCGATGGAGCGCGAGGGCGCGCTGGCGGCGACGCTGTTCGTGGGTTTTCCGCACGCCGACATAAAGCTGGCCGGGCTGTCGGCGGTGGTGGTGACCGACGGCGACCAGGCGCTGGCCGAGCGCTTGCGCGACGAGTTGCTGGATTTCGCCTGGCGCGAACGCGAAGCCTTCGTCTATCGCATCGAGCCCTTGGCCCAGTCGCTGGCCCGCGCCGCCAAGGCGACCGAGGGGCCGGTGGTGCTGCTCGATCACTACGACAACGCCGCCTCGGGCGGCACCATGGACACCATGGCGGTGCTGGGCGCGATCCTGGATGCCGGCCTCGACAACGTCGCCGCCTTCGGCATCTGCGATCCCTGGGCGGTCGAACAGATGGTCAAGGCCGGGGTCGGCGCCGAGATCGCCCTGCCCCTGGGCGGCAAGGTCGACATGCCCTCGATCGGCCGCAAGGGCGAACCGCGCAAGGTCAGCGGCCGGGTCAAGCTGATCAGCGACGGCCGTTTCGTCAATCGCGGGCCGATGGGCAAGGGCACGCTGTCGGACATGGGCCGCTCGGCGGTGCTGGACACCGGCAAGGTCGAGATCGCGGTGCTGAGCCGGCAGATCGAGCCCAACGATCCGGGCTGCTTCACCGCGCTGGGCATCGAGCCGACCGCCAAACGCTTTCTGATGCTGAAAAGCCGGGTGCATTGGCGCGCCGCCTTCCGCCCGATCGCCAAGGCCGAGATCGAATGCGCCGGGGTCGGCGTCTGCACCTCGGATTACGGCATGCTCGACTTCAAGCATGTCCGCCGGCCGATCTTCCCGCTGGATCGCATCAACACGCCCTGAGTCGGTGGATGGGCCCGATTGCGCCGCTCGGCGAGCACCTATAAGCTCAATTTCAAATCGTTGATCGAACAGGGGAGGGGAGCATGACCCGGATTGGATTCGTAGCGGCGGCGATCGCGGTCGCGGCGATGGCCGGGCCGGCTGTGGCGCAGGGCGTGGTCGACGGTCCCAAGGTCGCCTGGAAGTTGGCGACTTGGGGCAAGCCGCGCGCCTTCACGGTCGGCATCGAGACCGTCAAGAAGCACGTCGAGACCCGCAGCGGCGGCAAGTTCACCATCACCATCGGCTACGAGAGCTTCGGCGGGCCGAAGGAACTGCTCGACCTGCTCAAGGTCGGCGCGCTGCAGGCCACCACCATGTGCTCCTCGTACCATCCCGACAAGCACCCGGCCTATACCGCGCTGGATCTGCCCTTCCTGCCGCTGCCCGACGCCGACGCCCAGCAGCGCGTGCACGAGGCCTTCCACGCCCATCCCTTCATCCAGAAGGAGATGGCGGGCTGGAACGGCCAGTTCTACATGAGCGGGCTGCTGCCGCAGTACGAGTTCATCGGCCGCGGCAATCCGCCCAAGACCATCGCCGATTTCAAGGGCATGCGGGTGCGCGCCATCGGCGGCATCGGCGATGCCATGAAGCGGCTGGGCGCGGTGCCGACCTCGGTCGATGCGACCGAAGTCTATACCTCGATGGAACGCGGCACGGTCGACGCCGCCTCCTTCCCCTCGACCTATGCCCACGGCTCCTACAAGACCTACGAGGTCGGCAAGTGGTTCACCGAGAACATGGCGCCGGGCACCCAGGCCTGCCCGACCCTGTTCAACATCGACGCCTTCAAGGCCCTGCCCGACGCCTACAAGGCGCTGTTCGACGAGGCCAAGCCGCTGGCCTACGACAATCTCAAGGCGGCCTACAAAGAGGCCGACGACAAGTTCATCCCGCTGTTCAAGAAGGCGCGGCTGAGCTTCGTCCGCTTCGGCGACGCCGAGCTGGCCGAGTTCCGCCGCGTCGGCGCCAAGCCGGTGTGGGACGAATGGGTGGCGCAGATGGCGGCGCGCGGCATTCCCGCTCAGGAGTTGCTCGACCTGATCCTCAAATCGGCCGAGGCCAAGGGCAGCGGCGCGCGCTCCTGACCAGCTAGGCGGGGCGAGGACCGGCATGGCCGGCGCCGTCGAGACCGGCGCGCTGGGACCGTTCGACCGCGCGCTGGCGCAGGTCGAGAACGGCCTCAACCTAGTGTCGGCGGCGGCGATTTTCGTGCTGATGTTCATCGGCGTGGTCCAGGTCGTCGGCCGCTCGCTGTTCGGCTACGCCATCCACGGCTACATCGACTGGATCGAGCAGTCCTCGGTGCTGGTCGCCTTCCTGGGCGTGGCCTATTGCCAGCGCCTGGGCGGGCATGTGCGGATGGAAGTCGTGCTGCAGAACCTGCCGCGCCGGGCGATGTGGGTGCTGGAGGCGATCGGCATCCTGCTGGCGCTGGTCATCGTCGGCATGCTGGTCTATTCGACCTTCCTCAATTTCCAGCGCGCCTATCAGCTGGGCGATTCGACCATGGACATCCGGCTGCCGATCTGGCCGGCCAAGCTGGTGGTGCCGATCGCGCTGGGATTGTTGTGGCTGCGGCTGCTGGTGCAGCTGATCGGCTACGGGCGGCTGGTGCGGCGGCCCGAACTGGCGCCGCTCGGGGTACCGACGATCCACAGCGCGGCCGAGCAGGCGCGCGAGGAGATCGCCGAATCCCTCGGCCGCGCCGATGCCCGCAGGGATTGAGACATGGCGGGGCTGACACCGGTCGAGATCGGGCTGATCGGCGCGGGAGCGTTGTTCCTGCTGGCGGCGATCGGCATGCGCATCGCCTTCGCCGCCGGCCTGGTCGGCGCGCTCGGGCTGATCGCGCTGACCGGCTGGGAGGCGGGCATCAAGACCATCGGCGTGATCCCCTACGCCAAGTCGATCAACTACACGCTGTCGGTGCTGCCGATGTTCATTCTCATCGGGTATCTGGCGTTCTATGCCGGCATCACCCAGTCGGCGTTTGAGGCCTGCCGGCGCTGGTTCGGCTGGCTGCCGGGAGGCTTGGCGGTGGCGACGATCTACGCCGTGGCCGGGTTCTCGGCGGTGTCGGGCGCCTCGACCGCGGCGGCGGCGGTGTTCGCCAAGGTGGCGATCCCGGAAATGCTCAAGGCCGGCTACGACCGCAGGCTGGCGGCGGGCGTGGTCGCGGCCGGATCGACGCTCGATTCGCTGATCCCGCCCTCGGCGCTGCTGGTGGTCTACGGCATCATCGTCGAGGAATCGATCGGCAAGCTGCTGATCGCGGGCTTCGTGCCCGGGCTGGTCTCGGCCGCGGTCTACACCCTGATCGTGGTCGCGTTGTGCGGGCTTCGGCCCGAGCTCGGACGCCCGATCACCGGCTACAGCTGGGGCGAGCGCTGGCGCTCGGTCCCGGGCACGTTTCCGATCCTGCTCGTCATCGGCATCATCTTCACCGCCATGTTCTACGGCTGGGCGACGCCGACCGAGGCCGGCGCGCTGGGCGCGTTCTGCGTCTTCGTGCTGGCGCTGGCGCACGGCATGAAGCGCGGCGAGCTGATGCAGGCGCTGCAGGATTCGGCCCGGCTGTCGGTGATGATCTTCACCATCATCTGGAGCGTGCTGATCTTCGTCCGCTTCCTCGGTTTCGCCAATTTGCCCGAGACGCTGGCGTCGTGGATCGTCGGCGCCAATGTCCCGCCGCTTCTGGTGCTGGTGTCGATCTACCTGATCTACATCGTGCTGGGCATGTTCATGGACCCGATCGGCATGCTGCTCTTGACCTTGCCGGTGGTCTATCCGGTGATCTCGGCGCTGGGCTATGACGGCATCTGGTTCGGCATCGTCGTCGTCAAGCTGTGCGGCATCGGGCTCTTGACCCCGCCGGTGGGCTTGTGCTGCTTCGTGGTCAACGGCGTGCGGCCGGACATTCCGCTCGGCGACATATTCCGCGGCATTCTTCCCTTCATCGTCGCCGATCTGCTGACCCTGGCCTTGCTGACGGCCTATCCCGAGATCGTCACCTTCATCCTGGATGTGGCTTTTTAGCCGCGAAATATCGCGGCCAAGCGTCTTGCAAGGCCCGTAATCGCCCCTATATATCCCCACGGCCTAAGGGTCATCGGATCCCCCGGGGGTCGGCGCGGCGCCTTTGCGGGCCGGTCCGGCCCGCCAGCATGGAGCGTAAGATGGGCAAGATTATCGGCATCGATCTCGGCACCACCAATTCCTGCGTCGCGGTCATGGAGGGCACCACGCCCAAGGTGATCGAGAACGCCGAGGGCGCGCGCACCACGCCCTCGATCGTCGCCTTCACCAAGGACGGCGAGCGCCTGGTCGGCCAGTCGGCCAAGCGCCAGGCGATCACCAATCCCGAGCACACCTTCTTCGCCATCAAGCGCCTGATCGGCCGCACCTTCGCCGACCCGATGACGCAGAAGGACATCAACCTGGTGCCCTACCGCATCGTCAAGGCCGGCAACGGCGACGCCTGGGTCGAGGCCGACGGCAAGCAATACAGCCCCTCGCAGATCTCGGCCTTCACTTTGATCAAGATGAAGGAGACCGCCGAGGCCTATCTCGGCGAGAAGGTCACCGAGGCGGTGATCACGGTCCCGGCCTATTTCAACGACGCCCAGCGCCAGGCCACCAAGGACGCCGGCCGCATCGCCGGGCTCGACGTCAAGCGCATCATCAACGAGCCGACCGCGGCGGCGCTGGCCTACGGCCTCGACAAGGGCGGCAAGACCCGCACCATCGCCGTCTACGACCTGGGCGGCGGCACCTTCGACATCTCGATCCTCGAGATCAGCGAGGGCGTCTACGAGGTGCTGGCCACCAACGGCGACACCTTCTTGGGCGGCGAAGACTTCGACATGCGCGTGGTCGACTGGCTGGCCGACGAATTCAAGAAGGACCAGGGCATCGACCTGCGCAAGGACCGCCTCGCGCTGCAGCGCCTCAAGGAGGCGGCCGAGAAGGCCAAGATCGAGCTGTCGAGCTCGATGCAGACCGAGATCAACCTGCCCTTCATCACCGCCGACGCCTCGGGGCCCAAGCACCTGACGCTCAAGCTGACCCGGGCCAAGCTCGAATCGCTGGTCGAGGACCTGATCCAGAAGACGGTAGATCCCTGCAAGGCCTGCCTCAAGGACGCCAAGAAGCAGCCCAATCAGATCGACGAGGTGGTGCTGGTCGGCGGCATGACCCGCATGCCCAGCGTGGTCGAGAAGGTCAAGGAGTTGTTCGGCAAGGAGCCGCACAAGGGCGTCAACCCCGACGAGGTGGTGGCGATCGGCGCCGCCGTCCAGGCCGGCGTGCTCAAGGGCGACGTCAAGGACGTGCTGCTGCTGGACGTGACGCCGCTGTCGCTCGGCATCGAGACCCTGGGCGGCGTGTTCACCCGGCTGATCGAGCGCAACACCACCATCCCGACCAAGAAAAGCCAGGTGTTTTCGACCGCCGAGGACGGCCAGGGCGCGGTCACCATCCGCGTCTTCCAGGGCGAGCGCGAGATGGCGGCCGACAACAAGCTGCTCGGCCAGTTCGACCTGGTCGGCATCCCGCCGGCGCCGCGCGGCGTGCCGCAGATCGAGGTCACCTTCGACATCGACGCCAACGGCATCGTCTCGGTCTCGGCCAAGGACAAGGGCACCGGCAAGGAACAGCAGATCCGCATCCAGGCCTCGGGCGGACTGAGCGAGGCCGACATCAAGCGCATGGTCAAGGACGCCGAGGAACACGCCGCCGACGACAAGAAGCGGCGCGCCGCGGTCGAGGCCCGCAACCAGGCCGAGGGCCTGATCCATTCGACCGAGAAATCGCTCAAGGAGCACGGCAGCGTGCTGTCCGAGCCCGAGCGCAAGAAGATCGAGGACGACATCGCCGCGCTCAAGGCGGTCAAGGACGGCGACGACGCCGATGCCATCAAGGCCAAGACCGAAGCGCTGGCCGCGTCCGCCATGAAGCTGGGCGAGGCGATGTACAAGGCCCAGGCCTCGGCCGCGGGCGGTCCGCCCCCGGGCGGCGATGGCGGCACCCCGGGCGGCGATGCCGGTCCCGGCGCG
>Ga0194120_10000978_pt1 | contig 53439 bp, 59 predicted proteins | sample TA2MahCa65mmetaG_FD_148642 | JGI IMG/M metagenome (GOLD analysis project Ga0194120, IMG submission 148642) | Freshwater microbial communities from Lake Tanganyika, Tanzania - TA2015019 Mahale Deep Cast 65m | ecosystem: Environmental > Aquatic > Freshwater > Lake | place: Tanzania: Lake... | reverse complement strand
GCGGCGTCGCGGCAAGGTGCTCGATGGTGACGTGGGCCCCGACCGAGTCCTCGCCCTCCTCCAGGTGCTGGAGGAGGAAGTCGCGGCAGGCGTACTCCACGTCGCTCACCATGCACGGGGTGGCGTACACCATGTTCTCGCGGCCCATGAAGGAGATGCAGCGCGCTTCGTCTACGATGAGGATCCTGGTGAAGGAAAGCCCGGGAACGAGCGTGGTCTTCATGTAGCCATTCTATCCAGGACCGCGGTTCGGGCGAGCGGCCCGCTCATGCGGGGTTCACTGCGGCGTGGGCGGGTCGGCGTGCGTGCCCCGCCAGACCCTCACCACCTGCGCCAGCGCCTGCGCGGCGCGGCCGCGGATCTCCTCCTCCGAGAGCGAGCTCAAGGGGTGCTCGATCACCACCGGGGCGAGGCCTTCCATGCCGAGCGCAGCGCGCTGCACCTTCGCCTCGTGCACGAAGGTGGAGGTGACGATCACCGCGGTCGGGACGCCGAGCGATTCGAGGCTGAAGCCATCATGCATACAGCACGATGTGCAGGAACCTCAATCGCCGATGGCGGTGAAGACGACGTCGTTCTGGGCCCGGATCCGGTCGATGAGCGCCGGATCGGCGAAGCGCGAGAAGCTCTCCTTGCGGTAGTAGTTGACCGCCGCGAGCTGGTGCTCCGACTGCAGCTGGTCGCGCACCGCGCGCAGCAGCTTGTTGGCGTTCCACTTGGTGTTGTCGAGGATCCCGACGCGCAGCCCCTCCAGGGTTCCGACGCGCCTGGCCAGCGCGCGCGCGTCGGCCCGCACCACGCCCCGGGGATCGTAGGTTTGCGGCATGCAGTTTTCTCCTTTCACAGGTAACAGGTTCCATCCACGCAGCGCGGGCCGGCGTCCTTCGGTCCGCCGCCGCCGATCTCGCGCAGCACCGGCGAGGTCATGTGGCCCCAGCCGGGAATGAAGGCCGAGAAGCGCCCGGCCTCGCCGCCGATCACGAACAGGTGGATGTTCTCCGCCGAAGGCACCGCCGGGATGTGCGAATCCAGGTCGCGCCGGTACCAGACCGGGAGCGAGCGGTTGTACACCTTGCCGTAGCGGTGCTCGAAGGCCAGTTCCCGGAACTTGTTGCCCGAGTACATCCACAGGTAGGACTTGATGTCGTTGCGCTTCCAGCCGTGCTTGGCGATGGTGGCGGCGTGCTCGGGCCCCAGCACCACGGCGCAGTGGCCGCCGGAGACGGCGTTGTTGTGGGCGAAGGTGCTCATCGCCGAGCAGATGCTGTCCAGGATGCCCTGCGGGTCGTTGGCGACGTGGTTGGTGACGCTGTGCGGCGCCTCGGCCGCCATCACGAACAGCGTGGAATCCCCGGCGGCGAAGCCCTTCTCCACGTGGTAGGGCGGGAACGGGCTGGCGTCGTTTTCGCACACCGCATAGGTGTACTTGGTGGGGTTGCCGAGCGTCGACTTGTCCAGGTCGCCCGGCCAGCCGCCGCCGACGTTGAGCAGGACGAGGCGGATGGCGCGGCCGATGGTGGCGTTGGCGCGGTTGCCCGAGCCGAAGGCGTTGCAGCCGCCGTTCATGCCGATCGTCTTCGCGATCGGGCCGTTCACCACCAGCAGCGGCGAGCACATGTGGGTGGTGGCCTGCACGCCGTTCAGGTTGAACGCGGTCTCGGTGAGCGCCAGCATCGCCGCGCGCACCACCGGCGCGTACGCCGGCTTGCAGCCGGCCATCACCAGGTTCACGGCGAGCACCTCGCGCGTCAGCACGCCCCAGCGCGGCGGCACGCGGCACTCCACCTTCTGCGGCTCCCCGCCCAGGGCGGCGAGCATGGCCGCCAGCTTTTCCGGCGTGGGCGGGACCACCGGCAGGCCGTCGGAGAAACCCTTCTCGTAGTACCACTCGATGAGGTCGGTGCCTTCGGGGACCTGGGTGGGCGCCGGTTGCGGGGCGAGTTGGGCGGACATGGATGCCTTTTTGCTGCTGTGAACCAGTTGCGGAGAATACTCCAGCCCAGCGGTAGGATAGCCAGATGCGCCTTGCGGCCATCCCGTCGGTCGACCGGATCCTGCAGGACTCCCGCCTCGCCTCCGCCATCGGACGCCACGGCCGCGAGCTTGTGGTGGCGGAGCTGCGCGCCGAGCTGGCCGAGCGCCGCGCCGCCTTGAAGGGCGGGGCCGGCGCCGCGCTGGACGAGGAGGCCATCGTCGCCGCCCTGCTCTCGCGCCTCGAACTCGCCGCGCAACCGTCGCTGCGTCCGGTTTTCAACCTCACCGGCACCGTGCTGCACACCAACCTGGGCCGGGCGCTCCTGCCGCGCGAGGCGATCGAGGCCTGCGCCCGGGTCCAGGCCGGGCCCGCGAACCTGGAGTACGACCTCGAGATTGGTGAGCGCGGCGAGCGGGACGATCACCTCGAAGCACTGCTGTGCCGCATCACCGGCGCCGAGGCCGCCGCAGTGGTGAACAACAACGCAGCCGCGGTGCTCCTTGCGCTCAACGCCCTCGCCGCCGGCAGGGAAGTTCCGGTATCGCGTGGCGAGCTGGTGGAAATCGGCGGCTCGTTCCGCATCCCAGAGATCATCGAGGCCGCCGGCTGCAGCCTGCGCGAGGTGGGCACCACCAATCGCACCCACCTGCGCGACTATGAAAAGTCGATCGGTCCGAAGACCGCCGCGATCCTGAAGGTGCACACCAGCAACTACGCCGTGGTCGGCTTCACCGCCGGGGTGGCAGAGCCAGAACTCGCGCAACTGGCGCACGCCAAGGCACTGCCCTTCGTCACCGACCTGGGCAGCGGCAGCCTGGTGGACCTCGCGCGCTGGGGACTGCCCGCGGAACCCACGCCGATGCAGGCGCTCGCCGCGGGCGCGGATCTGGTCACCTTCAGCGGCGACAAGCTGCTGGGCGGACCGCAGGCGGGGCTGGTGGTGGGCAAGCGCGGCCTGGTCGAGCGCCTGCGCAAGAGCCCGATGAAACGCGCGCTGCGCCTGGACAAGGGCCGCATCGCGGCGCTGGAAGCGGTGCTGCGCCTGTACCTGGACCCGGAACGCCTGGCCGAACGCCTGCCCGCGCTGCGGCAGCTGACGCGCACCACCGCCGGCATCACGGCCGCCGCCGAGCGCATGCGCCCCGTGTTGCAGGACTGGTGCGGCAGGTTGGCGAAGGTTACCGTCGCGCCCTGCGCAAGCCAGGTCGGCAGCGGCTCGCTGCCGGTGGACCGCCTGCCCAGCGCGGCGCTGCGCATCGCCTCCTCGCAAGTCCGGCCGGCGGCGATCGCGAAGGCGCTGCGCGCATTGCCGGTGCCGGTGATCGCACGCATCCACGAGGACGCGGTGTGGCTGGACCTGCGCTGCCTGGAGGACGAGGAGGGCTTCGCCGCCAACCTCTGCGGCCGGTCCCTCGCATGATCGTCGCAACCGCGGGACATGTAGACCACGGCAAAACGTCGCTGGTGCGCGCGCTCACCGGCGAGGACACCGACCGGCTGCCGGAGGAGAAGCGCCGCGGCATGTCCATCGACCTGGGTTTCGCTTATCTTCCCGCCGCGAACGGCGCGCGCATCGCCTTCATCGATGTGCCGGGCCACGAGCGCTTCGTGCGCAACATGACCGCCGGGGTTCAGGGCATCGACCTTGCGCTGCTGGTGGTGGCCGCCGACGATGGCCCGATGCCGCAGACGCGGGAGCACCTGCAGATCCTGGAGCGCCTGGGCGCGCCCGCGCTCCTCGCCGTGATGAGCAAGGTGGACCGCGTCACGCCCGGGCGCGCGGCAGAAGCGGCGCGGGAGATAGCGGCGGTGCTGGCGCAGACGCGCTTCGCGGGCGCCGAGATCCTGCCGTTGTCGCCCATCACGGGCGAGGGCATGCCCGAGCTGCGTGCGCGGCTGGAGGCCATCGCCGCCGGCGTCGCGCCGCGCCGGTCGATGCAGCGCTTGCGCATGCACGTGGACCGCGCCTTCGTCATCGACGGCCTGGGCCTCACGGTCACCGGCACCGTGCTCTCCGGCGCCATTGCCGCCGGCGACGAGATCCGGTTGTTGCCGCGCGGCCTGCGGGCCCGCGTGCGCAGCCTGCGCGCCGACAGCGGCGAGGCCTGGCGCGCACTGGCCGGCCAGCGCTGCGCGCTCGCGCTGCACGGGCTTGCGCGCGGCGATGCGGAGCGCGGCGACACCGTGCTGGATGCGGCGCCCGCGCCGCTGTCGCGCCTGCTGGATGTCACGCTGGACTCGATCCCCGGCGCGAAGATGAAGGAGGGCGCGGTCACCGTCCAGCTCGGCACCGCGCAGCACGCCGCGAAGCTGCGCAGGTTTGGCCCCTTTGCGCGTCTTGCCTTCGCCACGGATGTCTGTGCGCTCGCCGGCGATCGCCTGCTGCTGCGCGATTCGGGCAGCCGGACGCTGGTCGCCTCGGCCACGGTGCTCGACCCGGCACCGCCGGCGCGCGGCGCGGCGAAGCCGCAGCGTCTGGCCGTGCTCGCAGCGCTCGCCGGACGAGGCCCCGAGGATGCATTCGACGCGCTGCTCGAGGCCGGAGCGCGCATGGTGGACGCCGCGTGGTTCGCCGCCGCCTATCACCTTCCGGAAGCAGAACTGCGCCGCTTCGAGCAAGCGCGAAGCCTGGTTGCGTTCCAGCAGCGCGGCGCGCGCCACCTCATGCGCAAGGCGGCCTGGGACGCGCAATGCCAGGCGCTGGAGAGCGCCGTCTCCGATTGGCATCGCGCGCATCCGGAGGCGGTCGGCCCGAAACCGGCGGAGGCCGGCGCGCCCCTGGCGGGGGTCGTCGATGCGCTCCTCGAGCAGGGCAGGCTCGCGCGCGACGGCCCCTGCCTGCGCCGGCCCGACCACGTGCCGCTGCTGTCGCGCGAGGACGAGACGCTGTGGCAGCGCTTCGCGCCGCTGCTGCCCGGCGAAGGGTTGCGGGCGCCGCGGGTCCATGAGCTCTCGGCCCTGCTGTCCATGGAACCGAAAGCGGTGAGCGATTTCCTCAACCGCGCCGCGCGCGCCGGCCGCGTGCACCGCGTCGCCGCGAACCGCTATTTCCTGCCCGGGACCATCGGCAAGCTGGTTGCGCTTGCGGCAGAGCTCTCGGCGGCGCATCCGGAGGGCTTCCCGGCGCGTGAGTATCGCGACCGTTCGGCGCTGGGACGCAACCTGACGATCGAAGTGCTCGAGTACCTTGACCAGGCCGGCTACACCCGCCGCACCGGCGACCTGCGACGGATGCGGGCGCCGGCATGAGAACCGAACAAGGAAGAGAAACGTCCCCGGTGGGGCGCGTGGCCTTCAAAGCCATGGAGGGGCGCTTCGCGTCCCTGGTGGGTTCGACTCCTGCCTCTTCCGCCACTTGCCCTGTCGCGTAAGTCGGCGCGTGACGCCAACCTCCCTCCCCCTCTGGCCGCTGCTCGCCACGCTGGCCACGCAGACCCTCGCCACCCTCGCGGCCTACACGCTGCCCGCGCTGGCGCCGATGGTCGCCGCCGACCTCGAGGTGAACGGCGCCTGGGTGGGCTACTTCGTCTCGGTGGTCTACGGCGTGGGCATCGGCTCGTCGCTGCTCGCCCCTGGCTTCATCCACCGCCACGGCGCGGTGCGCGCTTGCCAGTTCGTGCTGCTGGCGACCGTGGCGATGCTGCTCATCTGCGCCCAGGGCGATCTGCTGGCGGTGGCGCTGGGCGCGGTGGCCTTGGGCATCGGCTACGGCGCCACCGCGCCCGCGGCCACGCACCTGCTGGTGCCGCGCACGCCGCCGAGGATGATGAACTTCGTCATTTCGCTCCGGCAGATCGGGGTGCCGCTGGGCGGGGTGCTGGGCGCGCTGCTGCTGCCGCCGGTGGCGCTCGCGCTGGGCTGGCAGAACGCGATGCTGGCCCAGATCGGTCCGGTGGTGTTGCTGATCGTCCTTCTGGAAATCGCGCGGCGCAGTTGGGAAGGTTCGCGCCCCGCATCGGGCGCCCCGGCCCCGCTGCTCGCGACCCTGCGGGGCCCCTTCGCGCTGCTGGTGGGAAATGCCGCGCTCGCGCGCCTCACCTTCACCAGCTTCATCTACTCCGGCACGCAGCTGGTGTTCATCGCCTTCATGACGGTGCACCTCACCAGCCGCGCCGGGTTCGACCTGATCGCCGCCGGCCAGGCGCTCGCCGCCTACCAGGTGAGCGGCGTCCTCACCCGGCCGGTGTGGGGCTGGCTCGCCGACCGCGTCATGCCGGCGCGCCGGCTGCTGGTGCTGCAGGGCGTGGTCATGGCAATTGCTGCGGCCCTGGCGGGACAGTTCGCAGCCGACTGGCCGGCATGGCTGATCCTGCTCGTTTGCGTGGCAGCCGGCGCCACCGCGAGCGGCTACACCGGCATCGCCTACGGTGAGTTCGCGCGCCTGGGCGGGGCGCGCCGCACCGAGGCCACCGGCCTGGGATCCTCGTCCATGTTCGCCGGCGTGCTGGTGCTGCCGGCGCTCGCCACCGCGATCGTCACCACGCTGCACGGTTACGCCATCGCCTACGGCGTGGTCGCGGCGCTGGCGGCGATCGGGGCAGCTACGCTATTCTCAAGCTGGAGGGAATGATGAGCGCACCGCTGCCCGTAGTTCGCTTCACGCACCTGGCCGACCTCGCGCGCAAGTCTTCGGCGCGCTTCTCCAGCCAGACGGCGTTCACCACCTGCATGCCCAACGGCATGCACGGCTCGCTCAGCTACACCGACGTGGACCGGCTGTCGGACGCCTTCGCCGCCTACCTGCGCGAAACCCTGGGCCTCGCCGCCGGCGCGCGCGTGGCGCTGCAGACGCCCAACTGCCTCGCCTACCCGGTGGTGGCCTTCGGCGTGTTCAAGGCCGGCTGCGTGCTGGTGAACACCAATCCGCTCTACACCCCCTCGGAGATGGAGCACCAGCTGCGCGATTCCGGCGCCGAGGCGCTGGTGATCGTGGACCTGTTCGCCAACAAGCTGCAGGGGATCCTCGCCAACACCAAGGTGCGCACGGTGGTGGTGGCCGAGGTGACGCAGTTCTTCGGCGCGGTGCCGCGCGCGGTGATCCGCGCGGTGATGAAGCTGTGGTACCGGGTGCTGCCGGCGGTCCTGGTGCCGCATGTGCGCCTCGCGCAGGCGCTCGCCGAGGGCGCGGCGGCGCTGGAGGCAAAACCCGGCGCTCTCGCCTCCTACACCCAGGGCCAGGGCCTGGAGGCGCTGGCGGCGCTGCAGTACACCGGCGGCACCACCGGCCTCTCCAAGGGCGCGATGCTGACGCACGGCAACCTGTTGGCCAACCTCGAGCAGGCCTACGCCATGGGCGCCTCGCACATCGAGGAAGGCCGCGAGTGCGTGCTCACAGCCTTGCCCCTGTACCACATCTTCGCGTTCCAGTTCAATTTGCTGTGCTTCTACGCCGTCGGCGCGCGCAACGTGCTGGTACCCAGCCCCCGCCCGGTGCAGAACCTGCAGCGCGCCTTCGACAACTACCCCATCACCTGGGTGAGCGGCGTCAACACGCTGTTCAATGCGCTGCTGAACGAGGAATGGTTCACCGCCTTCCCGCCCAGGCAGCTCAAGGCCGCGGTGGCCGGCGGCGCCGCGCTGCAGGGCGTGGTGGCCCAGCGCTGGCAGCGCGTCACCGGCACCGTGATCGCGGAAGGCTACGGCCTCACCGAGGCTTCGCCCGTGGTGTGCTTCAACCCGATCTCGGGGGTGCGCAAGCCCGATTCCATCGGCATCGCGGTGGCCGGCACCGAGATCCGCCTGGTGGACGACGCCGGCCAGCCGGTCGCCGACGGGCAACCCGGCGAGCTGCTGGTGCGCGGCCCGCAGGTGATGCAGGGCTACTGGCAGCGCCCCGATGAAACCGCGCTGGCGCTGCGCGACGGGTGGCTGCACACCGGCGACGTGGCGGTGGTGGACGCAGACGGTTACTACCGCATCGTGGACCGCAAGAAGGACGTGATCCTGGTCTCGGGCTTCAACGTCTACCCCAACGAGGTCGAGGACGTGATCGCGCGCATGGACGAGGTGCTCGAGGTGGCGGTGATCGGCGTGCCCGACCCGCAGACCGGCGAAGCCGTGCGCGCCTTCATCGTGCCGCAGGGCGCCGGCTGCGACGAGGCCGCGGTGCGCGCCCACTGCAGGAAGTACCTCGCCGACTACAAGGTCCCGAAGAGCGTGAAGCTGCGAACCGAGATGCCCAAGACGCCGATCGGCAAGATCCTGAGGAAGGCGTTGCGGGAGGAACTGCGCGAGGAGGCCCGCTGATGCTCACCGAACTGGAAACAAAGCTGCTCGGGGTGATGATGGTGCTCATCATGCTGGGCATGGGCGCCTCGCTCACCTTCAAGGACTTCCGCATCGCCTTCAGGAAGCCCCAGGGCATCCTGGTGGGCCTGCTGTGCCAGTACGGGGTGATGCCGTTCCTGGGCTACCTGCTCGCGGTGCTGCTGGGCCTGTCGCCGCCGCTCGCCATCGGCCTCATCCTGATGGGCTGCATGCCCGGGGGCACCACCTCGAACATCTTCACCTACTTCAGCAAGGGCGTGCTGGCCCTGTCCATCATGATGACCATCTGCTCCACGCTGGTGGCGGTGGCGGCGGTGCCGGTGCTGCTGGAGATCTACTCCGGCCTGCGCGCGCTGCCCAGCGAGTACAAGGTGCCCGCGGGCAACGTGGCGCAGATCCTGGTGGTGCTGGTGGTGCCCACGGTGATCGGCATGGTGCTGCGCAAGTGGAACCCGAACGTGGGCGCCACCGTCGAGCTGCTGGGCGGGGCGCTGGGCGTGGTGGTGATCCTGTTCCTGATCCTCACCTGGGTGCCTCGCAACCACCGGCTGCTGGCGACCACGCCGGCGGATGTCTACACCGCGGCGATCGGCATCGGCCTGGTGGGCATGCTGCTCGGCTACTGGTTGGCGAGGCTGCTGCGCCAGGACCCGCGGCGCTCGCGCACCATCGCGCTGGAAACGGGCATCCAGAACGGGCCGCTCGGGGTGCTGATCGTGGTGCTCACCTTCTCGGGCGAGATGCAGCAGCAGGTGCTGCTGATCCCGGTGCTGTATTCGCTTTTCATCGTGCTCAGCTCCAGCGCGGTGACGATCTGGTTCCGCGGCATCACCACGCGCGAGGACCTGGCGCGCGACCAGGCGAAAGTGCAGGCGGCGCCGGCCTGAGCAGGCCGCCCGTTCAGGCGGCCTGCATCCAGACGCGGTTGTCGTGGAACGCCGCGCCGCCCACCGGGCCGATCGGGTCCGCGCCGGTGAGCGCGTTGATGCCGATGCCTTCCTCGAACGAGGCGTTCGGCCAGATGCCTTCCACCACCAGCACGCCCTCGCGCAGGCCATCGAACAGCCTGGCATGCACCAGCACCGTGCCGCGCGGGTTGCCCAGCCTCACGCGGGCGCCGTCGGTGACGCCGGCGCGCGCGGCGTCGGACGGATGCACCAGCACCGTCGGCCGCCCTTCGCGTTTCACCGACGAGCGCGTCTCGGTAAAGCTCGAATTGAGGAAATTGCGCGCCGGCGAGGTCGCCAGCCGGAAGGGCATCTCGGCGGTCGGCTCCTCGATCGCCTCGTGGTGATCGGGTAGTGCCGGCAAGCCATCGGCGGGCCCGAAGCCCTGCGGCCTGACCCCCGCCCAGTCGGCCTTGAAGCGGAACTTGCCGTCCGGCCAGGCGAAGCCGTTCAGGTAATGCGCAGCCTCGAACGCCGGCTGCACGTCGAACCACTTCTCGCGCTCCAGCTCCGCGATACCGCGCCAGCCCGAGTTCACCAGGGTCCAATCGATGAGCTCGCGCACGCTCATGTCGAACCCCGGGTGAGTCGCGCCCAAGCGTTTCGCCAGCGCGCAGATCACCTCGTGGTTCGAGCGGCAGCCCTCCGGCGCATCGACCACCCTGGGCCCGAGCATGATGTGCTGGTGCCCGCCGCCCTGGTACAGGTCGTCGTGCTCGGTGAACATGGTGGCCGGCAGCACCACGTCGGCCATTTTCGCGGTCTCGGTCATGAACTGCTCGTGCACGCAGACGAACAGGTCGTCGCGCGCGAAGCCGCGATGCACCGCGTTCAGGTCCGGCGCCACCATCATCGGGTTGGTGTTCTGGACGAGGAGCGCCTCCACCGGCGGGCCGCCCTTCAGCGCGCCGGCATCGCCGGTCAGCACCGCGCCGATGCGCGACTGGTCGAGCACGCGCACCGCCGGGTCGAGGGCGTCCAGTCCCTCGATCATGGTCTTGTTCCAGTGGTAGATCGCGCCGTTGTTGTGGAACGCGCCGCCGCCCTCGTGGCGCCAGGCGCCGGTCACCGCGGCAATGCACAGCGCGGCGTGCATGTTGACCGCGCCGTTGCGGTTGCGCGAGAAGCCGTAGCCGAGGCGGAAGTAGGTCTTCGGCGTGCGGCCCACCAGCCGCGCGAAGGCCTCGATCTCCGGCACCGGCAGGCCGGTGATGCGGGCGGCCCACTGCGGCGTCTTCGCCGCCAGGTGCGCCTCCAGTTCGCGCGGCGCGTCGGTGTAGCGCTCGAGGTAGTCGCGGTCGGCCATGCCGTCGCGGAACAGCACGTGCATCACCGCGCAGGCAAAGGCGCCGTCGGTGCCCGGGCGCAGGATGATCGCCATGTCCGCCGCCTCGCTGGTCGCGTTGCGGTAGACGTCGACATGCACGATCTTCGCGCCGCGCTCCTTCCTCGCGCGCACCGCGTGGGTCATGACGTTGACCTGCGTGTGCGCCGGGTTCGTGCCCCAGATCACCACGCAGTCGGACCTGGCCATCTCGCGCGGGTCGGCGCCGGCGAGCTTCCCCGTCCCGGCGATATACCCGGTCCAGGCCGGCGTCACGCAGATGGTGCTGTACTGGCCGGAGTAGCGCTTGACGTTGCGCAGGCGGTGGATGCCGTCGCGCATCACCAGGCCCATGGTGCCGGCGTAGTAGTACGGCCAGACGGCCTGCGGGCCGTGGCGGCGCTCGGCGGCGAGCAGGCCCTCGGCGGTGAGCTCGAGCGCATCGTCCCAGGACAGCGGCTCGAAGCGTCCCGACCCCTTGGGCCCCTTGCGCCGCAGGGGCCGGCGCAGCCGGTCCGGGTGGTTGGCGCGCTCGGCATAGCGCGCCACCTTGGCGCACACCACCCCGGCGGTGTAGCTGTTGTCGCCGGCGCCGCGCACGCGGCCGATGGTGCGCGCATCGAGGCGCTCGATCTCCAGCGCGCAGGTCGACGGGCAATCGTGCGGGCAGACCGAGTAGCGCAGTTCCGGCGGCGCGGCGGGGGCGTTCATGGTGGACGCAATCCTACACTCAGCGCGGCAGCGCCGCGAACGCCTCCACCTCCACCAGGAAGTCCGGGTGCGACAGTCGGCGCACCTCCACCGTGGTGCTGGTGGGCAGCGCGGCGCCGAAGTAGCGCTGCCGCACCTCGACGTGGCGGAAGAACTCGTCGATATCGGTGACGTAGGTGGTGGTGCGCACCAGATCGGCCAGCGTGGCGCCGGCCGCCGCCAGCGCCACGCGCAGGTTCTCGCCCACCTGCGCGATCTGCGCGCCCATGTCCCCCTTGCCGATGATGTTGCCGGCCGAGTCGCGCGCGAGCAGCCCGGAGACGAACACCAGGCGCGCGTCCTCCAGCATCACCACCGGCGAATACAGCAGGTGCCCGCCGACGAGGCGCCGCGACAGCCCTTGCGGATGCAGGTTCTGGCGCCGGAACGTCACCGCCGCCCCCAGACCTCGGGGTTGACCAGGTGCGGCGGGCGCTCGCCCCGGAGCGCCTGCAGGATCTGGTCGGCCGCCGAGAGCGCCATGCCGTGCAGCGCCTCGAGGGTGAGGCCGCCGGTGTGCGGCGACAGGATCACGTTCTCCAGGCCCGCCAGCGGACTGTCGGCGCAGAACGGCTCCTCCTCGTAGACATCGAGCGAGGCCCCGGCAATGCGCTTGGCGTGCAGCGCATCGGCCAGCGCGCTTGCCTGCACGATCGGGCCGCGCGCGGTGTTGATGAGGATGGCGTGCGGCTGCATCGCGGCCAGCTGCGCCGCCCCGACCATGCCGCGGGTCTCCTCGTTCAGCTCGGCGTGGATCGACACGTAGTCCGACTCGCGCCAGATGCGCCCGAGGTCGGTGACCCGCTCGGCGCCGGCGCGCGCGAATTTTTCCGCCGCGACGTAGGGGTCGTAGGCGAGCACGCGCATGCGGAAGGCCTGCGTGCAGCGGCGCACCACTTCCTCGCCGATGTTGCCCAGGCCGACCACGCCCAGGGTCTTGGCGCGCAGCTCGGTGCGCGGGTAGTCCTTCTGCGCCGGCCAGCCCCGGCCGGCGTGCGTCAGGCGGTTGAGCGGCAGCAGGTTCTTGGCGAAGGCGAGCATCACGCCGATGGTGTGCTCGGCGACCGGCACCACGCCGAAGGCGGGGTTGTTCACCACCGCCACGCCGGCGGCGGTGGCGGCGGCAAGGTCGATGGCGTCGGTGCCGCGGCCCGAGCTGCTGATGATCTTCAGGCGGGCGGCGCCCGCAATGGCCTCGGCGCGCAGCTTGTTGGGGTAGCGCACGAACACCCCGTGCGCCTCGCGCAGCGCCTCGCGCACGCTCTGCGGGGTCGGCTGCTCGAGCACCTGCACGCTGGCGCCGGCGCGCAGCCGCGCGTCCCCTTCCGGGTGGTACATGTTGCCCAGCAGCACCACACGGAACTGCGAAACTGTCGCCATGCCTGCGCTCCAATCGGATTAGGCTTGCCGGACTATCCCCTGCCCCCACGGGGATGACAAGACCCATTTCCGAAACTCCGAAACAAGGGAGAACCCCGAGGTGAGCACGCAGCCGGACCAGAAGCGCCTGATCGCCGAATACCGCATGCTGTCCACCGCCAACGTGTCCGACGGCCTGGACCGCCTCGGCATCAAGGGCTGCCCGCACGGCATCGGCCCGCTGTGGGATGCCTGCGCCAAGATCGTCGGCCCGGCGGCGACGCTGAAGCTGGTGCCGGTCGGCCAGGCCACCGAGTCCCCGGTGCTGGGCACGCTGGCGGCGGTCAAGCTGGGCAAGCCGGGTGACGTGCTGGTGATCGACCAGGCCGGGCGCATGGATGTGAACAGCTACGGCGGCGTCGCCGGCTTCACCACCCGGCACCTCGGCCTCGTCGGCTGCGTCATCGACGGCGTCACGCGCGACATCGACGAGTACAAGCAGTTGAACCTGCCGGTGTTCGGCAAGGGCTTCATCCAGCAGTCCATCCGCAACCGCTGCGCCTGCGCCGGCTACGGCATCGAGGTGCAGCTGGGCGGAATACCGGTGAAACCCGGCGACTTGATCATGGCCGACGAGAACGGGGTCTGCGTGGTGCCCAGGGACAAGATGGCGGAAGTTTTGGAGTTCGCAAAGCTGTTCAAGTCCATCGAGGACAGCATCATCGAGGCGGTGCGCGGCGGCATGGACCCGGTGGCGGCGCACGACCGCGTGCGCTACGACATGATGACCGCGGCGGGGTACAAGCCCTGAGGCGAGAGGATCGCGCGTGAACTCGATTCGCAGCCTCTTGGCCATGGTGCTGGCGCTGCACGCGCTCTCGGCGCAGGCCCCGAGATCGTGCGGCGCTGGAACACCGAAGTGAACCGCATCATGCAGCTGCCGGAAGTCCAGCGCCGCATGGAGCTCGAGGGCGAGCGCTACGCGCCCAACACGCTGGAGCAGTTCGCCCAGTTCATCCGTGCCGAGACGGCGAAATGGGAGAAGGTGCTGAAGGACGCGGGCGGGTCCGGCCGGGGATCGCGCGCGGCGACCCGCTTCGATTCCGCTTTCTCGAACCTGCAGACCACGGCGGAGAACCTGTCGGCCTCCCGCGCGCGGCTCAAGGATGCGGACTACGCCGCCGAAACCGCCGCGCTGAGCTGCGCCCAGATCCTGCAAAAGGCCGCCGTGGCGATGCACGTCCAGGCGAAAGCGCTGCCGAACAACGTCCTTGCGCTGCTGCGCGTGAAGCAGGCTGGGCTCGGGCGAGGGTCTCATCGCCCCGGGCCCGATGGCGCCAGCCTCCCAAGCGCAAAGTAAACTACGCGCCATGAACCAGTCTGCCCTGCGGCAAGCGTGGCACCCGGTGTGCTATGGCGCCGAGCTGACGGACGCGCCCAGAGCCGCGCGCCTGCTCGGCGAACCGGTCGTCCTCTGGCGCGATGCCGCCGGCGCGCCGCGCGCGATGCGCGACCGCTGCCCGCACCGCGGCACCGCGCTGTCGCTGGGCAAGCTGCAATCGGGAGAACTGGTCTGCCCCTACCACGGCTGGCGCTTTGCGGCCGATGGCCGCTGCACGCATATCCCGCAGCTGGAGGACCCGACGCGCGTGCCAGAGCGCGCGCGCGTGGAGGCGTGGCGCTGCATGGAGAAGCTGGGCCTGGTCTGGGTGGCGCTGGAACAGCCGCGCTGGCCCCTGCCCGAGCTGCCCGAGTTCTCCGATCCCGCCTGGCGCGTGGTGCGCACCGGGCCGTTCGACTGGCGCGCGCACGCCTCGCGGCAGCTGGAGAACTTCACCGACTTCGGCCACTTCGCGTTCGTGCACGAGGGGTTGCTCGGCGATCCGTCCAATCCAGTGGTCGCGCCGCACCAGGTCCAGACCGACGGCCACGTGCTGCGCTACGCCTACGGCCGGCCCGACCAGCCGAACACCGAAGCGCTGCCGGTGTTCACGCAGGGCGAACGCAAGGATTCCCTGCGGCGCACGCACTATGCGATCCACCTGCCGTTCACCCTGGTCGAGCACATCGACTGGGGCGGCGCCGACGGCATGGTCTACCTGTTCGTCTCCCAGCCGGTGGACGAGGCGCGCTCGATTGGCTATTGCCAGGTGGCGCGCAACTACCAGCACGAGCAGCCGGAGTCCATGATGCGGGACTTCGAGCGCACCATCTTCGAGCAGGACCGGCGCATCATCGAGTCGCAGCCCGTGGGTCCGGTGCCCCTTGACGGGGCATCCGAGCTGCACCTGGCGTTCGACAAGGTGGCGCTCGCCTACCGCCGCGCGCTGCGCGAGCAGGGCTTCGGCGGCGCATCCTGAGGCATCGCAACGGCGGGCTGATGTAACCGATGGATGACATCGGCCCCCTTCAGAAAGGCATGCGCAGCGCCTCCTTGGCCATCGCCAACGGCCGGAATTCGCCGCTCGCCGGCGCGGCTGCGATCTCATTATCAGCCTGTATTGCGGGCTTAGCCGTGCATCGTCAGGCCGCCGGAGATGCTGATCGTCTGCCCGGTAATGAAGTCCGCGTCGTCACTCGACAGGAACAGCACCGCGCCCGGGATGTCCTCGGGCTTGCCCAGGCGCCCGATGGGCACCGCGCGGCGGTAGGCCTCGCGCAGCTTGTCGGGGTTGCCCGCGCCCTGCATGAAGGCCTCCAGCATGCCGGTCTCGGTGAGCCCCGGGCAGACGGTGTTGATGCGCACGCCCTTGGTGGCGAATTCCCGCGACAGGGTCTTGCCCAGCGCGATGATGCCACCCTTGCATGCGGAGTATGGCGCCTCGCCCGAGGAGCCGACGCGGCCCGCGTCCGAGGCGATGTTCACCACCTTGCCGCCGCCGCGCTCGACCATCCCCGGCAGCACGCAGTGCAGCAGGTTCATCGGCCCCACCAGGTTGAGGGCGATGATCTTCTGCCAGAACGCGGGGTCGGTCTTGAGGAACGGTTTGAACATGTCCCAGCCGGCGTTGTTCACCAGGATGTCCACCGGCCCGGCCGTGGCCACCGCCTGCTTCACCGCGGCGTAGTCGGTGATGTCCACCTTCGGCTCGCCGTTGAGATCGAACACCACCACCTCGGTGCCCTCGGCGCGAAAGCGCTCGACGATTGCCGCGCCGATACCGGCAGCCCCTCCCGTGACGATCGCTGTCTTGCCACGCAATCCCTTCATTGCCCCACCCCAGCCCGCTGTTGGAAGCCAACGTGAAGGGTATCAGCTAGGCAGGCCGCCCGCCCTACCTTCAGGACGCGCCCAGGCCTACCGGTGCGAGCGCGAGGGGCAGGATGCCCTGGTAGAGGTCACTGAAATTCCATGGGTGTAGTTCCAAGTTCGAGTACTCGTTGCCAGCGGAGGTGGCGCGGATCTGCTCCCAGTTCTCCCCTTTGAACGCTGCCGCGCAACGCGGCAGCACCTGGTGCTCCTCGGGCCTCATGTGGTCCCAGTGCAACGGTACATATCGTTCCAGGACCGCCGCGAACTCTGCAGCGCCTTCGGGAGGTTCACGAACAGGTAAATCGCCGACGGCGACCTGGTGAGCGTCGCCCGGCGCCTCGGATGCCGCGCCATAGCCGCAGGCTATCCCCGCAATCGCCAGAAGCGATTGCGCGATCCCGGGACCGGCCTTAGTCTCCCCGCCCATGCGCGAAGGCAGCCTGGAAGCCCCCACCCGCCACCCCCTGGACTGGAAGAGCGAGGCGTTCTACGACGAGGCCAAGGCGTTCGAGGAACTCGAGCGCGTGTTCGACATCTGCCACGGCTGCCGCCGCTGCGTGAACCTGTGCACCGCTTTTCCCACCTTGTTCGACCTGGTCGACCAATCCAAGACCATGGAAGTGGACGGGGTCGCCAAACAGGACTACTGGAAGGTCGTGGACCAGTGCTACCTGTGCGACATGTGCTACCTGTCCAAGTGCCCCTACGTGCCGCCGCACCCGTGGAACGTGGACTTCCCGCACCTGATGCTGCGCGCCAAGGCGATCAAGTTCCGCAAAGGCGAGACCTCGTTCCGGGACAAGCTGCTCTCGTCGACCGACGCCCTGGGCAAGCTCGCGGCGATCCCGGTGGTGGCGCAGACGGTGAACGCGGTGAACCGTAACGGCCTCGCGCGCTCGGCGATGGAAAGCGCGCTGGGCATCCACAAGGACCGCGAGCTGCCGCCGTATTCGCCGGCGAAGTTCCGCAGCCATGCCGCCGCGAGCGCCGCCCTGCCCGTCAAGGACGGCGCCAAGACCCCCGGCAAGGTCGCCATCTTTTCCACCTGCTATGTCAACTACAACGAACCCGGCATCGGCCACGACCTGGTGGCGCTGCTCGCGCACAACCAGATCCCGCACGTGCTGGCGGAGAAGGAAGCCTGCTGCGGCATGCCCAAGCTGGAGCTGGGCGACCTGGAGGCGGTGGCGAAGCTGAAGGCGATCAACATCCCGCCGCTGGCCAAGCTGGCCAAGGCAGGCTACGCCATCCTGACGCCGGTGCCTTCCTGCACCCTGATGTTCAAGCAGGAGCTGCCGCTCATGTTCCCGGACGACGCCCAGGTGCAGGCGGTGCGCGCGGCGATGTTCGATCCCTTCGAGTACTTCGTGCAGCGCGCCAGGGACGGCCTGCTGAAGAAGGACTTCAAGGCCGGCCTGGGCAAGGTCTCGTACCACATCCCCTGCCACTCGCGCGTGCAGAACGTGGGCCAGAAGACGCGCGAGATGCTGGAGATGGTGCCGGACACCGCGGTCACCACTGTGGAGCGCTGCGCCGGCCACGATGGCACCTGGGGCGTGAAGCGCGAGTACTACGCCAATTCCATGAAGATCGGCGGCCCGGTGTTCCGCCAGATGGCGGCGCCCGCGCCGGATTACGTGAGTTCCGACTGCCCGATCGCCGGGCGCCACATCCTGCAAGGCATGGGCGCCGATGGCGGCAAGGCCGCGAAGGCGCATCCCCTCACGCTGCTGAGGAAGGCCTACGGCCTCTAGCAAAAACAGGGGCAGTCGCTGTTTTTCCCGTCTTGCCGCCCTGCTGCTCAGCCTGCAGGTGTTCCTCCTCGGCGGCTGTGCGCAGCTCGCGCCGCTTCCGGGTCCCGGATTCGCCTTCGGCGTGCTCGGCGACACGCCTTACTTGCCCGCCCAGGTCGAAAAGCTCGACGCGCTGATCGGGCGCATCAACGCGCAGGACCTCGCCTTCGTCGTGCATGTCGGCGACCTCGGCACCAGCGGCAGGGGCCAGGGCTGCAGCGATGCCTGGATTGCCGCGCGCAAGCGCCAGTTCGAGGCCATCCGGCATCCGTTCGTGCTGATTCCCGGCGACAACGAGTGGACCGACTGCGCGCGCCACGGCATGGACCCGCTCGCGCGCCTCGAGGCATGGCGCAGCCTGTTTTGCGGGCTGGGCGGCGGACTTGCGCTCACACGCCAGCCCGGGCACTGCGAGAACGCGCGCTGGGCCGCGTACGGCATGCATTTCGTCGCCCTCAACGTGCCCGGCGGCGCGAGCCCGGAGCTGGGCGATGCGCGCATGGCTGCGACACTCGGGTGGCTGGAGGAGAGCCTGGCGCAGGCGAAAAAGGAGCGGTCCGCGCGCGTCTTCGTCTTCCTGCACGCCGATCCGCGCTTCTGGCGACGCGGGCGTGGCGACGCCTATGCGCACCTGCGCGAAGTGCTTGCCGCGCAGGCCGCGCGCCTCGGCGGCCGGCTGGTGCTGGTGCACGGCGACACGCACGTCCACCGCGACGACGAGCCGCTGCCGGGCCTGCGGCGCGTGGTGCCCTGGGGCTCGCCTTTCGTGTCCTGGCTGCGCGTGTCCGCGGCCCGAGGCGAACCGCTGGCAGAGGCGGGCTGGTAGGGGCCGCCAATGTACCGAGTGCTTACATCTGGCGCGCCACCACCCCCGCAACGACGCGCTTGACCGCCGCCGCATCCGCCTCGATCACCTCGAAGCGCTGCGGTAATTGCTCCAGCTTCTCGAAGCCCGCCGGCCGCGCCGGATCCCGCCCGAGCGCCTCGCGGATGGTGTCGGCGAACTTGGCCGGCAGCGCGGTCTCCAGGCAGATGAGCGGCACGCCGGCCTCGCGCTGCTCCAGCCCGACCTTGACGCCGTCGGCGGTGTGCGGGTCGATGGTGAGGCCGTACTTCGCATGCACGGCGCGGATAGTCGCCAGCCGGTCGGCGTGCGTGCTGCGGCCGGAGGCGAATCCTTTCCTCGGGATCAGGCTCAGGTCCACTGCGGCGTTCGAATCCAGGCCGCGCCAGCGCCGGGCCAGCGCCTGCCCGTCGCGCCCCAGCAGGTCGAAGGCGTAGCGCTCGAAGTTGGAGGCCTTGGAGATGTCCATCGAGGGGCTGGAGGTCGCCGCCGCGGTCTTGCGCAGGCGGTAGCTGCCGGTGCGGAAGAATTCGTCCAGCACGTCGTTCTCGTTGCTGGCCAGGATCAGTCTGCGCACCGGCAGCCCCATCTCGCGCGCGACGTAGCCGGCGTAGATGTTGCCGAAGTTGCCCGAGGGCACGGCAAAGGAGACCTGCTCGGTATCGGATCTGGTGGCGGCGAAGTAGCCCTTGAAGTAGTACACCACCTGCGCCGCGATGCGCGCCCAGTTGATGGAATTCACCGCGCCGATGCGGTACTGCTCCTTGAACGCCGTATCGGCGTTGACCTGCTTCACCACGTCCTGGCAGTCGTCGAACACGCCCTTCACCGCCAGGTTGTGGATGTTCGGGTCCTGCAGCGAGAACATCTGCGCGCGCTGGAAGGCGCTCATGCGCCCGTGCGGCGAGAGCATGAAGACCTGGATGCCCTGCTTGCCGCGCATGGCGTATTCGGCCGCCGAGCCGGTGTCGCCCGAGGTGGCGCCGAGGATGTTGAGCGTACGGCCCTCGCGCGCGAGCGCCTCCTCGAACAGGTTCCCCAGCAGCTGCATCGCCAGGTCCTTGAACGCCAGCGTCGGGCCGTTCGAGAGGCCCAGGATGTGCAGGCCCGGCTCCAGCGTCGCGAGCGGGGTGATGTCGTCGCTGCCGAAGGCCGCTTTGGTGTAGGAACGGTGCACCAGCCGGCGCAGGTCCGGCAGGTCGTCCATGAAACGCGACAGGATCTCGTAGGCGAGATCGCGGTAGGCAAGCGAGCGCCAGGACTTCAGGTCCGCCTTGGGGTAGCGCTCGGGGACGTACAGGCCGCCGTCGGCGGCAAGGCCCTCGAGCAGGATCTTGGTGAAGCGCCTCGCCGGCGCCTCGCCCCGGGTGGAGAGGTACAGCATCAAAGCAATTCTTCGAGCCGGATGCGGGTGACCTTGCCGACCACCGTCGGCAGCCTCTCGATCTTCCTCATCGCGGCATTGACGTTCTTCTCGAGGGCACGGTGGGTGAGCATGACGATGTCCACGCTCCTTTCGCCCTCCTCGGGCTCCTTCTGCACCATGGCGTCGATGGAGATCCTGAGGTCGGCCAGGATGCGCGTGATGTCGGCGAGCACGCCGGGCCGGTCCTGCACCCGCATGCGCAGGTAGTAGGAAGTCTCGACCTCGCCGATGGGCAGGATCGGGTCGCCCGCCAGGCGGTCGGGCCGGAAGGCGAGGTGCGGCACGCGCTGGTCGGGGTCGGCGGTGATCAGGCGCGTCACGTCCAGCAGGTCGGCCACCACCGCGCTCGCGGTGGGCAGGCTCCCGGCGCCGGCGCCGTAGTACATGGTCGCGCCCGCGGCGTCGCCCTTGACCAGGATCGCGTTCATCACGCCCTCGACGTTGGCGATCAGGCGCCGCGCCGGCACCAGGGTCGGGTGGACTCTCAGTTCGATGCCCTTGTTCGCGCGCCGCGTGATGCCCAGCAGCTTGATGCGGTAGCCCAGTTCCTCGGCGTAGCCGATGTCCTGCTGGGTCAGCTTCGAGATGCCCTCGGTATAGGCCTTCGGGAACTGCATCGGAACGCCGAAGGCGAGCGCCGAGAGGATGGTGAGCTTGTGCGCCGCGTCCACGCCCTCGATGTCGAAGCTCGGGTCGGCCTCGGCGTAGCCTTTCTTCTGCGCTTGCTTGAGCACGGCGGCGAAGGCCAAGCCCTTGTCGCGCATCTCCGAGAGGATGAAGTTGGAGGTGCCGTTGATGATGCCGGCGATCCACTCGACGCGGTTGGCCGCCAGGCCCTCGCGCAGCGCCTTGATGATCGGGATGCCGCCCGCCACCGAGGCCTCGAAGGCCACCATCACGCCCTTCTTCTGCGCCGCCTTGAAGATTTCGTTGCCGTGGGTGGCGAGCAGCGCCTTGTTGGCGGTGACCACATGCTTGCCGTGCGCGATCGCGTCCAGCACCAGCTCGCGCGCGATGCCGGTGCCGCCGATCAGCTCGATGACGATGTCGATGTCCTTCGCGCGCGTCACCTCGCGCGCCTGCGCGGTCAGCTTCGCCTTGCCGCCGGTGACCTTGCGCGCGTGCTCCAGGGCCTTGTCGGCGACGCGGGTGATGCGGATGCCGCGCCCGGCCCGGCGCTCGATCTCGCTCGCGTTGCGCCTGAGGACGCTCCAGGTGCCGCTGCCGACCGTGCCGATGCCCAGCAGCCCGACATTGACGGGCTTCACGCGGCCCCCTTGAGAAGACCGTCCTTGCGCAACATCTCGCGGATGCCGCGCAGCGCCTGGCGCAGGCGCTGCTCGTTCTCGATCAGGGCGATGCGCACGTGGCCGTCGCCGTAGTCGCCGAAGCCGATGCCCGGGGACACCGCGATCTTCGCCTCCTCCAGCAGCCGCTTGGTGAACTCGATCGAGCCCATGTTCTGGTAGAAGGGCGGGATCCTGGCCCAGATGTACATCGAGGCCTTCGGGTTCTCGACCATCCAGCCGATCTCATGCAGGCCCCGGACCATGACGTCGCGACGCTTCTGGTAGGTCTGGCGAATGTCGTCCACGCAGTCCTGCGGCCCCTCCAGCGCCACGATGGCGGCCACCTGCACCGGCGTGAAGCTGCCGTAGTCGTGGTAGCTCTTGATGCGCGCCAGGGCATGCACCAGCTCGGCGTTGCCGACCATGAAGCCGATGCGCCAGCCGGCCATGTTGTAGCTCTTGGACATGGTGAAGAACTCGACCGCGACCTCGCGCGCTCCGGGCACCTGCATGATCGAGGGCGCCTTCCATCCGTCGAAGGTGATGTCGGCGTAGGCCAGGTCGTGCACCACCAGGATGTCGTGCTGCTTCGCGATGGCGACGACCTTCTCGAAGAACTCGTAGTCGACGCACATCGCCGTCGGGTTCGACGGGAAGCCGATGATCAGCATCTTCGGCTTCGGGAACAGCTCGCCGATGGCGCGCTCCAGTTCCGCGAAGAAGTCCACCCCCGGGGTCATGCGCACCGAGCGGATGTCGGCGCCGGCGATCACCGCGCCGTAGATGTGGATCGGGTACGAGGGATTGGGCACCAGCACGGTGTCGCCGCGCTCAAGGGTCGCGAGCATCAGGTGGGCGAGCCCCTCCTTGGAGCCGATGGTGACGATCGCCTCGCGGTCCATGTCCAAGCCCACCGCGAAGCGCCGCTGGTACCAGTCGCAGATCGCCTGGCGCAGGCGCGGGATACCCTTCGATACCGAGTAGCCGTGGGTGTCGGGGCGGCGCGCCGCCTCCACCAGCTTGTCCACGACGTGCTGCGGCGTCGGCCCGTCCGGGTTGCCCATGGACAGGTCGATGATGTCCTCGCCGCGGCGGCGCGCGGCCATCTTCAACTCGTTGGTGATGTTGAAGACGTAGGGGGGCAGGCGCTTGATTCGCGAGAACTCGTGCATGGCCTGATTCTAGCAGCGAACCCGCCCGGGCTTGACATATGGCAGTTCAAGGCATAAGCTGACACATATGGAAAAGACCCAGGTCTACCTGCGCAAGGAGGAACTCGCCGCGCTGCGCGCCGCGGCCGCCCGCTCGGGCCGCAGCGTGGCCGAGCTGGTGCGCGAGGCGGTGCGCAAGGCGGTGCTGGTCCCGCAGGCCGCCGGTCCGGTCGCGCTTTGGGACGGCGAGCCCCGGCGCAGTTCCGTGGACCACGATTCGGTCCACGACGAGCGCTGATGCGGCAGCGCGAGCCGGCGTTCGTCGACAGCGGCGCCTGGATCGCGCTCGCGTTGTCCAGGGATCCGCTGCACCCCCAGGCCCGCCATCAATGGGAGATGCTGCGCGGCGGCGGCGCGAAACTGCACACCTCGGTGCCGGTGGTGATCGAAACCTTCACCTTCCTTGAGCGCAACGCGAACCGCGACGTGGCGCTGGCATGGAAGGATTCCATCTACGCACCCTCGATTGTGCGCATCCTGCCCTGCGAGCTGAGGGACCTGGAGAGTTCCTGGGCGTATTTCCGCCGCGGCGGCCTGCACAGGCTCTCGGCCGTCGATGCCACCAGCTTCGCGATCATGAAACGCGCCCGCATCAGCCTGGCGTTCGCCTTCGACCACCACTTCGCCGCCGCCGGATTCCGGCTGGTCGGCTGAGCCCCGCCATGAAGCTTCACGCCCATGCCCCTTCTACCCGCAACACCTTCACCGCCTATGGCGAGGGCTGGTTCGCGGTCAACGGCGAGCGCCGCGAATCGAGCCTGATCGTGTTTCCCGACCGCCTCGTGGACTGGCCGGTGGCCGGGTTCGAGGCCTTGCGCGCCGAGGACTTCGCGCTTCTTGCCCAGGCGCGTCCTGAGATCGTGCTGCTGGGAACCGGCGCGCGCCAACGCTTCCCGCACCCGCGCCTGACCGAGGCGCTGATGCAGGCGCGCGTCGGCCTGGAGGTGATGGACACCGCGGCGGCGTGCCGCACCTACAACATCCTGATGGCCGAGGAACGGCGCGTCGCGGCCGCGTTGCTGGTCGCATGACGGTCCTCGGCCTAGGCGGGCACCAACGCCACGCCGGGCGACATCCCGCCCGATCCGGTCGCGCCCGACGCCCTCATCGGCATCCCCCGCCAGCAGGCCAGCCCTGCGCGCTGGCAGGCCGGAGGCTGGAGGGCGTTCGCGGGCGTACTGGGCGTACTGGCACAGGCCGGGGTGGAACTCATCAAGGAGGCCCCGTCCCACGGCACCCTCGCCACCGACGCCGCCGGCACCGCCCAACCCATTGATATCGTGTTATCTTTCGGATTCAACGGGTTCCCAGCGTCCGGGACCGCAGCCGACCAACCTGGTGGGCCTCGCCACGCTTGCACGGCAAGCAGAAAACATGTTCAATGAAAGCGTTGCCTCGCACAGCTCAGACGGCTTGCTAACTACAGAGTTTCATGCCGAGTAACGCATCGGCAAGCCAGGTGCGGGACTTCACCCTGCCCTGCACCGGCGGCGCCCCTTTCCGGCTCTCGGAGCACCGCGGCAAGACGCTGGTGCTGTACTTCTACCCCAGGGACAACACCCCGGGCTGCACGGCCGAAGGCGAGGGTTTTCGCGACCTGCACCAGGCCTTGCGCAAGGCGGGCGCCGAGGTGTTCGGCGTCTCGCGCGATTCGCTCAAGTCGCACCAGGCCTTCAAGCGCAAGATGGGCTTGCCGTTCGAGCTGCTCGCGGACGCCGAAGAAACCGCCTGCGCCCAGTTCGGCGTCATCAAGATGAAGAACATGTACGGAAAACAGGTCCGCGGCATCGAGCGCAGCACCTTCGTCATCGACAGCGAGGGCGGGCTGGCGCGCGAATGGCGCGGTGTGAAGGTCCCCGGCCACGCACAGGAGGTACTCGACTTTGTTAAGACCCTCTGAGAGCGCGCAATCGCTGGAACAGGATGAACGGACCGCAGGCGCAGAACCCCTGCCTGCCATGACGAAACGCCCCCGCTGCACGGCGCGCAGGCGCCTCGCCAAGCTGTTCGTGCTGGACACCAACGTGCTGATGCACGACCCCTCCAGCCTGTTCCGCTTCGAGGAGCACGACCTCTACCTGCCGATGGGCACGCTGGAGCAGCTCGACGCCAACAAGAAGGGCCTCTCGGACCTGGCGCGCAACGCGCGCCAGGCGAGCCGCTTCCTCGACGAGATCGTGTCGGCCAAAAGCGGCGACATCGCCGCCGGGCTGCCGCTGCGCACGCGCGAAGGGGGGCCGCAGGCGCCCGGGCGCCTGTTCCTGCAGACCGAGGCCATCAACGGCAACCTGCCCGCGACCCTGCCCGCGGGCAAGACGGACAACCAGATCCTGTCGGTGGTCCGCCACCTCAGGACCAAGCAGCCGCAGCGCGCTGTCATCCTGGTGTCCAAGGACATCAACATGCGCATCAAGGCGCGGGCGCTGGGGCTCGCCGCCGAGGACTACTATAACGACAAGGTGCTGGAGGACACCGACCTTCTCTACACCGGCATGCGCAGGCTCCCGGCCGGGTTCTGGGACAGCCACGGCAAGGACATGGAGTCCTGGAAGAAGGACGGCCACACCTACTACCGCATCCGCGGCCCGCTGGTGCCGCAGTTCAGCCCGAACGAATTCGTCTGGGAGGATTCCGGCGAGCGGCCGCTGCTGGCGCGGGTGACCGAGCAGTCCGGGCGCCTCGCCGTGCTGGAGACGCTGCGCGACTACGGCCACGCCAAGAACGCGGTCTGGGGCATCACCGCGCGCAACCGCGAGCAGAATTTCGCCCTCAACCTGCTGATGAACCCGGCGATCGACTTTGTCACCCTGCTGGGCCAGGCCGGCACCGGCAAGACGCTGCTGACCATCGCCGCCGGCCTGACGCAGGTGCTGGACGACAAGCGCTACTCGGAGATCATCATGACGCGTGTGACGGTGCCGATCGGCGAGGACATCGGCTTCCTGCCCGGCACCGAGGAGGAGAAGATGCAGCCCTGGATGGGCGCGCTGGAGGACAACCTGGACGTGCTCAACGCCTCGGACGCCTGCGGCGGGGAATGGGGCCGCGCCGCGGCGCGCGACCTGGTGCGCTCGCGCATCAGGATCAAGTCGCTCAACTTCATGCGCGGCCGCACCTTCGTCAACAAGTGGCTGATCATCGACGAGGCGCAGAACCTGACGCCCAAGCAGATGAAGACCCTGGTCACCCGCGCCGGCCCCGGCACCAAGGTGGTGTGCCTGGGCAACATCGCCCAGATCGACACCCCCTACCTCACCGAGGGCTCCTCCGGCCTGACCTTCGTCGTCGACCGGATGAAGGGCTGGGCCCATGCCGGCCACGTCACGCTGGCGCGCGGCGAGCGCTCGCGCCTGGCGGATCACGCCGCGGCATCGCTGTAGTTTTCTGCTAATCTTCGCAGCCCCCGAACCAAGGAACCACCCGATGCATGCGTTGAGAACCGCAGTTGCCCTCGTCGCCGCCCTCGCCTTTGCGCTGCCCGCGGCGGCGCAGACCAAGGGCTACGAACCGCAGGTCGGCCAGGCCGGCAAGGACGTGATCTGGGTGCCGACGCCGGACGAGGTGGTCGAACGCATGCTGCGCATGGCGCAGACCACCAAGGACGACCTGGTGTACGACCTCGGGGCCGGCGACGGCAAGATCGCGATCGCGGCGGCGAAGAAGTTCGGCGCCCGCGCGGTGGGCATCGAGTACAACCCGGACATGGCCAAGCACGCCCAGTCCAATACCGAGAAGGCCGGCGTCGCCGGCCGCGCGCGCATCATCCAGGGCGACATCTTCGTCACCGACTTCAGCCAGGCCACGGTGGTCACCATGTACCTGCTGCCGGCGCTCAATCTGAAGCTGCGACCGACCATCCTCGCCATGAAGCCGGGCACCCGCGTCGTCTCGCACTCCTTCACCATGGACGACTGGGAAGCCGACGAGACCTCGAACATGGACGGGCGCCGCGCCTACTTCTGGCTGGTGCCGGCCAACGTCATGGGCAGCTGGCAGCTGGAGGCGGGCGCCGAACGCTTCCAGCTCAGCTTCGAGCAGCGCTTCCAGAAGATCGAGGGCTCGGTGGCGCTGGGCGGCACCGCCAGCGGCGGCCTGCGCGACGCCAGGCTGCGCGGCGCGGCCATCGGCTTCGCCTTCGTCGACAACAACGGTGTGCGCCGCGACTACAGCGGACGCGTGGCGGGCGGCCGGATGGAAGGCACGTTCCGCACCGAGGACGGCAAGGAAGGCCGCTGGAGCGCGGCCAAGAAGTAGCCCGGCTGCTGCGCTACAACTTCTGGTGCGAGCCGTCGCAGAACGGCTTGCCGGCGCTGTGCTTGCAGCCGCACAGCCAGAGCTTCTGCGCTTCGGACACCGAAAACCGCACCGGGGAAAAGACCCCGCCGGCCTTGTGCGCGCCGTCGCAGAACGGCTGGCGCTTCGACAGCCCGCAGGCGCACCACCAGTAATCGCCGGGAGCCAGTTCCACCGCATAGGGGGACTTCTGGGGTATCTGCGGCTCGGTCATGGGCAATTCTCCGTGGTGAACGCCTAGCGGTACGGGTCCCGCGCCCGGTCCTCGAACCGGGTGTGCTCGCCCAGGAAGGTGAGCTCCACCTTGCCGATCGGACCGTTCCTCTGCTTGCCGATGATGATCTCGGCGGTGCCGCGCGACTCGGGCTTCTCCGGGAAATAGAGCTCTTCGCGGTAGATGAACAGGATGACGTCGGCGTCCTGCTCGATGGCGCCGGACTCGCGCAGGTCCGACATCATCGGCCGCTTGTCGTTGCGCGACTCCAGGGCGCGGTTGAGCTGCGACAGCGCCACCACCGGCACGCCCAGCTCCTTGGCCAGCGCCTTGAGCGAGCGCGAGATCTCGGAGATCTCGGTGGCGCGGTTCTCGCCCGCCGAGGAGGCCGACATCAACTGCAGGTAGTCCACCAGCACCAGGCCCAGCTTGCCGTACTGGCGCGACATGCGCCGCGCGCGGGCGCGCAGCTCGAGGGCGTTCAGGGCCGCGGTCTCGTCGATGAAGATCGGCGCCTCGTGCAGCTTGCCCATCGCCGCCGAGAGCTTCTCCCACTCCTCGTCGTTCAGGCGCCCGGTGCGCATCTTGTGCTGGTCGACACGGGCGAGCGACCCCAGCAGGCGCATCGCAATTTGCGTCGCGCCCATTTCCATGCTGAAGATCGCCACCGGGCCGCCCTCCTTCATCGCCACGTGCTCGGCGATGTTCAGGGCCAAGGCGGTCTTGCCCATGGAGGGGCGGCCGGCGACGATGATCAGGTCGCCGGGCTGGAAGCCGGCGGTCTTCTCGTCCAGGTCGGTGAAGCCGGTGGCGACGCCGGTGACATCCGATTTATTGTCCTGGTGGTACAGGTGGTCGATGCGCTCGAACACCCGCGCCAGCACCGGCTGAATGCCCTCGAAGCCCTGGGTGCCGCGGTTGCCGGCCTCGCCGATCTCCATGATGCGCGACTCGGCCTCGTCCAGCAGCTGGCCGACGTCCTTGCCCGACGGGCTGAGGGCGGATTCCGCGATCTCGGTGGCCACCTGGGCAAGGCGCCGCTGCACCGAGCGCTCCCGCACCAGCTCGGCGTAGCGCCGGATGTTGAGCGCGCTGGGGGTATTCTGCGCCAGGGCGCCGAGGTAGGCGCTGCCCCCGGCGCGGTCCTTGTCCTCGCTCGCCTCGATGGACTCGCCCACGGTGACCACGTCGGCCGGCCGCCCCGCCTCGATCAGCCTGAGGACATGGCGCCAGATGCGCCTGTGGTCGTCGCGGTAGAAGTCCTCGGCGCTGACCAGGTCGGCGACCCTGTCGAAGGCGGTGTTGTCGATCAGCAGGCCCCCCAGCAGCGACTGCTCGGCCTCGACGGAGTTCGGCGGCACCTTGAGCGCAAGCAGCTGCGGATCGGTGGGCTCGCTGCGGCGCGCTTGGGTCTGTGCCATGGGAAAGGAAGATGCTACAAAAGAAAAAGGGCTGTCGCCAGCCCTTTCTCCGGGTGCTGTTTCTGCTGCGTTTTTTCCGCTCAGGTCTCGCCCAGCACCGAGACTTTAACCGTCACCACCAGGTCGGTGTGCAGCTGGATCCGGATCTGGTAGTCGCCCACCTGCTTCAGCGGGCCCTCGGGCATGCGCACCATGGCGCGCTCGACCTCGTGGCCCTGCGCCTTGAGCGCCTCGACGATGTCGTAGTTGGTGACCGAGCCAAACAGCCGGCCGTCGACGCCGGCCTTCTGCGCGATCTGCAGCGTCAGGCCGTCGATCTTCGCGCCCCGCTCCTGCGCCTTGGCCAGCAGCTCGGCCTGGGCCTTCTCCAGCGCCACGCGCTGTACCTCGAAGGCCGCGATGTTGGCCTCCGTGGCGCGCTTGGCCTTGCCCTGCGGCAGCAGGAAGTTGCGCGCGAAGCCGTCCTTCACCTTGACCACCTCGCCGAGGTTGCCCAGGTTGGCGACCTTCTCCATCAGGATCACTTGCATGGCTGCATTTCTCCGATCACGCTCAGTGCAGGTCGGTGTAGGGCAGCAGCGCGAGGAAGCGCGCGCGCTTGACCGCGGCCGACAGCTGGCGCTGGTAGCCGGCGGAGGTGCCGGTGATGCGCGCCGGGATCAGCTTGCCGTTCTCGCCCACGAAGTCCTTGAGCAGATCGATGTCCTTGTAGTCGATCCACTCGATCTTCTCCGCGGTGAAGCGGCAGAACTTGCGGCGGCGGAACAGGGCCCGCTGGCCGCGGTCCTTCTTGTCCTTGCCCTTGCCTTTGAACTTGCCCTTGCCTTTGCGGGGGGGAGGCATGTCGTGCTCCTTTGCTCGGTCTGTTTGTCTGACTATCGGACTATTCGAATTCGATATGGGTCACGTGCAGCACCGGCTTCCTGGAGCGCCGGCTCCGCGCGCACAAAAATCCTTCCGCCTTCACCTTGCGTCCGGGTTCGCTTCCGGCCACCAGCCGCGCCAGGGTCTCCAAGGCGATCGCCTCGAGCTCCACGTTCACCTTCCTGGGCGCTCCCGCATGCTCCAACTCCGAATCGTGCCGGATGCGGAACTCGACCACGGGGATGCCGGCGGGGGTGTGGCGCAGGCCCCTGAGCTCGGCCACGGTGCCGGAGATCTCGAGGCGGTTGGCGCCGCTCAAGTGGCGGCCGCCGCCTCCGGCGCCTTGCTGTCGGCCGGCTTCTCGCCGCGCTCCATCATGGAACGGGACTTCTCCTCCTTCATCATCGGCGAGGGAGCGGTCAGCGCCTTGGTCATCTTGACCGTGAGGTGGCGCAGCACCGCGTCGTTGAAGCGGAAAGCGTGTTCGAGCTCGCTCAGGGTCTCGGCATCGCACTCGATGTTCATGAGCACGTAGTGCGCCTTGTGGACCTTGGCGAGCGGGTAAGTGAGCTGGCGGCGGCCCCAGTCCTCGAGGCGGTGCACCGTGCCCTGGCGGGCGGCGACCATGCCCTTGTAGCGCTCGACCATCGCGGGCACCTGCTCGCTCTGGTCGGGATGGACGATGAAACAGATCTCGTAATGCCGCATGCGGCGGTTCTCCTTGTGGGTCAGCCATCCACCATGCGAAGTGGTATGGCAAGGAAGGGCGCGGATTTTACAACAGAATCCGGCGCTTAGGCAAAGCCCTTCGGTGTTCCGCGCCGCCGCACCGATTCGAACAGGCAAACCCCCGCCGCCACCGAGACATTGAGGCTCTGCACCGCGCCCAGCATCGGGATCCGCACCAGCAGGTCGCAGGTCTCCCGGGTCAGACGCCGCATGCCCTCCCCTTCCGCCCCCAGCACCCAGGCAATGGACCCCGGCAGGTCGACCTCGTAGAGGGTCTTCCCCGCCCGCTCGTCGGCGCCGATCACCCAGATGTTGCGCTCCTTCAGCTCCCGCAGGGTCCGGGCGAGGTTGGTGACCATGAAATAGGGCGTGATCTCGGCGGCGCCGCTCGCCACCTTGGACACCGTGGCGCCCACCCCCGCAGCGCGGTCCTTGGGCGCGATCACGCCGTGCGCCCCGGCGGCGTTCGCCACCCGCAGGCAGGCGCCCAGGTTGTGCGGATCGGTCACCCCGTCCAGCACCAGCAGCAGCGGGCGCTCGATGGTCTGCAGCAGCTCATCCACGCTGTGCCCGGTCTTGCGCGCGAGCACCCGCGCCACCACGCCCTGGTGGCCCCCGCCGCCCTGCAAGCCCTCCAGCCGCTTCGCCGATACGCGCATCACCTTGATGCCCGCCTTCTCTGCGGCGGCGACCAGGTCCTTGGCCCGCGCATCGTTGCGCGCCTCGTCCACTAAGATCTCGATCACCGAGGCCGGATCGGCGCGCAGGCTCGCCAGCACGGCGTGGAAACCGAACACGGTGCGCGGCCCGGGCTTGCCCGAGCCGCTCATGCCTTCTGCGCCGGCACGAAGTCGATCTTGCGCGTCTCCACGTCCACCCGCACCAGCTTCACCTTGATGCGGTCGGCCAGCCGGTAGCGCTTGCCGGTTCGTTCACCCAACAGCATGTGGCGCGCGGGCTCGAAGCGGTAGTAGTCGCGCCCGAGTTCCGAGATGTGCACCAGGCCGTCGACGAAGAAATCCTCCAGCGTCACGAACAGGCCGAAGGCCGTGACCCCGGTGACGCGTCCCTCGTAGGTGCCGCCCACGTGCCGCTGCATGTAGCGGCACTTGAGCCAGTTCTCGACGTCGCGGCCGGCCTCATCCGCGCGCCTCTCGCATTCCGAGGCGTGGCGGCCGAGTTCCTCCCAGTCCTGCCCCTCGTAGCGCCCGCCGGCGAGGCAGGCCTTGATCGCCCGGTGCACCAGCAGGTCCGGATAGCGGCGGATCGGGGAGGTGAAGTGCACGTAGGCATCGAAGGCGAGGCCGAAGTGCCCGAGGTTCTTCGGGCTGTAGACCGCCTGCTTCAGGGACCTGAGCAAGATGGTCTGCAGCAGCGCAAAGTCGGGCCGCCCCTTCATCTGGTCCAGCAGTTCGGCGTAGTCCCCGGGCCTGGGCTTGTCGCCGCCGCCCAGCGCCAGGCCCAGCTCGGCGAGGAACTCGCGCAGCGCCTTCACCTTCTCCTCGGCCGGGTTGGCGTGCACGCGGTACAGCGCCGGATGCCCGCGCCGGGAGAGGAAATCGCCTGCGCAGACGTTGGCCGCCAGCATGCACTCCTCGATCAGGCGGTGGGCCTCGTTGCGCGGCACCGCGACGATGCGCCGGATCTGGCCGTCGGGGCCGAACTCCATCTTGGTCTCGACGGACTCGAAATCGATCGCGCCCCGGCGCGCGCGCGCCGCCAGCAGGACCCTGAACACCTCGTGCAGCTGGCGCAGGTGCTGCGGCGCCTTGCCCGAGGCGAGGCGCTTCCAGACCTCGTCGTAGGTGAGCCGGGCGTGGGAACGGAACACCGCGGCGTAGAACTGGTAGCGCGCGATGGTGCCCCGGGGCGTGATCGCGATCTCGCACACCATGGCGAGCCGGTCGACCTGCGGATTGAGCGAGCAGATGCCGTTGGAGAGCTTCTCCGGCAGCATCGGGATCACGCGGCGCGGGAAGTACACCGAAGTGCTGCGCTCGCGCGCGTCCCGGTCAAGCGCCTCGCCGTCGCGCACGTAGTGCGAGACATCGGCGATCGCCACCCACAGACGGTGCCCATGCCCTTCGCGCACCGCGCAGACCGCGTCGTCGAAATCCCTCGCCGTCTCGCCGTCGATGGTGACGAAATGCAGCGCGCGCAGGTCGCGCCGCCCCTTGAGGTCGGATTCGAGCACCTCGTCGGGCACGGCGCGCAGGGCAGCCAGCGACTTGCTGGAGAACGCGTGCGGCAGGTCGAACTTGCGCAGCGCGATCTCGACCTCCATGCCCGGGTCGTCCCAGGCGCCCAGCACTTCGGCGACGCGGCCGACCGGCTGCACGCGCTTGGAGGGCTGCGCCACCAGTTCCACCGTCACCACCTGGCCCGCCTTCGCCTTGCTGGCCTCGGCCGTCGGCACCACGATGTGCTGCGCGAAGCGCTTGTCCTCGGGCGCGAGGTACAGCAGGCCGTGCTCGGCGTGCAGGCGGCCGACGATGCGCCGGTTGCTGCGCTCGAGCACCTCCACCAGTGCGCCGACCGGCCGCCCGCGGGAATCCTCACCGCCGAGGCGCACCGCGACGCGGTCGCCATGCATCGCCTGGCGCATCTGCTCCTGCGGCAGGAACACGTCCGGGCCGCCGTCGTCCCGCACCAGGAAGCCGAAGCCGTCGCGATGGCCCTCGATGCGGCCGGCGACGACGTCGATGCGCTTGGCCACCAGGTAGCTGCCGGCGCGGTTGCGCACCACGCGGCCGGTGAGCTCCAGCGCCTCCAGCGCGGCGGTCAAGGCCGCCTTGTCGCCGGCGCCCTTACCAAGCTCGCGACGAGTCAGCGGCGCGCCGGCGCGCTCCAGAATCTCGAGGATCTCGCTGCAAGAGTCCGCCTTCGGTGCGCCGGACCGGCTTCGCTGCGGCTGGGGCCGTCGACGCGCCCGCCTATGCTTTGACATGGTGCAGCAAGGCCCCTAGAATCCGCTCCCCCTGCCGAGGTGGCGGAATTGGTAGACGCACATGGTTCAGGTCCATGCGGTGGCAACACTGTGGGGGTTCGAGTCCCTTCCTCGGCACCAGATTGGCATCCCGTACGTCCAAGCAAGTCCGCATAGTACCTTAGTTCTCCTCTTATAATGGCCTTGAAGCAGTCCAGGGCCATCCGGGGATACGCATGGACAGCCGGGGGTATTTGGGGGTACTTTTGAGGGCATATACCCCCAGTCCCTCGCGAGATACCCCCAATGCCCCTTACCGATACCGCGGTTAAGAATGCGAAGCCCAAGTCGCAATCCTACAAGCTCGCCGACGGCGAGGGCATGTATCTGCTTGTGCACCCGCGCGGCGCAAAGTACTGGCGGCTGAAGTATCGCCACGCCGGCAAAGAAAAACTGCTCGCGCTCGGCGTGTATCCCGAGATCAAGCTGCAAGCCGCCCGCAAGCGCCGCATGCAAGCCCGCGAACTGATCGCGCTAGGCGCGGACCCCGGGGCGGAGCGCAAGGGCGAGAAGCGGGCCGCGCGGCTGCTCGCCAAGAACACCTTCGAGGCGATTGCGCTGGAGTGGCACGAGAACCAGCGCGGCAACTGGTCGAAGGCGCACACGGGCGCGGTCATGACCCGGCTCAAGCGCGAGCTGTTCCCGGCGCTCGGCCCGCGCCCCGTCGCCGAAATAGACGCCTCCGAACTGCTTGGCGTTCTGCGGGGTATCGAACGGCGTGACGCCCTCGAAGTCGTCGCCAAGTGCCGCGTCATTGCCGGCCAGGTGTTTCGTTACGCCGTCGCGAGCGGGCGCGCGAAGCACGACCCCTCGCGCGACCTGAAAGGCGCGCTCAGGACACGCGAGAAGCAGCACTACGCCCGGCTCTCGGAAGCGGACCTGCCCGAGTTCCTTGCCAAGCTCGACGGCTACGACGGCAACACGCTTACCAAGCTCGCCCTGAAGCTGTTGGTGCTGACCTTCGTGCGCACGGGCGAGCTGCGCGCGGCGAAGTGGTGCGAATTCGACTTCGACAAGCGCGAATGGCGCATTCCGGCCGAGCGCATGAAGTCGCGCGCCGAGCACCTGGTCCCGCTCTCGACGCAAGCGCTTGCGGCGCTCAAGCAATTGCAGGAAATCACCGGCGGGCGCGAGCACGTTTTTCCGAACGAACACCATCCCCTCAAGCCCATGAGCGAGAACACCATCCTTTTCGCGCTCTACCGCATGGGCTATCGCGGGCGCGCGACCGGGCACGGCTTCCGCGCCACGGCCTCGACGATCCTGAACGAGCAAGGCTGGGATGCCGACGTGATCGAGCGGCAACTGGCGCACAAGGAAGCCAACAAAGTGCGTGCCGCCTACCACCATTCGGAGTATTTGGCCGAGCGCAAGAAACTGATGCAGGCGTGGGCGGACTTCCTCGACGCCAAAGAGCGCGCAGGCGAAAAGATCGTCAGCATTCAGCGCAAGGCCGCGTGATCCTTCTTTCTCGCGCGACATGCGTACTAGCCCTCGTCGCCAGCAGCGCGATTGCTGGTGTCGAATTGGAGGGCGTTGTAACTGAAGTGCAGGACGGCGATTCTCTGACGCTTGCTAATTGGCAGCACACGTACCGCATCCGCCTAGTGGACATTGACGCGCCCGAATGGGAACAAGCGCGCGGAAAGGATTCGAGGGCCAGCCTTTTCCATCTATGCGCCTTGAAGCGGGCGAGCGCCGAGACTCAAGGCGAGGACCGCTATGGGCGCATTCTCGCCCGCGTTACCTGTGCGGGGATTGATGCGAACGCGGAGCAGGTGCGCCGTGCTTGTGCTGGTAGAACTCGACCGCGTGGCGCAGGGGTTCCGTGCGCTCGGTATCGAAGAGCCCCATCTGCGGGTCGCTGCCGTTTTTCTTCTTGACCGCCTCGATGATGCTGCGCGGGTCGATGCGCTCGTGAACGTGCAGTGAGACCGTCGGCACCTCGAAGGAGGTGTGCTCGGCCTTGCCGGCCCAGACGAGCTGAGGATCGAGATGCGGGTCGTAGGCGTAGGTCTTTTTCTTCTGCCCGGCGTCCGGGTCGGTGTCCGGCGTCACCAGGCCCACGGGCGGGTTGTTGAGGCGCTCCTTGCCCTCGTGCTCGTAGGTTTCGATCGGGCGCTTGCTGTTGGCCTTCGCGCGGGTCACGCGGGGCGCAGCGGGTTTCTTCACGCGCACGGTTTTCTTCTTCGTCGCCATCAGGCTTTCCTCCCCTTCTTCGTCGCGGATTCATACGCCGGCGGCTGACGCTCCTCCGCGAACAGCGCGCCCTGCTCGGGGATCGCTATGCCGTTGCGCCCGCACCAGTCCCGGATCAGCACTTCCACCATGTTGGCGATGGAGCGGTGCTCGCGCTCGGCGGCGGCGCGCAGCGCCTCCTTCAACGCCGGTTCGATGCGGAAGGTCAGCGTGCTGGTCTTGCCCGTGGCCATGAATGCCCTCGTTGCAGCGGTTGTACTGCGAAGATACTGCAATATACAGTATCATCCATTGGCGTCCAATGGCGCGGCCCCCCTTACGGCAAGGAGGGACAGCATGGCCAGGCACTACTCGACGAAAGACTTCTTCCGGCAGATGCCGAACGCGCTGCTCGCCCGTTATTTCCATGCGCGCGGGCTGTTCGGCGACCTGGATTTCGCCGCGATGAAGGAGACTCAGCCGGACGCGCTCTTCGACGCCTGGCTTGCCCTGCCCGATGCGAAGCGCAACGAGATGGACGCCGAGTTCCGGGAGATTTTCGAGCTGAGTTGCGAGAAAGGCTTCCGCGCGATCCTCGACGAGGCGGAATGGCACCTGCACGACGCGGCGGCGCGCACGGCCTTCGTCGAAAAGCTCGCCGCGCTGTCGAACCATTTCGAGCGGGCGATGGTGACCTTCCTCGATCACAAGCCGTACTGGAAGGGGGCGAGCCTCTTCTATCACGCGGATTCCCTGCCCTACTGGCGCAAGCGCAAGAACCTGCCGCACGTCGCGGCGGCGGTGGACGACGCGAGCCTGCGGGAACTGGCGGGCCTCATCCGCAATTACTTTCACCGCACCGAAGGCCGAGGCAAGAACTGCGTGGTGGAGCCGTTCCGGCGCGGCGAGCTGGACTACTTCTTCGCCTACCCAGAGGACTACTCGCAGCAGGCCATCGAATGGGTGGACGGGCAGTTCGGCCGCCGGCCGCACAACCCGGCCTTCGAGGTGATCTACGTTTATTCGCAGAAGGAAGGCACGCTCGATCTGAACTTCCGCGGCTCGCACAAGGCCATCGAACCGCTGCAAGGCATGTTCGCCACGGCGATTCTGAAGCTGCCCGAACTGCCGCCCGATCCGAAAGACGGGCGCGTGTATGACCTGAACCCACTGCGGCAGAAAGACTTCGACTTCGTGTTCGAGGCCGACAGCGGCATCCAGGACGTAGTGGTGAAGAAACTGCGCCTGTCGTCGAAGGTGAAGAAGGGCGACCGCATCACGTTGGAGGCGGACGCGACGCACAACCCTGATGCCGTGTACGAGCTGCTCGCGCAGGTCGGCAAATCGCTGCCGCTCGCCCTCTACAACATCACGCAGGTGGAACTCACCGCGACGGTGACGACGGACGCCGGCAAACCGCCCAAGTCGGTAACGATCCGCATCACGCATCCCAATTCCTGCTCGCTCAAGTACGACGAGCTGGACCTCAAGCTGCGCGACATGCTGCACGCCTCCGGCATCGAGCCGAAAGAGCCGGCCGAGGCCGCCGAACCGGCAACCGAAGCAGCGGAGCCTGCCCCGGCATGACGCCTGCGGACGTGCTCGCCGATCTGCTCGCGCGAGTGGGCGCGAGCAAGGGTCAAGCCCTGTTCATCGGCGCGCAGGAACTGAGCGAATGGCCGGCCGCGGCGGTCGCGACGATGAAAGCGCAGAAGCTGCTCGTGAGAGCGCGTCCGGCGGCCAGCGTTGAGTGCCCGGGCTGCGAGCGGCAATGCGTTATGCCGGTCCAAGTGATCCCCCCGCAAGCCGGCACAGCACGAGCCTTCGTGGTCTGCGACAAGCGCGACGACATCAACCGCGTGAACGTGCCCATCGCGTACCTGGAGCAATGGCAGGCGTCCGGTGAAAACCTTGCCGACTGGCTTGCCTGCACGCTCGGTCTCGCACGCCCCAACCGCCTGGGCAGCAATCCCAGCCGGTGGGAAGTCGGGATGTTCAAGGGTTCCAAACTCGCAAGCCATCTGGTACTGCTCGCTGACGGCGAACTGAGGCTCGCCCTTGCCGGGCACTCCTTGCGTCTTGTCGATGCGTTGGAACTGAAAGACGACCGCATCGTCATTGACCGCCGGATGCTGAATCGCTGCGTGGATCGACCGGTCGCCGGCGCGGGGGATACCGAATCGGCGGAACAACGGCGCGAACGCCTGCGTGCGCGTGTGCGCGCGGAAAAGGCCAAGGGCACCCGCTCTTATCTGAAGGCGGTCGCCGAGGAAGAAGGTATCTCGCCCTCAAGGTTGAAGCAGCTCGTAACCGAGCCGAGAAAACCTGCATCCACCTGGAGCGGGCTCGGTAGTTCACCGAAGGGCACTGTCTCGACGGCGAAAAAAGCCAAGCTCTGACGCGGAATTACGCGGCCTGATCGAGACAGCTTGCGGGACAGTCCCCTGTCTCGTTCGCAATGGCGCCATGTTCAACAACACCCTACGAGGTGCCAACATGACGCACACCATCCTTCGCCTTCCGGCGGTCAAGACCAGCACGGGCCTTTCGCGCAGCACGATCTACTTGCGCGTGGCCGAAGGCACGTTCCCCAAGCCGGTGAGCCTGGGCGGACGCGCTGTCGGCTGGATCGAGTCGGAAATCCAGCAATGGCTGGAGCACCGCATCGCGGCGAGCCGCAAGGCGGCGCGCTGAGGCAGGCATCATGCGTGAAGCCATCGAGCAGTTCCGCGCGGCGATCCACAACGCCGGTCTGACGCCGCCGGACGTGATCGAGCCGGACGGCAGGCTGCATCGCTTCGCAGCCAACGGCAAGCGCAGCGACGATGCGGGCTGGTATGTGCTGCATGACGACGGCATCCCCGCCGGAGCCTTCGGCGACTGGCGCTCGGGTACATCCGAGACCTGGCGGGCAGACATCGGGCGGCGTCTGTCCCCGCATGAAGAGGCCGCGCATCGCACACGCATCGAGGCGATGCGGCGCGAGCGCGAGGCCGAGGAAGCGAGGCGCAAGGCCGAGGCCCGCGATAAAGCGGCGGCGATCTGGCAATCGGCTCTGCCGGCGCCGGATGACCATCCGTATCTGCTCGCCAAAGGCGTCAGGGCGCATGGCCTGCGGCTGCACGAAGGGACGCTCGTCGTGCCGATGCGCGACGGCGCGGAGCTGCACAGTCTCCAGTTCATCGACACCGAAGGCGAGAAGCGCTTCCTCGCCGGCGGGCGCGTGAGCGGTTGCTACTTTTCCATCGGGCAGCCGGACGGCACGCTGTGCGTCGCCGAAGGCTACGCCACAGGCGCGAGCATTCACGAGGCGACCGGACACGCCGTCGCCGTAGCCTTCAACGCTGGCAACCTGCTGCCGGTGGCACGGGCACTGCGCGCGAAGTTTCCCGATCTTCGCCTGATCGTCTGCGCCGACGACGACGCCATGACGGACGGCAATCCGGGTCTCAGCAAGGCGGGGGAAGCGGCGCAGGCCGTGGGCGGGCTGCTCGCCGTGCCGGACTTCGGCGCGCAGCGGCCCGGTCGCGCGACCGACTTCAACGATCTGCACCGGCACGCCGGCCCTGCGGCCGTGCGCGCGTGCATCGAGGCGGCGGCGCACGTCGATTCGAGCGCGAGCCCAGACGGCTGGCCGGAACCGAAGCCCATCATCGCCGAGTTGAAGCCCGTGCCCGCGTTCGACGCCGACACGCTGCTGCCGGGGGCGCTGCGCGCCTGGGTCATGGACGAGGCCGAGCGCATGCCCTGCCCGCCCGAGTTCATCGCGGCGGCGGCGCTGGTCGCGCTCGGGTCGATCATCGGTGCGCGCTGCGCCATCAAGCCGAAGGCGCGGGACTCGTGGCTGATCGTGCCCAACCTGTGGGGCGGCATCGTCGGCGATCCGTCGGCGAAGAAATCCCCGGCCTGGGGCGCGGCGTTGAAGCCGCTCGACCGGCTGATTGCCAAGGCGTTGGAAGAGCACCGCGCCGCCCTCGCCGACTACGAAACCGCGAAGGTCGTGTTCGACGCGCACAAGGACGCCATCGAGGCGCGCATCAAGGAAGCGGCCAAGAAGCCGAGCAAGGGCGACCCTGCGGCAATCGCCCGCGAGCTGCGCTCGCACGGCGAGCAGGCGCCAGAAGCGCCCGTCCTGCGGCGCTACAAGACCAACGACAGCACGGTGGAAAAGCTGGGCGAGCTGCTGCGCGAGAACCCGGCCGGTCTTCTGGTGCTGCGCGACGAGCTGGTGGGGCTGATCGCCACCTGGGAGCGCGAAGGCCGCGAGGGCGAGCGCGCCTTCTTTCTCGAAGCCTGGAACGGCAACCAGAGCTTCGATACCGACCGCATCGGTCGCGGGCACATCTCCATCCCCAACCTGTGCGTTTCAATCTTCGGCGGCATCCAACCGGACAAGCTGACCGTGTATCTGGAGCAGGCAGCGCACGCGCTCGCCAACGACGGCATGCTGCAACGGTTCCAGGTGCTGGTGTACCCCGACCCGCGCAGATGGGAATGGCGCGACCGCTCCCCGGACAAAGCCGCGCGCGATGCCGCCTACGCCATGTTCGAGACGCTGGCCGACTTCGACCCGGTGCGCTGGGGCGCGGCGCCGGCGGACGACTTCGCCAGATTTCCGTGGTTCCACTTCGATGACGAGGCCCAGGCCGTTTTCATCGAATGGTCCGAGGATCTGCACCGCAGCCGCGTGCCGAACGAGGACGAGCCGATCATCCGGCAACATCTGGCCAAGTTCGACAAGCTCTTCCCCGCGCTGGCGCTCGTCTTCCACCTGGTGGAGGGCGCGGCCGACGGCGTGCGCGGGCCGGTGACGAAGGAAGCGGCGCTGCGCGCGGCCGCCTGGTGCGAGTTCCTGGAGGCGCACGCGCGGCGCTGCTATGGCCTGCTCAAGGACGACGGACTGCGGGCGGCCCAGGCACTGGCGGCAAAGCTGGAGCGCGACGCGCTGGAAGACGGCTTCACGCTGCGCGACGTGCGGCGCAATCAGTGGCGAAACCTGACGGCCGACGAGGCGATCCAGGCCGCGCTCGACTGGCTGGAGGACGAGGACTGGCTGCGGAGCGAAGCGAGCGGCGGCACCGGGCCGGGCACCGGACGGCGCACCGTGCGCTACCGGATCAACCCCGCCGTGAAAGCCGGGCGCAAGGAGGGTGGCGCATGAACTGGCTGGAACGCGCGCGCCGCGAAATCGGCGAAACGTCCCCCGGCACCACTGCCAATAGTGCCGATGGAAATCCAACGGCAGTAATGGCAGCGCTCACAGTCCCGGCCGCGGCGCAACCGGCTGCTTCTACCGGCAGTAACGGCAGTGCCCCGCGCGGGCAATGGTCCGCTGCAAAAGCGATGCGCGAAGCCTTTGAGGAGCGCGCCGCAATCATGGAGTTCGACGGTGGCCTGAGCCGCGAGGACGCCGAGCGCGCCGCCTGGGCGCTCGTCCTGAAACCGCGACGGCTGCATTGAGGATCACGACATGGCGCGCAAGAAGCAGAGCTACATCAAGGGCACCTTCACGCACCGGCGCACTGAGGCCGACTACATGGCCGCGCTGCTCGATGCCGTGCCGCTGGAGGACTGGCGTGCCGTGATAACGGCAACCGTGGCGGCGGCGAAAGCCGGCGACGCCGGAGCGCGCGCGTAGCTCGCGCAATACCTGATCGGAAAGCCCGGAACGACTGCGCCGGCCCCGCTGACGGTCGTGGTGCAGCAGTTGTCGGGGCGCGACCCGCTCGTGGAGAAGCTGGCGAAGCCGCACATCGACCGCGCAGAGTATCCGTCGCTGCATGCCGATGACGACATCAAGGACGCACTGAAGGCCCAGGTAGCGGCGGAATTGCAGGCACTGGAAGCGCAGAAATCAACAGCGCCGAAGCTGAATGAATACGCCGATGAATCAACGCAATCGGTTGATTCGACGCCCTCGTGAGCGTGTTAATTCGCCAAATGATTACGGAAAAATCCGATGGGCGGCCCCGGTAGCGGCAACCGCTGGCGCTATGGCGCGAAGTCCAGCACCGACGATTACCGCACGCTCGACGTGCGGCGCTGGGCGCGCGAGGGAATGCTGAGGCCCGGCCATTGGGGCGGCTGGCAGTGGACCCGCAACGGCGAGGTGGTGGCGTCAATCCAGATGCGCGCGGAAGAAGATCGCGTGATCCTGATCTACCGGCATCGAAGCAGCGGCGACGAATGGAAGGATGAGCGGTTTAAGGTATACAAGACCTTCTTGTATACCCCTACCTATACTTTTATATACCTCACGCGGCTTTCAGCGCGAGTTGCGGCACGTTCAGGCTCTGCTCCAAGAGCGTGAGCGCATCGGACGCCGCCGGCGGGATCAGGCTCGTCACATCGTAAACGTAACGAGTGATGGCCGTTTCATCAAAATGGGCGCCGAGGATGAGCGGTATCCGGTGCGCATCGTGCGGACCCCGTGCAATCTCGGCGGTTCGCGACCCTGGTTCATCTGCCCTGCCCTCGGCTGCGGGCGGCGCGTGGCCATCCTGTACGGCGGCGGCATCTTCGCCTGCCGGCACTGCTATCAGCTCGCCTACGCCAGCGCCCGCGAGGACGCGGGCGACCGCGCGACGCGGCGCGCCGATCGCATCCGGGCGCGGCTGGGCTGGGAGCCGGGAATCCTCAACGGCAACGGCGACAAGCCGAAGTGGATGCGTTGGCGAACGTTCTATCGGCTGCGCGATGCGCATGACCAGCTGGTGAACAGAAGTGGCCCCAAGAATCTAGACACCCCGGTAAGTGTAATCTCGGCCCGGAGGGGCATCCTCAAGCAACCGCTGATCCGAATATCCCTGAGCAGGTCACCGGCTGTTAGGCAACGGTCGAACCGAAAACCGGCGCCTCGGACTTTGGCGAGTAGACGTCAAGTGCTGGGGTCTGGGGGGGGGGACACCGGATGGATGAAACATGACACCGGAAGACCGTTGCGCTCGGTCCCAAATGGACCCAAGCGGGCCCCGCCAAGCGACCTACGTTTCGGTATATACGGATAGGAAAATCTATCCGCCCCAGGCTGCGTTGCACCGCACGATTTGGCCATTCTCCCGCTCCCTGGTCCCGGTTTGACGGCGCACAATGCAGCTTATGTCGCCCCACGAGCCGCTATTGGTAAAGCATGGTCGTGTCGCCCATGCGCCGGCCCGTGACGCCGGTGCGGCCGAAGTCCTCGACGTGCGCCCGGTGGCCGGCGCGAAAGCGCGAGGGCAGGAAGCGCTCGAGCGTGGTGCCGAGCGCGTCGTCGCGGCGCACGCCGAAGACCAACTCAGCCGAGCGGTTGAACAGCACGATGCGCTGCTCTTCGTCCACGGTGAGGATCGCGTCCATCGCCGAGTCGAGGATCGAGGCGAGCCGCGCCTCGCTCGCCTCGCTGCGGTGCGCGGCGCTGAGGACCACGCGCGAGGCCACGAGGATGCCGGCGCCGATCGCGAGCATGTCGGCGAGCACCACCGAGCCGAGCAGCCAGGGCCAGTCCAGGCCGTGCGAGAGCGCCGACAAGTTGGCCGCCAGCAGCGCCAGCAGCGACACGGCCCCGGCGGCGATCGCCACGGGGTGGCGAACATAGCCCCGTTTGACCAACGTCAATATGTCCGGACTGCCCTCGCCCATAGTGGCCCGTGATGATGCTGAAATACCCGTCTTCCGAACTGGTCATCGACCCGGTCCTGATCCGCAAATACGATCTGAGCGGGCCGCGCTACACGTCCTATCCCACGGCGGACCGCTTCGTCGAGGCGTTCGGCGAGGCCCAGCTGCGCGAGTGGCTCGCCCGGCGCAACATCGGCGGCATCAGCCTGCCGCTCTCGCTCTACGTCCACCTGCCGTTCTGCGCGACGCTGTGCTACTACTGCGCGTGCAACAAGGTCGTGACGCGCGACCGGGGGAGATCGGCCAAGTATATCAAGTACTTGAGCAAGGAATTGGCGCTGCTGGGCGAGGCGATGCGCGCCAGCGGCGTCGAGCGCCCGAGCGTTTCGCAGCTGCACTGGGGCGGCGGCACGCCGACGTTCCTGTCGCGCGAGGAAATGGCGCAGCTGGCCGCCGACACCGAGCGCGTGTTCCCGCTCGCGCCCGAGGCCGAGGTGTCGATCGAGATCGATCCGCGCACGACCGAGCCCGGCGCGATGGCTTTCCTCGCCGGGCTGGGCTTCAACCGCCTGTCGATGGGCGTGCAGGACTTCGACCCGGAAGTGCAGCGCGCGGTGCACCGCATCCAGAGCGCCGAGGAGACGCGGCGCGTGGTGGACGAAGCGCGCGCGGCGGGCTTCCGCTCGGTGAACTTCGACCTCATCTACGGCCTGCCGAAGCAGTCGCTGGACGGCTTCAGCGCGACGCTCGACCGCGTGCTGGAGGATGCGCCCGACCGCATCGCGCTCTACAACTACGCGCACCTGCCCGCGCTGTTCAAGCCGCAGCGGCGCATCCTCGCCGCCGACCTGCCGTCGCCGGAGACCAAGCTGCAGATCATGACGCTCGCCATCGGGCGCCTGACGCGCGCGGGCTACGTCTACATCGGCATGGACCATTTCGCGCGCGCCGACGACGATCTCGCGATCGCGCAGGCGCAAGGGCGCCTGCAGCGCAACTTCCAGGGCTACTCGACGCACCCGGAGTCCGACATCGTCGGCATCGGCGTCTCGGCGATCGGCCGCGTCGGCCCGACCTACAGCCAGAACTGCAAGTCGCTCGACGACTACTACGCCGCGCTCGACGAGGGCAAGCTGCCCGTGATGCGCGGCCTGGAGCTCACGGCCGACGACCTGGTGCGCCGCGCGGTGATCCAGGCGCTGATCTGCCACTGCCGGCTCTCGGTGGAGTCGATCGAGCTCGCGCACCTCATCGAGTTCCGGCGCTACTTCGCCGAGGAGCTGAAGGACCTCAGGGCGCTCGAGCGCGACGGCCTCGTGGAGCTGCAGCCCGAGTGGATCGTCGTCACGCCGCGCGGCCGGTTGCTGGTGCGCGCGATCTGCATGGTGTTCGACCGCTACCTGCGCGCGCGCCAGCAGGCGGCGTCCTACTCGAAGGTGATCTGACCGTGGAGCCGCTCGCCGCCGCGATGTTCGCCGCGGGCCTGGCTTCCGGCGTGCACTGCGTCGCGATGTGCGGCGGCTTCGTCGCCGCCTTCGACGGCTCGGACCGGGGAGGGGTGCGCGTCATCCCGATCGCCGCCCCTCCCGCGTGGGGGCGGCGCATCGCGCTGCACGCGGGGCGCATCAGCACCTACGCGGCGGCCGGCGCCGCCGCGGGGTCCCTGGGCGGCGCGGCCTATGCCGCCGCGGCCCTGCCGGCGCAGGCCGCCTGGCAGGTGGCCGCGAGCGTGCTGCTGATCCTCATCGGACTGCACCTGGCGGGCGCCGGCCGGCTGCTCGGCGCGCTCGAGGCGCTCGGCGCTCCGCTCTGGCGGCGCGTGCAGCCGCTCGCCGCACGTCTGCTCAGGCCCGCGACGCCGCTGCGCGCGGGTACGACGCCGCTGCGCGCGTATGCCGCGGGCCTCGCCTGGGGCTGGCTGCCCTGCGCGATGGTCTACGCGGCGCTGTTTGCGGCCGCCGCGGCGGGCGACCCCGTGCGCGGCGCCGCGGCGATGCTGGCCTTCGGCGCCGGCACGCTGCCGCTGCTGCTCGCCGCGGGCTGGCTGGCGGCGCGACTGCGCGCCTGGCGCTACACTGCCGCTGCGGCGATCGCCGGCTTCGGGGTCTTCGGCCTCGCCCATGCGGGGGCGCTGGAGGGCGTGCGCAGCCTGCTTTGCCTATAGGAGGGGTCATGCAGAAGGCGATCGGCATCATCTACGACGAGCACCGCTCGATCTCGGCGGTGCTGAGCGGCCTGAAGTCGCTCGCGCTGATGGCGAAGGACGGCAAGCTCAAGCCCGAATTCGGCGTGTTCCGCGCGATGATCTACTACATCGACGCGTTCCCCGAGCGCATGCACCACCCGAAGGAGGACGCTTTCCTGTTCGCGCACCTGCTGCGGCGCGATCCGGGCGCGCGCGAGGTCGTCGAGTCGCTCAAGGCCGAGCACGTGCTCGGCGCGCAGCTGGTGCGCGACCTCGAGCAGGCGATGCTCGCCTACGAGCAGACCTGGCCCAAGGGCGCGGACAAGTTCATCGCCGCGGTCGAGGCCTACTCGCAGTTCCACTGGAACCACATGCGGCGCGAGGAGCGCGAGGTCATCCCGCGCGCCGAGCAGGTGCTCAAGGCCGAGGACTGGGACGACATCGAGCGGGCCTTCGCGGGCAACGCCGACCCGATCGCCGACCTGCGCAGCAGCGACTTCAACGCGCTCTACCAGCGCATCCTCACGCTCGCGCCCGCGCCGATCGGGCTCGACGAGAGCTGGAAGCGGGCGGGATAACGCCGCCGGCGCGGCGCGTTACGCTCGCCCGATGCCCCAAGCCGCGAGCCGGCAGATCGTCGCCACCGTCGGCGAGGTGCTGCGGCGGCACCCGCCGTTCGACGCCATGTCGCCGGAGGACATCGCACGGCTCGCCGCGCGCCTGCGCCTCGGCTACTACGCGCGCGGCAGCGTGGTCACCGGCCCCGACAGCGGGGTCGCCGACCGGCTCTACATCGTCAAGCAGGGCGTGGTGCGCGGCAGCCCGGGCGCGAGCGCGTCGTCGGGCGACGCGCTGCTCGGCGAGGGCGACTGCTTCCCGATCAGCGCGCTCGTCGGCCGGCGCGCGGGCTCGACCAGCTATGGCGCGGAGACCGACTGTTTCTGCTGGGAGCTCGGCGCGGCCGACTTCCACGAGCTGCTCGAGCGCAGCGCGCCGTTCCGCGACTTCTGCATGGGGCGGCTCGCGGCGCTGCTCGGCCAGGCGCAGCGCGCGCGCCGCGCCGACGCGGCCGCCGCGCTCGCCGGCGCCTCGATGCTCGCGCCGCTCGGGGCCGGGCTCGCGCGCGCGCCGGTGAGCTGCTCGGCGCAGGCCACGCTCGGCGAAGCGGTCGCCGCGATGCGCGCCGAGCGCGTGGGCTCGATGGTGATCGTGGACGCGCAGCAGCTGCCGGTGGGCATCTTCACGACCTCCGACCTGCTCGAGCGCGCCGCCGTGGGCGCCGCGGCCGAGGCGCCGATCGCGGGGCTGATGACGCGCGACCCGGTTGCGCTCGAGGCCGACGCGACGCTCGCCGACGCGGCGCTCGCCATGGCGCGCCACCGCATCCGCCACGTGGTGATCACGCGCGACGGGCGCCTCGCGGGCGTGATTTCCGAGCGCGACCTGTTCGCGCTGCAGCGCTTCAGCCTCGGGCGCGTCGCGGGCCGCGTGCACGCGGCCGCCTCGCTGGAGGAGCTCAAGGCCGCGGCGGCCGACATCCGCGAGTTCGCGCACCACCTGCTCGCGCAGGGCCTGGATGCCGAGCACCTCACGCAGCTCACGAGCGCGCTCAACGACGGCGTGGCGCAGCGGCTGATCGCGATGGCGGCGGCGCGGCACGCGCCGCCCGCGAGCTGGTGCTGGCTCGCGCTGGGCAGCGAGGGGCGCCTGGAGCAGACGCTCGCCACCGACCAGGACAACGCGCTCATCTTCGAGCCCGCGGGCGACGCCGAAGGCGCGCGCCGCGTGCTGCTCGCGTTCGCGAACGAGGTGAACGAGGGCCTCGCGGCCTGCGGCTACCCGCTGTGCAAGGGCGGCATCATGGCGCGCAACCCGTCCTGGTGCCTGACCGTCGCCGAATGGCGCGAGCGCTTCGACGGCTGGATCCGCAGCCCGCAGCCCGAGGCGCTGCTCAACGCCTCGATCTTCTTCGACTTCCGCGCGCTCGCGGGCGAGGCGGCGCTCGCCGGCGAGCTGCGCGAGGGCGTGCTCGCGCGCGCCCGCTCGCAGCCGGCGTTCCTGCGCGCGATGGCGGCCAACGCGCTCAAGGTGCGCCCGCCGCTCCACCTGCTGCACGGCATCGCCGCCGACGACACCGGGCCGTTTCCCGGCACGCTCGATCTGAAGGGCTCGGGCGCGCGCCTGTTCGTGGATGCCGCGCGCACGCTCGCGCTCGCGCACGCGGTGCCCGCCACCGGCACCGTCGCGCGCCTGCGCGCGGTGGCGGCCACCGGCGGCCTGCCCGCGGCCGAGGCCGAGGGCTCGGTCACCGCGTTCCACGTAGTGCAGGGCCTGCGGCTGCGCCGGCAGTACCTGGAGGCGCCGCCGCCCGAGGGCGCCGAGAACCGCATCGAGCCGGCGCGCCTGAACAAGGTGGACCGCCGGATCCTGAACGAGGCGCTGCGCCAGGCGGCGCTGCTGCAGGACCGCCTGCGCGCGGACTACACGCTTTGATCCGCGGCCTCGCGCAATGGCTGGGCTTCGGCCGGCCCGAGGAGCCGGCGCGCGCCGCGCGCTGGGTGGTGATCGACTGCGAGACGAGCGGCCTCGACCCGCTCAGCGACCGGCTGCTCTCGATCGGCGCGGTCGCCGTGCAGGGCGGCCGCCTGAACCCCGCCGACAGCTTCGCCGCCGTGCTGCAGCAGGAGGCCGCGAGCAGCGCCGAGAACATCCTCGTGCACGGCATCGGCGGCGACGCGCAGCGCGGCGGCGTGCTGGCCGCCGAGGCGCTGTCGGCGTTCTCGCGCTACCTGGACGGCGGGCTGCCGGTGGGCTTTCACTCGCCGTTCGACGCGGCGGTGCTGGGGCGCGCGATGAAGGCGCGCACCCCCGACCTCACGCCGGCGCGCTGGCTGGACCTCGCGCCGCTCGCCGCGGCGCTCAACCCCGCGCACGCCGCTCGCGCGCGCGCGCTCGACGACTGGCTCGGGATCTTCGGCATCGAGTGTCCGGCGCGGCACGACGCGCTCGCCGACGCCTTCGCGAGCGCGCAACTGCTGCTCGTGCTGCTCGCGCAGGCCGCGGGCCAGGGCGTGCACACCGTGCGCGCGCTGCGCGCGCTGGAGAGGGACGCGCGCTGGATCGCGCGCGCCTAGGGGCTCAGCGCTCGGCCGCGCCCTCGTGCACGCGCTGGCAGGCGAGGCAGCGCACGGCGATCGGGTTCGCCTGCAGGCGCGAGTAGGGGATCTCCTCGCCGCAGTCGGCGCACAGCCCGAACTCGGGCTCGTGCAGGCGCTGCAGCGACGACTCGACGTAGGCGAGCTCGCGCCGCTCGCGCTCGCGCTCGGCGGTCTCGTCCTCGGTCTCGGGGTCCGCGGCGAAGCCCGCGCGCAGCTCGGCGGCGCGCGCGGCGAGCTGGCGCTCGAGCGTTTCGCGCTGCTCGATCGTGAAGTAGTGCATGTGCTGCACGCTCATCTGCACACCAGCACCGGCACCTTGCTGTGCGTGAGCACTTTCACCGTTTCGCTGCCGAGCAGCAGGCCGGCGAGGCCGCGCCGGCCGTGGGAGGCCATGACGATGAGGTCGCACTTCTTCGCTTGCGCGGCGCGCAGGATGCCCTGCCAGGGCGTCGCCGCGGTGATCGTCGCGGTGCCGGCCGACACGCCGGCCGCCTTCGCCATGGCGCTCACTTCGTCGAGCGCCTTGTGCGCGGCGCGCTGCACGGCCTTGTCGTACTGCGCGCGCGTGACGTTGGCCGCGTAGATCATGCCCTCGCTGTAGATCGGCGCGATGTAGGGCGCGCCGACGTAGGCGCCGGTCAGCCGCGCGCCGAGCGATCGCGCGAGCCGCGCCGCGGTCTTGATCGCCTTGTGGGACAGCTTGGAGCCGTCGGTGCATACGAGAATGTGGGAATACATAGGACCTCCTTGAATGCGACTAGGGTAGACCAGCGGCCCGGCGGCAAGTTGATCTGTATCAATCTGCGCGAATTTGCGCCAGATCAAGCCTTTGGCGCCGAATCTCTGCTCCCATCGCGCATGCTCCGGATCCGCGGCAGGCAGGTGCGGCCCCTCGTGCAGGGCGGCATGGGCGTGGGCGTCTCGGCGCACGGCCTGGCGGGCGCGGTCGCGCGCGAGGAGTGCGTGGGCACGATCTCGAGCGTGGACCTGCGCCGGCTGCACCCGGACCTCATGCGCGAGACCGGCCGCTCGCGCGACCGGCAGGCGATCGAGGCGGCCAACCTCGCGGCGCTGGACCGCGAGATCCGCGCCGCGCGCGAGGTCGCCGGCGGCCGCGGGCTGATCGCGGTCAACGTGATGCGCGCGGTGTCGCAGTACGCGGACTACGTGCGCCAGGCGTGCAAGAGCGGCGCCGACGCGATCGTGGTGGGCGCGGGGCTGCCGTTCGACCTGCCCGAGCTCACGGCGGACTATCCCGACGTGGCCCTGGTGCCGATCCTGTCGGAGGCGCGCGCCATCGGCTTGGTGCTGAAGAAATGGCAGCGCAAGGGCCGGCTGCCCGACGCGATCGTCATCGAGCACCCGCGCTACGCGGGCGGGCACCTCGGCGCGGCCAGGATCGAGGAGCTGGGCGAGTCTCGCTTTGATTTTTCCCAAGTACTGCCCGCGGCGCAGCGCCTCTACGAGGAGATGGGCATCGCGCCGATCCCGCTCATCGCGGCCGGCGGCATCAATTCGCCGGAGCGCGTGCGCGAGGTGCTCGCGCTCGGCGCCGCGGGCGTGCAGGTCGGCACGCCGTTCGCGGTCGCTGCCGAGGGCGACGCGCATCCGAACTTCAAGCGCGTGCTCGCCGAGGCGAAACGCGAGGACATCGTCACCTTCATGAGCGTGGCCGGGCTGCCGGCGCGCGCGGTGCGCACGCCCTGGCTGGCGCACTACCTCGAGAAGGAAGCGGCGCTGCAGCGGCGCGCGAAGCCGCGCCGCGCGTGCACCCTCGGCTGGGACTGCCTTGCGCAGTGCGGCCTGCGCGACGGCAAGCCGGGCATGGGCCAGTTCTGCATCGACCACCACCTCGCCGCCGCTCTGCGCGGCGACACCGACCGCGGCCTCTTTTTCCGCGGCTCCGAGCCCGTGCCCTTCGGCACCGAGATCCGGCCGGTGAAGGAGCTTACGGAGTACCTGCTCGCCGCCTGACTTGCAATGGCTGTTGCCTGATCAGGTCGAGGTCATTGGACGACTTCATCCACGCGCATGCGCACCGTTTCCGGAATCTTCAGACCGAGGGCTGCCGCCGTGTTGAAGTTGAGCACTAGCCTGAACGTCGCGGCCCGTTCGAACGGCAGGTCCGCGGGCTTTGAGCCCTGCAGGATCCGGTGCACGTACTCGGCCGCGCGCACATAGAGCACGTTGTAGTCGGACCCGTAGGACATCAGTCCGCCCGCATCCACGTACTCGCGGCGCGCGTACAGCGCAGGGATGCGCGAGCGGGCGACGGCCTGGACGATCTGGAGGCGCTGATTGAGGAGCGTCGCGCTGGCAGTGACGATGAGCGCATCCACGCGCTCGCGCCCCATCGTGGCAAAGGCGCGCTCGACGTTCGCCGGGCTGGTGCCGTCGAGCGTGATGACCGACATGCCGAGCGGTTTCGCCTTCTCCTGCAAGTCCTGGAAGATCTGTTTCGCGCCCAGATTTTCGACGTAGGAGAGAAAAGCAAGCGACTTCGCTCGCGGCGCAACCTCGCGCAGCAGCTCGAGCCACTTGCCGACGAGGTCCTGCTGGATGATCGTGATCCCGGTCACGTTTCCGTCCGGACGCGCGAAGTTCGTGGTCAAGCCGGTCCTGATCGGATCGTTGGCTCCCGCATAAATGATGGGGATGGTCGACGTCGCACGCTTCGCGGCCAGTGCAGTGAGGGTGCTCGGCGCGACGATTACCGCGGGCTTGAGCGCCACCAGCTCGGCAGCGAGCGCATGGATCCTCTTCAGGTCGGCCTTGCCCCAGCGCGCTTCAATCGGGTATCCCCGGCTTGCCGTATAGCCGAGCTCTTCCAGGCGCTTGCGAAATACGGCCCATTGGGGTGCGCGGCTCGCTTCGTCGCTGTCATCGAGAAAGGCGATGCGGCGCGCGGGCTGAGCGTATGCCGGCAATGGACCTGCCGCACCAAGCGCGAGGAGCGCGAGGATCGTCTCGCGGCGCTTCGACACGGTCCGGTGCTCACGCATGGCCAGCGAATAGTGTATCTCCGCGCCGGTCGGGTGCTTGAATCATAGACGACCGCTAGTGGCCGATAGCGGCGGACGGCCGGGCGGCTAGTAAGCGATGCACTGCTCGCAGACGGTCCCGCGCACGTCCTTCTTCAGGTGCGCCGCGCGCAGTTGCACGAACGGCGCTGAGTTCCAGGCTTCCATGAACGACTGCTTGTTCAGGTCGCCCATCGTCCAGTGCGCGGTGGCGTCGAAGCAGCAGGCCGAGAGCTTGCCCTCGGCGGTGACGTGGCCCTCGGTGAAGGCCGACCAGCAGGGCAGCGGCGCGCGCAGCGCGCCCAGGCGCCCCTGGTTGCCGGCGGTGGGCCGGTAGCCGAGCTCCGCCTCGCGCTGCGTGGCGAAGGCGCCCATCGAGTACAGCGGCAGCCAGTAATGCTGGTCCACGTAGGGCAGCACGCGCTCCTTGAGCAGCGCCTGCATGCGCTCGAGCTGCTCGCCGTCGTAGCGGATCGAGGAGGCGTACAGGCCCGTCTTCCAGCCGCCGCGCTTGCGCGCGTCCCAGGCCGCGGCGATGTTCTCGAGCGCGCGGTGAAAGAGCTTGCCCGAGACGCCCATCACCTGCTCGAACTGCGCCTCGTCGGCGGCGTTCACCGACCACTTGAGCGAATCCAGGCCCGCCTTCATGCATTCCTCGAGCGCCTCCGGGAAGGCCATCGACGCGTTCGAAGTGAGGAACACATAGGGCATCGCGAGCTCGCGCTTCAGGTACGCGATGCAGTCCACGAGCAGCCGCGGGTTCATGAACGACTCGCCGAGGTAGAACACGCCGATCTCCTCGACGCCGGCCTCGCGCATCTCGCGCGTGATGCGGCTGAACAATCCGAAGTCCATGTCCCACTTGGGCTGCTGCTCGCGCGTGCGCAGCGCGCAGAAGCCGCAGCGGTAGTTGCAGCGCGGCGAGATCTCGATCTTGACGCTGCGCGGCGCGGGCGGCGCGGCGCGCTGGTACTCGGCCGGGATGCGCGTGATGTTGTCGATGCGTTCGGTGATCGTGGCCATCGGGCGAGCATGGGCGCGTCCCGCTGGGCGTCCTTGATCTGAAGCAAAACGGCCCGATTCCGACCGACCGGATCAAGTAAAATCTCACGCTCGATCATGCGGATAGCACTATTTCTGGCGTTTTTCGCCGGCGCCGCGCTCGCGCAGGCGCCCAAGGGCCCGCCTCCCGCGATGCCGGTGAAGGCGGCGGCCGCCAAGGTCGCCGCGGCGCTGGACGAGGCGGGTGCGGTGGGCACGCTGCGCGCCGACGAGGCGGTCACGATCCGGCCGGAGATCGCCGGGCGCGTGGCCGAGATCCGCTTCACCGAGGGCCAGTCGGTGGCGCGCGGCGCGCTGCTGGTCAGGCTCGACCAGTCGGAGCTCGCGGCGGTGGTGGCCTCGAGCCGCGCGCAGATGAAGCTGGAAGAGCAGAAGCTCGAGCGCGCCGAGGACCTGCGCCAGAAGGGCTTCATCAGCGCGCAGAGGCTGGACGACCAGAAGACGGCGCTCGCGCGCGCGAAGGCGAAGCTCGCCGAGGACGAGGCGCGCCTCGCGAAGACCGAGATGCGCGCCGCGTTCCCGGGCGTGGCGGGCCTGCGCCAGGTGAGCGAGGGCCAGTACGTCGCGGCCGGCACCGACATCGCGCGGCTGGAGAAGATCGTCCAGCTCAAGCTCGACTTCCGCGTCCCCGAGGCCTTCATCGGCCGCCTGAAGCCCGGGCAGCAGGTGGCGGTGGCCGTGGACGCCCATCCCGGCAGGAGCTTCGCCGGCAGCGTTTACGCGATCGAGCCCGGCGTGGACGAGCAGACGCGCACGGTGCTCTTGCGCGCGCGCGTCGCCAACGCGGAGCAGAAGCTGCGGCCGGGCATGTTCGCGCGCGTGCAGGTGCAGCTCGGCGTGCGCGAGAAGGCGGTCTGGGTGCCGGAGGCGGCGATCGTGCCGCGCGGCCAGGGCAACTACGTGTTCCGCGTCCTCAGCGGCGCCGACGGCACCAAGGCCGAGCTGGTCCAGGTGAAACTCGGCAGTCGCAAGGTGGGCGAGGTCGAGATCGTCACGGATAGGCAAATCTATCCGCCCCAGGCTGCGTTGCACCGCACGATTTGGCCATTCTCGCGCTCCCTGGTCCCGGTTTGACGGCGCACAATGGCGGGGCGAGCACATGCTTGAACATCGGGCCAGTCTAGCCGAACGCCGCAGCGCGCCGCATGCGCAGGCGCGTGGCCGATTGACGCAGGTCAAAGCCCGTTTTTCGCAGACAGATAACATTTTGTCGGTTCCTTGTTGCACAGGAGATGACCATGGCAAACATCACGCGTTTCGGCTCTTTCGACAACCTGTTCGACGACTTCGCC
>Ga0194120_10000977_pt1 | contig 53453 bp, 47 predicted proteins | sample TA2MahCa65mmetaG_FD_148642 | JGI IMG/M metagenome (GOLD analysis project Ga0194120, IMG submission 148642) | Freshwater microbial communities from Lake Tanganyika, Tanzania - TA2015019 Mahale Deep Cast 65m | ecosystem: Environmental > Aquatic > Freshwater > Lake | place: Tanzania: Lake... | reverse complement strand
TCCCATAAAGCAAAGCTTGCAAGAGAGTATTTTTTCTCCCACCCAAAGAAAAATTAAAAAACAAAAAATCCCTCCTTTAAAAAAAATAAAACTTCATCCGACCGTACCATGCTACATTTGACTGACAGCGCCTTGAATGTAAATCGCTTTGAAAAAAAGTGTGTGCAAACTTGACACGATACACCTTCGGACGGACAAAAGGGCATCCGGTAACACACGTCTTGCGCCATTGCCGGTGACGTTCTAAAAATGAGCTTTTATGTACGCAAAAATATTTTATATTGGTTGACAGTTTCTGGTACGCAATCGGCAACGAGCGCAAGGCGTGGGAACGTTATGCGGCATGCTAGGACGACCGTAATCACGCCATAATCTAATTGACAGTTAGACCTTTTTGATTATATTTGTAATGACAAAAGAGTAAATGAAACAGAGAATTTACATAGACACATCGGTAGTTGGCGGTTACTTTGACGAAGAGTTTAAAGAGGCTACAACTATGCTGTTTGACAGGCTCAATAAAAACGAAATAATCTTTGTAGTTTCTGACCTACTTGACCTTGAATTATTAAACGCACCACAACATGTTCGACAACTTTTACATAATTATACGACGGACAAATTTCATCGAATAGAATTGACAGAAGAAGCAATAAAATTGGCTGAAACTTATATCAACGAAAAAGTAGTTGGTAAAACAAGTTTGGAAGACTGCCGACACATTGCCTTAGCGACCATTCACAAAGTGGACGTTTTAGCAAGTTGGAATTTTAAACATATCGTAAACCTTGACAGAATTAAGGGCTACAATTCTGTAAATATGCGACTTGGTTATTCAATTATAGAAATCAGAAGCCCAAAAGACCTTGTAAATTATGGAAACGACTAAAAAAGAAAAACAGTTTGACGCAGTAAAAATGATGAGAGACATCAGAGATAAAATAAGCTCTGAAACTCAAAATATGACTTTTGACGAGTTGAAAGCATATATCAAACAAAAACTTGCAGACAGTAAAACTAAACTCGTTGGACAGTAGCAAAGACAAAAGAAAGCACGGTCGCATAACAGCGTGCAAGCGCCATAGCCTTGCCGCAGGCGCAGCACAAGGCTACGATCGCCTCCAAGCCTACCGTTGGGTGCAAGTGTAAAAAAGACAACCCAACAAGCGACTAACTAGCTGACAAATAAGGAATTTAGAAGCAAAAAATTGTTTTGCGGTGTAAAAGCCGTATTTTTACCGCATGCTATGCGGTGCTAATTATGTACATGCACGAAAGAAAAAATTGGACAAACTTCTTTTGGGATAACGATAAGTTATCACCTATCTTGGCTTCTGTAAGGCATTTACAAGGACGTTTATTGGGCCGTATGGAAACTTTAGGTTTCGATTTTATAGAAAGTGCCACTTTGGAATCGCTTATATTGGATGTTGTAGACACATCAAGAATTGAAGGTGAATTTTTAAATCCCGAACTTGTTCGCTCGTCTATCGCCCGAAAATGAGGTATTGAAAATGCTGATTTTACAAGGACACCGCGAAACATTGAAGGAATTGTTGATGTCATTTTAGATGCTACACAAAACTTCGAAAAACCACTCTCAGAAACACGCCTTTTAGGTTGGCATAATTCACTTTTTCAAACAGGTTTTAGTGGTTATCAGCAAATAGATGTTGCCAAATATCGTTCTGGCGGTATGAAGGTAGTTTCGGGCAATTTTGGTAAAGAAAAAATACATTTTGAAGCACCATCAGCCGACAGGGTTCCGCACGAAACAGAACAATTTTTAAATTGGTTGAATAGTGATACAAGTTTGGATTTAGTTCTAAAATCTATCATTGCGCACTTTTGGTTTGTTACAATTCACCCTTTTGATGATGGCAATGGACGAATAGCGAGAGCGATTTTAGATATGTGGTTAGCAAAAAGCGATAATAGTAAAATTCGTTTTTACAGCTTATCAAACCAAATCTTCAAAGAGCATAAACACTATAACAACATTATTGAAGAAGCACAAAAAGGAACATCGGACATCACAAAATATTTAGAATGGTTTCTTGGTTGTTTTGAAAGAGCCTTAATAGCAAGTGAACAAAATTTGGAAATCATTTTGGATAAAGCACACTTTTGGGAAAGACACAAGTCAACAAACATTAATGAAAGACAACGGCTTGTAATTAATTATCTTTATGACAATTACAGTAAAGAAGTGGGATTTTTACGAACATCAACCTACGCTAAACTTACCAAATGTTCGACAGATACAGCTTTGCGAGATTTGCAAGATTTAGTTGCAAAGGAAATGTTGAAAGCAGAAGACAGTGGAAAGAAAACAAATTACGTTGTTATAAGTCCGAAAAAAATAAAAATCCCTAAATGAAGTTTGGTCTCTTTGGCTCATTCGGGGATTGAGTTTTATTGGGGTACTTTCAAGAGGATTAAAAAGGCGATTCATTCGTATCGCTTTCGGCATCCGTTGCCGATTTCCATATCGTCCAGGCTTCTTCGGCTTGGTGTTCGAGCATACCGATTCCCCCGCATACGTGTAGGCCGCAATCGAGTGCATATTGCATGAGTGGGGTGATTTCTGGGGTATACACCAGATCAAACAGCAGGGTGGATGCCCGACAATGGCTTAGGTCGATGGGTAGTCGTTGACCAGCGAAACCGGGGTCCATTCCCAAGGGGGTGCAGTGTACCAGTAAATCGTAGTCCTCCCATGGCACCGAACCAAGCGCATCGTAGGTGAACCGCCGGGCACCGGCGAAAGCACCTGGAATGGGCGGTGATCCTTGCAGGCTCGCGGGGTCACCCCATGCCTGCGTTAAATCAGTGCTGTCCACCGCCTCAGGTGTAGCGCGAACCAACTGGTCAAATGAAATCCCCAAATCCCTCAATGCCCAGGCAACGGCACGCGCCGACCCACCTGAGCCCAAAATAAGGGCTCTGCGGTGCTTCAAAATCCTAGCCGGCCCGGGAGCAGCCGGCCCGGGAGCAGCCTGCCCGGGAGCGGCCGGCATAGAATCAGCCGGTCCTCGAGTAGCCGGCACAGCTGCAGCCAACTCAGAATCGACCTCCGCCATGGCCCGACACAAAGCAGCGGCGAACCCCCCCACATCGGTGTTGTAGCCGGTGATTTGCATGCCATCGCCATAACGATCATTTCTTCGGATCAACAGCGTATTTGCCGCGCCAATGCGTGAAGCGGACGGGTGCAAGGCATCACACAAGGATAAAACAGCGGTTTTGTGGGGAATCGTTGCATTCAAACCCACGATATCGGGGTTCGCGAGCAAAAAAGAACGCAAAACCGAAACATTGGGCATGGGAAATAAGTCGTAGCGCACGGGAATGCCGTCGCGTTCAGCAAAGCGGGCAAAGAGGCGGGGCGACCACGAGTGCGAAACCGGAAAGCCAATCAGCCCCAACCGCATTAGGCCGATTTACGGCTCCCCATTCGCTCCAGGAGAAAGACCAATGCAGCACCCATCAACGCCACCAACAACGCCATACCCCATTCCGCAGAGAAGCCAGTAATCTCCTCATATCGGGTAGGCCATAAATTGCGTTCGGTCAAAGCATGCACCTTTCCCTTCGAATCGAGGTAGGTTTGAATCGGCACCTTCCACGGCCAAACTTTGTTGAGCGAGCCCAACATGAAGCCCGCCAAAACAGCAATGGTGAAGTTACGGTAGCGTTGAAGCAGCCAATGCAGCAAATGAGAGAATGAAGTAATCCCCACCACCATCCCTACGCTAAAGAGCAATATTACCTCCAATCGGAACTCATTGAGGGATTCCAAAATAAAGCGGTATTTCCCCAAAAGCAACAAGATAAAACTCCCACTTATCCCAGGCAGAATCATGGCACAAATGGCGATGGCACCACTCAACATGATGAACCACCAGGTCTCCGGGCTTTGAGACGGACTCACGGTAGTGATCCAAAAGGCCACAGCTGCACCCAACACAAACAAACTCACCATTCCAGGTCCAAAACGTTCGATCTGTTTACCAACCGACCAAATAGAGGCCAAAACCAGTCCAAAAAAGAAAGACCACAACAAAATGGGTTGGTGCTCCATCAGGTACAAAACCAATTTGGAGAGGCTCAACAGACTCAAGGCAATCCCCGACCCCAATACCAATATAAAGGCCAGGTTCATATGGGCCCATAAATCAGCGAAACGACCCTTCAGCAGCAACTGCAAGGCCGTCAAATTCGCCGAACGTATGCTGTTCAATAACTCATCATAAATACCAGTGATGAATGCTATGGTGCCGCCCGATACGCCCGGTACCACATCGGCAGCACCCATGGCCACACCTTTTAAAAACAAGATCAGTCGATCCATCAGCGCAGTTGGGGCACTCATTTGGGCAAGAAATGATGGAAGGTGTCGCTTCGAAGGCCCAAACGAAGGGTCTCAAGAGGAATGACGTCATTCGATGCGATGTTGCCTAAATTCACATTGCAACCAATTAATTTGATGAACCAGGTTTGCTGCGCCTTATGCGGTGCCTCCCACAATATTTTCTCAGCGGGGATTTGGGTGAGGATTTCATCCACCAAACCCGAACGAACCTCACCTGTGGAACGGAAAATACCGACATTACCGGCCTCCCGGGCTTCGGCAATCACCCGCTCCGAACCGGCCTCCAATTCGGCCTTCATCATGGCAATCCACTTGTAGGGTGCAATAATTTTTTCGGCATCTTTGGAGCCAACCTCCGACAACACCCGGAAATCCTGCGCGAAAGAGCGGATGTGGGCGCATTTGTCCTCGTGGGCCATCTCAAGAGAACCATCCGAGATCTCTACATACTCCATGTTGAAGCGCTGAAGAATGCGCCGGAACTCACCGATTTGGTTGCGGATTAAAAACAGCTCAAAGAGAGTGCCACCAAAATAGCAGGGTACGCCCGCCGAGCGGTACAATTCCAGTTTTTCGGTCATATTAGGCGATAAATACGAGGTGGCCCACCCCAGTTTCACGAAGTCGATGTAAGCGGCCGAAGTGCTTAGCAGGTCTTCAGCCTCGCGGGTACTCAGGCCTTTGTCCATGACCATTGTGAGGCCCGATGTGCGTGGTTTCTCTGATCGCGGTGGAATATGGGATAAATGATAATGCATAGGTTAGCGGTACTTGTTGATCAATGAAACAAAACTCTTCAGTCGCCGGGCCTCGGGCGCGGCATCCAAAAAAGCATCAAAGCCCCCGGGCTCCAAATCTAGGGCAGTTTGCAGGGTTTGCAGCGCATCCGTTCGCATACCATTGTTGAGGTAACAGGCCGCCTGCAAAAAGAAAAAGAGTCCGTTTTGGGCGTGCATCTCTTCCCCTTCAGCCAGGACGACTTGCGCCTTGATGGGTTCACCGGTATCGAAATACAATTCGGCCATAAGGAGCCGCCCCCCGAGTGAGGCGGGATTCAGCGATAGTACTTTCGCCAGGGCCGATTCGGCCTCCTGTAAATTGCGGAGTTCCATGCAAACCTCCGCCAGGCAAAACCAGTAGTTCTCCTCCGAAGGATCCAGATCGGCTGCCTTGCGGAAATGGTCGGCCGCCTGCATGAACTGTCGGGCGTTTCGTTCGCAGTTGCCGAGTCCATACCAGGCATCAGCGTAATCTGGCTCGATCGACAGGGTTTCTCCGAAAAATTTACGTGCCTGGGGGAATTCGCCTTTTTTTTCGTGACATATGCCGACGCCACACAGGAGAATGGGGTCGGTCGGATTGAGTTTAAGTCCCTCGCACATCGACTCATACGCCTTGTCGACCTGCTTGAGGTTCAGGTAGGTCAGTCCCTGGTGATAATGGGCCAGAGCAATGGACGGGTCGATGGTGATCGAGTAGTCGAAGGCCTTCAGCGCCCGCTCGAAGAGTCCCGTGTCGTTGTAGAACGTGCCCAAATATTGCCAGGCGTGGGCGTTGTAGGGTTCCTCATCGATGATCTTCTGGTAGCGGTTGATGGCTCCATCGATGTCCTCCAGTTCCTGATAGGCCATGGCCATATCCAGCATGGCCCTTTCCCGGATTTCATTATCCTCTGTGGGCTCCAGGAGCACCTGGTTAGCCATATTCAGGGCTTCTTGGTAATTGCCCAGAGTGTTGTAGATCCCCGCGAGTATTCCCATCGTGAGCACATCTGTGTTTCCCGATAGTTCCAAAGTGGTTTTCAGATAACTCTCGGCCTTCTCCCATTCGCCCTTGAGCAGGTTAATGCGTCCGTACACACGGTAGTATTCCATTTCCTGCTCCCCTGTGTCCCTCACCTGCGTCATCAATTCCTCAGCCTCGTCCAGCATATCTTTGTCGAGCAGCAGATTAGCCTGACGAATCAAAAAAAAGTTGGATTCGGGATACATGCGCCGGCCCATTTCAGCCACAACCTCTTCCTGCTCCAGATCCTGCATTTCGAGGAAATAATCACAAAGGCTGCTCAGTTCGTCCTCCATAAAAAAGGCGGATTCCCCGTTTGCGACCGATGACTGATAGCGTTCCAGCAGTTCTAAAATATACTCATTGGAAGCGGAGTCATCGTCATCTTCGTCGTCGTTAAACATAGGCGCAATTAGGCAGGAGGAGTGGGATAATCAGGAAATAAATATAGGTGACGCACGCTGCTTCACCAACTTCAGGTCGTAAAAGTTATGCATCTAATGGTGTTGAAACAGCTCGGTGGGGATGGAGTATGGCCGCCATTCTCAAAAGTTGGCCTTCTTCCCAGGGCCTGCCCATCAACTGTATGCCCAGCGGCAATCGCTCCCTGTTAAGCGCAAAAGGAACGGAAACGGCGGGGAAGCCGTTCAAATTGGCCAATACGGTAAACATGTCCTCCTTGTACATTTGCAGCGGGTCGTCCGATTTCTCGCCAAAACGAAAAGCAGCCCCCGTGGTGGTGGGCAACAGCAGTGCGTCGGCGCCCTCCAGAAGCGCATAGGATTTGTCACGCAGCAAGCGCCGTACCTTTTGGCCCTTGCTATAATACGCGTCGTAATATGCCTCACTGAGCACAAAAGTGCCCAGCATAATTCGCCGGCGCACCTCCTTGCCGAAGGCTTCCGTACGCGATTTTTTGTAGGTCTCCTCGAGGGTGGTGGCATCCGGATTTCGGTAGCCGTAATGGACACCGCTGTAGCGCGACAAATTCGAGCTGGCTTCGGCGGTAGCCAATATATAATAGGTGGGGATACTGTATTTGAGTTCGGGTAGGCTCCGGGTGATGATTTGATGGCCCTCTGCTTTTAACCGCACCAATAGATTTTGGTAGGCCTCAAACATCTGTGGATCGAGTCCGCCCGAATCTTCCAGATCCTCCAACACCACCAGTTTGAGTCGGCCGTTGCCTTTTGGCTCCGTCGGCATTCGGCATTCGGAGGCAGGGCGTCGACTACAAGTACCGTCGTAGTCGTCGGCCCCTGCCATTATTTCGGTGAGCAGGGCTGCATCCTCCAGACTGTGGGTGATCGGACCAATCTGATCGAAAGACGAACCAAAAGCGATCAATCCGTGTCTCGAAATCCGGCCGTAAGTCGGTTTGAGTCCCACCACCCCACAATAGGCAGAGGGTTGACGAATCGATCCGCCAGTATCGCTGCCCAGAGCGGCGTGACAAAACCCAGCGGCTACGGCGGCTGCCGAACCACCCGACGAGCCTCCCGGAACCCGCTGTGAGTCGAGGGGGTTCAGAACCGGACCAAAGGCAGAGTTTTCGTTGGAGGAGCCCATGGCAAACTCATCGCAATTCACCCGACCTATGAAAATGGCTCCGGCATCGAAAAGTCGCTGTGTAGCCGTGGCAGAAAAAAGCGATTCAAAACCCTCCAGTATTTTCGATGAGGCACTAAATCGATGACCTTTGTAGGCGATGTTGTCCTTTAATGCCATCACCATCCCGCTCAGAGGATACCAGCGCCCCGCAACATGCTCTGCATCCAACCAGGCAGCCCGCTCTATGGCCTCCTCGTCATAAACCTCCAAGAAAGCATTGATTTCAGGACGTTCCCTGATTCGCTTCAAAAAGGCCTGCACCATGTCAACACAGCACAACTCATCCGCCTTCAGCGCGCGTTGAAGGCCCGACAATTGGTGATAGGCGCTCAAGGGCGACGCTCTTTGGGATCGTCGGGCGTGGTGTGCATGCCCTCTTCAATCTCGCGGCGCACTCCCGATGAGGCATCTTTAAACTCCCTGATGCCCTTCCCCAGACCCCTGGCCAGTTCGGGGATTCGTTTGGCACCGAAAAATATAAGAATCACTGAAAGGATCAGAATGAGCTCCGTCCCACCAATATTTCCGAGCAGTAAAAACATAGGGTTCATATTCGAATCGGATTATCCTGCAAAAGTACGATATTTATGGGCCATTTTTGAAATAATCTCTCACGCACGTGGGCTATTGTTGAAATAATCTGTCACGCTTATGAGTCTCAATCCGATAGTGCTCTCCATCCCCGTTTTTTTCATCCTCATCGGAATAGAAGTGGCGTGGGACCGCTTCCGCAAGGGGGGCGTTTACCGCCTGGCAGACGCCCTCACCAACATCAGTTGTGGGGTCACAGAACAGGTATTCGGTGTGTTCTCAAAGGTGGTGAGCGTGGCCCTCTATTACTGGGTCTATGAGTATTTTCGCCTCACCACCCTTCCCATCAAAGGGTGGACCCTTCTCGGGCTCTTCCTGCTGGTCGACTTCTGCTACTACTGGGCGCACCGCTGGAGCCACGAGGTGAACCTCTTATGGGCTGGCCACGTGGTGCACCACCAGAGCGAACACTATAATCTATCGGTCGCCCTTCGTCAGGGGGCATTACACAAAATATTCACCGCCGCCGTATATGCTCCTCTCGCCCTTCTGGGCTTCAACCCCTATTGGTTCTTGTTGTTGATGGCCTACAATACCCTTTACCAATTTTGGATTCATACGCAGTACATTGGCAAAATGGGATGGCTCGAATACGTATTCAACACGCCCTCCCACCATCGGGTGCACCACGGTCGCAATCCGGAGTATATCGATAAGAACCACGCGGGCGTTTTGATTATTTGGGACAAGCTCTTCGGTACTTTCGAGCCTGAACGTGCCCCGGTCGTTTATGGCATCACCACGCCTATCAATTCCTGGAATCCGGTCTATGCTCAGGTGGCTCACTTCGGTACGATCGGGAAGGACCTGACGTCCGCCCGCGGATGGCGTGAGGTCGTTCGTGTGCTCTTCGGCCGTCCTGGTTGGCATCCGGAAGGGAATAAGATGATGAGCCAAACGGGTCATGGGGGGCACTGCACAGACCAAATTGTCGTTGGTTCCACCCAGTCGCGCTCACTGGTCGATCAAGTAGTGGTGGGCACGGGGCTGAATGTGTATGTGCTCGCTCAGCATTTGCTTTTGCTCGGGGTGACCACCTTTTTTCTGTTTAGACATGAGCAAACGAGCGTGAATGAAAAGGGTATGCTTGCCCTTTGGATTTTCGTAACCTCCGCCACTCTGGGGATGCTGCTCGAAAAGCAGGCATCTGCACGCATTTGGGAGATTTTTCGCTTGATTTTGACGATTATGGGCATAATTTATTTAATGTTTATATGAATATGATGACTCCAAAAAAGGAAGCGAGTGTTTCGGATTATTGGAGCTATGCCTTCATGGGCTTCCTGCATTTGGTGTTCCTGCGGTTCCTCCCAGGGCAATGGGTGCCCCTCAGCAAGGTGATGCTGATGCCGCTGCTGATCCTTGCAGTTTACCGCCAAACGACGGCCGGGGAGCGACAAACATCAGGGGTTCGGATCCTTATCGGGGCATTGTTTTTGTCGGGCCTTGGCGATACGCTCCTGATTGGGAAAGATGAAGGTTATTTTGTGGGTGGACTCACCGCATTCCTTTGCGCAAACCTATTGTATATTGTTTTGTTCGTGAAAGCACACAGGAGGCATTCTGGAGGGGTTGCTTCGACATGGATCGACCAAAGGGCATGGCCGGCCGTGCTGATTCCCCTTTCACTGTTGTATGTGTTGTATTCTGGATTGGGTGAACTGATCCTACCCGTGGTGGTTTACATGGCGGTGATCACCCTGATGTGGCTACTGGCATTGTCGAACTATATCCGGAAAAGGAATACGCATTCCGGCGGCGAGGGATGGGGATCGGCCACTCTTCTTGCCCTGGGCGCTACTTTGTTTGTGGCCTCCGATGCCACCCTGGCCTGCGATAAGTTCATGGCACCCTTCCCCGGGGCGCAACTCACTGTCATGGGCACCTATATATTGGCGCAATTGGCGATGGTTAGGGGGTTCCTGGGGGTCGCAGAACTCAGAAATCAAAATTGAGCGAGAAATGCCACAAGCGGCGCAGACGCTGCCCATCGTCGATGCCCTGTGCGCGATCAATGCGTAGGTAGTAACCCAACACCCGCATTCTCACACCGTAACCATAGCCCATCAGGATGGGGTCGCGACTGGTGATGACCTTTACCCGCACCGGGCCGTTTTCATAAAATCGTACATTTAAAGGGTTCTCTTCGGCGAATGGGTTTACGCCACTCCAGGACGTGCCCATATCGAAGAAAGAGATGACGGAAAAGTTCCTCCAAAATTCTGATGCCACCGGTGTGCGCGAAAGGACCTGCACGATGGGACACCGGATCTCGGTGTTGAATAGGGCTAGGTTGGATCCATTCCGGCTGTTTTGCCAGAACCCTCGCATGGGTGCTGCCAGGGCCTCATAGGCATACGAAACATTGGCCGGCGGCGGAAGAAGATTGTCGCGCTTTGGAAGCAGCCAATTCTCCACACCCCCCAGCAAAAAGAGGGTTTTTTGTCCACCCAAACCTGCCGCCAAATGCGTACGGCCCGTCCAGATCATGTTTTTGTAGAGGCGTATGTATCGCCGGTAGTCGAGCTGCAATAAGTTCATCGATGCGTCTCGGGGTGACAACAAAGCATAGGATTCGAGCGACAATTTCCAGCGGGTTCCGCTCAACAGGTTGGGACCCAGATCGCGTGTGTTGTCATAAACAAACTCGGCCTTGAGGGCAGCCAGATGGTTCAAAATACCCTGACGATAAATGCTGTATAGGTCGGTAGAAAGCGGCAAGAGACGTTCCGTACGGTACATGCCCGATACGCGCAGACTGGAGTAGCGGTGAAAGGGAAAGGAAAACTGACTCAAACCCTCGAGCACATTACGGCGGTAAGCGGTGGGACCAAAAACCGTGATAGGGTCGCCCTCATAGGTGGAACGCCCCTGCACCAGCATGAACTTACGGTCGATTCGCTTCTTGAGCGACTCATACATCACGAAATACTGGTTGCCACTCGAACCTCCTGCCATCATGGCACCAGCACTGATGCGGTAATCTTCTAAGAGGTCGGAGGCGCTGCCTTTGAAAATGAAACCACCACCCAAACCCTGCAGGTTGCTAATGGTTGAGATGGTGAACGAGGGCATATCGGGCTGAAACAGCGTGTTGCCTGCCTGCGACACCATAAACTCAATGCCCATAGCGGGCACGTAAGGCTGAATCCTCCTCTGTTTATTGCGCTCCGCCCGCTCCAACGGGTCTTCCTTCATCGCAAATTCAGGCTCCTGAATGAAAATATACGGAGGAAGGCTGTCGCCCCCCGACCCTTCAACCTCGAGCAGCGGATAACGAGCAGGCGGAAGATATCTATAGGCCGAGGCTGAGTCGCCCGTGGCATCGAGATGGGCCGTGGCTCCAAACTGACGGTTGTCGATGAGTCCCGACCCCTGCAAACCCACCGCAGGGTTTTGTCCGAATACCCGATTCGACGGCCTACTCTGGGTAGCCAAAGCACTAGGTACGGGTAGGCCACTTGCATATCCCCCCCGCTCTGCGCGTAACCGAGTGGGGGGCGCTGGGGTTGGGTTCAAATCCGCTTGAGTTGGCTCAAGAAGTTGTATATTGACTACACTGCCTGTACGCGGGCTCTGGATTTCATCCATACAAAAGTTGCCGGGCAGTCCTGAGTGCAGGCGTACGATCGGATCGGGGGCGCGTCCACAATCTAATAATGTAAGGGAGGGTATGACCTTTGCGAAACCTACGAGATCTTGGTTATCGGTTGAATCTGTGAAATTTGTTTTTTTTGTGGTATCCGCAAAAAAATCTATACGGGCTAGGTGACGCGAAGGAATACCAGATGCATCGGAAAGAAAAACAAATCGTTCGCTGTCGATTCGTCGGGGTGACAGCTCTGAGACGTTAATGGAGCGCGTAAGGTTCACCATGGTGTCGATGCGGAGCTCCCTCACCATGGCTGCAAACAGATCGGGATGTAGATTTGGATTGAGGGAATCTCCGCAGGGCACGGCAGAAAAGAGCAGCCATTCATTGGTGAGGAACCGGGGCGACAACTCATCGCAGAGGTCGAGGGTGAGCGGCTGAAAAGTGCGTGATTTTGGGAAAAAGGCCATCAGGTCATTTTGCCCATTTTTTCGGGCCGACAAAACCAGATATCGCCCGGATGGGTGCATATCGAGGCCGTTGATCTGGTCCACCCCGGTCAACAGTATGTCCATAAGTTCTCTCTCCCCCGAGGCCTTCCAACTCAGCTGTCCATATCGAATCCGCCCCTTTACCTCATAGAAATAATGCAGCAACTCGGTGCCGGGCTGCCAGGCAAACAAGGGCTCCGCTGCACCGGGTGGTGAGGCCTGCCACTTCACCCCGCTGCACTGCTTAAACAGGATTCTACCGGTGCTCACCTCTTCAACCGTTAGCCGGCGCTCCCCGTTTTTCTGTTCCATGCGTGCCAGTAACCGGCCCTTGGGGTGCATGGCCAAACCCATTGTTTCAGCACGGCGCCAAAGCGGACGAAGGATGCTGTCGACCTTGGGTGCTAGTCGACCCGAGTCGTCTTGCGCAAATCGATCCGTATAATAGTTCAACCAGTCCTTGCCGATGGCCTTCATCTTGGTCCCTGTCACATAGGCCATTCCACTGCGGAAATCACGGTTCACCCGTGTCAGGTAGAGGGCGTTGGAGAGCGAAGATGCCCCATACCGCTCAGTAATATAGTGCCAAAAACTCACCCCGGCGAGTTCCGGGTCGCAGTTGATGAGTTGACTAAACCGACGGATGCCACCCACCTTCAATTGCTGCCTGAGGCGGTTGTCGCGCTCGAAATTCCAACCCGATTGGATGTAGGCGAGAAGGCCCTGTTCATACCAATCGGGCAAATAAATCAGGGCAGAATTTTGTACCCGCTCGGTGAGTCTGCCCCCGTAGAGCATCTCTTCTATCAGCACCCGCGCCACCCCGCGGCGCAGCTCCTCATGAAATTTCTCGCGCTCCTGGTGGTAGTAGACCACAACCTTATTGCCCCCCAACCGGGTCAGACCCCCACGATTATATTGGTCGAGGTCGAATCCCAAATTTGATTGCTTGAGGTCGTTGTGGGTTTGGTAGACAATGACCTGGTAGGGGTCGTCGGAATGGTAGCCGAGCAACTCCTCCATCTCACGGATTTGTTCGGGCACTATGGCCAGGGTATAACGGCCCAGTTCATCGGCTTCCATGTGGAAATAGACCTGAACGTTGTCCTTTTCCAGCATCGACCATTCATAAAACTTGAACTGGATGCGGTTTTTGCCGAAATAGGTCTGGGAGGCCTGGCTTTGTCCGGCCACACGCGCCGTGCTGCAGGCGAGGAGCAGAAGGATAATCAGGCGGTCGACCGGCATCTCTGTATGGGTTGATGGGTGATAATAAGGATCAGCCTTCCTTCATTACGCCGTTGATGAATGGGTTGTACCGCCGCTCTTGGCCGATGCGGGTGGCGGGACCGTGGCCGGAGTAAACAGAATAGGCATCGGGTAGCGTCATCAGGCAGCGGTGGATAGACGCGATGAGGGTGTTGTATTCACCCCCCGGCAGGTCGGTTCTACCGATACTGCCCTGAAAGAGCACATCACCGCCCAGCACCCATTCCTCGGCGTCATTAATGAACACCAGACTGCCCAACGAGTGTCCGGGCGCCTCGCGTACTTTCAGGGTAATTTCTCCCAGATGAATTTCATCGCCCTCCGACAGGTAGCCTTCTGGGGGAGGAGAGGCGGTTGCCTGTATCCCAAATACGGGTGCATAGGCCGTAAGTCGATTCAAATCGGTCTCATCGTCACGGTGGATCCAGGGCCGGAGGCCGTAGGTCCGGTTCACAAAGTCGTTTCCTAAGATGTGGTCGATGTGGCAGTGGGTATTGAGCAGGCGGACGGGATGAAGTCCTTGGTCTTCAATGTAATCCTTGAGGGCCTGTTGTTCCTCGGGGTACTGACAACCCGGGTCTACTATCAGCGTGTTTCCGTTTGCATCATACACCAAATAGGTGTTTTCCTGGAATACGCCGAATTCAAACCCGTGGATCATTATATGTTTTATTCGCCACCTGCTGCAAAGGCCGCCAAATCGAAGTTGAGGCCAAAGCGCAGGGTATTCTCCAAAGGATGCCCGCCCTGTAAGCGGGTGGTGGGAACGAGATAGGCAAAGTTAATGTGGAACACCTGGTAGTGGAGACCCGCTCCCATGGTCACAAATTGACGGCCACCTTTGGTCGGGTGCTCATAGAAATAGCCCCCCCTCAGCGAGAAGACATTGTTGTACCAGTATTCGAGACCAAGCGATAAATTAATCTCACGCAATTCCTCTAAACTGCCATCCGGAGCGTCGCCAAATGAGGAAAATACCCCTTCCAAAACCGATTTTTTGTTGGGGTCTTCGCCCTTTTCAATCACATAACCCCCTTGAGGATCGGGAATCAACCGACCGCTGGTGTCGCGGGCGTAGATAGGGTTGGTGGGCACGAGGAGCTTGTTGAGGTCGAGCGAAACGCTGAGGCGGTTGAAGGCATCGATTTGCGCTGTGGCGGTGGTGCCCAAACGCAGGTTTGTAGGCAGGAAATTTGTGTTTCCAGATTCCGAGTAGGCGATTTTGGCACCCAGATTGGTGATGCTCGCGCCAAATGCGATTTCACCATCTTTCCCCATTACCGTGGCGGGGGTGCGGTAGTAGGCAGATAAATCCCCCGCGAAGGATTGACCCGGTATGGTTTGTTGGTTTTGGTCGAGGCCGGCTGCCAAATTCGAGTAGATATAGCGCAAACCAATGCCCATACTGAATTTATCGCCCAATTTGCGCGAATAAACCCCGTCTACCGCAAACTCATTGGGTTTGAAAGTGGCGATCTGTTGACCAGTGATGTCGGTGAAGGTGATGTCGCCCAGTGAAAAGTAACGCAGCGAGCCGCCAATCGTCTGCATATTGTCGAGGCGCTTGTAGAAACTCACATACGACAGGCTGATATCGGGCACCAGGTTGCGCAACCAAGGATTGTAGTTGATGCCGATCCCCAAATTATCTTCTGCGAATGCCAATTTGGCACCGTTCCAATGTATGCTATTGACATCCGGCAGGGTGGCCGCACCCACTTCTCCCATGGCACCGGCGCGTGCATCGGGCGAAATCAGCAGGAAGGGCACGGCGGTCGTGATGGTATTTAGGTTGCCCCCGCCCAATTGTCCGGGTGTAATCTGCGCCCGAACGGGGGGTGTGTGGAACAAAAACGTGGCAGTGATCAGGGTCGGAATCAGGAATCCGGCGAATATTTTCATGGAGTGGGGGTTCGGTGTACTAAAAACAAGGGGGTATCATAGGATGAAAAAAGACAATTAACGCAAAATTACGAGTTTTTGGGACTCGGAGGCCGACTCCCCGGTGGCGGTGCGCAGCCATAGGTGATAGACATAAATGCCGTTGCCCATATAGTTGCCCCGATCATCGAGGCCATCCCAGGTCAGGCTGTTGTTGGTATACCCCTCCGTTTGGATGTTGCTGCGCATGGATTTCACCAGGCGCCCCAGGGTATTGTAAATCTCTAAACCCACTTCCAGGGGCTGGTCGGGCCGGTTGTGGTCGAATTGGAAGGTGGTCTGGCCGGAGAATGGATTCGGGTAGTTTATGAGGCGCGAAACGAGCAGCCGGGCGCCGTCGACCACCACAAACGAAAGGTCGCGGGTCGATGAGTTGTTGTGCACATCCCATACCTTCATATTGAGCTGATAACGCCCAGGATCCAGACGAAAGAATGGGTAGCGAATCTCGCCCCGGGTGTAGTCGTCGAGCGCCGACTCGTAAAACTGGTTGAGTATAATCGGACTGTTCACCTCATCGTTACGTATGAGGGTGATGTCGCGACCAATACCAGCGCCAGTGGTATTGATACCGCTGCTGTCGAAGAGATCTGCCAGAAAGAGCGGGTTGGCATCTGTAATTCCACCATCTCTGAAACTGCGGTCGTTCATGTAGAGGCGGATTTCAGGCTCTCGGTTGTCGGGGGCCACGGTGGTGGCGGTGCCACCCACAATCACCTCGCGGTAGTCGCCCGCTGCATCACCCGTTGGGCCTTTTGCATAGAGGTTAATTCGCCCGGATCCATATTGGTAAGCGATATCGCGGGGCACTACAAAACTGAACGACCAGTCACCATTCTGAATGCTGGCCCGGCCCCGGTAGAGCAGGTTGCGGCATTCGGGGTAGGAAGTGGGGGGAGAATCGCTGCTGTTCCCCAGGGTGCGCACGGTCGTGGTTTTGTCGAAGACCGATGGCACCAATTCGCCCTGAAAGTTCGTGCGCTTGAGACCGCTCTGTGCATCCACCACTTCTCCGTCTATGCGCATGAGTGCAAGGGCTTTTAAGGTGTCGCCGTAGGGGGTCACCTGAACGTTGTTGATGCGGCTCACGTCAATTCCATCGTTTGGATAGGCCAATCGCAAAGCGGGGTCGCCCAGGAGGGTGAAGTTGCGGGTGTTGATCGAGCCCAGGTCGGAATTAGACACGCGCATGAACACCTCACCCATGGTGGGGTATTGTCCATTCGATCCCACGCGAAACAACTCATCTCTGTAGAGGCGCGTACTGAGCATTTTGTTACCGAAGGTAAAAGTGATCCGTGTGGTGGTCATCAGTGCGATGGCTCCCCCAAGAGGGTTGAGCATAACGGCCTCTCCGGCACTCAGTCCACCCGGGTTGTCGAAACGGGTGAATTCACAAGTGGCGGTTACCATAAGGGGAAGGCGCCCCTCTGATTTCCATTCCCGGATTTCGGGCAAGGTGATGATGCGTTCTTCGGCCCAGCCATTCACTCCGCCGTGTCCCATATAACCTACCACGAGTGCGCCGCGGTTCATTCGGGCGTTGATGTCGCGGTTCACTTCGGGGTATCGGTTGCCGCCGGGCCTCGACTCACGAGAATAGGAATCCAAATACACTTTCTGCACGATAGCCGGGGTGTAGGTGGTGTCCCAGATTCTGGCCATATCCTCCATATCGCTGAGGTGCAGATTTCCGTCGCCATCATCGGCCACCAGCATCACCCGGTTTTGCCAATCACCCCGCGAATCTGGGTGGATGTAGCGGTTGATTTTATCGACCATTTCCTTGGCTTGTTGAACCGTGCGTGCCGGTAGTCGACCCACAGCCACATCCATACGGTCGCCACCACCTTCGACAAAACTACCTTCCCAATCATCGAGCAGGGCCAGGTAGGCGTCTGAACAGTAGCTGTTCACCGGACTACTACTGTTTCGGCTTTGGTAGGTGGGCACTAAATTGGTGTTGCCCGCCACCCTGTTTTTGTAGTCGTAGGAGGCCGATCCAAACAAGAGCAGGTAACGTGGGGCGGTGGCAGTACTTCCGGCAGCACGGGCATAGAGCATCCGCATAAAACTGCGTAACGCCACGAGGTCCTGACGGCCACATGAAAATTCATTGTAAAGTTCAGCGGGCGTCACCACCATCACGGAAAGCTGGTCTTTTTGACGGTGGATCTCAGCGATTTGTTCGGCCTGCATCCGGAACTCAGGTGCCGCGACCACCACCATATCCGTGGGTGGTGTGCCGTGCAGGTTTTGGTTGGCTACAGCACCTGCTGCCACCGGAAGGGGTAATGAGTTGCCTTGGAAGACAGCAAACTGTCTCAGCGATTCACTATTAGCGGTAAATAACCGCGCTCCGTTCCCATCATCCACATGCTGTAGGAATCGGATTGAATCGACACGGGTCACGTCCCACACCTGTGCATCGGGCGACAATCCTGTCACCTTGTAGGCGGTAACGCTCCCTGCCGACACCCCTGCCGGGTAGTGGACCCAGGTCACCTGTCCGGCCGGAGGAGCTGTAAGAGGACGCTTTCCCACCACTTCGATGCGGTCGAGCCATCCAATCGCGCTACTATTAGGCTTATTGTACTGTAGGGTGAGGCTAAGGCTGCTGCCCGTTAAACTGGTCTGGGTGCTCAAAACGCTCTCTGACATATAGGGCGTTGTGTAGTCGGGCGACACCTGCGGTAGATTCAGACTTCCGAGCACGGTTCCAGTCTGACTCAAATTAAAGGTGGAAGAGGTGCCAAAGCAGCGGGCTGCCAGGTGGGTGCGGATGGTGACGGGTCCTATGGGCGTTGTGGGAATGATGAAGGGAAATGTACGTTGTGTGGTGAGGTCGAACTCCTCGCCATACCAGGTGCGGCCGCTTCTGATGAGGTTTTTGAGGTTTTGTTCGTAGGCCAGCATAAAATCACCCTCTGAGGTAGTTTGTGTGGCCGCCGAAGTAGGGATTTCTTGCGTGATTCGTGATCCGCTGCTGCCACCGAAGGTCAGGAAACAAAAGCTGGTGTCGGCATAAATGTTGTTTTGGTAGCGCCAGGTTTGGGCCGCAGCATCATGCGACCACACATGCGCGCCACCCGCATAAAACAGAATGAAGTCGCCCGGGTCCAAACGTCCGTCTTGTTCACCCACCGCATAAACCGGTGTTTCCACGAGATCGTCATACCTAAACTGGGCATTGTTTTCGGGGAGCATCCCCCCACCATCCCCATACACTTTTACGGTGCGCGGGTCGATGTTGTTGGCGGGTTCGCCGGTGAGTTGCGACAAAAATTCCGGGGTTAGGCGGTAGATTCCTGTGGCTGGGATGCCCAGGCGGTACCACCGACCCTGGGCGAGTTTCGATTGGCTGGCGAAGTTTGTCACGCTCCGTTCTGCCGTGGGGTTTAAGGGCAACGCCGCTGGTTTCTGCGCGAGGCGATACTGCGTGATACGCTCGGTATTGCCCGAGGCTAGTCGACGCAGGGGGCGTATGCTGTAGTGGGTGTGGGCCTCACCCCGCTCAAATGCATACACTTGTTCGATGGTGAATTCTGCGGGCAAGACTAAAGATCCGACAGCCGCGGCGTCGGCGTCCCCAAGGCTTTCGAAGCGCAGGTCGGTGAGTAACAAATCAAATATGCCCGGAACGCTGCCTTTGATCAATGGCTCTCCGGGTTGTTGATCCGAATAGGAACAGGTGGCGCACTGAAGCACCCGTGTGAGTCCGGCCCAGGCCGAGTCGGGTTGAATCGATTTCTGCCAGATTACCCGTGTCGACCCGGCAGTGTCGGTTGTCTGGGCCATGAGGCAGGTTTGGACGAACATGAACAAGCTGAGTGCCAATATGTAGGCCAACCGTGTGCAAGTGGAGGTGCTTTCGATGGTGCGCATGGAAGTGAAAAGAAAAAGTGAAAAGAAAAGTTCGTTCATTCAGGTGAGAATAAAACAAACCAACAAAAAGCTAAGAGTCACAATAAACGAAAAAACAGGGGGTTATTGTTTGGCTGGGTCGGCCAACATTTTTTTTCTGAAGTATTGGTAATCTCAGGAAAATAAACAATTTTTGCCGTTCGACTAATTTATGCAACTTCGTCCCCTGCCTTCTGTCCTCCTGTTCGCCCTGCTCTACCCTCTGGGATCGGTGGCTCAGGATGTTGCATTCTCTCAATTCTATGCGAATCCAATCTATCTGAATCCGGCTTTTGCGGGTTCGTCGATTGGACCGCGGGTGACCATGAACTACCGCAACCAGTGGCCATCGCTGGCGGGTGATTTTGTTACCTATTCCGCTTCCTACGATCAATTTGTACCCTCTTTGTATGGTGGCGTAGGTATTCAGGTTATGTCAGATCGTATGGGTGCGGGCAGCTTTAAATCGACACATTTGGCCTTGGTTTATTCCAATCATTTGAAATTGTCGCGCTCACTTGCCCTCAAGACGGGTTTTCAGTACCAATATGCACAGCGCAGCCTCAACTGGCAGTCGCTCATTTTCCCCGATCAGATTGATGCGAGGACGGGGGTAATTTCAGGAGTGACGTCTGAAATATTGCCCAATCAGGGCTTGTCGAATGCCAACATGCACGATTTCAGCGCTGGCATGATGCTTCACTCGGAAAAGGTGTTTTTTGGCGGATCGGTGCATCACCTCACCGAGCCGAATCAGTCGCTGATTCCAGATGCTGAGGTGAAATGGGCTAGGCGTTACACAGCACATGCAGGATTGAATATTGAGCTTCCGAAAACATCTTACAGGTCTCCCGCCACAATTATTTCGCCCAACATCATTTACATGGCTCAAGGGCCTTCCAATCAATTGAATGTGGGTGCTTATGTAAATAAAGGGCCATTGGTTGGCGGATTGTGGTTTAGGGCTGTCCAGCAATATCAAACACGTACAACAACTTCAACGGGTTTAGAGTCGATGATTTTTCTGCTTGGACTTCAGCAAGGGGTTTTCCGGTTTGGTTATAGCTACGATATGACGACCTCAGCGTTGAAAGCGGCTGCGCTCGGTTCCCACGAGATTTCACTGGGCATACAACTCGAACCCTATGATCGGGGCAGGGGGCCGAAGAGAGTCCTTCAAGCTATTCCGTGTCCCAAATTTTAATTCTATATTCATATTTTAAGATTATGTTAAAAAATAGTTTTGCGCTGCTCAGTATTGCCCTGACCCTGTTTTCTTGTTCGAAGCAACGATCAAGCACCACAGGATGGAATCTGAATGATCCTGTTAATGGAGGTTTTGAGGTGGTGACCCAAGAGCAAATTACCGGACCTGGATTGGTCTTGATTGAAGGCGGCCGCTTTTCTATGGGAATGGCACCTCAGGCAAGTACGCTTGACCATGATCAAAATATGCGAAATGTTTCTTTGCCTTCATTTTATATCGATCAAACAGAGGTATCCAACCAGTCTTATTTGGAGTATCTATTTTGGGTTTATCGCGTTTTTGAAGAAACCAATCCTGAAATATACGATGCAGCACTCCCCGATACCAATGTTTGGAAGAGTGAGGTCGACTTCAACGAGCAGTATGTGAGTACATATCTTCGTCACCCCGCATTCTCAAACTATCCTGTTGTAGGTGTGAGTTGGCGGCAGGCCATGGATTTTTGTGCATGGCGCACCGATCGGGTGAATGAACAGATCCTGATCGATTATGGTTACATAAAACACAGTCCAAGGCAGAAAGCTGATGACAACTTTACCACAGATGCCTATTTGGCTGGTTTGTACAAGCCGGCAAATGTCAAGTTGAGGCCCAATTTGGCTCAGGGTTCTGAAACCCGTAACATCCGATGGGAAGATGGATTGCTGTTGCCCCCATACAGGCTACCTACAGAGACAGAATGGGAATATGCGGCATTTGGTCACATTGGTAATTCCATTGCGGAGAATGTGGTTGAATACAGAAATTACCCTTGGAATGGGAACCAGTTGCGTTTCCCCTACGGCAAAAAGCAAGGAGTGATGTTGGCCAATTATCGTCGCGATAAGGGTGATTATATGGGTGTTGCCGGTCGTCTCAACGACAACGCCGCTCCTGTTGGTCCGGTTAATGCCTACTGGCCTAATGATTTTGGTCTGTACAACATGGCAGGTAACGTAAATGAGTGGGTTGCTGATGAATTCCGTTCTGCAATACCTGAAGAAACTGATGAATTTAACGGCGCTTATGGTCACGCCCTTTTGTTGACAAAGCGTGATGTGGAAACACGTCAGTTCAGCAAAGACAGCACGGGTCGATTGATTAAGGAGCGTGATCCTAAGCGTTACACTATACCTGGTCCGTTAGATTTGATTGCGGAGGATGGCGTAGAAGGCAGCGAATTGCCTGTAGACGAAGGCGATGGTGTGATAATCGAGGGAGTAGATGAGTTTGGCAGAAATACTGAGAACATCGATGTCGACCGCAGCAGTATGGTTAATGCTCGTCGCCGGGTTTATAAGGGAGGTTCGTGGAAGGATATGCCACATTGGCTCAATCCATCGACACGACGCTACCTCGATGAAGATATGAGCCGCAGCGATATCGGATTTCGCTGCGCCATGACCCGAATGGGCGCACCGAGATAATCTGTTCCACCGGAGTAATAAATTACAGGCCGTTCCTTTTGGGGCAGCCTGTTTTATTTTAGGGTAGGGGTGTTTTTCTGAAGAGCACTTCTGCAATGACCTAAGCGCTCTTCATCTGTAAACGGTTGGAGAATATGGATTGATTTTAATTTTGTGGATTGATGAGGCTTCGCTGGATTTATGAGGCTTCGCTGGATTTATGAGGCTTCGCTACTTTAATATAGGCGATATAGACTCAGACTACTGCCGATAGAGGAGCAGCAGCTGATTTTTTTCAACGGAGGCTCCTTCCTGGGCTGCGATTTCGGAAATGGTGCCGTTTTTTACTGCCTTCAGTACGTTTTCCATCTTCATAGATTCCAATACGAGCAGGGGATCACCCTTCGAAACGCTATCTCCTGGCTTGACCAAAATTTTAAGCACCATACCGGGCATGGGTGATTTCAATTCCGGCTTTTGAGCTGATGATTGTCCCGCATGGCCCATCCGGGCCAATAATCGATCGCGTTCCGTTACCATCCGCAAGGGAATGGGGATGCCGTCTATTTCCACCAGAAATGATCCATTTTCTGACTTCAGGACTCGGACCTTGTAGTTTTTGCCCTGTAAATTCAAATGAACCGCACCATCGCATTGCAGCATTTCGCAGATGCGATCTTTGCCGTTCACCCTCCAACCGGCTGCTATACGTTCGAGTTTCAGGGTGGAGGTGTTCGGAAGGTCGTCAAATTGGATTTCCAGCATCAGGTTTTAGGCAGCAAACACAAAAATAGTTCGTAATTGCGATTATTATGCTATATATTTGCGGCAGTTTTGATAGGGGGGGCTTCGGTCCCCCTTCTTTTTCTGCCCAAATGAACAGCCCTCAATTAACTGAATTGATTTCTTCGTTTGTGAACAACCGATTATCCGGCGAGTCTCATTTTCTTGTTGGGGTGAGGGTGAGTTCCGATTTGCGGTGTGTGACCATATTGCTGGATGGTGACAGCGGAGTGGATGTTGATTTTTGCGCCAGAATGAGTCGCGAGATCGGTGAGCAACTGGAGGGACTGGAAGAGGTGCCGGCCTATGTGTTGGAGGTGAGCTCACCTGGCGCCGACACCCCGATGAAATTATTGAGGCAGTTCCCAAAGCACATCGGACGCACTTTGCTGGTTCGACTAAAGGGGGGCGTCGGGGAAGTGAAAGGCGAGTTGAAGAAGGTGAATGATGAGAACCTCTATATTCGTGAATCGGTTGCGGGTAAAAAGAATAATAAAACCAGGTCTCCGTTTGGGGAAGAGGTTAAAGTAATACCTTTTATACAGATAGAATATGCACGTGTTATCATTCAGATGTAATTCATAAAAACCATGATGAATATCAATTTAACCAGTTCATTTAGCGAGTTCAAGGAGCTGAAGAACATTGACAGGACCACCATGATGCGGGTTATGGACGATGTGTTTCGTACCATGGTGAAAAGGAAGTATGGGACCGATGAGAATTTCGATATTATTCTGAACGTGGAAAAAGGCGATTTGGAGATCTGGCGCAACCGTGAGGTGGTGGAGGACGACTCAGAAGAGGTGGGCGAATTCGATAAAATTTCTCTATCTGAAGCCCGCCTGATTGAGCCCGATTTTGAGGTTGGAGAAGAAGTTTCCGAAGAAATCAAATTGGTTGATTTTGGGCGGAGAGCTGTGCTGGCCGCTCGCCAAATTTTGGCACAGCGTCTACAAGAATTTGAAAGTGATAAGCTTTTTGCGCGCTACCAAGACCGGGTGGGGGAAATCATAACCGGGGAAGTCTACCAGATCTGGAAAAGAGAAATTATGGTGCTCGACGACGAGGGAAATGAATTGATTTTGCCCAAGTCGGAGCAGATTCCGGGTGACTTCTACAACAAGGGCGAAACCATCCGTGCTGTAATTCTGAAAGTGGAGGCTCAGGGCAGCCAACCCCGTATCATCATTTCCAGGACCGATCCCAGCTTTTTGACGCGTCTTATGGAACTGGAGGTGCCGGAAATTTTCGACGGACTAATCACGATTCGCAACATCGTTCGTGAGCCGGGTGAGCGGGCCAAAGTGGCTGTAGAGAGTTACGACGACCGCGTAGATCCGGTGGGTGCCTGTGTGGGCATGAAGGGATCCCGTATCCACAGCATTGTCAGAGAGCTGCGAAACGAGAGCATAGACATCATCAACTATACCAATAACATTCAACTATATATTCAGCGGTCGCTGAGTCCCGCCAAAATCACCTATATGGAAGTGTTGGCGGATCAGAAAAAGGCCAAGGTGTTCTTGAAACCCGATCAGGTTGCCTTGGCCATCGGTAAGTCGGGTCACAACATCCGTCTGGCGGGAAAGCTCACAGGCTTCGAAATCGATGTATTCCGCGACGAGGTGGAGGAGCAGGACGATGTGAACCTGGATGAATTTGCCGATGAAATCGAGGGTTGGGTGTTGGATGAATTGAAGGCGATTGGCTTAGATACAGCCCGTGCCGTTATGGCGCTGGATGCCCAGGATTTGGTACGCAGGACCGATCTGGAGGAAGAAACAATTAACCATGTACTGGCTGTATTGAAAGCAGAATTTGAATAGATAGGACCCAAGCATCGAACTGCACAGTACATCCATCCCAAACCAACCGAATGTCAGAAGGAACCATCCGAATTAAAAAGGCCGCCACTGAGTGTAACATCAGCGTTTCGCACGTGGTGGAACACCTGTCAAAAGCCGGCTACACGGTTGAGGCAAATCCCAATGCCAAAATCACGGAAGAGATGTATCAGCGTCTCCTTAAAGATTTTGGTCAGGATATCAAGGTGAAGGAGCAGGCCGCCTCTTTGAATATTGGTCGACCCGCACGGGAAGAGGTGTCAGCAGCCAGGCCAGAATTTGTTCCCACCTCTCCGGCTGAACCCGAGCTGAATGAAGTATTGGTGAAAGGTCTTTCGACCCCTACAGCACGGCCGACACGTTTAAGCGCCGAAAAGCAGGAATTGAAGGTGGTGGGCAAGATATCGTTGGATGAGAAGGGAAGGCCTCAGGGTACAGGAAAGGCGGCAGTACCGGGCTTGTCGAAAACGGATGGTATTCATGGAGAATCCAAACCGGGCGCGGCAAGTGGAGCGAAAAAGACCGATTCCAAAGCTGGAGAGGCCGTTCAAAGGCCAGAAACTGCAGCGGGTAAATCAAAGGAAACGGCCAAACAGGCAGAATCTAAAGCGGAAGGAACAAGGGCAGCTGCAACAGAAAAGACAGGAGAGGGTTCAGGAGAATCGGTTAGCGGTTTGGGTGTGCGTGAAAAGTCAAAGAAAGCGACGGGTGCTGCGTCAAATGAACAAAAGCAACCTGCTGGGACAACGAAAATTGAACCGCTTTCGGAAGCAATTCAGCCTTTAACAGCAGACACTGAACCTGCCGCATCTGAGGGCGACGAGGATGTCATTCGGGCAAAGGCCGACAAATTGCAGGGGACCCGGATTTTGGGAAAAATTGATCTCGCGCAGTTCGAAAGGAAAAAGCCGGTTGCCAGTTCGGGCGAATCCAACCCGACCAAGAGGAAGCGCATGAGAACCGAAGTGAACCCTCCTGTCCGTCCGGCCACCCCAAGCACGGTGCCAAACCGAACGAACACGGGTACAGGCGGCGCTCAGGGAGACAGGAGACCAGGGGGTCGTCCTGGAGGCCCCTCCCTCCGCCCCGCTGGCGGTAGTCGTAAACGCCCTGCCATGCCGCCGCGTCCGGAGCATACCGAAAAGGACATTCAGGATCAGATCAAGGCCACGATGGCACGCCTTCAGGGTGTGGGAAAGGTCGGTGCCAAGGCACGAATGAAGCAGAAGAGACGCGGTGACGGTGGTGCCGATGAGGTACAGGCCGATGGAGAAAAAATCAAGCTGCAGGTAACCGAATTCCTCACAACCGGCGATCTGGCTCATTTGATGGATGTTTCGGTTGCGGAGATCATTCAGAACTGCTTTATGCTCGGACTGGTGGTCACCATCAACCAGCGTCTCGATGCGGAGACCATAGCCGTGGTTGCCGACGAATTTGGCTACGAAGCCGAGTTCATTTCGGCCGACGCCGGTGAACCAGAATTGATCGATGAGGACCAGCCAGACCGGATGACCGGTCGTCCGCCAATCGTAACGATCATGGGTCACGTCGACCACGGAAAAACTTCGTTGCTCGACTACATCCGCAAGGAGAATGTTATTGCGGGCGAGGCCGGGGGTATCACGCAGCACATAGGTGCCTATGCCGTACAGCTCTCCGATGGACGCCATATTACGTTCCTCGACACGCCCGGTCACGAGGCCTTTACCGCCATGCGTGCGCGTGGAGCCAAGGTAACCGATATAGTGGTGGTGGTGATCGCCGCCGATGATCATGTTATGCCCCAAACAAGAGAGGCTATCAGCCACGCCCAGGCCGCTGGGGTGCCGATTATTTTTGCGTTCAACAAAATGGACAAGCCTACGGCCGACGCGGAGAAAATCAAGGATCAACTCTCACAGCTGAATATTTTGGTAGAGTCGTGGGGTGGAAAATACCAGGATCAGGAGATTTCTGCGAAAAAGGGGACAAACGTCGATCTTTTGCTCGAGAAAATTCTGCTTGAAGCTGAGATTCTGGAGTTGAAGGCCGACCCTGAGAAAAGGGCGGCGGGAACGGTAATTGAGGCCAGCCTCGACAAAGGGCGCGGGGTGGTTACTACCATTCTGGTTCAGGGCGGTACACTCAGCGTGAGCGACCCTATTCTGGCGGGTGCCAATTTTGGTAAGGTAAAGGCGATGCTCAACGAACGCGGACAGCGTATTCGTGAAGCGGGCCCCTCCACTCCTGTGCAGTTGCTTGGGTTTAACAGTGCCCCTACGGCTGGCGACATCCTGATCGTGCCGGAATCTGAGGCCGTAGCCCGTGATATAAGCAGCAAGCGGCAGCAATTGCTGCGCGAGCAGGGAATTCGCACCCGCAAACACATCACTCTGGATGAAATTGGTCGACGTCTGGCCATCGGTAACTTCAAGGAGTTGAAATTGGTGGTGAAGGGCGATGTGGATGGATCGGTAGAGGCTCTCAGCGATTCGCTGATGAAACTGAGTACGGAGCAGATTATGGTAACCGTCATTCACAAGGGGGTGGGACAGATCACTGAGTCGGATGTTTTGCTGGCTTCGGCTTCGGATGCCATTATTGTGGGCTTTCAGGTGCGGCCACTGGCTTCCGTGCGTAAGTTGGCCGAACGGGAGCAGATCGATGTACGGACCTACTCGGTGATTTATGATGCGATAGAGGAGGTTAAATCAGCCATGGAAGGCATGTTGGCCCCCATTTTTGAGGAAAAGGTACTGGGTACAGTGGAAATCCGTGAGGTCTTTAAGATTACCCGGGTGGGCAACATCGCAGGTTGTATGGTTCTTGAGGGTAAGGTTACCCGCAACTCTAAGATTCGTTTGCTCCGCGAGGGGGTTATCGTGCACACAGGTGAGCTGGCGTCGCTGCGTCGCTTTAAGGATGACGTGAAGGAGGTGAACCATGGTTATGAGTGTGGATTGAACCTCACTGGCTACCAGGATATACGCATAGGGGATATCATTGAGGCCTTTGAGCGGGTTGAGGTGAAGGCTCGATTGTAGTACAGACACGGGGTGACAGCGGAGAGTGGCATAGAGCTGTTGGCTACCCTTGCGGGACTGCTTAGCGTTTGGTTGGCGCGTCGCGCCCATGTGTGCCTCTATCCGATCGGGTTTGTGAGTACGGTCCTCCTGGTCGGTTTGAGTCTCCGACAATCGCTCTACGCCCATGCGGGCATCAATGTTTGGTATAGCATCATGGGACTCTATGGGTGGTGGCGCTGGTCATCGGCCCGAAGCGAGGGCCAAATCGGACGGGCAACCATTAAAGCGTGGCGCATCACCATTGTTTTGATGGCCGCTGCCTGGTTTTTGTTCACCTACGCCCCCCACTGGCTTGGTGTTCCCACATTGAATGTTCTTGATGTACTGAGCTCATCCATCGCGGTGGGCGCGATGTATCTGATGGCCGCCCGCCACACAGAGCACTGGCTGCTTTGGATCGTTGCCAATTCCATGTTCGCCTATCTGTTTTACTCCACGGGTTACCCCCTGATCGTGGCCCAGTATCTGATTTTCATCCTCCTTGCCGCCTGGGGATGGCTCACTTGGGTGCGCAAGGAATCGGAACAACGGTCTCTGTGAGAAGCGTTCCCGCTGAGTGAGGCGGACAGGTTGTTTTGGGGCGACTACCTGAGAAAATACTGGTAAAACGGCCTTACTTCAATCCTTACCCCCTTGATGGCCAAGTCCTCTTCTTCATCACTGGTGATAATCATGCCTTTCCGGACATTCAGATGCTGACAAGCTTCCAGCAGGCCTTCGACCCCTCTTTGTTTTGTTTTCCCATCTGTAAGTTCAAAGGCTTCTTGAACTGGCAAGAGTTCTTTGCCATCGGCCACAATAAAGTCACATTCACAGTTCTTCTTAAAATAATACACAGTCTTTTTGGCCTGTTTGATTTCGGAATAATCAAATCGCGGGATGGGCTGGCACAGGAAGATATCTATATAGTAGGTTTTAAGCGTAGAGATAATTGTTGCTTGTTGCTGATTTTGTATCCCATAGACTTCATATCGTTATAGGCGCTGTTAATGGATGGCGGTTTGGTGACGGAGGCGAATACCTTTTTGATAAAAAATTTGAGGTGGTCGATTTTCCCGATTTTGTATCGTTTCACGATACCTCTGAAAATCATCACATTAAAGTAATCCTGAAGCAATTTAACTCGGATGTGGGTTCCATTCCTGTTGTTTCCGGGAAGCCTCCGTTTTTCAGGAATTCCTTGGCCAAGTGGATGATGTGGTGTCTGTTTTTTTGGGGATGAAGAACCTTAGGAGTCTGATGAAAATCGAGGTATTCACTGAATGAAAGTGGATACACGGTGTAGGTCATGGTTCGTCCAAGCGGTTCAGTGGCGATTTCCTTGCTGAGAAATCGGGAGTTGGAACTGGTGATGTAGATTTTACGAATTTGGGTATCGAACATTCTTCTGACGAAGCGCCCCCAACCGGCGACGTTTTGAATTTCATCGAAAAAATAGTAGACCTGACGGGGGTCTACGTTGGGATATAACTCACCGTAGACCTGAAGGATCAGGTCGAGTGTGGATGTGTCAAAATTTAGGTGCTCATCTTCGAAATTCAGATACAGAATTTGTTCCTTTGCAACGCCCGATTTTAGGAGTGCACGTATGTTATCGATTAAAATCTAGGTTTTCCCGCTTTTGCGGGCACCAATGAGTGTCACAATGACGCCAGGATTGTTGGGTAACTACAGTTTCCGCGAAAACATGTTGGGCCACTGAAGTGTCTAATTGTCAAGGATGATGCTTTTTAATAGACTTTTCATCGCACAAATAAACAAGTTCCGTAGAATATACGAAAAATATCGTTTTTATTTCATAGAATATACGAAAAATGTCAGCGTGTAAAGAAAACACCTTGGCATTGCGTGGATTGCTCCGCGAGGCAGCGGTGGCCTTCTTTGATTGACAGTGCGTGGATTACTCCGCGAGGCAGCGGTGGCCTTCTTTGATTGACAGTGCGTGGATTACTCCGCGAGGCAGCGGTGGCCTTCTTTGATTGACAGTACGTGGATTGCTCCGCGAGGCGGCGTGTGACCTGCTCTGATTGACAGTACGTGAATCGCTCTGACCTGAGGCAAATTAGTCGTAAAATGCCATGATCACAGGCATGATCAGCATCATGACAGTGTAGGAGGGGTCCGGTTCCGCCGGCGATATGAGTCCGGGTTTGTTGGGACTATTCAGCTTCACCACGATCTGATCGGCCGAAAGGTTCGACAGCATTTCGATGAATGTACGGCCGTTGAAGCCAATCGACATATCCGGACCATCCCAGGAGCAGGCAATCGACTCCTGAGCGTGACTCGACAAATCGGCATCCTCCGACACCACCTTCAGTTCGCTGCCAGACAGGGTCACCCGAATGAGGTAGGTCGATTTGTTGGCATAAAGGGAGGTTCTCCTAAGGCAGGCCAGTAAATTTTGGCGGGAAACAGTCAGGCTGTAGTCGTTGCCTACCGGAATTACGCTTTTGTAGTCGGGGAACCGCGCGTCGATCAGGCGGCACGTCAATTCCGTTTCCCCAAAATTGAAGTAGGCATTGGAGCGGTCGAAGCGAAGGGCAATATCGCCGCTGATCTCAGGTAAGAGGTTCCGAAGCAGCTGCACTGCTTTGCGGGGCAGGATAAACTTGCCGGAAAGTTCCGGTCCCGGTATGTGGCAGCTGTGGGTCGCCAGTTTATGTCCGTCGGTGGCCGCGAAACGCACACCAGTGGTGTCCATTTCCACCAATACACCCACCATCGACAGGCGGAGCTCGTCGGTACTCACCGCAAATAGTGTGTGGTTGAGTCCCTCCAGAAAAGTATGCGCGGGCATGGTAAACTGTTGATGCACTTCATCCGGCCCTGTGAGCACCGGAAATGCGGCGGGATCCTCGCCAAGCAGTTGGTATTCGCCCGAATCAGTGCTCATCGCAATGCTGTAGGTGGTCTCGTCCATATTGAGCGTAACCGGCTGCTCCCCCAATGATTTCAACGTCTCCAGGAGAAACCGGCTCGGCACGGCAATGCGCATCGACCCCTTGGCCTCCACACCCATCTGGGTTGTGAGGGTAGTATTCAGATCAGTGGCCAAAATGGCGAGGTTGCGGTCTTGGATATCAAAGAGAAAATTCTCGATGATGGGCGACAAAGGGTTGGCCTGGATCACACCCTGTAACTTTTGTAGATTTTTAAACAGCGTCTGGGCCGAAACAATACATCTCATAGAAATGGGGAAAAAGGTTAACTCGGAACAAATGATTACCTGCAAAGCCAATCAACCCGTAAAGATAGGGAGACAACATCAATCTCGTGAAGTCGTGGAACGCCCGTTTATTGCGATCAGGTCGCGAAGGGTAAAATACATCCAGGGCACACTGCGCTTTTGAATAAAACCGAAGTCATTGCCCTCCTTGTAATAGAAATAATCGCGGTCGAGGTCAGGCATAACGCCGAGTAAAACCACATCCAACTGGTTGAGTTGACTTTTGGGATAAAAATTCAATTGATGCGATTTGCCGTTACGTAGTGTGATGCCGAGGCTGTGCCGCAGCGGGGCCATTTCCACTATACTATCTTTCATAACCCCTTGGTTGTCGTAGCCCTCCACCGGAATCTGCGCAGGACCCCCAAAGAGCGCTGTCAGTTTTTCGGTCGAAAAGGGGGCTACAGGACGTCCTTTACCATCGTACAGAGCAAAACGCCGAGGGCCGAGGAGCTCAGCACGGTACGAATACGCCGGTGTGTCGGGGAAACGGGCCTCGATCGCGAGGATGCTGTCGGGGTGAATCCGCAACAAAATGCGCTCCCGCCATTCTTCTTCATCGATGAAAAAGCGAGGCGTGAGGTAGCCTTCCGTACCCGGAACATGCAGGATGTAGGGCAGGTCGGCTCCCTCGCGAATGGCATAGGTGCCCCGTGAGTCGATCGTTGAATAGCCAATGTACAAAACTGACAGTTTTTTACCCTTACTATACACCTCAACTTTGCGTCCGAGGCTGGCCAGCTGCTTACGTATGTTGTCGACCGCTGGTCGGGGCACAGGCGATTTCACTTGCATACGCAGGAGTGCGTCGAGAAGGGCTGCCATGGCATCGGGGCGGGCTGTGTAAGTGCCGTTGACCCGCCACTGGCCGGGACCGGTCTTTTTAAGTAGTACCTGACCGCCGGTTTTATCGGCCATAAAAATCTGGTCTACCACCGAAGTATCCGCAATCGAAAACTCCGATTCCTCACGATCCAATGTAGTCGACGTCCTTTTTTGGTAGACCCACCAGGTAAGCACCAGCAGCAACAACAGGATGCCTAGGTATATTAAATTCTTACGCATAGTTGGGGTGTTTTTGTCCGTATTTGTGCACCCTCAGGCGATACCGTATGCCTCCAAATAGCAGGAGCAGTGTGATGGGGAGGCCTAGGTTGAACAGTTGCCAAAGCAACTTCTGGCTCTTAACCTTTTCCCCGTCGAGCAGGCGAAGTCGGATCTGCCGGGAACGGATGTTCAGCAAACCTTCCTGATCAACCAAATAGTCGATGGCATTATGTAGGAAAACCTTGTTGCCGTAGATCTGGCGGCTGTAGCGGTCGTAACCGAGGGGAAAGATGTCGCCCGAACGTTTACTCACATCATTGCGGATAATGTCGCCGTCGGCCACCACCACCATGCGTGTGGGGACGCTTTCCCTGATTGGTTTCATGTTCAGTGAATCGCTCGCGTGCAGGGCAAAATCGTTGAGGTATCGGTTGTGTAGGGCTGAAGGGAAGCTACCTTCCAGAAGCACGGCGAGGGGCTGACCCGGACGATTATAAGCAGCGGGGTCGTTGGGTTCGATGGCCAGGTTGAGGTTGACCCTGGCGGGCGACATCATCCGGCGGCTCTGGCTGCCCGATTGCAGAAGAACGGTACGTTGAAGTTGCTCGGTCCCTACATAGTCGATCGTCCCCGCAAATCGAAGGTATACCGGGTCGATGTTGCGTGTGATGGGGTGGCCCTGATTGCCGTTCACCAATGGGTAATAGGGCCAGGGGAACAACTTCTGCTGTGGTTGACCAGCGAGCATGCCGTACACTACAGGAATGGGTCCGCAGCGTACGTCCTGCACCAGATCAGGATTGATGCGGATGCCGTAGCGGAACATCATATCATCGAGGTTCAGGCTGCGGTCCATGGCCATGAAGTAGTTTTCTGGTGTCATGCTGTCCATTTCCGCTGCCACTGCATCCACCAGCCACAAAATCCGTCCGCCACGCATCAGGAAGTGATCGATTTTATAGCGACTCCAGTCGGTGAGTGGCTCCGTGGGCTTGGCCACCACCAGAACATCCACATCGGAGGGAATGGGCTCGATTGTTTTGATGTTGTAGCGTGTGAGTTTGTATTGATCGGATAGGGCTGCGGCCATATCGCTCACCGAACGGCCATCGAGTTCACCGTGGCCCTCGCTGAAGGCGATGGTGGGCTGTTTCTTTTGGGTGGCGTTACGGATCGCACGCACCAAAGCATATTCGAGGCCTTCTTCTGAGGCATTCAGGATCTCCTGAGGGCTGTTACCCGCGCCCGAACCGAGCAGAAAATTGGTGGCTATTTCTTTGTTGCGGTAGTAGACCACGGCCCCGGGCCACACTACTTTGCGGGTAATCCCTTCCGCGGTTCTGTTTTCCAGATCGGTGGGTTGCAGCCCCAGCTTGTAGAGCTGCTCATAGAGTTGGTTGGCAGTCTTTTCGTCGGGTTGATCTGATGGATCGGTAAAGGTAAACTCGAGTTTCCCACCCGATAATCGGCGCATTTCCGTAAGTTGGTCGCGCACAGCATCCCGCAGTTTGCGAAATCCAGGGGGAAACTCACCTTCCAGGTACACATGCACATACACTACATCGTCGAGCGATTTGAGCAGGCGCGTCGTGGATGGGGAAACAGTGTAGCGCTGCTCGCGGGTGAGGTCGATTCGGGTGTAGAGAAAGCTGGCCAGCACATTCGCCGAAATCAGAATGCCGATCCAGAGAAACAGGCGGAGCCACTTCTTTTTGTCGAGCGCCTGACGGGTGAGCGCGAGAAATAACCCGATGAAGCTCAGGAAATAAACTAAATCGCGGGTGTCGATTACCCCCTTACTCAAAGCGTAATAGTGCGCGCCCAGTCCGAGTTGTTCTACCATATGCTGGATGCGCCCGTCGATTGGCAGGAGATAGAGGCTGTCGAAGGCCGAATAGCTGAAAAAACAGAAGAAAACGCCCAGGATAAAGGCCACAAGCTGGTTTTCGGTAAGGGCGGATGCCAGCAGGCCAAGGGAAACAAAGGCCGCACCGAGCAAAAGCAAGCCCATATACGAGCCGGCGATGCCTCCGGTGTCGATGTTGCCTATGGGATCGGCCAGGAACCACAGCGAAACCGCGTAGAATAAGGTGGGGAGTAGGGCAAAGGCCACCAATGCTGTGGCCGCGAGGTATTTGCCGAGAATAATTTGGTTGTCAGTGATGGGTGAGGTGTAAAGGAGTTCCAGGGTGCCGCTGCGGCGTTCCTCCGAAAAGAAGCGCATTGTGATGGCCGGAATGAGGAACATCAGGATCCACGGCCCCATGCTGAAAAGCTGGTCAAGGTGTGCATAACCATACTGCAGGAGGCTGTAGTCGGGGAACACCCACATGATGAGGCCGGTCACGAGCAGGAACACCAGAATCACCACATAGGCCATCAGGCTGTTGAGATAGGCCGACCATTCTCTCAGAAACAGGGCGCGCATATCAGGACTGTAGGGTTAATGTGCGGAAAATATCTTCGAGTGATGAACCAGGGTGTGCCGCGCGCAGCGACTGGAAGTCGGAGTCGGCCACAAGCTGGCCGTGGGCGAGCATCAGAACATGCGTGCAGAGGGTTTCGACCTCCTGCATGATGTGTGTACTCAGTAATATGGTTTTATCGCGACTCGTTTCACGGATGAGGGAACGGATTTCGGTCAACTGATTGGGGTCGAGACCGGAGGTGGGTTCATCGAGAATGAGCACCGGCGGGTCGGGCGCCAGTGCCTGGGCGAGTCCAACACGCTGACGGTATCCTCGCGACAACTGCCCGATTTTTTTGTGCTGTTCGGGATGTAGGCTGGTCATTTCGAGTAGCTGATCCACACGTTTCTTAAGTTGAGCTACTTGGTAGATGCGGCATACATAGTTCAAGTACTCTTGCACATACATGTCCGTATACAGAGGATTGTGTTCGGGGAGGTAACCGACCTGGCGCTTGATTTCGATGGGATTTTGCTCCACTTCAAGCCCCATGACCTGGGCTTTCCCGGCATCTTGGCGGAGATAGCCGCTCAGAATTTTCATGGTTGTGCTCTTTCCGGCACCGTTAGGACCCAGCAGGCCCACGACTCCCGGACCGTTGATGCGGAAGCTCAGTGAGTCGATAGCTTTTTGCTTGCCGTATAGTTTGGTGAGCCCTTCTACCTGTACAGACATGTATGTGCGTGCATTTCCTTGGGGTTGCGTAGCCGGGATATTCCAGGAATGCAATGAGGTTGCGCTGCTGGATTACTACAGGGATGCGAAGATACCGTAAGGCGACGAAAGTTGTTGCCTTTCGCTAACGAAGTAGCAGTCGACCCCGGCTCATCCGACCGTCGGTCCATTGAACCTCAACCCACAACAAGCCTTCGCCATCTAAGTTGAGTGAATGTTGGCCCTCTGAACCCTCCATATAGTCTATATAAACCGTTTTGCCCGTGGAGTCAGTCAACCTGAGGGCGTGCTTCCCAGGAGGCACTCGTTCAGAATCCCAGACGAGTGTGCTCTGACCCGAATGGGCCGGATTAGGGATCAGGTTGATGGCTATGTTCGGATTCATCGCTCGGGGTGATTCGACACCCAGCGAGGCCCCCTGGTTGTGCAGGGTCATTACCCCTCCGCGAAAGCTGCCCACCAGTAGGTCGGGTAGACTGTCGCCATTGAGGTGGGCTGGGGCGGGACAAACAAAACGACCCAAGCGGGTGCTGTCGGTTGTTCCACGGATGCTGCTGTAGATCGATCGGGGCGATTCGGTCCAGATTGCCCCGGCCTGTAGGGACACATCCGGGAAGAAAAACAGCCGCCCCCTTTCGCTGCCCACCACCAGGTCTATTTGTCCGTTTCTGTTAAGGTCCGTTACCCTTGGCACGGCATATCCCGTGAAAAACTCGGTGGTGTTGACTTGCCCCCACGTGGGATCAGTGAGGGTGAATTGAGGAAGTTGGCTACTCCCCTGATTGAGGTAGAGCCGTAGTCGACCGTCACGCGTGCCCAGAATCAGGTCGTTTTTTCCATCAGCATTCAAGTCATAGAGTTCCGGGGCCACTGCGGGGCCGGCGTCGGTCGGGCCATAGGCAGTGCTCTGCAAACTAAAGGCGTAGCTCCCGGGGCCAACCGATTCGTTGCGGTAGAGGTGCAATGGCCCGTCTTCATGACCGAGCAAAAGGTCTGCCTTGCCGTCGCCATTGAGGTCGCCCGAAGCCATCCGAATTCTGCGAAGGGATAGGGTATCTGTCCGTAAAAACAGGGTGTCGTGAGCCTCCCAAACGGGTTGAAGCACATTTCCTGAGTTCCTGTAAAGATGAATCACACCATATTGTAGGGTGCTTTCGTGTGCAATGAGCAGTTCTGGGTTGACATCGCCGTCGATGTCGGCCACCAATGGGGCGGAGCCTGTGCCGAAGTGAATCTGATCGCCCGTGAGGTAGTCGGTCCGCTGCAGCCGAAAGCTATCGCGTGCGTTGGCGCTTTGGTTTTTGTAGTACCACAGGTGGTTTTTGAGTCGACTATAATAATAATCGCCGGGGGCCACCAGCAGGTCTTTTCGTCCGTCCAGGTTCACATCCACCAGAAATCCTGCGCAAAAGCTGGGGACGTTACTCACGATGTCGTAGGCCGGGAAGCTGTCGAACACCTGGGTGATGCGCGCGGTGTCGCGACTACCGCCGTTGCGCAGGTATTTGAGGAAACGGGATTCCACATCACCCAGGAGGATGTCGACCAAACTATCTCCATCGGCGTTGATGGGGGTTATGGTGGAGCCCATGTGGAGGGGTCGGGCCAGTACTCCGGGCACTGGGAGGGGGGGGAAGCAGGTTCCGGTGAGCCCCGTTTGAATGCTGGAGTTGGGCTGGTTCTCTTCAAATCGTCCCCAGCAACGCGAAACCACCAGGTAATCTAGCGAATCGCGGTGGCCGTAGCGTTCCACCGACATATTCCGGTAGTAGGTGGCCTTCCCAATATCGAAATTATCGAACGAGATGATGTCGAGGTCGCCATCCCCGTCCAAATCAGCGATGCCGGGCAGGTCGGAGTTGAGTACGAGCATACCCGCCCGAAAGCCGAAGTCCCACATCGTCTCGAGGTTAGCCACCCGCAGACGGAATTGCGGTTGTCCGGGCAAACCGATGTTTTCATAGACCCGAACCCCCCCGTTTGAGCTGGTGAACAGATCGGGGTTGCCATCGCCCTCCAGATCGCCCAGCACCATCCAGTACCAGATGGGAGGGAAGAGATCTGCATACTCGGGCGCGGGGGTGAGCACCACTTCCCCTGATGGCAATCGCGTTCGCAACACCACCATCAGGTGATTCTCAGTTTTGTCGAAGACCAGCAGATCCGCCGTTCCGTCGCCATTCACATCCAATTCAGCGATTTGACTGGCGGTCATGCCTCCCATCCAAGGTATTTTGAGCGCTTGAGAACCGACGCGCACCACCGGTCCGCCACCGGTACGCACCATGCGGAAGGCCTGTGCAGCGCTTTCGTCAATCCCCCCCAAACAGCCAAACAACAAGATAACGAACAGGATACTACGGATGGAATCAAAATTCCAGAGGGTCGGGCGCATGGTATCTACAAAATTAGGAGGTTTGCAGGGTGAGTCACCACGCCACAACGGAAGAATTGTTCGACGTCTACCAGCGGGCGGGTCACCGGGTGGCGACTGACAGCCGTAAGGTGCAGTCGGGTGATCTGTTTTTTGCCCTTAAGGGGGAACGTTTCAACGGGCACGACTTTGTTCAGCAGGCCTTAGAAGTGGGGGTGACCGCGGTGGTGGTTGACCAAGAAGTAGAGGGGGTCGATCCTGCGCGCTGCCTGAGGGTGAATGATGTGTTGACGGCCCTGCAGGCGCTGGCCCAACAGTACAGAAAAAGTATAGGAGGATTAACCGTCATCGGTATCACCGGATCGAATGGGAAGACCACCACCAAGGAACTTGTTCATGCTGTGTTAAGTACCCACTACCGCTGCTATGCCACCCCTGGAAACCTGAATAATGCCATAGGGGTGCCGCTCACCCTGCTCGGAATGCTGCGCGATACAGAGTTTTGTGTGGTGGAAATGGGGGCTAATCATCCCGGAGAGGTGATGCCCCTGTGTGTGATGGCGGATCCCGATGTGGGGGTGGTGACGGCTATTGGGAAGGAACACCTCGAAGGCTTCGGGAGTTTGCAGGCCATCATTGATACCGAAACGGAGCTCTATGCCTACTTAGGCCAAAGAAACCGACAGGCCTTCACCCCGATGGAAGTGCCCGAGCTCATGGAAGCCGCGCGCATCCACTGTGTGGCGCCTGCGCCCATCTATTACGGATCCTCGGCCGAAGCTGATTGTGTGGGGCGACTTCTTCCGGGCGATTGGGCGGTTCGCCTGCAGTGGGAGAACAGCTACCGATTAATGCTGAGGGCCCCTCAGCTCGAAACCCAACTGTTTGGGGCCTATAACTTCAATAACATCATGGCCGCTGCTTGTTTGGGTCGCTATTTCAGCGTGCCGTATCAAAAAATCAACCAGGCACTGACCAATTATGTACCATCCATGAATCGCTCTCAGTTGTTGTGCAAAGGCGATCGCAAGATCATCCTCGATGCCTACAACGCAAATCCCCACAGCATGCAGCTGGCTGTGGCCGGATTGGCTGCGCTCACAAACGTCAAGCGTGTTGCTCTCTTGGGTGATATGATGGAATTGGGGGCTGCTGCTGATGAGGAACATGAGGCCCTGCTGCAGCAACTCAAATCTGTTGAGCTTGAAGCCGCCTGTTTGTGCGGGCCTTTGTTTATGAAGCATAAGGAGGCCTTTCCCGGCTTTGATTTCTACCAAAATGTAGGCGCATTGCTCGAATCGGGCCGACTCAGGGGGCTATCTACTCACTGTGCGGTGTTGGTGAAAGGTTCCCGTTCGATGGGCATGGAACGATGCCTCGAAGGCATGGGTGTCGAGTTGTAGAGAAGGGATAAACCATATGGGTTTGAACGAAAAGTTGTAGAGAAGGGATAAACCACAAGGGCTTGAACGAAAATTGACTCGGGATGACAAGCAGGCTTTATGAATAGCGTAACATTGGCTTAACATCCCCGGGCAGTGGGCGCACTACTTTTGGGTGTTTTTATAACTATGGCCCATACCTACAAAGCTCAACGGCATTTTTTGTCTTCCATTTTGCACATTTGGTTGACGTTTGTCGCCCTCAATCTGATTTCGACCCTGTCATTTGCACAGCTGGGGTCGATCACGGTTAAATCTGCGACAAAGGCAGTAATGAAACGCTCATCGGCATGGCGGTGGTCATCAAAGACACCCTATCCGGTGCCTCGGCCGACCTCGATGGTCGATACACCATAGCGAAAGACACCCCCGGCACCCACACCCTAACCATACAGTACTTGGGCTACCAGTGTCTTTGGAAGTTTCGGTCGTGGTGGTAACTTGCTGGAGGCAGTACACGGGTCAACCTCTACCTTGAGCAGGAGTCGACCAGCCTCTCCGAGGTGAAGGTGACGGCCGTGGCACTGAAAACATCTATCAGCACCATACAGATGATCCAAAAAAATAGTTTGCACGTGATGGATAGCTTGTCGGCTGATCAGATTAAAAAATCACCGGACCGCAACACGGACGATGTGCTGAAGCGCACCAATGGCACCAACATCCAGGATGGTAAATATGTGGTGGTGCGGGGATTGAACGAGTGCTACAATCTGGCACTGGTGAACGGAGCTATGATGCTTGACCTCATTATCATCAAAAGTGCCCAAATTTTTTCCCCTCCGGGCTCCCCGGTACAGAGCCCGACAAAAAGGCCTTTTCCATTGAATGAAACCGCCGATGCGCAAACAGCGATCCAGGGCGAGGCGGCGGCACCAGCCATTAAGTCGGTCGAGCAAGGGTGGTTGCCCGAACAGTATTGGGATGAAGCTACACGCAACGCTGTCAAGAAGCAGATTATGCCATATCTTCATAGACTGGCACCAAATGCAACACACGAGAATAAGTTTGACGAGCGATATGCTGAGTTCTACCGAACAGTGGGTGAAACCTACCGTTGGCGCTACATCAAGCCCGATGAAAAGGGGGGGTGTTATTGGATGATTGACCGACCCGCTGCGAGTTTTGACCAGAGCCGAACGGCTATTGCAGGTCATGTGAAGTTTCGAAAAAAGGATTTTTTCATTGAAGACTATGAAGAAGCTTTTTGGATGTTCAAAATGCCTGAAGAGGAACTCCAGGTTAAATCCCTTTATCTTTTCAATTTATACACGCGTGGCGAGGCCTTGGAGCCATTTTACCATATGAACCGTGGAGCCGATTACATCGAGTTTCCGGATAATCAGGTCTACTACAACAAGATAACGCGTAAATGGGAGCCCATAGCCCAATAATTACGTCGATCGTAGTGAACTACCCCACCATTGTAGTGAGCTAATCTACCTTTCCGTGCTTTTGGTGGTAGCGCCACCAACGGTCGGGCATCTCACCTCGGGTGGCGGTCCGGTAGTCGGCATACGAGCACGGAATGAGCATGCCCCTTTCTTTATTGCTACCGGGCTGTGCGGGAGAGGCAATTTCCATCCACCAGCGACCGGTCTTTCGGCTTTTGTAGAAAACAATGCTGTGGTTGCCCGAATTGAGGGTTGTTACATACCGGATGTGGTGCATTTGGTTTTTGCGCGGCACATCGAATGAACGATGGGCATGTCCCTCCAGGAAATACCATATGGCCTGCGCAAGCGTTTCCGCGCCCAGTAGTTGTTTGTCGCACAACGGGTCGTAGCTATAGAAGCCGATCGATTTGAGCTTTTCATTCAATCCGGCGTAGCGGGTAAGCTGACAAAGTTCATGGCTGAAGAGGCCGCTTGGGGTGGAATCGGGATTACCGGGCATATCACTTAAACGAATGCAAGAGGCATCGACATACATCAGGTCGGCAATCCGAATGGCGGGTTCCGCTTCTTCGGGTGCAGCACGCAAGTCGCCCAACCGCATCGCATCAAACAACAGCCGCCCGATCATTTGAACCTCATCTGGATTGTTCAGATAGGTCTGGTAGCCGAGGTTGGTGTAGTTGAACAGATGCGTCGGTTTGTGGGTGATAATGCGCATGAGTACACTGCGTGGGTCAACGGCCGCTTCATCTTCTGGCGGCGATTCGCCCAAATGAAAACGAGCATCGAGGGCGAGCAGCTCGATGGGCTGCAGGCTTTTTTCAAAGGCGAGGTATTGCCCGTAGAGGAGGTCGCGACTACCGCCGAGCACAACGGGGGTAATCCCCTTAGATTGCAACTCAGCACACACTTCGGCCATAGCTGAATAGGTATCTTCTGTTGTTTTGCCGGGAATGAGATTGCCAAGGTCCACCGCCTGAAGGTCGCCCGATATTCGGTAGAGACGGTAAAGACATCTTCTTAGTACATCCGGGGCTGAATGTATGCCGGTTTGGGGAAAGTACTCACTTTCAGGTACTCCGAAGAGCGCGAGGGTTTTTCCCTCCAAGTCCGGAAATTGTTGCCGGTGGGTGACAACAACCGAAGCAAGGTAGCTGGAGTCGGCCGTGAAAAACGATTCTTCGAGCCAATCGGTGTCGACCGGCGAGAAGTAGGCATCAAAAGCGAAAGACATGCCGTTCGAAGCGCCGCAATATTATAGTTTGGGCGTGATGAGGTTGTCGATTATCGGCGTGTGAGGCTTATGTTTAGGTTTACAGGTATGCTCTGTCCCAGTACCGCATAATTGGCGATAGTGGTCACCTGCTGGAAATTTTCCTCGTTTTTAACAACATTAAAGGTAAGGGTTCCGGCAGAGTCTGTCAGGGTGATTTGGCTGGTGGTGTTGGTGAAAGTGCCCGTGCCGAAGAACCTTACCGAATCTGGCGGAGGAAAACCGGGTATCGAAAGGTTGGGTAAAAAACGAATGTCGTAGACGGCTGTGCGGGCAGGGGTATTGAACGAAATGGTACCAGCATTGTTGGCCGTTCCATTCACAGGTATTGGGCCGATAATAGGTACCGTAATGTTGGCGGAATAGGTGAGTGTGCTCACAGTCCAATCGCCATTGAGACGATCGGCATAGATTTCTTCCGGGGTCTTTTCGGGATCTTTTTTGCAGGCAACAAAGCTAATCAGCAACAGTAGGGCAAGTAGACGAGAAGTTTTCATAGTTAAGTATTTTGTGATGGCTAAAGTAAAGAAGAATAATGAAGAAACCACAAAAAAAATGCATAAGTTTAATGGGCGTTAGAGTTTCAGTCTTTTGATGATCTGATGTGCAATCTCCTCGGGAGATCCAGTAGCCGCTATGTGTATATGGGCTTTTGAATAAATGGGGTATCGAGCATCGTGTAGCGCTTGCATTCGTTTGAGACTTTCTTTAGTCGACTTAGATGATGCTGTTGAAGTTTGGGAGGCGATTAATGGACGAATCTCTGGGTTTTGGTCCAATCGTCGGCATAGTTCACCGAGATCCACATCGAGCCAAACGACCCGGGTACTTTTCAGCAAATCGTTCATTTGATTGCGCCAAATGGGGGTTCCCCCGCCGGTGGCAAGCACGTAGGGACCCACTCGATTCAGGTGATGTTGTAAGCCATCCTGTTCCCGTTCCCTAAATGTGTCTTCTCCCCATGCGCTGAACTGCTCTGCGATGGAAAGCGACCAGCGATTGATCAACCAATCGTCTAAGTCATGGAAAGGCCAGCCGGTGAGGGCAGCCAAAGCGTGCCCCACTGTGCTCTTGCCCGACCCCGGCATTCCCACCAATCCGATTCTGTTTTCGTTCATAGGCATATGGGATGTGTGAACATTTGATGGCCTGTTTCGGTTCGTAAGGGCATGAAGATAACGCGGTGCTTTTAACTGAAGGATGAGTGAATCGAAAAGACTCATTGCAGGCGGATTCGCGGGTCCAGCCAGGCATGTATGAGGTCCACCAGCACATTTATGAGTACAAAAAACAGGGCAACCAAAAGAACACAGCCCATAACAACAGGCATGTCGAAGTTCATAAGGGCATCAACCGTCACCTTCCCCAGTCCATGCCATCCGAACACGTATTCCACGAATACCGAGCCCGCCAGAAGCGAGGCCAACCAACCCGAAATGGCGGTCACCACCGGGGGCAGCGCATTGGGTAGAATGTGGCGAAGGTACACCTCTCGCTCACGCAGACCCTTGGCGCGGGCTGTACGGATGAAATCGCGGTTCAGGATGTCGAGCACGGAGCTGCGGGTGAGTTGTACAATAATGGCCAGGGGTCTGATTCCTAATGTTATGGCTGGCAGGATGAGATGGGTGGGCGCCGGTCTCGGTCCCTCAAAGGGATCGGTCAGCAGCCAACTGCCGGTCATCGGCAGCCCTGTCCACTCGCGCCAGAGGTGGCCAAACAAAAAAGAGATGAGGATGGCTGCGAAAAAGGACGGCACCGAAATACCGAGTACCGATACCGTTTGTATTCCCCTGTCGATCGATGTACCGGCATGTTTGGCGGCCAGGCTACCGAGGGTTATGCCGAGTAATCCGGCTATCAACATGGCACTGAGGGCCAGCAGGAGTGTGCCGGGTAGGGCGGAGGATAGGATTTCCGTGACGGGTTGCCGCGACTGATACGAACGGCGGAGGTTGGGGTGTTTCAGTAGCAAGATTTTGTCTTTCGTATTCAATAGTAAGATTCCACCATGCTCCTGCGCATAAGCCTGACCTTCCACGGCTTGATGGATCGAAATCGGTGATAAGTCGTTCATGTAGAGCAGATACCGCTGCAAGGGAGGTAGGTCTAGTCCCAACTCGCGACGAACAGATTGAAGGGAGGCGAGATCGGAGCGCTGACCCAGGGTCATTTGAGCGCCATCGCCCGGGAGTACCTGGAAGAGGTAAAAAACCAGGCTCACCACCCCCAGTAGTACAGCTAGGCCGTTGAGTAAGCGGCTGAGGATGAATCGGGCCATGTTTAAGGTCGGGGGGGCGCTACTACAAAGGAACTTATTGTGACCGGGGGAAGTGTTATAAGTCGATTGGGTTCAATTACAACAGAATGAGTTAATCGGGTTCAATTGAAATGAGTCGAACGGAATCGGTGGGCATTGAATTAAAAAACTGGGTTGGACTGCAACAAAAAATCGGGTTTGGGCAGGGCTCCCGCCGGCCACTTGTTCACTACTGTTCCCTTTTTGAGGTGCATAAGGCCCGGACTGGAACGAAGCATGGTCTTGAGGGTGGTGCCGTCGGTGATATACAATGGCCAGCCTATGCCGTGCGCGGTTTCGAAGGCTTTAATTTCCTCAGGCGTGGAGGCGGTGAGGATGGCAAACCGAACACCTAGGGAGTCGGCGGTAGACCGCAGCGCGCGCAATTGTTCCCAAGCATCGGCGGGACCATCACGCAATACGCGGGCGGTAACCAACAGGCATCGGCCGGCGAGTAAAAAGTCTTCTGTATAATCTTCGCCGTCTATGTTGGAAATGCTGAAGTCGTGCACCGGAGGTTGATATCCCTTGCTCACCAGTACCGATTTGCGATCCACAAACTCAGCACCGGTTATATCCCACGGAGCCTGTTCGGTGGTGAATTCTTGTACCGTTCCATTCACTTTATAGTACCAGGTGTCGCGGTACACATCCTGAGGCGCTCCTTCGGGTACCTTCATACCCTCTGGAATGCTTTTGCCAACGGCATACGGCAGAAAATCAAACAGGGGTAGGTTTTGGTAGGTGTAAACCCCCACACCCAAACTTAAAAGACTGAAGACGGCAAAAATGGGTGCTAGAACCCGACCCGGACCCAATGGCACCAGGTTATGCTGGCGCCAAAACAACCATCCAACCAGCACAAGCAACACCACGTCTTTCGAAAAGGATTGCCATGGGGTGAGCTTCAGGAAATCGCCAAAGCAACCGCAATCGGTGACCTTATTAAACCAGGCCGAATAAAAAGTAAGGAAGGTGAAAAACACCATCATCAGCAAAAGCGACCAGAGGGTGAAGCGTTTTTGCCAGCCCAACAATAGGGCAATGCCCAGCGCCATTTCAGCCACACAGATGGAGATGGCCAATCCGGTGGCGATCGGATTCAGGAAGTCGATGCCGAACACACCGAAGTACTCCTCGAGTTTGTAGCCAAAGCCTTTGGGGTCATTGACTTTAATGAAACCTGAGAAAATAAATAAGAGGGAGGTGAGAACCCTAAAAAAATGGGTTTTGAGGATGATGACCGATTCAATAAATGACTTCATGATGGTTTATATGATGTTCCGGGTCCCCTCTACGGTTGTTGATGGCTCCAATTGAATGAGTGCGAAAACGGAATAGTTAATGATATCGCGGTAGCCAGGTCCCACTCCTTCAGAGATGGAGGTTTGGCCCCCGTTGTCTTCAATTTGTTTGATGCGCAACAGTTTCATCAGGATCAAATCCGTAAAAGAGGTATCGCGCATGCTGCGCCAGGCCTCTCCGTAATCGTGGTTTTTATCCGACAACAGGGATCTGTTGAGCGAAATGTGGTGGTCGTAGGCCTTCAACAGATCAGCGGTGGACGAATTTGCCGTGAAGGCGCTGCTTTTTTCAACAACAGAGGTTGCCTCGATGGGATGTGCGTATGCGATGGGCTCATCTAATTGAATCAGGGCCATTAAACAGTAGTTGATGATGCCCAGGTATTCTTCGGAGATGCCGTCGCTCACTTTTTGGGCTTTTTTCTCCTGAATGCTGCGGATGCGAGCCGCTTTGATGAAAATCTGGTCGGTGAGAGAGGGGGTTCTGAGGATGCACCAGGAAACACCATAATCACGATTTTTGGCCTCGAAAAGCAAACGGCATTGGCCTAGAATCGCATCAAACGCAGGCAAAGTATCTGTCACGGCTGATTTGTATCGTAATTTGCTGTATTTTGTTGTGCCCCCTATTGGAATGTCCAAAAATACGCTATTCCCGAACAAATCAAGTCTTCAGTTTCGGGGTAAACTTCTGTTCATCGATCGGCCTCTGGTGATGGGGATTCTGAATGTAACCCCAGATTCTTTCTATCCCGATAGCCGGGTGGGTTTTTCGGCCGTGAGTGAAGGGTGTTCCAAAGAGGCAAGCATAGCAGAAGCTACGCGCAATGATGTGGTGGAATCTCGTTCTTATGTTCCTGTGGGGCGTAGCGGGACGGTTTTGGCGGTGGTTGACCGTGCGCGCAGGATGATGGAGGAGGGGGTCGACATCCTCGACATCGGTGGATGTAGTACCCGCCCAGGAGCCGCGGCCGTTCCGGAGCAAGAGGAGCTGGAGCGGGTTATACCTTCTGTGCGCGCTATTAAAGGGGCCTTCCCCGAACTGTTGGTTTCGGTCGATACGTGGCGTGCGTCGGTGGCCGAACAAGCAGTTGGAGAGGGAGCCGATCTCATCAATGACGTTTCAGGGGGGCGAATCGACCCCAAGTTAATCGAAACCGTCATCCGACTTCGGGTGCCCTACGTACTGATGCACAGTCGCGGTACGCCCGAAAACATGGCAGGACTCACGCAATACGAGGATGTGGTGACCGAAGTGGTGCGTGAGTTGTCGGAGCGCGCCCAAATCTTACTCGACGCCGGATGCTCAGATCTCATCATAGACCCGGGCTTTGGTTTTGCCAAAACACCAGTCCAGGGATTTCGCCTGTTGAATCACCTCGATGCGCTGGTGCGGATGGGCTTCCCGGTTCTGGCCGGAGTTTCCCGAAAATCGATGATTACCCGCACCCTATCGGTGCAGGTCGACTCCAGCGATGCGCTTTGGGGAACCCTGGTACTGAATACACTCGCATTAGATCGCGGTGCACAAATATTAAGGGTACACGATGTGGCACCTGCAGTTCAGGCCGTCCGCCTATGGCAAAAAGTACGGGATAATGAATTTATTTCTAATCCTGAGCGTTCTGCTGCATCAACCAATTCTATAAAATGAAAGAACTGATTGACGCTATGGGGTACCCTTCACAATGGCTGTTTGGGCTGGATTTGCTGCTGGTACTGGTGTTCCTGTACCTCGTATTCATGCTGGTCAGGGGGAGTCTGGCCCCCGCCATCTTGTTGGGATTGGGCATACTCTATATAATGTATCTTTTGGTGAACTGGGCGGGACTAGTACTGCTGAGCACGCTCCTCGGGCAGTTTCTCGGATTGGGAGTGGTGCTGCTGATCGTGTTGTTCCAGCCCGAAATCAGACAGTTTTTGTTGCAATTGGGCGGGAATACTGGGGTGGGCCCCCAAAGATGGTTTCGCAAGATGATTAGGGGTAGCGAGCAGCGCGCAGATGAAGATTATGTGATGACTGAATTGTTGCCCCTGTTTAAAGAGGCTATGGATATACGTTTGGGTATGTTGATTGTGGTGAGCCGACAAGAACTACAGCCTCCGATATTGTCACGCGGCACCCCCATTGACGCCAGGGTGGGTCGGGCCCTACTCCTTTCGGTATTTCAACGGGAATCGCCCATTCACGACGGCGCCGTGTGGATCATGGACGGAAGGGTGCAGTCGGTGGCCTGCGTCCTCCCGGTCTCTGAAAGCGTCGAGTTGCGGGCGGGACTCGGACTCCGGCATCGGGCGGCACTTGGGGTGTCGGAATTGGCCGATGTGATGGCCCTAGTGGTTTCAGAAGAAGGAGGCACCCTCTCAGTGGCTCGCGAAGGCAAATTAAGGGAAAGTGTATCGCCCGAACAGGCGGCTTTGGAATTGGCAGCTTATCTACGGGTGGAGTGATATGAACATTAATTCCAATAACCCACACAACGTTTAGTTCTGAAGAATGAACAAACCTCCCAAATCAATTTAAACGGAAAAGGCATGGGAAAAGGATTATGTAAGGCAGTCGGACTGCTGTTGCTTTTCTTGGCTTTGACGGCGTTGAGGCCTGTTTGGGCCCAATATAAAGTGGGTGATCGGGCACGCGATTTTCGATTGCGCAACGAGGGGACGGGACGAACATTCGTTTCCCTCAGCTCCGATCCATCTGCCGCGGGCTATGTGTTGGTGTTTATGGGACTGCAATGCCCATGGTCGAAGGCCTATTTCGATCGCTTGATCCGCATCGACCGCCGATACCGCCCTTTGGGTTACCCCGTTCTGCTCATCAACCCCAATGATCCCAACCAAATCCCGGCCGATTCGCCCGAGGAAATGCAGCGCGCCGCCCGCGAACAGGCATTCCCATTTCCGTATTTGTTCGACGAGGTTCAGGATGTGACCCGCGATTACGGCGCTAGTCGCACCCCGCATGTTTTCATCCTGTGTAAGGAAAAGGAGGGATGGATGGTGCGTTATTCGGGGGCAATCGACGACAACACTGAGTTTCCGGAAAAGGTAACGGTTCATTATTTGGAGGATGCGCTGGAATCCCTTATGAGGGGTAGTTTTGTGCGGCAGGAATCTACCCCCACGGTGGGTTGTCCGATCGCATGGAAAAAGAGATAGAAATGAAACAAAGTGTGGGTGTTGACTTGCACTTCCGGACCTTCGGAAGCGGCCCCCCGCTCGTTATTCTGCACGGTTTATTTGGTTCGGGCGACAACTGGATGACCCTGGCCCGGGAGTTGTCGGCGGACTTCACGATTTACCTCCCTGACCTCAGAAATCACGGCCGGTCTGTGTGGACCGAAACCATGGATTATCGCTCGATGGCCGAAGATGTGCTAAGGCTGATGGACCACTTCCAGTTGTCGCGCGCACACATCATGGGCCATTCCATGGGCGGGAAGGTGGTCATGACCCTTGCGCTGCATGCCCCTCAGCGGGTGTCGACCCTGGTGGTGGTCGACATCGCCCCGAGAATCTACCGACTCGAAGAGCACCACCGCCTGCTCACGACTCTCGCGGCGGTCAATCTGACCGCTTTTCAAAACCGCACCCAATTGGATGCGTACCTCGCCCCCGCCATCCCGCAAATGGATACGCGGCAGTTGATTCTTAAGAACATCTACCGATCGGATCAGGGCGATTTTGCGTGGCGGATGAATGTCGGAGGACTGTTATCTAACCTGAATGCGGTGGGTGACGACACGACATTCGTGGGTTGCCCCCCCGTTGATCTTCCTGCATTGTTCATCGCTGGAGGTGCATCCACCTACATCCACGATGCGGATGAAGAACCGATTAGAAAGTTATTTCAGACTGCCAAGGTGGTCCGAATTCCAGGTGCTGGCCATTGGGTGCACAGCGACGCCCCCGATGTTCTGCTAGCTCAGGTTCGTGCATTTCTTTTATCATGAAGTGTGAGGATACTTTCCAGTCTTCGGGGGGATGTAATTGTCCCCGACTTGAAGTGTCCGAGGTAAATTTTCCCCCTTGTTCCCAATAATCCGCCAGCACCGTTAAGTCGTGGTAAACGTAATAAGATAGATCCCAATCCATGCCCAAATGAAAGAGAGAAGGCAAAAACTGCCCCTTCAGCGGATCGATCGACTTGTGATTACGGATATGGCCGAAGAGGGACGGGCATTGGGAAGGGCGGGCGAAAAAGTATGCTTTGTGGAGGGGGCTGTTCCCGGCGATATAGTTGATGTTGAAGTCTACCGCAACAAGCATCGATATATGTTTGCCCGAGTTGTACACATTCATGTGCCGGCCGAGACCCGTATAGCACCGCGGTGCGTTCATTTTGGATTGTGTGGCGGATGCAAATGGCAACATCTGGATTACAACGCGCAATTGTATTGGAAGGGAAAGCAGGTGCACGATGCGCTCGTGCGACTCGGGAAAGTTGAATGCACAGAGGTTCGTCACGCTCTGCCGGCACCGGAGCCCTATGCTTATAGAAATAAGTTGGAGTTTACGGCGACCGGACAGCGTTGGTTGACTTTTGAGGAAATGAGAGCCGGGGTGCGGTCAGAAGATGCGATGGTGGATGGGATGGAGGCGGGGGATACCCAGGTGGACGGTTCGGGGGATGTGGACTCGAATAAGTATAGGTCACGGGATGTAACACGGGATGGGTTAAATCAGGAGGAGGGTTTAACTAACGCAATCAAGCACAAGTCGAGGGATAGGGCGATAGAGGTGATAGGAGCTGAGTTAAAGTCCATACCGTTGGAAGGAATAGAAGCCGGGTTGGTGGATGTCCCAAAGGAGTGGCCGAATGAAATCACTAAGCGGGCGGGACTCGGATTTCACCTACCTGGACGCTTTGATAAGGTGATGCACGTACAAGAATGCCACCTGATGGACCAAAAGTCGGATGCAATTCGGAATTTTATACATCAATATGCGGAGGAACATCGCTGGACGCGCTACAACCAGCAGACGCATGAGGGATTCCTGCGTACAGTAACCCTACGCAACAGCAGTCTCGGGCAGTGGATGGTATTGGTTATGGTGACCGACAATAACCAGGAGGCTATTTTTGGCCTGATGACGGCCCTGACCAATAGCTTCCCCTGGATCACAAGTTTGCAGTATGTTATCAACCCTAAGAAAAACGACACCCTACAAGGTTTGTTACCCCGGGTTTGGAAGGGGCCAGCCCACATAGAAGAGCGATTGGGTGATCTCAACTTCCACATTTCGCCGGAGTCGTTTTTTCAGACCAACAGCCGGCAGGCGCAGCGTCTATATGATCTGGTGGCGGAATGGGCAGCCCCGTCGCTAACCGATGGGGTGTTTGATTTATATAGTGGCACAGGCACGATCGGGTTGTTTCTGGCCCGGAAGGCATCGTGGGTGGTGGGACTAGAATACACTGAGGCGGCAGTGGAGGATGCCCGCCGGAATGCAGAGCGAAATGGCATATACAACGTGCACTTTGTGGCGGGTGATCTCAAGAACCTGTTGACCGAGGAGTTTTTGTCGCAACACGGCCGCCCTTCGGTCCTTATCACCGACCCACCCCGCTCGGGCATGCACCCCGACGTTGTGGCCATGCTTTGCCGCATGCGCGTGCCCCGTTTGGTCTACGTGAGTTGTAACCCCGCAACCCAAGCCCGCGACTTGGAGATGATGCGCGACACCTATCGTGTGGAGCGCTACCAGCCGATAGACATGTTCCCTCAAACCCATCATGTGGAGAATGTGGTACTGTTGGCATGCATTTAGGTGGTACTTTTGTACGTTTAGGGCAAATCGCAGTTCGTTTACTTTATTTGTTATTACTGTAATATATAAATGTTGGGTGACCTTCATTGGCTTGAGTCGGTAGAATCGGATCTGCGCTATTATGCCGACTACCTGAGAGGCTTGTCACGCGAGCTGCTCGACACAGGGATCAGTAAGTACCCTGTATTTGTGGCCTATCACGAGCACATGCCCACCCCTATGGGCCGACCGGTTCTGATCCACCAGCACCTCGACACGCATTGGAGCGTGAATCTGACGGTTATGGAGGATTTTGTTTCCCGTGAGATTGTGACCCGCGCAGCCTTCCCCGAATTCCGCAACAGTTGGAAAGACCCGGAGTTTTTTATGTGTGTGTTCGTCTATACCCCTTCTAAATGCGTGTTTTTGTATATGCCCTACGATCCTCTGTCGGGGGAGGGCGATGAGAATCCGGTATGACGGGTTGCACGCGGTTTGCCCCCACACCCAGTGGCTACCTGCATGAGGGCAATGCGGCCAATTTTATGTTGATTGCGCGGTTGGCCCGTATCGAAGGCTTGCGCATCCGGTTGCGAATCGACGATCTCGACCGCAGTCGCTTTCGCGAGGCATACCTCCAAGACATTTTTGCGGTCCTGAATTGGATGGGGCTCGGTTGGGATGAGGGTCCACGCGACATCGACGATTTTCTCAGAAATTATAGTCAGCACCACCGATTGGAATCCTACGAGAACCTATTGTCTGAATTGCGTGCACGGGGGGCGGTTTATGCGTGTAGGTGCACAAGAAGCGCACGAGGTTCGGCCCTTTCATTCTGTTCATCGGATTGTGCCGTTCGTGGGTATTCACTCGATGACCCGGATCGGGTCTGGCTCTGCCGGGTGAATCCGGGTTTTGAGACTGTGATGAACGATTTTGAAGGCGATCCTTTAACGATTCGCTTTTCAGAGCGGGGTATTGGGGATTTTGTTGTGAGGCGACGGCGGGAGTCGACCTCCAATCGGCGTCTTCCTTCGTATCAGTTGGCTTGCGTGGTCGACGATGTGCTGGATGGCACGACCCTGATTGTTCGGGGTGCCGATTTATTTGATAGCAGCTTGAGGCAATTATATCTGGCACACTGTTTGGATTTGAGGTCATTTACTGCGGTGCGCTTCATTCACCATGAGTTGTTGTTGGACCCGCGTCAACAAAAACTCAGCAAGTCGGCCGGGAATTCGGGGGGATTTGAAAGCTCTCTGTTGAAAAAATGGGCTACTGCCGGGGCATTGGAAGCGGCGCTTCCCATCTATGAATGGGGGCGAAACTTAGGATTGTCACCTTAATCATCGGCTATCTCGGCGATTAATCCGAATGGGTGGAGTCATTTTATTTTTGTCGGCATCTTTTTCTTTCGGTTCAAAATTCAGGCATACAGAATTGATGCAATAACGTAAGCCTGTGGGGCGCGGACCATCGGGGAAGAGATGTCCGAGGTGGCCATGACAACGGGCGCACAGCACTTCGGTTCGGATCATACCGAAGCTGTGATCGGTGCGTTCTATGACAGCCTCCGGATTGACTTTTTCGCTGAAGCTGGGCCAGCCACATCCGGCGTCAAATTTAGTTTCGGATTCGAACAAGGGGTTGCCGCAACCCACGCAGTGGTATTGCCCGGGTTCCCAATGCTGTTCATATTTTCCGGTGTAGGGACGCTCGGTTCCGTGTTGTCGTAGCACCCGAAAGGCTTCCGGATCAAGAATTTCTTTCCATTTTTCCTCGGTTAATGAGTAATCGGGTGTGCCCGTAGAGTGAAGAGAAGTAGAGGGTTTCATAGTTTGGGGGTTTGGATTTTTATGAAATGTCTGGGCTGGGGGGAGGTGACTGCAGGCGGCCATAAGGCACAGCAATAGAACCTCAGCCATGTTTTGATTTTGTAAAGTGATTTGAGCGTTTTCCTTGCACATGTTGTTGGATTTATTCGAAATCAACAAACCAAAGGCGAAACGGATTGAATTTTCTGTTTGTGGAGGTGATTTTTTATTGATGTTGATAAAGGTTCCTTCGGGAAGTCCCGTTTGATCAACTCGATTTTGGCGGTTGCCCCGAAATTAGCTATCTTCACGATTTCTATGTTCCATGCCTTTACTTTCTATAAATTCAAATTAAATTCTATGCGTACACGTTTATCAATGATTTTCACCTTACTGGCCTGTTTGTTTTGTTCGGTTGTGGCATTTGCCCAGCCTGCCAATCAGGTAGCGATCAGGATCACGAACCAGG
>Ga0194120_10000976_pt1 | contig 53467 bp, 40 predicted proteins | sample TA2MahCa65mmetaG_FD_148642 | JGI IMG/M metagenome (GOLD analysis project Ga0194120, IMG submission 148642) | Freshwater microbial communities from Lake Tanganyika, Tanzania - TA2015019 Mahale Deep Cast 65m | ecosystem: Environmental > Aquatic > Freshwater > Lake | place: Tanzania: Lake... | reverse complement strand
TTTGTCCTGTGCAAGCGCCGGCGTCGAGAGTGAAGTGTCCCAGTAGTGACCGGTGAACACACCGGGGGAAACTAGTGACGGCACCGTCGCGTCGATCTTGACCACGTACGCCGCACCACGCCCCGGGTACCCCACACCTTCACCACCACTCGCGGTTGATATCCACGAGAAGTTGTCGCTGGAATCGCCGTCCGAGTCTGTGAAGCCCTGGTTACCGGCCAGGTCGCTAAGCGTGACCAGCCAGTCAACCTTGTGGCTAGCCTGAGCGCCACCCGTAGTCGGTATGTCGACGGGATGCGTAAAGGTCCACGTCACCGTCGTGTCACCGTCGGCCGAGCCTGAACCCAACGTCGGCGCGCTCGAAGAGCTGGTTGTAGCGTTGACGACGACGGCGTTGGCCGCGTCATCGGCGTTGTCGTGGACCAGGAGAACCGAACTCTTCTTGACGCCGGACGCGGTGTCCGAAACCGTGCCAGAGAAGATCGGTCGCCGGTCCTGCGTTTGCTTGTTGTGGGTCGGACCAGTCACCGACACCGTCGGCGCGACCGAGTCAGCGGTGAGAGTCGCGGAGACTTCAACCGCCGTGACCGCCGCGGTCTTGTCAGAGGTCCGGGTGTCGTCCAGGTACTTGACGGTCAAAACACCGCCGTTCTGGATCTTGATTGCGCCGGTCGTGGAATTACTAATTCCTGTCGACGTCGAAATGTTCGACGTGTACTCAACGTCCACTAGTTGAACGCTTGCAATGAACCGCCCGGTGCTCTTGCCCGTTTCGATAGCCGCAAGCGTGATACCGACGGAGTCCTGCGTTGAGGTGATCTTAAGAACGCCCGGTAGCGTATCAATCACGCTGGTGGACCAGAGCAAGGTCGTGGTCCCGTTAGGGCCCTTGGTACTGCCGCCAGAAGCCACCAGAATTGTAACGGCTCCACCGTGAACGTTGGAAAGCGCCGCTGCTACGCCGGTGACCTGCATCGTGGTCGTGGAATTGCCGTTAACCAAATCGATTGTCACGTCATCGGGGTCGAGCGCTCCATCCCCGTCGCGGTCGATTATTTCCGCCGAGGACGGCAAGAAAACAGTGAACGACAAACCGGCGGTCGTGGTAGCGGCGCCGGTAGACAAGCCAGCGGCTAGGTTGGCTGTCGTACCGGTTGCCACTTTCGAGTTCTTGTCGGCATCCACGACATCGATCAAGACTATGTTGGATCCGAGCGCAATGAAGTTGGTCGACGATCCGTTCGCGAGCTGATCAATGAACGTCGCGTACAGCGTCTTGCCGGCACCAACGTAAGCTTTAGTAGCACCTAACGCCGTCGTACCCGACGGAGATGCCTCAGTGGTCAAGCCCGACCACAGGTTTGTCAGGTAAACGGCACCGTCTGTGTGTGTGTTACCCGCGCCGCCCGGGTGAGTCGCATGAGCGGTTCTGAATCCGCCTTGCAATCCCACAATGGCCGCCAGCAGCAGCGCGACGGCTGCAAGAGCGGTAACCAATCTCGCCGAATACTTCACAGCGTCTGTCCCCCTTGCTCGTAACTTTCCGGTTCCCCGACCACCCCGTGGCAGAGAGCACTGCCAGATCGCTGTGGTCCCATCGGCGCATTGTCCGATGGTCTCCGTTACGCCCTCATTACCGCTTTGAGGCGGATCTGAGGACCTAATCGGCCCTGGGTTGATCACACCGCTCCGCGAACGCGCGAAGCCACACAGAACCCGATTCCGGGCGAAAACCATAGCGATTCTTGCACCTGCCATCGCGCACTGTCAAGGCATTCAGAAGCCTTGGAAATCGACTTCCGGACTAGTCTTGACGTGTGCGTTGCCATTACGGTGCGAGTCCACCCGGTCCGCCCGAAGTACAACCGGGGGCACTATATCCACGCCCCGGAGCGCGTGTCAACGCGGCCCCGGTGCAAGAGTATCCATTTTTCGAGATTTGGACGCGTTACCTGTCGCGCCGCTTTCCCTGAGTCAATTACTGCCAGGTGGGAAGCTGGTGACAGCTAAGGCCCGCCGGGCTTGTTGATTGAAGCGAGGAATTCCGCGTTGTCCTGGGTCTTGACCAGGCGCTCGAGCACACGCTCGGTCGCCTCGGTGGACGCAGAGTCCTGCGAAATGATCGACACCATCCGCCGGAGCAGCCACACCTGCTTCAGCATGGCGTCATCGAAGAGCAGTTCCTCCCTTCGAGTGCCGCTTCGGAGCACATCGATCGAAGGGAATACCCGTCGCTCGGCCAGTTTCCGATCCAGGTGGACTTCCATATTGCCCGTGCCCTTGAACTCCTCGTAGATGAGGTCGTCCAGGCGGCTCCCGGTATCCACCAGACAGGTTGCGACGATCGTCAGGCTGCCACCTTCTTCGCAGTTTCTGGCTGCGCCGAAGAAGTTCTTGGGCGGATAAAGCGCGATCGGGTCCATACCACCGGAGAGCGTTCGGCCCGAACTGGGCACCGCCAGGTTGTAAGCCCGCGCGAGCCGGGTGAGGCTATCCATGAGAATGACCACGTCTTCGCCGCTCTCGACCAGGCGCTTCGCACGCTCGAGCGCGCGTTCCGCCTCGCGACAGTGCTCTTCGACCGGCTCATCGAACGTCGAGCTGTAGACCTCGCCGTCCACCGACCTGCGCATGTCGGTAACTTCCTCTGGTCGCTCTCCGATCAGCGCCACAATCAGGTAGATCTCGGGGTGGTTTGCCGTGATCCCCGCGGCGATCTGTTTGAGGATGATGGTCTTTCCGGCCTTCGGCGGCGAGACGATCAATGCACGTTGCCCCTTGCCGACCGGAGCAACCATGTCGATCAGCCGTGTCGACGTTACCTTCGGGGTCGTGGAGAGCTTTATCTGCTTCTCCGGGAATAGCGGCGTCAGTTTCTCGAACTGGGGGCGTTTGCGTGAGGTCTCGGGGTCGTAGCCGTTAACGATCTCTACGCGCACGAGCCCGTAGAAGCGCTCGCCATCCTTGGGGGCGCGAATCTGGCCGGCGACCATATCGCCGCTTCGGAGGCCAAACCTGCGCACCTGCGACTGGGAGACGTAGATTTCAGGGCCGTTCTTGGAGTTCGGGGAACGAAGAAATCCGTACCCCTCGTTGGTCAATTCGAGTACGCCGGCGCCAAGCAGCAGGTTGTTTTCCTCTGCATGATGCTGGAGCAGCGCCATTACAAGCTCGGACCTGCGGGCCGGAATTCCGATCTTGAGCCCGAGCTGCGGAATCATCTCCCGCAGCTCTGCGGTCGATTTGGACCCGAGGTCCCCGAGAGCCGAATAGGTCTCTTCCTCGGGGATATCGGCGACCGCCATGGGCCCGTTGACCCGCTCCTGATTCACCGGTTGCTGCCGGTTCCGGTAGGCCGCGGGGCGACGGCGGCGGCCAGCGCCTCGGGAGTGACGCGGTGGTACGTTCAGGGGGATCCCTCCATGCTCAGACGGTGTTGCGCGGCGGCAAAGGAACGCGCGCCGTGCCTGGCGCCGGATCAGTCGTCCGGCTGTTGCGGATATATGTGAAGAGGATTCTGGGGATACTCAGCTACGAACCTGGAGGCTTCCAGATAGCGACTCGTCACGAGTCCAAGAGTACCGGCTTACGGGAGAGCGATCGCCGTGCTGGCGGCGAATCGGGCGGGACGCCCCTGGCGGGGCGGGTCGCCTCGGCTGTGTGAAGCCCTCTACTACCCAAGTTAGCACAGGTGGCGTCAGGTTGTCACTAAGCGCGCCGCCGCAGCCTCCCGTCTCACTGGTGGCCGGGAGTGCCGTTCTGGCTTTCCCCAAACGGGAGCGGGGGCTGGCCACCCTCGCGAATTATTCGCTTCGCTGCGCCCACGAACTCGCGGAACAGCGGGTGCGGCCGATCGGGCCGCGAGGCGAACTCGGGGTGAAATTGCGATCCGACCATGAACGGGTGACCCATGACTTCCGAGATTTCGACCAGCGACTCGTCCGGTGAGACGCCACTTGCAATGAGGCCGGCCTCCTCGAACTGCAGCCGATAGTCGTTGTTTACCTCATAGCGGTGCCGGTGTCGCTCGGTCACGGCGCCCGTTCCATAGGCGCGTTCAGCCACGGTGTGCGTGCGGAGATTGCACGGGTACGAGCCAAGCCGCATCGTCCCGCCGGTCTCAGCCAACTCTTCCTGCCCCGGCAAATATGCGATCACCTGGTCCGGCGAGCGGGGGTCGAACTCCGAGGAGTTGGCCCGCTCGAGCCCGAGCGCGTGGCGAGCCATCTCGATGACCATCACCTGCATGCCGAGGCACAGGCCAAGGTAAGGAACGGCGCGCGTACGCGCGTAGGCAGCGGTTTCTATCATGCCCTCGATCCCACGCGGGCCGAAACCGCCTGGAACGACGATACCGGAAACGGCGCCCAGCAGCCGGTCCGCGCCCACCCGCTCGACCTCTTCGGAGGGTATCCAGCTGATGTCAACCTGTCGGTCATGGAACAGGCCGGCGTGGCGGAGCGCTTCGTGTACGGACAGGTAGGAGTCGGTCAAATCCACGTACTTGCCGACGACGGCGATCTTGACCACGGGCTTGGGCTTGCGGATCAGGGCCACCATCTCGGCCCATGAGCGCAGATCCGCTTCCTTGCTCGTGAATCCAAAGCTGGAAGCGAGAAACCGTCCGAGGCCCTCTTGCTCAAGGTGCAGCGGGACCGCGTAAACGGTATCCAGCGTCGGGAGGCCGATCACGGCTTCGCCGGCTACGTCGCAATACAGGGAGATCTTCTCGCGCACTGAGGCGGGCACCGGGTGATCGGCACGGCAGATGATCGCGTCGGGCTGTATGCCGAGCCCGCGTAATGCGGTCACCGAGTGCTGCGTGGGTTTTGTCTTCAGTTCCTGCGTCGAACTGAGGTAGGGCAGGAGGGTTAGATGTATGTATAGCGTGTTGCTGCGGCCGACGTCCTTGCGCATCTGGCGGATGGCTTCCAGGAAAGGCTGCCCCTCGATGTCGCCGACGGTACCGCCGACTTCGACGACCACGACGTCGGGCCGTGTGGCGTCGGCGAGCTTCTTGATTCTCGCCTTGATGGCGTTAGTCACGTGGGGCACGGTCTGGATGGTCCCGCCCAGGTAGTCGCCACGCCTCTCGCGGCGTATCACCTCGCTGTAGATCTGGCCCGCGGTGACGTTGGAGAGCGAGGTCAGTTCGACGTCGATAAAACGTTCGTAGTGGCCGAGGTCGAGGTCGGTCTCCGAGCCGTCAACGGTCACGAATACTTCGCCGTGCTGGTACGGAGACATCGTGCCGGGGTCCACGTTCAGATACGGGTCGAGTTTCATGATCGAAACGGTCAGCCCGCGCGCCTTGAGCATGCGCCCGATCGAAGCGACTGTGATGCCCTTCCCGAGGGAGCTGACCACGCCACCGGTAACGAAAACGTACCTGGTCATGCAGGAAGCGCCTCAGGACACCGCCACCGGCCAGCAATTCCGGCCGGAAAACCGGCGGCGGTTGGCAGATTCGGAGGGGCAGGAAATAACCGGCGGTGCGATCGCCTGACGTCAAACAGGGTCGCGTTGCATACGTGAGGGCCGGCTATTGGAGGTGTCCTCGCAACTCCCGGTTACGCGCGCAGCCGCGTCGCATGGCGGGGCAGAGATCTGGATGGCCGCGAGGCCGTACTTGCCGATTCTAGTTACGGGTGTGACGCGGTGTCAAACGCTGAAGTACGAGGACAGTCTGGCGTTCTATGAAGTACGCCGGGAAGCGGGGCGGCAGGGGCATATCGTTGTGGGCTACCCCCCTCCCTCCAGGGCCCCTTCGGCTGCCCTTACCAGGGCGTCCAGCCGGGAGGTTACGTCGCCCTCCGTGAACTCGGGATACAGGGCGGAAATCGAAAGATAACCGCGGCGAACAGCTGCGACGTCAGTATCTGGCGCAGCCGAGTCGGCGGACCTGCCGCCTCGTCTCAGCAGCCAGTAATAGGTGCGATGACCCCGTTGCACCGTGTCGATCGTGTCCTCGAGGAGGCGGGTTGCCACGCGGGTACGGCGTGCACCCCTTGGCCGTTCCCCGGGGAAGTTCACGTTTACGAACCATGGGAAGCCCCTGGCCCTGGCAACCTCAGCGACGATCGTCCTGGTGACCGACTGCACGGCAGGGTGCGATGGGTCGCTATCCCCGTCGACCGAGATGGCGACTGTTGAAACCCCGTTCAGAAAGGCGTGCAGGCCGGCGCCGACCGTACCGGAGATGACCACGTCCTCGCCCACGTTGGTCCCGGGGTTTATGCCGCTGACCACCAGGTCCACCGGCTCGCCAACCAGCTTGCGGAGGCCCAGGACCGCGGCGTCTCCCGGGGTCCCTTCGACTGCGAAGGTTCTTACGCCTTCAATTTCTGGCGTTACTTCCTTGGCCCGGATCATGTCATTGACGCTGAGCGCCGGGCCCACGCCGCTGCGATCGCGATCCGGGGCTGATACGACAATCTCGCCCAGCGGACGGACCGCGCGGACGAGCGCCCACAGCCCGGGTGCATGGGCGCCGTCGTCGTTGGTCACCAGTATGCGCACCGTTTCGTCCTGTTTAATCTCTGCCCGTGCCGGCAGGCGACAACCCTTGCGGAAGCGTCATGTTATCGATGAGCCGCGTTCGACCGAGCCGGGCGGCGAGAGAAACGAGAGCTTCACGGTCGATCGTACTGAGCTCGGCAAGAGTCGAGCTGTCGGCCACGCTCACGTATTCGAGAGACACGAGCCGGCTCTTCCCGACGGTAGCGGTGATCGCGCTGCGCAGCACGTCCCCATTCCGCTCGCCCGCCTGAAAGAGGTCCTGCGCGTGCCTGAGCGCCCTGAACAGCACCGGAGCCTGATTCCGCTCATCCTTCGACAGGTAGATGTTCCGACTGCTCAGTGCCAGCCCATCGGCCGCGCGGACGGTAGCGACGCCGACGATCTCCACGCCAAAGCGGAGGTCGGAGGCCAGGCGTCGGATTATTCGCAATTGCTGGGCGTCCTTCTCCCCGAAGAAGGCCTGGTCCGGTCGAACGATGGCGAACAGCTTCGTCACGACCGTCGCCACGCCTTTAAAGTGGCCTGGCCGGCGTTCTCCTTCCAGCACTTGGCCGATTGGCCCGGGGTCAACCGTGGTCAGCGCGTCGCTCGGGTAGATTTCGTCGACTGCCGGTACGAACACCACGTCAGCGCCCGAACTGGCGAAGATCTCGAGATCCCGCTCCCGGTTCCTCGGGTAGCCGTCATAGTCTTCGCCCGGACCGAACTGGGTCGGGTTTACGAACAACGAAGTGACTACGGACCGGGTCTGTGCGCGTGCCCGCTTGACGAGGGTCGCATGCCCATCGTGGAGTGCCCCCATCGTTGGTACGAATCCGACCGGGCCGGGCAGTCCCGCTCGCAGGGCCCTTAGCTCGGCAGCCGTTTCAACTACTTTCATGTGCTTCCTGCGTAATTGGCGTGGTAGTAATCCGGCGCCTGAATCACGGGGCCCGGCCTCTGGAGCGAGCCAGGCTGTCGAGCGTGCTCTGGTGACGGAGACTCGGACGGTTCTTCCCACGCTCCCACGCGCTGAGATTGTTCTTTGCGACGCCGACCTTTTCGCTCATCGCAGCCTGTGTCAGGCGCAGGTCTTCGCGAAGCGTCCTGATGCGCTCGGGGGTCCAGGCGAAGGAGGCCCGAACCGCCGCCACTTCCTCACGCGCGGGCGGCTTGCCGACCTCGAAGTTCATTGACGTTCCCGCTGGAATGTGGAAGGTCTCGTCATCCGAGGGGAACCGGCGCTCTTTCACGTCGTTGATGTAGCTGACGATGGCCGACTGAATCGTGCCTGACAGCTCTGCGTAACGGCGGGCATGCTTCGGTTGGAAGTCGGGGATCAACCCGAGCAGATCGTGCCAGACCTGCACTTGTCCGTCGCACGCTGGCCCGGCACCGATTCCGATGGTTGGAATTCCAAGCCGGCCTGTGACCGCCGCGGCGACCTCTGCAGGCACGAGTTCCAGCACCACAGCAAACGCACCCGCCGCTTGAAGAAGCTCTGCGTCGCTCATGAGTTTCGCCGCCGAGCCCTCGTCCTTGCCCTGTACCCGGTAGCCGCCGATCTGATTCAGGGATTGGGGGGTCAGCCCCAGGTGGCCCATGACGGCAACGCCGGCATCGCAGAGCCGGCGGACCGTATCCGCGACGGAACTGCCCCCTTCCAGCTTCACGGCGTGGGCTCCGCCTTCTTGCATGACCCGGGCGGCCGACTGCATGGCCTGTGCAGGACTTTCCTGGTATGTCATGAACGGCAGGTCGGCCACAACCAGAGCCCGTGGGGCGCCCCGAACCACCGAGGCTGTCGCCCTGACGATGTCGTCGAGTGTCACCGGGATCGTGGACTCATAACCGAGCATCACCTGACCCAGGCTGTCCCCGACCAGAATCATCGGGATGCCCGCCCGGTCGGCGAGCACGGCCGAGGTGTGGTCGTAGGCGGTGATCATTGGAATCAGTTCGCCGCGACGCTTCATCGAGCGAATTGCGTGGGTCGTCGTTCGTTTCACGTTCAACGTACCGCCGCTCCTGTGCTCTCGCCTTGCTTGCTGAGCTCGGAAACCGCCGGGATCCCGCCCAGGCCCGTGGCGCTCAAGATCGCGTTCAGGATTGCGCCAACCGTCGCCCGGGAGGCGGCGGCCCTCAGCCGGTCTTCGTGGACCTCGCCCAGTTCGCCGGTCGATAGCCCGAATATCGTGTCGCCGTCCTGGGACAGGTGGGCCGGACGGACCGCCATCGCTATGGCGTCCTGCGCCGCGCCGGCCAGTCGCGTTGCTGCCCGCCGGTCGAGTGAGGCATTGGTCGCCACCACCCCGATCACTGTGTTGAACTCCCAGTCGCGGAGCTTTGGAGGGTCGGAAATCAGGATCTCTTCCGAGTCCTCGAATCCGCCTCCGAGACGGCGTGGGCCCGCAACGAGTGAACCAGTAGCAGGGTCGACAATGCCGCCGACGGCGTTTACGACGACCAGGGCGGCGGCCAGACAGCCATCGCCCAGGGAGACTGCCGCGGTGCCGATGCCGCCCTTGATGGCGGCACCCTTGCCCCGCAGCTTTGCGACGGTGCACCCGGTCCCCGCGCCGTAGCTGCCCTGTTGGACGTCTCGGGTGGCCGCCTGGCACGCCCTGTAACCGTCGTCCGAGCCTGGACGGATTTGATGCGTGATCATCCCGAGGTCGAAGACGATGGCGGAAGGGACGATCGGGATACGGGCGCGACCGACCTTGAGTCCGACCCCCTTCTCTTCAAGGAACCGCACGGCACCGGTTGCGGCTTCGAGTCCGAACGCGCTGCCGCCGGACAGCATGATCGCGTTGACCTGTTGGATGGCAGCAAGGGGATCGAGCATGGCGGTTTCGCGGCTGCCCGGCGCGGCGCCTCTGATGTCGATCCCGGCAGTGCAGGGACGTTCCAGGAGCACGACGGTACAGCCAGTTCCCGCCTCGGCGAGGGTGCGGTGCCCGACTGTGATGCCGGCGATGTCTGTGATCTGGCCGGGTGCTGTCCGGAAAGATGCGCGCATCGTACCTGTATGTATATATGCAGGCGACGCGGCCAGCGGGAGTGGACCCCGTCGAGCGCCTCTTGTTTCAGGCAACGGTCGGGCTCGCAACATGCACGATGCCCGCGCGCTCAGGAAGTGGCGCTCCCAGAGTTCCGACTCGCCTCTCCGCGTGCCGCCTGCCCGTATCGACAGACCGCGAATGGGAGTAAGCGGTAACCGCACCACACATGGCGTGCGGTCGCTCAGAGGGTACACTATGTGTTTGACACTTGAATCTGGCGGGCGCGAGAATTTTCTGGTTTGTGACCTTGCGCACGAATCGTTCGGTCACCCCGTAGTCGCAGTGCGGCGTCGTCCGTCACGGCAGGTCCGATTCGTCCGGCAAGCGAGGTCGGTCAAATGCGGTTCAACGTTGCCGGGTTACTGCGCGCCACTGTCGGCGCGACTCGTCAGTACGAGATCGAACCCGAATTGGTGCGCGACGACGGAGAGGTGTTCGAGGAGGTCCAGGGCGCCGTTCGCATGATGCGTACGGATCGTGGTGTCCTGGTTGAGGCGCAGTTACGGGCGATTGGATCCGATTCATGCAGCCGTTGTCTGGCTCCCATCAGAACGCGGCTTGAGGCGAGCGTTGAGGAGGAGTTCTACCCGATAAATCCATTCCCGGGCGTCGGTCTTGACCTCGAAGAGCGCGACGAAGACAGGGGGCTGGATGACACGGTGTTCCTTATAGACGACCGCAACGAGATCGACTTGCGGGAGGTTGCTCGGCAGGCTCTTATTGCAACGAGGCCAATGGCCCCGGTATGCAGGCCAGAATGTGCCGGGCTGTGTCCCGTGTGCCACTCGGACCGTAACGTCAGCGCATGTGCATGCGAGAGCTCGATGTCCAGACCAGCGTCATTGCATCGACTCGCCGAGCAGTGGCGATTAAAAAGGTAGCGGCCGTCAGGCCGACAGGAGTCCAAAGTGCCCCCACACCCTAAGAAGAAACACACAAGGGCCCGTCAAGGCGGGCGGGCGGCCCATCACTTTCGGACCGCACCCGGGTTGAGCAAATGCCCGCGGTGCGGGGCCGCCTCGATGCCGCACCGGATCTGCAAGGAATGCGGCTACTACAACGGGCGCCCGATTTTCGAGGCACCGGCAGACCCGTCCGAGCCGGCCGCGGAAACCCGGTAGGCCAGATCCAGATGGCTGACAGCAATCAGTCACCGGTGGCGGGCAGCCCCGCGGGGCGCGTGATCGGGAACGACATCGCGTTCATATTTCCGGGGCAGGGCAGCCAGGCCGTAGGGATGGGGCGTGACCTTGCGGCGGAGTCACGGGCCGCCCGGCAGGTATTTGACGAGGTCGATGAAGCGCTGAAGCGGCCCCTCAGCAAGATCATGTTTGAAGGGCCCGAGGCAGACCTGGTCCAGACCGAGAATGCTCAGCCCGCAATCATGGCTGTTTCGCTCGCGGCACACGCCGCGATGGCAGAGGTCCTGGGTAGGAAGCCCGTACCAGGCATGGTCGCCGGGCACAGCCTTGGCGAATACTCCGCTCTGGCGATCGCCGGAGTGCTGAGTGTCACCGACACTGCGCGCCTGGTGGTGGCAAGGGGCAGGCTGATGCAGGAAGCCTGCCACCTCCGACCCGGTGGCATGGCTGCGCTGATCGGGATCGAAGAAGCGGCCGCCGAGGACATCTGCCTTCAGACCGGCACCTATATCTCGAACATCAACAGTGCCGACCAGATCATCATCGCCGGAGACCACGACAGCCTTGCCCGTGCCGTCCAGCTGGCGGCCGCGCGCGGCGCCCGGAAGGCGATCCCCCTTTCGGTGGGTGGGGCGTTCCATTCCGGTCTCATGGAACCTGCCCAGGACGGCCTCAACGAGATGATCGAGTCGACGCCGTTCGATGATCCGTCGATCCCGATCGTAGGGAACTGCGATGCGCTACCGCTGCGAACGGCCGGCGAAGTCAGGGCCGAGTTGCGCAAACAGCTGATGACCTGCGTTCAGTGGAAGCGCTCGATCAACTACATGGTCGGGAGTGGCGTCAAGCGTTTCGTGGAGATTGGCCCCGGTCGCGTTCTGACCGGCCTCGTCAAGCGGATAGACGCCACGGCCGAGCTACTCAATGTCAACTCGATGGCCGCTGCACGCGGACTGACCGCCTGAGCGCGGCGGAAACCTGCAATTGACTGGCGACAGGCCGCGCGTGGTCGAGTCGGCCGCCAACGCAACTTCCGGTGATTCGCACCATCGCCCCGAAGAGCGTTGGACGCTGGAGGCCGAGCACAGCCGGCGGCTCGCCCGCGTGGTGGCAGTCCAGGCACTTTACGAAGCCGACGTGGCCGGGCACCCTGCTGCCCTCGCGGTCCGTCGGCGAGCGGCAGAGGCGGGACTGAAGTCGAAGTGGACGGCCTTCGCGATCCGCCTGGTCGAACAGGTCGAGAAGGACCGGATGGCGCTTGATGGGCGGATCGCCGGCGCGGCCAGGGCCTGGCCCGTTGACCAGCTCCCGGCGATCGACCGGGCGATACTGCGCCTGGCGCTGACGGAAAGTGCCGTCGATCCCGCCACGCCCGTGAGCGTGGTCATCGACGAGGCCGTCGAGCTCGCGAAACTCCTGGCGTCGGATGGCTCCCCGCGCTTCGTGAACGGGGTGCTTGGAACGGTGCTAGGATAGTTTGCCTTGCAACGATTTCGATCGGCATGGTTTTTCTTGATTTTTCTTCCCGAGACTACGGGATGACGTCGGCCTTGTGGAGGTTTGGTCATGGCGACGGTGTTCGAACGCATCCGGGACATCACTGCTGAGAAGCTGAGCGTGGATCCGGCGACAATCAAGCCCGAGAGCTCCTTCACCGACGACCTCAATGCCGATTCGCTCGACGTAGTTGAGTTGATCATGGCCCTCGAGGAAGAGTTCAGCACCGACGAGAAGCAGCTGGAGATCTCCGACGAAGAGGCCGAGGGCCTGCGGACGGTCTCTGATGTTGCGGTTTTCCTGAAGGGGAAAGGCGTGTCCGACGCCTGAACCCGAGCGGGACAACGGAGTACAGAACGGCGGCAGCCTCCAAAGACTGGGATAGCATTCTGGCGATCGATGCCGCAGTCCGCGGGTGCCAGCGGTGCGGACTCGCCGGCAGCCGCACCAACGCCGTACCTGGCGAGGGACCGGCCGCTCCGGCAGTCCTGTTCATCGGCGAGGGACCCGGGTTCAACGAGGACCAGCAGGGTCGTCCGTTCGTCGGCCGGGCGGGCCAGTTACTGGATGAGCTTCTCGCATCCCTCCAGATACCGCGCGGGGACGTCTACATAACCAACGTAGTCAAATGCCGGCCGCCGGACAACAGGGAGCCGGCCCCCGACGAAGTTGCGGCCTGCGCACCGTATCTCGAGTCCCAGATCCGCCTGCTTAATCCGAGGGTGATCGTAACCCTGGGCCGCTACTCACTCGCCACGTTCTTTCCCCAGGCACGGATCTCATCCGAGCACGGGCGCATCCTCCGGTGGCGGGGCCGGGTCGTGTTGCCGCTGTATCACCCGGCGGCGGCCCTGCGCTCGACATCGATCAAGGCCACGCTGCAGGCTGATTTCAAGCGTATTCCAGAAGCGGTGCTTGAGGCGCTGCAGGGAACACCGGTCGCTTCCCCGGCCCCATCCAGAGCAGCCGTCGCGCCACCCGCTGCCCCAGTGCAACCGGGGGCCATCGAGTCCGAAGATCTCTCGGACGGTAACAACACACGCGGGCAACTCCCGCTCTTTTAGAGGCTTCAATTGACCCCACGCAACCAGGCAGACCGGACTACCAGGCTTCGCATCGTGCCGCTCGGCGGCCTGGGTGAAATCGGGCGGAACATGCTCGTCCTCGAATACGGAGAGGACCTCGTTGTGATTGACGCGGGCGTCGAGTTCCCATCCTCGGACATGCTGGGGATCGACATGGTGATCCCCAACATCTCCTACCTCGTGCATCGCGCCGACCACATCCGGGGAATCCTGATCACGCACGGGCACGAGGACCATATCGGGGCGCTGCCGTGGGTGCTCAGGGACATCTCCGCTCCGGTGTTCGCGCCGCGGATGGCGATCGAGATCATTCGCGACAAGTTGAAGGAGCACGGGCGCCTGGGCGGAAGCGACCTCCGGGTCGCAGTCGCCGGCACGCCGGTCAAGCTTGGCGCTTTCGAAGCCGAGTGGTTCAGCGTGTGTCACAGCATCCCGGACGCGATGGGAATCGCTTTGCGGACGCCGCTCGGCACGGTAATTCACACCGGGGACTTCAAGATCGACAACGACCCGATCATCGGCGAACCGTTCGACTATGGCCGGCTGGCCAGGCTTTGTGGAAACGGCACGCTTCTGCTGATGTCGGACTCGACCTACGCCGACGAGGAGGGCTCTTCGGCTTCGGACCGGCTTGTCGCAGAAAGCCTCTTCCGCCTGATCACCGAGGCCACCGGGCGCATCTTCGTGGCCAGCTTTGCATCCCAGATCGCACGCATCCAGATCGTGCTCGACAGCGCAGCCGCGTCCGACCGGAAGGTCGCGCTCATGGGCAGGAGCATGCAGAACCTGGTCAGGATCGCGCGTGAACTGGGGCACCTCGACGTCCCGGAGGGCGTCCTGGTGGCGGCCAATGAGGCCAACAGCCTGCCCGATCGGCGCGTGGTCTTCATGACCACCGGAAGCCAGGGGGAGCCCCAGTCCGCGCTTGTCCGTCTGGCGAACGGAGAGCATCAGGATGTCAAGTTGCACCCCGGTGACACGGTGATCATTTCTGCCACGCCGATTCCCGGAAACGAGACCGCGGTATTCGACACCATAAACGAGCTTGCGCGTCGCAATATCAGGGTGATAACCAGCCGTGGGAATACGGTCCACGTCCACGGCCACGCGCAGCGGGAAGAGTTGCGGGCGATCCTGAACCTGACCCGCCCCAGGTATTTCATCCCGGTTCACGGTGAGTTCCGCATGCTGCGCGCTCACGCCGAGCTCGCCATGGATCAGGGGGTGCTGGAGAATAACGTCTTCCTCATTACCGACGGCCAGATCCTCGAAATCGGCGAGAACGGCGGCGAGGTGGTCGGCGAGGCGCCGGCCGGGCAGATATATGTACACGGGCTCGGTGAATGGGACGAGGCCGGCAACGTGCTCACCGAGCGCCAGGTTCTGTCACGCGACGGGATCGTCAACGTTGCGGTCGCGGTCAACCGGCGCGCGGGGCGGGTGATCGGCACGCCCAGCATGAGCTCGATCGGATTCGTTCACGCAAAAGATGCGGAGCAACTCGCTGAAGACACCATAAAGCAGTTGTCCGCTGAGCTTGAACGGTCGAACGACGACCGTCTAGAGTTGAGCCGTCTGGAAGGGCTCATCAAGTCGTCGGTAGGCCGTTTCCTGTACCAGAGGACACGCCGCCGTCCGTTAATAGTGCCGGTGATCATTGAAACCTAAACCTCGTGTCCAAGCGAAGGGCGTACGGGCCCTGGCCGGCGGCCGCGCCGGTAGATTCCTGGTTGTTGCGCTTCCGGCTGCCGTAATTTCCGGCCTCTTGTGGCGTGATCAATTTGTCACGTTCTTCGGACTGGGCCTTGTTCCGCTGGGGGCCTGGGTCGGATTTGCCATCTTCATGGCGACTTCGATGCCGCTCCGGCTGCTGAAGGCCTGGCGATCGATGCTGGCCGGGCTGGTGCTTGCGGTCGCCCTGACCGGCGTGCTGGGGATCTTCAACTACCCGATCTGGACGGTCCTCGGCGAGGTCTCTTCGGGTGGCAATCTCGGTCGACTCATTGCCCGTGCACCCTTCGAATGGCCGATCCTCGGACCCGGGCCCTTTGACCTGGCGCTCGCGTCGATGCGCGTTGCGGCCGTCCTCGCCCTGGCGGGCGCGATCCTCTCGCCGGGGATCGCCCGCAAGGTTGCCGGGGTAGTCCTCCACGCCGGCATCTACCAGGCTTCGGCAATCGCGGCCGGGTTGTCGGCGCTGCGATCCCGCTGGGCGGCGCGGTCGGCGAGACTCCGGGCCGCGCGTGAAGCAGAACGACTGACCCGGATGGCCTCGGTCGAAACGGAGGCCAGCATGCTCGAGGAGCCTGCCACGGCGGTAACCCGCCCTAAGCCGGTTCGAATCCTGCCGTCCGACAAGCCTGACGATGACGATGCACCCGTTACGGCGGCGGTGCCTGTGGTTGCACCTGCGAGGAGCAATCCGTCGCTCGGAGCCGCTCCAACGCCCGGCGGTACGGCTGCCAGCCCCGCTACGCCTGCGGCGGTCGCCGCCACCGCTGCGCCGCCCACGAGGCTGCCGATCCCGAACTACAACTGGAAACTACCGCCACTGGACCTGCTCAAGACCGGCAAGACGGCGTCGATCCCGCAGTCGGAGATCGAGGCGACCAGCGACCTGATCGTCGATACGCTCGCGGAGCACGGCGTCGAGGTCAAGATCTCGCAGGTCACCGCCGGTCCGACCGTAACGATGTATGGAATAGCGCCCGGTTGGGAGCGTTCCAAGCAGCGGTCCGGAAGGTCTGATCGTTTCGAGGACGAGGATCAGTATCGAAAGCGGGTCAGGGTCGACACGATCCTCGCGCGTGAGAAGGACCTGTCCCTGGCGCTGGCCTCGCCCAACATCAGGTTTGAGGCGCCGATTCCCGGCGAGTCCCTTGTCGGTATCGAAGTCCCAAACGCCAACCCCAATACGGTGACCATGCGCTCGGTCATGCAGTCAGACGCGTATCGGGAATTCGAGAAGAAGGCGGCCTTGCCGGTGGCCCTGGGTATCGCCAGCAGCAGTGGCGAAGTGTTCGCGGATCTCGCCAAGATGCCCCACCTGCTGGTTGCGGGTGCGACCGGATCGGGCAAGAGCGTGTGCATGAACACGGTGATCACCGGTTTCCTGCTGACCAGGACGCCCGCGCAGTTGCAGATGGTGTTGATCGATCCGAAGCGTGTCGAGCTGACGCCGTACGCCGGCGTCCCGCACCTGGCCTGTCCGCCGGTGGTCGAAGCCGATCGCGCTGTCCGCGTGCTCAAGGCCGTCGTCAAAGAGATGATGGCCCGTTACGCGATCTTCGAATCCAGCGGGGCGAAGAACATCGCCTCGTACAACGAGAAGTCGGCCGCAAAGCTGCCCTATCTGGTGGTCGCGATCGACGAGCTTGCAGACCTGATGCTGACTTCGGCCAACGAAGTCGAGCGCCTGATCGTCAGGCTGGCCCAACTTGGCCGGGCCACGGGTATCCATCTGATCGTCGCCACGCAGCGGCCCTCGGTCGACGTCGTGACGGGGCTAATCAAGGCTAACTTCCCTTCGCGCCTGGCCTTTGCCGTGAGCTCGCAGGTCGACTCGCGCACCATCCTCGATTCCAACGGGGCCGAGCGCCTCCTTGGCCGGGGCGACATGCTGTTCCTCCCGATCGACCGCCCAAAGCCGATGCGAGTGCAGGGCGCGTTCCTGACCGACAACGAAGTCGAGTCGGTGGTGAGGACCTGGCGCAACAGCGGCGGCCCGCGCTTGCCGGAGCTGGAAGTCGAAGAGGCGATCGCGATCGGTGAAGGCGGAGAGGCCCAGGGCGGGAGCGACGACGAGTCGCTGTTCGACAAGGCGCAAGAGCTTGCGCGGGCCCAGCAGAGGCTTTCGACCTCCCTGCTCCAGCGGCGTCTCCGGATCGGCTACCCGAGGGCGGCCCGTCTCATGGACGAGCTAGAGGACGCGGGCGTGGTCGGAGCGGGCGAGCCTGGCAAGCCACGGCAGGTCCTGATCCACCAGTGACCGGATTCTGGGTCGCCGGCCGATTGACCGTGGCTTCCTTATCATAGGTAAGATGCGGTGGCCTGCACCGGTCCGGCGGCAGTCCGGTACCGTGTGCGGTCAGCGTGTATCCTTCCGGAGTTCGGGCCCGCGCGGGCGGGCAGAGGATCGAAGGAGCGGAAATGGGTTTACGGGTTCTCTTGCCCCTGGCGATTCTTGGGTCGTTTGTGATAGCTCTCGCGATCGCAGCCTGTGGACCGACCGATTACCAGATCGTGCAGACCGAGACGGTCGGTGTTATCAGGACATCGGAAGCCAGTACCGCAATTGCCGCCCAGACGATCCAGGCGGGTGGTGGTTTCGACCTGAAGTCGCTGGCGGGTCAGGCGAGGGCCACCGCCGCAGCCAACGAAACCGCTACAGCAGTTGCCAAACAATCCGGCGTGGTCGCCGAGGCGACACCCACCCCTGCGGCGCTTGCCGACACGGTACCCGACGGCGAACCGCTCAGCGGTGAAGTCCTGGTAAAGATCCTCGGCCAGGGCGAAATGAGCCCCCCTGTGATCAAGATCCTGGTTGGTACCACCGTGAAATGGCGGAACGACCACGGCGGCGCTCACAGCTCTACGGCCGATGCTGAATCTGAGGAACAATGGGACTCCGGGAACATGGCGAAACGCCTCGGCCAGACCGCCCCGCAGGAATTCACTTACACCTTCGAGAAGCCAGGGCGGTTCCCCTATGGCTCCAAGGTGGCCGGGGACACTTCAAAGGCTGTGGTCTGGGTAGTCAAGAAGTAGGCCGCTCGCCCTTGTTGAGGGTCGCGCGCGACCGTTAGCAAGGGTCGTGCAGGGCCCGCAGCGCAGAGTTCCGCGCCGGTCGCTGTCCGGTCTGGGAAAGGTCGCCGGCTCGCAAATTCCCGCGTACCTCGACGTCCGATCCCGGGCGCGTGCCGCGCTTGCGCAGCCGGCTAGTGTGTCTGTTGCTGGCTAAACAGCACGACCTCGACGATGCGCGGTGGCCGGTCCGACAGTGGGCCGCGGTTAGTCGATCTGCCGAAGGGTCGGATCCAGCCGGTCCCTTAGCCAGTCGCCAAGGAAGTTCAGGGAGATCACGACCATGAAGATCGAAAGCCCTGGCATCGCAACCAGCCACCATGCAGTCTGCAGGTAGTCGCGGCCGTTGCTGACCATGACGCCCCAGGCCGGGGTCGGAGGCTGAATCCCGGCTCCAACGAAGCTCAGGGTGGCTTCTGCCAGGATCAGGCCGCCGACGTTGATCGATGCAATTACCGTGGCCGTGTTGACGATTCCCGGGACGATGTGCTTCAACAGGATGCGGCGGTCCCCGGCGCCGGCGATCCGCGCCGCGTCCACGTAGTCCATTTCGCGCAGGACAAGGACCTGCGCGCGGATGATCCTGACGAAACCTGACCACGAGATCAGCGCCAGGACGATCAAGAGCACTGCCAGGCTCTTGCCGAAGATGAAGGTCATGATCAGTGCGATCAACAGGAAAGGAAGCGCGTACCAGATGTCGACCATCCGGGTGATGACCTCATCCGTCATGCCACCGAAGTAGCCCGAGACCACGCCTAGCGTGGTACCCACCATGATCCCCACACACAGTGAAAGGCCGGCGATTGAGAGTGTGATCCGGGACCCGGTCAGGAGCCGGCTCAACACGTCACGCCCTGCATGGTCGGTGCCGAGCACGTAGTAGTTGCCGGTCACACCACGCGAGAAGGGCGCCAACAGCCGGTCGTTCAAATCCCCGATCGCGACCGGATACGGCGCAAAGATCGGGCCGATCGCAGCCGCTATGACCAGAACAGTGAGGAAGAACGCCGGAATGAGCGGGTAGCGCCGCAAGAACTTCCACGCTCGACGTGGCCCTGACATACCGCTGGTCGCTCGTCCACCTTCAATCGGAGTGAGCGACTCCCTTGTTGAACTCGTCATTCAGCCTGCTCCGTGGTAAGACCTGGTTTATCCCGCCTCTGCACCCAGTCGAACGCGTGGATCAATGACCGCGTAGAGGATGTCGGCCAGGAAGGAGAACACCAGGAAGATCATGATGAAGACGAACACGGTTCCCAGCAGAACCGGGAAGTCGTTGTCGTTCACCGCGGTGAAGAGGGCGGTGAAACCAAGTCCCGGCCAGCCAAAGATCACTTCGACGACCAGCGCCCCGTTAAGCCAGTTCGCGAAGAGCAGCAACATCGAAGTCAGGGGCGCAATCAGCGAGTTACGCAGGGCGTGCTTGACGATCACCGTGCGGTAACCAACGCCCTTCGCGCGGGCCAGCTTGATGTACTCGGCATCGAGCACGTCGAGCATCGATGTGCGCACCAGGCGCATCAGTCCTGCGGCGGCAGGCCACCCAAGCGCCACGCACGGCATTATGAAGTACCTGATGTCAAAGTCTTTGGGACGGGTACCCGCGGGCAACCACTGCAGCTGCACGGAAAAGATCAGGATCAGGAAGATCCCGGTTACGAATGCCGGGAGTCCGATACCTACAATGGCGAGACTACGTGCGAAATAGTCCCAGACCGTGCCGCGCTTCACGGCCGCGACTATTCCCATGCTCACCCCGAGCATGATGGCGAAGATCCAGCCGCCTATCGCTAGCTGGAGTGTGGCGCCGATCTTGCCCTTGATGATGTCGATGACCGGTCGGGTCTGGGCAAGGGAGACGCCGAGGTCGCCACGGAAGGTTTTTGCGACCCAGTTTAGATACTGAACTATGAACGGCTTGTCGAATCCCAGGCGTTTGCCGAGCCGCTCCCACTGCTCCTGGTTCATCGAGTACCCGCTGTCGGGCACGAACAACTGACGCGGGTCGGGACCCAGGTGAACAAGGGAAAAGACAACAATCGTCGCGCCAAAGATGGAGACCACGGAGGTTACCAAACGGCGCATCAGGAAGCGTGTCATCTTCTGCCTTTCAGTACCACGCGCCACAACCGGCCACGGACGCCGCGCGCCATCCTAAACAAAGTGGACGATGAGGTCTATCCCTTCACCCGAAGGGTTGGGCCTTTGGGTGGTCCTCCGAAATTAAAGGGAGATCCCGGGCTGGGTCGCCCGGGATCTCCCAGTTCGTACTACGCGAAGCCTGTACCGGTCACCAGCTACTTCAGAACTATGAACTCTGGCTGGTCAGCGCCGCGCTGGTCGCCGTAGTGGAGGAAGAAGGGCGTCCACTCCTTGATGCGCTCGTTCACGAGCACACCACGCGGGACCTGGAAGAGACCCGTGTACTGCTGCCAGTACATGTAGTAGTCAACCACGTCATTGTGGAACCCTGCGGCCTTCTTGGCGTCCTTCTCTCCGAGAATCGCCTTGTTCATCTTCACGATGAACGGACTCTCGAATCCCGCACCCCAGCCGGGCCGGCTCAGCGAAGTGTCCACTGATGGCGGTGGCCAGGTAATCGGGAAGATGTTCGAGTTGACGTCGCCGTTCTTCAGCACCGGCCAGAGCTGCTCACGCTGGCGCATGCGCTGGCTTACGACCGAACCGTACGCTTCGAGTCGCTGCTCGACCTTGAGTCCAAGCTGGGTAAACGTCGACACGATGTTGTCGGCGGCCGTGAAGGCCACGTCACCGGCCTCTGCGGAGTAGACGTTGATGAACAGGTCGGTGATCGGCCTCACCCCGCCCGCTGGCCTCGGGAAGCCCGCGGCGTCCAGCAATCGGTTCGCTTCGGCAGGGTCGCAGTCCTTCATCTTCCAGGCGACCGGTTGCTGCGTCCCTGAAGGCGACAGCCTGTTGCCTTGGACATCGAATACCCCGGACTTGCGGTTCGGGTCCCAGTTCGGGTAGCCAGGGCCGGTGTACTCGGAGTACAGCACCTCGCCCATACCGCCGAGGATCTTGGTGTTGATGTCACCACGGCACACGGCCACGCCGATCGCGAGTCGTACCAGGCGGGCCTGTTCCATGTCGGTCATGCCCGGCGGGTTGTCGGTGTCCTTGTACTTGACCTTGTCCGGCCGCAGCTGCTGCCACGGGTCTCCGATCCACGCGTAGTCCTTGGCGAGGGCCGGTGAGTTCCATGGGTTCAAGTCGTCGCCCGTGCGAGCGTGCTTCTCTTCCCACAGGTTTCCGGACCACATCAGAGACTGGCCGATGAGGTTCCCGGGCATCGTCTCAAGGAATCGCACCTTGGACTTGCCTGCGGCGTAGTCGGCCACGATCTGCGGGACCATCTTGAAGTCCGCCGCCGCCATGTCGGCCTGACCAGTCTGAACCATCGCGAGCCGGGTCTGGGCTTCAGGAACCTGGATCATGGTGAACTTGCTCACCTGACCGGCCCTGAACCAGTGGCTCGGGAGGGCGTGCGACACGCAACGGTTGCCTTCGATGCATTCGCCGCTGGTGTAGGGGCCCGAACCGATCCGGTATGCCGAGGCCACCGGCTTGCCCAGTACCGAGATCGCCTTCAGTGTAAGGCTCGGCGCCTGCGCCGCGTTCAGGCAGCCAAACATCGTGTAGGGCGTGCAGTAGTAGGTCGGCACGTTCAACGGCTGCTTGATGGTCGTCGCGTCCACCGCCACGGCTTTGCCGCCGTATGCTGCGAAGTCTCCTGCGTCACCGCAGGTGCTCTCGGGGGTCACAGTGGCGTTACAGGTGTTCAACCAGTCAACGATGTCCTGGGCGGTAACGTTCCCGAGTTGCGCCTGGAACGACTCAAGTCCCTTAGGAGCGTTCCACGGCACACCCTGGCGAACGGTCATGGTCAATTCAAGCCCGTTTTCGCTCACCTTCCAGCCGGTGCCAAGGTGCGCACCCATCGGGTCGCTGGTCTTGGCGTCGTACCTGAAGAGTGGCTCGGTCACGCCCATCGGGGACGTGTTCGCGTACGCTGCCTGCCAGACCTGTCCGGCGACCGGGAAGATCTGCGCAACCGCGAAGACGATCTCCGTGTTCTTCACCGGGGCTGGGGTCGCGGTGGCCGCCGGCCGCGCGGTTGCGGTGGCCGTCGGCGCAGCGGTTGCGGTGGCCGCCGGCGCAGCGGTTGCGGTGGCCGCCGGCCGCGCGGTTGCGGTCGGCTGAACGACTGGGGCAGTCGTGGCCGTCGCGGGTATGGGTGTGGCGGTTGCGGCTTCGCTTCCGCAGGCTATCGCCACTATGCTGATAAGCCCGCCAACCAGCAGCGCGAACGCCGCCAGGCGGGACGAGTTCGAACTAATACGCATACGACCCTCCGTCACTATGTGGAACCCCGCTTGCTACCCGAAGGGGTTACGCTCCATGCCCTTCGGCCATGTTGAAACCGGAGCGATCCCGGCGAACTTCCCCATGCCGACTGGTTGCCGGACCGGGGCTTCCTCGCGGGTGCGAGAGCCCGAAACGCTAACGAGCGCGCGGACCTCTCTGGCCGTGCGCTGGATTGGCACGTTAGCACGGGTTTTCAGACGGTGTCAATCTGCGACGCCTCTGCTGCGACGCCTCCGCGACGAAATCCGGCGCCATCACACGCAGGCGAGACGAGATCTGCGAACCGATGCCCGATCGCGACCACCAACGACCGGACTGAGCCACGACACGAAGGCTGCAGGCCAGCGCGCCAACCACCTTTGAGCCACAGAAAACGGTTTGACGGTCGCCAGGCGCGGCCCGTAACCTGAGCAGGTATCGATCCACCGGGCCCATGTGGCCCACGATGGGGAGCTTGGTACGAGCCAGGCTGAGAGGTTCCGACTCAACGGGACGACCCACCGAACCTGCACTGGGTAATGCCAGCGAAGGGAAACGACATGACAACGACCCTCGAACGTGACGACCCGCTGATCATCGCGGGCAAGACCTTCCGGTCACGCCTGATGACAGGCACCGGCAAGCACCGGACCATGGACGACCTGGTCTCTTCGGTTCAGTCATCGGGTACGCAGATCATTACCGTGGCGATCCGCCGCTTGAATTTGGACAACCCGAACGAGAAGACGGTGCTCGACTACATCGACTGGGACCGGTTCCAGATCCTTCCGAACACCGCCGGCTGCAAGACCGCCGATGAAGCCGTATTCACGGCGAAGCTGGCGCGCGAGGTGACCAGGTCAAACTGGATCAAGGTGGAAGTCATCCCCGATCCCAAATACCTTCTCCCGGACCCGATCGGAACTTTCGACGCCTGCAAACGGCTCGTCAATGAGGGCTTTGTGGTGCTTCCTTATATAGGTGCAGACGCGGTCCTGGCCCGGCGGCTCGAAGACATCGGCTGTGCGACCGTCATGCCGCTCGGCTCTCCCATCGGCTCGGGACAGGGCGTGCTGACCGCAGAGGAGATCTCCATCATCATCGAACGGGCGAGCGTCCCGGTGGTGGTTGACGCGGGCCTTGGCGTCCCTTCCGACGCCTCACAGGTGATGGAACTCGGTGCGGACGCGGTCCTCGTGAATACGGCAATTGCGCAAGCGCAGAACCCCGCATTGATGGGTGAGGCCTTCAAGCTCGGCGTGCAGGCAGGACGCAAGGCCTATCTTGCGGGCCGAATGAAGAAGAAGGTGTACGCCTCCCCATCGAGCCCGACCGAAGGGGTTGTGACCGCCACCTCCCCGGCCTGATGGCCGAGCTGCCCAGGCCGGTCCTTTGCCTGGTCGCCAGTAGCCGGTCAGACTCGGATGCAGACCTGCTCGGCCGGGTCGATGCGGCAATCACGGGCGGCGTTAACGTGGTTCAACTCCGCGAGCCAGCGATGTCCGCAGGCCGAATTCTCGAACTGGCCGTTTCCTTGCGCAGCCTCTGCGGATCGCGTGCCCTGCTCTTCATCAACGATCGGGTGGACGTAGCGATCGCATGCGGGGCAGATGGCGTCCAGCTTGGCGAGGCAGGGCTTCCGGTGGACGCCGCGCGACGGGTGACCGGCCCGCGCCTGATGATTGGACGATCCGTTCACACGGTCGAAGGGGTTCGCCAGGCCTCGGGGGCTGACATGCTGGTCCTGGGGACGATTTTCGATTCCGCCTCCCACCCTGGTGTCAGGAGCGCCGGGCCCGGACTGGTTCGGAGCGCGGCCAGCGCTACGGACCTGCCGATAATCGGGATCGGCGGCATCACGGCGCTCAATGCCGGCGCGGTCATGCAGGCGGGAGCCGTGGGAGTCGCAGTGGTCGGAGCTATACTCGGGTCGAGTGACCCTCGCAAAGCTGCCTTGGAATTACGACGCGCGCTCGAAATCAATTGATCACATTAACGATAAACGGACGCAAGCTAGAATTCACCGGCCCTACGCGGCTGACCGACTACCTCGAGTCGAAGGGCCTGACCAATCGGCCGATCGCGGTCGCCGTCAACGGCAGCGTCCTCCGCAAAGATGAGTTTGCGTCGACGACCCTCGTCGATGGCGATACGCTCGAGATCGTGCGCCCGGTCGGTGGCGGAACCTGAGGCGAGAGGGCTCGATCAGCGGGTAGCACCGACGACCAGGGCGATGATCATGACGAGCATCACGCGGCACAGAACGACCACGGGAAGCACGTGGGTGGCGGTGTCTTGTTCACGGTGCGGGGCGTTCATTGGACCCTGAATTCTCGGACCCGGCGCCGGCCTCGTGATTGCCATTGTTTCGATGGTCGCGGACGACCTGCCGAGATCGGGGAGGGGGATCCCCGATCTTGCGTTGGGCATGGACTCAGGCTATGGACGACCGTCCGGGGCCGCACCGATCTGCGCCGCAAACGGGATGCGTGCCCGCCCGCATTGGTAAGGTGACATGCCCAGACGGGCGCGCTAACCTGTGCCAGCCAGGAGAGTGCGCTACGTTTGCGCCGGTGTTTGCCGGGGTTTGGAGACGGAATGGCCAGGTACAGCCGCCTGGAAGTGCTCAACCAGATCAAGCAGGTCGGGATCGTCCCGGTGTTTTACAGCGGCGACATCGAGACTGCGAGCGCGATCGCGCGTTCCTGCGTCGAGGGCGGGGCGCGCGTCCTCGAGTTCACCAACCGCGGCGACGGCGCCTGGGAGGTATTCGCCAGCCTCGAGCGTTACTGCATCGCCGAATGTCGCAGCGCCGTGCTGGGCGCCGGCTCGGTGGTCGATGCCCCTACCGCCGCGCTCTATGTGAATAACGGCGCCAGCTTCGTGGTCGGCCCCGCGACCAACCCCGAGGTGGCGGCGCTGTGCAACCGCCGAAAGATCGCCTACGTGCCAGGTTGCGCCACTCCCACGGAGATATCGTCGGCGGAAGCGCTTGGCTGCGAGCTCGTCAAGGTGTTCCCGGGTGACTCCGCCGGTGGGCCTGAGTTCGTCAAGGCAGTCCTGGCGCCGATGCCATGGACGTCGATAATCCCGACCGGCGGCGTGGACATCACGCGCGAATCCTTGAGTAAGTGGTTCGCGGCCGGTGTCTTCGCGGTCGGGATAGGCTCTCGACTCGTGTCCGCGGACATGGTTAAGGCACGCGACTGGGCGGGCCTGACGGAGCGGGTCCGGGCCACGGTTGAGCTGGTTCAAGAGATCCGGAGAAAGCTTTGAGCTTGAGGCACAAGATCTATGGGTAGGGTCGTCACCTTCGGCGAGATACTGCTCCGCTTGAGCACGCCGCGCCACGAGCGGATCTCGCAGGCCCGTCAGTTCGACATCATCTACGGCGGCACGGAATGCAACGTCGCCGTCTCGCTGGCGCAGTTCGGCCACGATGCCACATACGTTTCGGCGGTCCCCGCCAACGACCTCGGGCAGGCGGCCATCAACTACGTGCGCCAGTTCGGGGTCGACACTGGCTCAATCCTTCGCCAGGGGCGGCGGCTCGGCGCTTACTTCCTCGAAATCGGCGCCGGGGGCCGCGCCTCCAAAGTCGTTTACGACCGTGCGGACAGCTCGGCGAGTGAGATCAAGCCCGGAATGATCGACTGGGTTCGCATCTTTCAGGGCAAGGACTGGTTCCACTTCTCCGGTATCACCTGTGCTATTTCGGCCTCGGCCGCTTCGGTCGTGGAGGAGGCGGCCGTCGCGGCGAAGAAGGCCGGACTGACGGTCAGTTGCGACTTCAACTACCGGGCCACGCTCTGGAGCGCTGAAAAGGGGCGCCAGGTCATGGGGCCGATCGTCCGGAACGTGGACGTTGCGATCGGGAGCGGAAGGGACCCGGTATTGCAGGGCCTGATCGGGATGGACGGCAACATCCCGGCCCCGAAGCGGTCCGCGGAAGCCTACCGGCCTTTCATTGAGGCGGCCGTCCAGAAGCTCGGATTCAAGAAAGTAGCGCTGACGGTTCGTGACATCTACTCGTCGAGCAGAAACACCTATGCCGGCGTGTACTACGACGGCCAGGGCGTCGCGATGAGCCGCACACACGACATCGACATCGTCGACCGCGTTGGTGGCGGTGATGGGTTCACGGCCGGAATCGTGCACGGGATCCTCGCAGGTTTCGATCGACAGCACACCGTCGACTTCGCGGCCGCAGCGGCGGCGCTCGCCCACACGATCCATGGCGACTTCAACCTTGTCTCGGTGGACGAGGTCGAAGCCGCCGCCGGCTCCGCTGGCGCAGACGTGCGGCGCTGAATTGATCTTCGACACGCACGTGCATATCTGGGAGATGCCCCCGATCGCGCCGATCGGGCCGACCGCCCCTGGCTGGAAGTCGAAGCCGGACGAGCCAGCCACGGCCGAGACGCTGATCGAGGACATGGACGCCAATGGGGTAGACCGCTCGGTACTCGTCCAGACCAGCTGGTCGACCTGGGACAACGGCTACGTCGCCGACGCCGCCAGGCGATTCCCGGACCGGTTCGTAGCCATGGGACTGATCGATCCTCTCGATCCAGGTAACGCGGAGAAGGCGAAGTACTGGGCGCGCGCACGCGGCATGGCCGGGTTCCGGCTTCATCCCGTCTACTACGAGGAGGCGGTGCTGACTGCCGGCAGGAACCGGGCGCTCTGGCAAGCCATTGCGGACCTGCGTTTGGTCGTCCAGGTCCACATGAGGCCGCAGCACGCAGCACAGATCGGCAAGATCGCCGCCGAATACTCAGTGACCCCGATCTTGATCGACCATCTCGCCTATCCGGAGATCGGCAAGTCGGGCTGGCTTGACGCCTACCGGCCCGTACTTGACCTGGCGCGCTACCCGAACCTCTACGTCAAGGTCTCAGACGTGAAAGGCCGGTCGCAGCAGCCGTTCCCGTTTGAGGATGTGCAGGTGGCGATTCGGGCCGTTTACGAAGCCTTTGGACCCCAGCGTCTCCTGTGGGGCACCGGCTATCCGGGGCATCACCGGACGAAGCATGGTTGGCTGTCGCTCGCCGATGAGCTTCGCCTTGTCAGGAACGGTTTCGATTTCCTCAGCGATAAGGAGAAGCTGATGCTGCTGGGGACGAATGCCGACCGCATCTGGCCGCGTACGCCCGTTCGTTCGGCGTAAAATCGGGGCACTTCGAGTCCCAGGAGGAGAAACACGTGGCGCTGGCCCCCGGTACCCCCGCACCTGACTTCACGCTCCCTCAGCACAACGGCGAACCGGTCACGCTGAGCAAGCTGCGCGGGCGGCCGGTCGTGCTGGCATTCCATCCCGCCTGTTTCACTGGTGGTTGAACAAAACAAGTCTCCGCATTTCGCGAGAGCCACCACGACTATGAAGCCGCAGGCGCCCAGTTCCTGGAAGTGAGCGTTGACAGCCCGGCAACCCACACGGCCTGGGCCAACAGCCTGGGGGGCATCCCGTTTCCGTTGCTCGCCGACTTTCATCCCAAGGGCCGCACAGGCATGGCCTACGGGATCTACAACGAGGACCGCGGCACTGCGCGCAGATCAGTGTTCGTGATCGACGCCGCGGGGATCATTCGGCATGTGCATGAATACGTGCCCGGGACCCTGCCCGACCCGGTCCAGATTCTCGAAGAGGTCAAGGCGCTCGCCTGAAAACCGAGTCATTCCCGGTTAGGCGGTTCAAGCAGGTCTTCCCAGGTCGCGGTCATTTCAGTGGCCGCGTGGGGATAGCGACCCTCACCGACCGGAATCCGCTGACCGTCAGGTCCGTACTCGGGGAACGGAACCGGACGGGCGGTGTGGTCACGACTCCCGGAGAACCCGGCCAGCGTCTGTTCCGGATCGACTCCGCGGCCATGTGCGACGACGCGAAAGCCGCCAAGCCCGGTCGGCCTGATCAGTTCCAGGATGCCCGACCGGTGCCTCTCCCGTTCGCTGCGTGACCCCTTCGACTCGTACACCCGACGCACCAGGTCGCGGGCGCCCAGCCTCGTCAGGAATTCGGATTGAGAAGTTCTACCCACCCGGGCAAACCCTGCGGCCGAGAGCGCCTCGTCGACCGCCGTGAAATCGACGTGTGCGGCAATGTCCTGCGCCCCGATCCTATCGAACGGATCCCCGGCCTCCTGGTGTCGCCAGTAGCAGCGCAGCGTGCCGCTCGACCTTGGCGGGGCGTACAGGTCGGCGCGGTCGTGGCCGAAATCGATCGTCAGCACGTAGCCCCTGGTCAGCGAGAGGGCCACACTGTTCGCCCAGCCAGCCAGGTCGGTACAGACCTCACCCACGAATCCATCGGGGAGCTGGTTCGGCAACCCGTCGAACCGCCGCGTGATCACCTCGGACGAGGGGTCGCCGCGCGCGAGTCCGAGTTCGCCATTACGTTCGACGCATACATATAGCTCGCGCACGCGGCCGGCCTCAATGACGAAGCGGTGCACCGGGAAGGCGTCGAGGAGCTCGTTCGACAGCACCACTCCGGAGGTCGCCGTCTCGTGAGTGGCCCGTTGCTGGCCTGGCGCGGCGCGGTCGACAGTTACGTAGTGGAGGGCGTCGGCGAAATCCGGGTCCATGAGGGGGGCGTAGCCGGTGATATCCCGCATCAGGCGGCCCCGGCCCGCGCCCATTTCAATGCACGTGAATGGCGCCGGCCTGTCCAGGCGCCACCACATTTCGCGGAGCTGGACGCAGATCAGGGCTCCGAAGGCAGGATGAACCTCGGGGCTGGTGTAGAAGTCGCCCCGGGCCGAGATCCGATCGGGGCTGGTGTAGTAGCCGGAATCGGGGTCGTAGAGCGCGACCTCCATGAATTCCGCAAATGTGATCTGGCCGGCGGCCTTGATTCGAGCCCTGAGCTTTTCCTCCAGGGTGGTCATGGGCCAATGGTACCGGCGCGGTTCAATGACCGGGACGGGGTGTCAGGCCTGGCGCTGGTCGATCGGGACGTAGGGGACGTCCATTGGCCCGGTGTAGAGCATGCGGGGCCTGATGAGGATGTTGTTCCTCTGCTGCTCCACGACCTGCAAGGTCCAACCCGGGACCCGGCCAATCGCGAAGATCGGCACGAACAGGTCCTCCGGGATACCGAGCAGGTAGTAAATGGCTCCGGCGTAGAAGTCGACGTTCACGTGGATTCCGCGTCGAGCGTAGGGCTTCATCGCGTCGACCACGGCTTCCAGGATCTGGTACCAACGCGGCTCGCCCATCTCTTCGCTGAGCGCTTTTACATCGTCGCGGAGATGCCTTGCCCGTGGGTCTTCGGCGCGGTACACCCGGTGACCGAATCCCATCACCCTGCCGCCGCCCGCGAGCAGGTTCTTCACATAGTCGTGTGCCTTGTCGGCTGCGCCGATCTCGAGCGCCATCTTCATGACGCCTTCGGCGGCGCCACCGTGTGACGGGCCCGCGAGAGCCGCGATCGCGGCGGTGATCGAGCCGTGGAAGTCGGCATCGGTGCCGACCACCACCCGGGCGGTGAACGAAGAAGCGTTTGAACCGTGCTCCGCGTGCAGAACGAAGTCTTTGTCCATGAGGCGGGCGGCGCGCTGAGTCGGCTCAGTGCCCTTGAACATGTACAGGAAGTTCGCGGCGTGACCGAGGGTCGTGCTTGGTGGAACGGGGCGCTTGCCATGCCTGATCGCGTGGTGCGCAGCGACGATCGTCGGAACCTGCGAGCTCAGCCGGATACCCTTCCGCAGGACGGCTTCCTCGCTCTTGTCACGCGCATCCGGATCGAAGGCGCTGAGTGCCGAGACGGCGGTCCGAAGCACGTCCATCGGGTGAGCAGATTTGGTGATCTCGATCACCCGGAGCACTTCCGGGGGCAGTTTCCGGTCCTGTTTGAGCTGCTCCTCGAAGCGCGCGAGCTCGACCTTCGTCGGCAGCTTGCCATGGAGCAGGAGGAATGTGGTTTCCTCAAATGTCGAGCTTTCGGCAAGCTCGTGGATGTTGTAACCGCGATAGAGGAGCTTGCCTTCCCGGCCGTCGATGAACGACGACTGGGTCCGCTCGAAGTAGACGTCGCGCAACCCGCGGTTGATCTGTACCTCGGGCTGGTTCGTCATGGTCTGCAACCCCCGTGACGCCCTGGCGTCACGAGGTGGCGCAGAGCTTGAATTACCACTTCAACCGCTACGGTATTAGCCGAACTTCCGCGTGAAGCGGTCGCGTTCAACATTGTTGTGCAGATTCTTGCGGCGGTACGGTGAGCGCCGAAGCGCCTTTGGTGAAGGTCGCTGAAAAACCTTCGGAAAGGCTGTGAATCCTATCATCGGCGCCTAGGGGTGTCAAACGTCGTCAAAGCTGTGCCAGGTCGGTCGGGCAGGGCTCCGCGCCTGGCAGGTTCTGGCGGGCGCGCGCCCCATCTGGCGCCCTTGTGCATCCTGGTTCACCTTAAGAGCGCTCGGCCGCTTCCGCGGCCAGCATCACCGCGACGTCGTTAAGGCCCATGGCGCCGAGGTCTTCGCCCGATCGCTTCCTGACCGCCACCTGGCCGGCCGCCTGCTCACGGTCGCCAATGACCAGCATGTACGGGACTTTCTGGAGCTGGGCGGCCCGGATCTTGGCGTTCATGCGGTCATTAGAGTCGTAAAGGTCGGCGCGCAGGCCGTCATGCATGAGCCTGGATCTGACTTCGTGGCCATAGGCGGTGTTGCGATCCGTGATCGGAATCACGGCCACCTGGACCGGGGACAGCCAGAGGGGCAGTGCCCCTGCGGTGTGCTCGATCAGTACTCCGATGAATCGTTCGAGAGATCCCAGGGTCGCGCGATGGATCACCACGGGCCGTTGGCGGCTCCCGTCTTCGGCCACGTATTCGAGGTCGAACCGTTGCGGGAGCGAGAAATCCAGCTGCACGGTTCCGAGCTGCCACTCGCGCCCAATGGCATCGGGTACGAAAAAGTCGATCTTCGGGCCATAGAAGGCGCCTTCGCCTGGCATCCTCTCGTACTCGAGGCCGCTGCCATCGAGCACCTCGCCAAGTGCGGCTTCTGCCCTGTCCCAGATCTCGTCGCTGCCGACTCGCTTTTCCGGCCGCAGTGAAAGCGCCACGCGAATATCAGTGAATTTGAAGACGGAATACGCCTCACGCAAGAAAGCAATGAAGCCGTTGATCTCCGCCGCTATCTGGTCAGGAGCGCAGAAGATATGGGCGTCGTCCTGGACGAACGTGCGGACGCGCGTCAGTCCATGAGTGACGCCGGAACGCTCGTAGCGGTGCAGGCGGCCGAAATCGGCGAAACGCACGGGTAGATCGCGGTACGAGTGCAGGCTGGCCCCGAATAGCAATGCGTGGCCCGGGCAGTTCATCGGCTTGACCCCGAACTCGCGGTCGTCGACCTCTACGAAGTACATGTTCTCCTTGTAGTTGTCGTAGTGTCCGGAGCGCTTCCAGAGGTCCGCCAGGAAGATCTGGGGCGTGATGACTTCGCTGTACCCGTATTTCCGGTACAGGCGTTTCAGCAGGGCTACCAGCTCGTTGTAGACGATTGCTCCCTTTGGCAGGAAGAACGGGCTGGCGGGCGCGCTGGGGTCGAAAAGGTAGAGCCCGAGTTCGGAACCGAGCTTGCGATGATCCCGCTTCTCGGCCTCCTCGATCTGGTGCAGGTACTTCTCCAGCCCGTCTTTGGACTCCCAGGCCGTGCCATACACCCGCTGTAGCATCCGGTTGCGCTCATCGCCCCGCCAGTACGCGCCGGCGGTTGAAAGCAGCTTGAACGCCCTGATCTCACGCGTCGAATGGACGTGCCCTCCGCGGCAGAGGTCCTCGAACTCGGCGTGGCCCGCGAATGTGATCTTCTCCCCTTCAGGGATTCCTTCGATGATCTCCTGTTTGTACGGGTTGCCGGCAACCAGCTTGAGCGCCACGTCCCGGTCGACTTCTCGTTCGTGGAACTGGTGATTCGCCTTGATCGACTCCTGCATCAGGGCGGAGATCTTTTCCAGGTCTTCGGTTGTGAACGGGCGGTCGACGTCGAAGTCGTAGTAGAAGCCGTCATCGGTTGGGGGGCCGATCGTCACCTTCGCTTTCGGGAATAGCTTCAGTACCGACTCGGCCAGCACGTGGGCGGCGGAGTGCCGTATCCGCTTCCTGAGGTCAATCAGTTCCGGATCTGCGCTCTTCCTTGGCATTCAGTCTGGTCTCCTACGCCGGGCCCGCTCCGGGGCCGCCTCAAGTTCGCTTGCTTTCGCGAAGACGCCCCGACGACATCGGGGCGTCCAGAGGCGCAACCGCATCCGCTCACCGCGGAGTCGGTCGCGCCCTGGTAGTCAGCGTAGTTATCCGAAATAACATTTCTGGTTCCTCGTACCCGAAATGGTGGGCGGTGAAGGACTCGAACCTACGACCTCAGCGATGTCAACGCTGCGCTCTAACCAGCTGAGCTAACCGCCCCGAAGACTCGATTGTAGCGCGTTCGGAGGACCAGACCTGGAGGCTGCTCCGGCCCCTCCCGTCGGGTGAAGGGGCTGGCTGCTGCCAGCGCCGGGCCTTACTCCTCGTCGTCGGCCGTGTCCTCGTCATCGTTATCGTCACCGAAGTTCAACATCCCGGCATCCCCGGATGTTGACTTGATGAGCGACTCCGCGGCCAGGCTCGCTTCCTCATCACCATCGTCGCGACGATTGCCCCTCAAGGCAGCGGCGGCGGCGGCCAGGCCGTCGTCCCCCCGTCCACCTTCGCCCGCGAGGGCGGCGGCGCCGGCGGCGGCACGCATGCCGAGATCGGCCTCGGTCGCGCCGAGCACCTTGAGGGCCTCCTCAAACGTGGGCGGCGCCTCGGTGGTGCCCGTAAGCACGCCGGAGACGCGTGGGCCGAGCTGATCGATCCCCAGCTTCTTCTTGCCTTCTTCGGAGCGATCGATACGGGCCGGGATCAAGCGGCCGATGATCACGTTTTCCTTGAGGCCAAGCAGCCGGTCGACTGCGCCGTTGACCGCCGCCTCCGTCAGAACTCGCGCGGTCTCCTGGAAGGATGCCGCAGCGAGGAAGCTGTCGGTGTTAAGCGACGCACGGGTTACGCCGAGTAGCACCGGGCTAGCGGTTGCCGGGTTGCCGCCTTCGGCAAGGATCGCGGCGTTGCGCTGCTCGTATTCCACGCGTTCGATGAGCTCGCCTGGTAGCAGGTCGGTGTCGCCCGGGTTGTCGACCCTGACCTTCCGAAGCATTTGCCGGATGATCACCTCGATGTGCTTGTCGTGGATCCGCACGCCCTGCGATCGGTAAACGGCCTGCACTTCACCGATCAGGTAACCCTGTACCGCCTCGTGCCCCTCGATCCTCAGGATGTCCTGGGGCGATTTCGGGCCGGATGTCAGGGCCGTGCCTGCCGTGACGCGATCGCCGCTTCGCACCGCAATGTGGGCCGCCGCTGAGATCGGGTAGACCCGCTCTTCGCGCTCTTCATACGTCACCTGGATCGACGTCTTCGTGAGCTTCACGGTGCCGGCAACCGGTGCGGCTATCTCGTCGGGAATTGCCGGCGACATCGCCGCCTTCCTGGCAGCCGATACCTTCTTGGCGGCAAGGATCGGGGTCCCGACGTCAACCCAATCGTCGGTCTTGACGAGCGGTTTGTGGGTTTTCGGGATCTCGATCGTCTCACTGAACTCTTCGACGTCGGAGACCTTGACTTCACGCCCTTCGGGTGTATCGACAACTTCGATCTCGCCGTCGATTTCGGTCAGCACGGCCATGCCACGCGGGTTTCGAGCTTCGAAGAGCTCCTCAACACGGGGCAGACCGCTGGTGATGTCCTGTCCGGCGACACCGCCGGTGTGGAACGTACGCATCGTCAGCTGCGTTCCAGGCTCTCCGATCGACTGTGCCGCGATGATCCCGGCCGCTTCGCCCTGCAGGGCGAGCTCGCCGGTGGCCAGCGACGTCCCGTAACACTTCTGGCACAGGCCGCGCGCGGCCTCGCAGGTCAGCGGGGACCGCACGTAAAGCTCGGTCACGCCCGCCTCGACGATCGCCTTGGCGATGACTCGGGTGATCTGCGTATCGGTGTCGCACAGGACCTCGCCGGTCTTGGGGTCGACGACCGGCTGCGCCACGTAACGGCTGAAGATCCGGTCTTCCAGCGAGGATTCGACTGTGGTGTCCTGGGGCTCGCGTGCCCACACGCCATTGCTCGTCCCACAGTCGTGGAACAGGACGATGACGTCCTGTGCAACGTCAGCCAGGCGGCGCGTCAGGTAGCCCGAGTCGGCCGTCCTGAGCGCGGTGTCCGCCAGACCCTTGCGGCCGCCGTGCGTCGAGATGAAGTACTCGAGGACGGACAAGCCTTCGCGGAAGCTCGAACGAATCGGCAGCTCGATGATCCGGCCCTTGGGATCGGACATGAGTCCGCGCATCCCTGCCATCTGCTTGATCTGGGCGAGGTTACCCTTGGCTCCGGAGTCGTGCATCCAGTAGATGCCGCCGTAGTTCGGCAGCATGTCGCGCACGGCCTGCGTCATGCGGTCGTTTACCGACGTCCACGCATCCACGGCGGCCCGGTAGCGCTCGTCGTCTGTGATCATGCCTTCCAGGTACTGATCTTCCAGTTTCTTGACCGTGGAATCGGCTTCCTTCAGGAGCTGCTGTTTCTGGGCGGGCACGACGATGTCATTGATTGCGATCGTGGTGCCTGAGCGTGTCGCGTACTTGAAGCCCAGGTCCTTGATCTGGTCCAGGAACAAAGCCGTGCGCTCGCTGCCCAGGCGGTTGTAGCACTCGCCGACCAGCGCCTCGAGGCTGTCCCTTGGAACCACAGTGTTCACGAGTCCAAGCTCGTCCGGCACGGCCTCGTTGAAGATTATCCGGCCAACCGAAGTCGTGATCCACGCACCGCCGCGCGCCGTGTCGCGCACCTTGATCTCGCTGCGGAGACCGACGTGGCCGTATTCGAACGCCAGGCGAGCGTCGTCGAAGTCCGAGTACTTCTTCTGTGACTTCGCTTCAACCGGCTCGACGGTCGTGAGGTAGTACACGCCCAGGACCATGTCGAGGGTAGGAGACACGATCGGGTCTCCCGACGCGGGTGAAAGCATGTTGTAGGTGCTGAGCATCAATCGCTGGGCTTCCAGCACCGCCTCGCGTGACAGCGGTACGTGGACGGCCATCTGGTCGCCGTCGAAGTCCGCGTTGAAAGCCGTGCAGACGAGCGGGTGGATCTGGATCGCGTTGCCTTCGACCAGCACGGGCTGGAATGCCTGGATTCCGAGCCGGTGAAGCGTCGGTGCGCGGTTCAGGAGGACCGGCCGGTTCTTGATCACCTCTTCCAGGATGTCCCAGACCTCGGGCCGCGCGCGCTCGGCCATCCGCTTGGCGCTCTTGATGTTGTGGGCATAGCCCTTCACGACGAGCGCGTTCATTACGAATGGCTTGAAAAGTTCCAGGGCCATTTTCTTCGGCAGGCCGCACTCGTGGAGCCGAAGCTGCGGTCCGACGATGATCACCGAACGCCCGGAGTAGTCGACGCGCTTACCGAGCAGGTTCTGGCGGAAGCGTCCCTGCTTGCCTCGAAGGAGATCCGTCAGCGACTTCAGCTTGTGGTTGTGGCTGCCGGATATGGCGCGGCCACGGCGCCCGTTGTCGATCAGGGCGTCCACTGCTTCCTGCAGCATGCGCTTCTCGTTCCGAATGATGATGTCCGGCGCCTGCAGGTCGATCAGCCTCTTGAGGCGGTTGTTGCGATTGACGACGCGGCGGTACAGGTCATTCAGGTCGCTGGTCGCGAATCGGCCGCCGTCGAGCTGGACCATCGGCCTCAGCTCTGGCGGCAGCACCGGGAGGACGGTCAGGACCATCCACTCCGGCTTGTTGCCGCCCTTAACGAACGCCTCGATCACCCGCAGCCGCTTGATGGCCTTCTTGCGGCGCTGGCCAGAGGTCGTCCGTACTTCGACCTGGAGATCGGCGCGCAACTTGGAGAGATCGGTCTTCTTCAGGATCTCGAGCACGGCTTCGGCGCCCATGCCCGCGCGGAATACTTCGCCGAAGCGGTCCCGCAGTTCCCGGTAGCGCGACTCGGTGAGCAGGTCCAGGGGGCGGATGCCCTCCAACTCCTCGATCTTCGAAGTGATGTCCGACTCGACCTGCTGCTTCTCGGTTTCGTAACGTGACCTGATCGCGCCCAGCTCGTCGGCGATAGGCGCATCGGCGGCGGCGGCGGAACCGTCCCCGTCTTCGGTCGGCGCCGGCTCGACAGGCTCCGGGATGCCCTTCGCCTTGCGCAGCTCGGAAACTTCGTTCTTCTGGCCTTCTTCCAGGCGCACTACTTCGCTGTCGAGAAACTCCTGGAGGCTGCTCAGCGCGCGCTGTCGCGCGTCGTCGTCGACCGACATGACCACGTACTGAGCGAAGTACAGGACCCGCTCGAGGTTGCGTGGCGAGAGGTCCAGGAGCAGGCCGAGGCGCGACGGCGTGCCTTTGGAGAACCAGATATGGGCGACCGGCGCGGCCAGCCGGATGTGCCCCATGCGCTCTCGACGTACCTTGGCGCGGGCGATCTCTACCCCGCAGCGGTCGCAGACCACGCCCTTGTAACGGATCTTCTTGTACTTCCCGCAGTAGCACTCCCAGTCCTTGGTGGGACCGAAGATGCGCTCGCAGAAGAGCCCGTCCTTCTCTGGCCTGAGGGTCCGGTAGTTGATGGTCTCCGGCTTGGTGACCTCTCCGTACGACCATGCCCGAATCTGCTCGGGCGATGCCAGCGAAATCCGGATGGCGTTGAATTCGGTCCCTGGCTCAGTCGTCATTTGAACTTCCTCTTTGGGGGGAGGGGTCCCTCCCGAATCCGGCTCTCGTTCCGCTGCTTGGAGAAGATTGCCGGCCCTGACCGTCGTTACCTACGAAGCTGACGAGCGCACTGCGCGCGCCCGCCAGTGACGTTTACGAGTCGTCCTCGTCCTCATCGTCTTCGTCGTCGTCGACAGGTTCATCGGCGAGATCGTCGTCTTCCGTCTCGGCCTCAGCTACCTCTGGTTCAGTTTCTTCCTCGTCGTCGTCGCCCTCGTCGGTGCTCTCTTCGTCGAACAGGGCACCATCGGGGACCTCGGCGGCGTCCGTTGCTTCCTGGTCGGGAATCGCCACGACTACCTCTTCCTCGTCGTCGGCGACATCGTCATCCTCCAGGGGTTCGACGTCCGCGATATCGGTTGTCTCAACGTCTTCGTCAGAGGAGTCGGCAATCAACGCCGGGCTGAACTCCGATCGGGGGGCCAGCGAGTACGGGTCACCCGGCTCTTTCAGGAGCTCAACGGCCAGGCCGAGACCCTGAAGCTCTTTCAGGAGCACGTGGAACGACTCAGGCACGCCGGGCTGGATGATGTCCTCGCCCTTCACGCATGCCTCGTACGTCTTCACTCGGCCCACGACGTCGTCCGACTTGACGGTCAGCATCTCCTGGAGGTTGTATGCGGCGCTGTAGGCCTCGAGCGCCCAGACCTCCATTTCGCCGAATCGCTGCCCACCGAACTGCGCCTTGCCGCCCAGCGGCTGCTGCGTGATCAGCGAGTATGGGCCAGTCGACCTTGCGTGGATCTTGTCTTCGACAAGGTGAATCAGCTTGAGCATGTAGATCTTGCCGACCGTAACCGGCTCGTCGAAAGTCTCGCCGGTCCGGCCGTCGAACAGCTTCGACTTGCCGAAGATCGGCACCGCGAGGTGCTTGGTTCGGTCGGCGTCGAGCGCAGCCTCAAAGAGGTCGTGGCTGGACATCCCCGCCGTGTCGATCCCCGCGCGCTCCTTGAGGAACAGGCGAAGACACGCATCCTTGGCCTGGCCCGTCTTCGTTTCGTCGAAGACGAGGCCGGCGTCTATCTTGCGCTCGGCCAGCCACGCGTTGACCTTCTCCTGGTCGTAGCCGTGCGAGTCGTTCTGGCGGTCGATCGCACCCGACTCGGTCACGAACCAGGCCCGTGCCAGCTGGTCCTCGATGGCCACGCTGCGTGCACCGTCGAAAACCGGGCTGATTGCCTTGAACCCGAGCGTGTCCGCCGCCCACCCGAGGTGGGTTTCGAGGACCTGGCCCAGGTTCATGCGTGACGGCACACCGATCGGGTTAAGGATGATGTCCAGCGGAGTACCGTCAGGCAGGTATGGCATGTCTTCGACCGGCAGGATTCGGGCGATCACGCCCTTGTTGCCGTGGCGACCTGCCATCTTGTCGCCTTCCATGATCTTGCGCGTGTGGGCGACCCAGACGCGGACCATCTTCAGGACGCCCGGCGAAAGCTCGTCGCCGTTCTCCTTGGTCAGGACCTTGACGTCGATGATCTTGCCGTGCTGGCCGTGCGGCACTCGCAGTGACGTGTCCTTAACGTCACGGGCCTTCTCACCAAAGATCGCCCGCAGCAGCTTCTCTTCCGCGGTCAACTCGGTCTCGCCCTTGGGCGTGATCTTGCCGACCAGGATGTCGCCGGGCCGGACGTAGGCGCCGATGCGCACGATGCCCTCTTCATCGAGGTCGCGCAGGCTCTCTTCGCCCACGTTCGGGATGTCGCGTGTGATCTCTTCCGGGCCCAGCTTGGTTTCCCGGGCCTCGACCTCGTGCTTTTCGATGTGGATCGACGTGAAACGGTCGTCGCGGACCAGTGCCTCGCTGACGATGATCGCGTCCTCGTAGTTGAAGCCGTCGAAGCTCATGAAAGCGACCAGGATGTTCTGACCCAGGGCCAGGTATCCGTTCTCGGTCGACGAGCTGTCGGCCAGGGGTTGGCCCTGGCGGACCCGCTGTCCCTTGTCAACGATCGGGCGCTGGCTCACGCAAGTACCCTGGTTCGACCTGACGAACTTGGTCAGCGGATAGACGTGCGACTTGCCGCTGTCGCCCAGCAACTGGATCTCGCCGCCGGTGGCAGAGACGATCACGCCGTCTTCGCCGGCGAGGACGACCTGCCCTGAGTCGAGCGCGACGCGCCGCTCCATGCCGGTCCCGACGACCGGTGCCTGGGGCCGCAGGAGCGGGACCGCCTGGCGCTGCATGTTCGAGCCCATCAACGCGCGGTTGGCGTCGTCATGCTCCAGGAATGGGATCAAGGCGGTCGAAACGCTCACGATCTGCATAGGCGAGACGTCGAGGTATTCGACGTTCTCCGCGAAGTCGTGCTGGAACCGCTCGCCAACGCGCACTTCGACTCGTTCGCCGACCATCTGGTGCTTGGCGTCGAGCTCGGTGTTCGCCTGGCCAATGATGTGCCGCTCTTCCTCGTCGGCGGGCATGTACACGACGTGCGCTGCGTCCGCCGAGACGAACGGGCGGACCTTGATCGACTTGGCCTTCTTCCGACCGGCCAGCTGCTTTGCGGCCTGCCGGTTGATGACGCGCCCTTCCTTGACGAGCACCTCGCCGTCGTCGCCGGGGATGTCCTCGGCGGCGGTCCGGCCGGCCAGGTCGGGGTCGTCGCTCATCATTTCCTTGCGGACGGGGCGGTACGGCGTCTCGATAAAGCCGTACTCGTTGATGCGGGCGAACGTGGCCAGAGATCCGAGCAGTCCGATGTTCGGACCTTCCGGGGTCTCGATCGGGCAGATGCGCCCGTAGTGCGAGTGGTGAACGTCACGCACGTCGAACCCGGCCCGCTCCCTGGAGAGGCCGCCGGGTCCCAGCGCTGAGAGGCGCCGCTTGTGCGTCAGTTCGGCCAGGGGATTGGTCTGGTCCATGAACTGGGAGAGCTGCGAACCACCGAAGAATTCGCGCACGGCGGCGACGACCGGCCGGATGTTGATCAAAGCGGCGGGGGTCGTCGTGGCGGGGTCCATCTGGGTGGTCATGCGCTCACGCACGACGCGCTCCATGCGCAGGAGGCCGACACGCAGCTGGTTTTCGATCAGTTCGCCGACCGCTCGCACCCGGCGGTTGCCGAGGTGGTCGATGTCGTCCAACCGTTCCCGGCTGTTGTTGACGTTGATCATCTTCCGGATCAACGCAACGATGTCGTCCTTGGTAAGCGTCCTGACCTGCTGTTCCAGGCCCAGGCTGCGGTTCAGCTTGTAACGGCCAACGCGCCCGAGGTCGTACTTGCGGGGGTTGAAGAAGAGGCTCTCCAGCAGGTTGCGGGCGTTCTCGACGCTGGGCGGTTCGCCCGGGCGCAACCTCCGGTAAAACTCGATCAGCGCCTCTTCCTGTGTCTTGATCGCCGAATCGCGGGCGAGGGTGGTCTTGATGAACTGGTGCTCGGGCTCGTTGTCGACCTCGTCGAACATCCCGATGATCTCTTCGTCCGAGTATCCGAGGGCGCGCAGGAGGGTCGACACCGGGGTCCGGCGCTTGCGATCGACCTTCACATAGAGGAGGTCTTTGTTCGATGTCTCGAGTTCCACCCAGGCGCCGCGGTAGGGAATCAGCTTGGCGAAGCAAAGGGGACGGCCCGTCCCGGGGTCGGCCTCGACCGTGAAATAGGCGCCTGGCGAGCGGACGAGCTGCGAGACCACCACACGCTCGGCGCCGTTGATGATGAACGTGCCGTTCTCGGTCATCATGGGAACCTCGCCCATGAAGAGCGTCTGCTCCTTGACCTCACCGGTGGCCTTCACGAGCAGCTTGACGGTTACATACAGAGGCCGCGCATAGGTGGCTTCCCTGAGGCGACACTCGCGCTCGCTGATCTTGGGCTGGCGGATTTCGTAGTCGCCGAACCTGAGCTCGAAGCGACCCCCGGAGAAGTCCTCAATCGGCGAGATCTCGTCGAAAAGCTCCCGCAGCCCCTCCCTGATGAGCCATTCGAATGACTGAATCTGGACCTGGATGAGGTTGGGCACCTCGACCACCCGCGGGATCCGGTTGAAGCTCTTGTAACCGGCATCCACCTGAGCAGTCGGGCGAACCGTGGAAACCACCATGCAAACAACTCCAAATCCTGGAACGGGATGGTTGGTTGTGCGGCTTACGCGCGAAAGCCGCGACGGCGCTTACGCTTGACTAAAAGGCGCGCGACGACGCAACAAGTTTCAAGGGGCGTGGCGAAGCTGCTTCCCAGCGGTGGAAGTCATAAGGTGACAAACGGTGATCCTACTGAAGCAGGCCTGTTCTGTCAATCCCCCTGTGAATATTCCCCATGCGGCAAATGTCCCGGCATGGTGTCGGACCGGAGTCCACGCGGGTATCCAGATTTGCGCGCCCGCCGCGGCGTCCCGGGGTGTTTCCCATGAACCGACGTAATCGGACTTGCAGGCCCGGAATCCAATGGGTGCCCGATTCGCCATAATAGGGTCATGCTTACCTCTGATGATGTGCGCCGGGTTGCCCGCCTCACCCGGATAGCGCTTTCCGATACCGAGCTGACCGTACTCCAGGACCAGTTGTCCAAAGTGCTTGGTCACTTCCAGTCGCTGCAAATGATCGACACGGAGGGAACCGAGCCGACCGGGCACGCGTCCGAAGGCAGGACCGTCATGAGAGACGACCTTTCCGCACCATCGCTTGCACGGTCCGACGTGTTGAAGAACGCCCCGGAATCGGATGAGCCCATGGTGCGCGTGCGCCCGGTGCTCGGGAGTTGAGGGCAGACTCCACCTTGCCTGGCGCCGGCGATATCTTCATCACCGCGCACGCTGCCCGCGTCCTCATGGATCGCGGTGAGCTGTCGTCGACCGACCTTACAAAGCACTGCCTGTCCCGCATTTCGGCTCTGGAAGATCGTCTCCACAGTTTCCTGACGGTCCTCGAATCATCCGCATTGCAGGACGCTGCGGCCTCGGATGCCCGGCGACGCTCCGGGACTGCCCTGGGGCCGCTCGACGGTATTCCGATCGCGATCAAGGACAACATCTCGACCGCCGGGGTGCGGACGACGGCGGGATCGAAAATCCTGGACAGCTACGTTCCCCCGTTCGATGCGCACGTGGTGGAACGGCTCCGCGCATCTGGCGCGGTCATCGTTGGCAAGGCGAACCTCGACGAGTTCGCGATGGGGTCCTCCAACGAGAACTCCGCATTCGGGCCGGTCCGAAACCCGTGGGATGTCAATCGTGTACCGGGGGGTAGCAGCGGCGGCCCGGCAGCGGCGGTGTCGGCCGGAGAAGCGGTCGTCTCCCTGGGGTCGGACACGGGCGGGAGTATTCGTCAACCCGCAGCGCTCTGCGGAATCGTCGGCATGAAGCCGACATACGGGCTGGTCAGTCGATACGGGCTGATCGCGTTTGCGAGCTCGCTGGACCAGATCGGGCCGTTCGCCCGCGACGTCACCGACTGCGCGATTTTGCTCGAGGCGATCAGCGGGCACGACCCGCGGGATTCGACCTCGCTGCAGCGCCCCCGCGAGACCTTCGTCGGATCCCTCCGAGGCGGCATCAAGGGCGTGCGCGTGGGCGTTCCGCGCGAGTACCTCGTCGATGGCATCGAGCCCGGCGTTCGGCGCGCGTTCGAGTCAGCCCTCCAGACGCTCACGAGCCTCGGCGCGGCGGTCGAAGAGTGCTCGCTCCCCCTGACCGACCAGGCACTTGCCGTGTACTACATCCTCGCCCCTTCGGAGGCTTCGGCGAACCTGGCCAGGTTCGACGGATTCAAATACGGGCACTCATCGCCAGGGGCACGTACTGCATGGGACACGATGGACCTGTCGCGCGCCGAGGGATTCGGCAGCGAGGTAAAGCGCAGGATCCTGCTGGGAGGGTATGCGCTTTCGGCCGGTTATTACGACGCCTACTACAAGAAGGCGCAGCAGGTCCGCACCTTGATCCGGCGAGAGTTCGCAGACGCGTTCGAGAGGTTCGATGCACTGGTCACGCCGACATCCCCAACCGTCGCCTTCAAGCTGGGCTCACGGACCCAGGACCCACTTTCCATGTACTTGAGCGACGTCTGCACGATCCCGGTTAACATCGCTGGATTGCCCGGGATCTCGCTTCCCGGCGGAATGTCGGATGGGCTCCCGGTGGGGCTGCAGGTGATCGGGCCGCAGTTCGGGGACGCACGTATCCTGAGAATCGCGTATACGTATGAGCAGGCGACTGAATGGCATCTGAAGCGGCCGGAAATCAATTGAAACTCAAACCCGTTAATCTGCTGATCAACACCTGCCTGAGATGCGCCCCGGTGCGCGCGTTCCTGCTCATCGCGACGGCCCTGGTGTTGTCGCTGGGGCTTGTGGCCTGCAGCGGCGCCGGGCCCACGCCTGCGCCGGCGACTACATTCCCGGACCTGCCGCCCGCCTGGCCCTTCGTATTCAACGGTAACGTCACGGTCGATGGCCAGCAGGTCCCGGACGGATACAAGGTGACTGGACGCATCGGGACCTATCGGTCTGCATCCGTCACTACGTCTGGGGGGCGCTACATGGCTCTGCCCGTGGGGCCGCTCGACGCCAAGTTCTTTGATCGCGACATCGTGTTTGAGCTCGCGTCACCAGACGGCCGGACCGTCGACGCAAAGCAGAGAATGGTCTTCCGAGCACTGCCGCAGCCCAGCGTTTACGAGCTGAATCTGACATTCCCGAAATTCAGGTAGGCGAGCCTACCTCCGCGTGTTCCCAAAGCGGGGATCGCGGAAGATCAGGTCGGAAGAAAGCTCCAGGAACTCGGAAAGCACTCGCTTCTCGGCCACGATGTAGCCGCCGGAGTCAATCGTGGCCTCGCCGCCAAGCCGGTCGACGACCTCGGCCCCGCCCTCGCGTGCGATGACAAGTCCGGCAGCCACATCCCAGGCGCCGCCCCAGCTGACGTACATGTGAAGACGCCCTGCGCCAGCGTACGCAAGGCCCAGCGCGGTCGACCCCAGCCCGCGCACGCTCTGCACGGTTGGCTCGAGCCGCTGGATGACCTCGAGCATCGCCAGCGCTTTGGCGGTATCCCTGGAGAGGTCGTATCCGACCACGGTTTCCTGGAGGGAGCCAGGGCGCTCGAGTTCGAGAGGCACGCCGTTGACAGTGACCCCGCGGCCAGCCTCGGCCGCAAAGGACTCATCGTGCAGGACATCGAAGATCACACCGGCGACCGGTCGCCGGTTCCTGGTCAACGCGATGCTGACGCAGAACATGGGGATGCGGAGTATGAAATTCCGGGTGCCGTCGAGCGGATCCACCACCCAGTCGAAGCCGGTGGTGCCTGGGGCATGACCGGTTTCCTCCCCCAGAAACCCGAAACCCGGGAACTCTAGCTTGAGCCGCTCGGCAATGGTCTTTTCGGACCGGGTGTCGATTTCGGTCACGAGATCACGCGGGCCCTTGAATCGCTGCCGTCCGTGATTGCCGTACCCGTTCTTTATGATCAGGCCCGCTTCACGCGCCGCGGCGTCCATGACGGCAAGCAGCGACCTGCCGCTGCGCGATGCAGGCACCTTGTCCGGATGTAAAGTTGTCAATCCTTAAGCATGTACCTCGCGTTGCGTCCACGATAATCGAGGAGACCCCCACCGGATGATTCGTTCCCTTGGCGGCAAGACCCCCCAGATCCACCCTACGGCATTCGTTAGCGAGGCCGCCTACATCATCGGCGACGTCGTAATCGGAGAAGGCTGCAGCATCTGGCCGGGCGCCGTCATCCGTGGGGACTCCGCCCGCATTTCGATCGGAGCATTTTCGAACATCCAGGACAATTCCGTCCTGCACTCGGACCACGGGGCGATCATCGGCGACTATGTGACGATCGGGCACCGCGTGATGTGCCATGCGTCCAGGATCGGGGATCGCTCGCTCCTCGGGAACGGTTGCGTGCTCAACGAAGGCGCCGAGCTTGGCGAATATTGCCTGGTCGCAGCCGGAGCGGTAGTCATCGAGGGAATGAAGGTAGGCCCGCGGAAGATCCTCGCCGGAGTGCCCGCTCGGGAGCGCGGCGAGGTCCTGGATCGTCACCTGCAGCTGATGAAGGCCGCCAATGACTCCTACATCGCCCGCACGGGCCGCTACAAGGCGCAGGGAGACCTTGAGTAAGCCTCCCTACATCTTCTCCGGCTTGCTCATTCCCATCAGGGTCAGGCATTTCGCCAGCGCGATCTGAGCGGCGTTCACCAGCTTCAGCCTCGCCTTGCTGATCGAGAGGTCTGCGGGGTCGCTGGAAAGGATCCGGCACTCATCGCGTGCGTCGTAGAAATGGGTGAACGCCCGGGCCAGTTCCTCCGCAAACTTCGGGATGTGGTGAGGCTCCAGCCGATCTGCCGCCAGCCTGACCACATCCGGTAGTACCAGTATCTGTCGCACGAGCCCGAGCTCGATCGGATGCTTCAGGAGCGCCGTGTCGCCATCCGACCAGTCGACCCCACGCTCCCTGGCCATGCGGAGGACAGACGCGATCCGAGCGTGTGCGTACTGAACGTAGTACACCGGGTTGTCCAACGACTGGCGCGTGGCGAGCTCCAGGTCGAACTCCATCTGGCTGTCCGGGGACCGGCTCAGGAAGATGTAGCGGCAGGCGTCAGCGCCTACCGTTTCGACCAGCTCCCGAACGGTGATGATCTGCCCCTTCCGCTTGCTGAAGCGGACCGCCAGATTTCCTTGCTTGAAACTCACGATCTGGTTCAGGATGATCGTCAGTCGCCCAGGGTCCGCGCCGAGCGCTTCAACGACGGCCTTCATCCTGGCCACGTGACCGTGGTGATCGGCGCCCCACACGTTGATCACGCGGTCGAACTTCCGCCGCATCAGCTTGTCGTAGTGGTACGCGATGTCCGTGCCGAAATAGGTCGGCCCGCCGCCGCCACTCCTGACTACGACGTTGTCCTTGTCTTCACCCAGCTTCGTCGAGGTGAACCAGCGGGCGCCCTCGCGATCGGCAAGGAACCCGCGCTGCTCGAGCAGGGCCAGCGCCTGCTCAAACGTACCGTCCTTAAGGAGGCTCATTTCGCTGAACCAGTTGTCGTAGGTGACGCCGAGCGCTTCGAGGTCAGCCTTGATCGAGGCGAGGACCTTCTTGAGAACGATCGGAGACAGCTGCTGGGCCGCCACGTCGGGCGCCACGGCCGTCAGTCTTTCGCCAAGTTCTTCGAGAATCTCTGCGGCGAGTGAGACCGGACCTTCGCCCTGGTACGCACCTTCTGGCAGTTGAGCGTCCTTCCCTGCCGCCTGGAGGTAGCGCGCGAACACGGTGTCGATGAAGGTGCGCATCTGATTGCCGCCGTCGTTGACGTAGTACTCGCGCTGCACGTCATACCCGGCTGCACTCAGTAATGTCGCCAGCCCGCTCCCGATCACCGCGCCCCTGGCGTGGCCGACATGCAGGTCGCCGGTCGGATTCACGCTGACGAATTCGACCTGGACCTTCCTGCCCGCACCGACTGCGACATCGCCGTATCGGTCGGCCATTTCGCGTATCTCTTCGACCTGTTGAGCAAGCCATCGATTCGAGAGAACGAAGTTTATGAAGCCGGGTGGCGCCGTCGACACCGAGGCGATCGCCTCGTGGGAAGGGATCCGGGCAGCGATCCGGTCGGCGATCGCCATCGGAGGCATACGCAAGGTGCGGGCCAGTCGCAGGGCGACGCTCGAGCTGTAGTCTCCGTGTCCGGGATTCTGGGGCCGTTCGATGGTCGGACTGATGCCGCCCGCGGCCGGAAGCTGGCCAGCTGATTCAGCGCTGGCCAGGCCATTTGCGACAAGTTCGACGAGCTGGTCCGTGATTCGCATGAAGGAATGATGTTAGCAGCGGCCCCACTCCTCCCGCCCACGCGAATTCGGCCGCTGTTCGGTCTTTCCATGCCGTGCGTCGGCCAGCGAGACCCGTGGACTCGTGGGTGGCATGGCATCCGCCAAACCTTTTAGAATCCCGCCGAGGTGAACGATTGGCGACAAGAGCGCGCGACTTTGACGAGTTGTCCCGAATCGCCCTGGCACTGGGCTTCCGAACGAGCTCAGAGGACTATCGAATGATCGAGAATCGCCTGGAGGCGCTCGAAGCAATCCTTGCCCAGCTCCGCGCGATCGACGTTTCCGCCTTTGAGCCGGCCTCGACATTCTCGGCGCAGCCTGGTCACGCCAGGACCCACGGTCGATGACCGAGCTTCACTACCAGTCGATCGCGGAGATCGCCCCTCAGATCAAGTCAGGCAAGCTTTCGCCGGTTCGCCTGACTGAGCTTGCCCTGGAACGCGTGGCCAGGCTCGACAAGTCGCTCAACGCCGTGCTTACGTTGCTCGGCGACCAGGCCCTGGCGTCCGCCCACCGGCACGCAAAGGAGATCCAGGCCGGAAGGTATCGCGGGGGGCTTCACGGCATTCCCATCGGGCTGAAGGACCTGTTTGATGTGGAGGGCGTGGCGACCACCGCAGGTTCCACGATCCTGCGCCACAACATTGCGTCGGCCGATGCTTTCGTCACACGCAGGCTCAAGGACGCCGGCGCCATCATCATCGGCAAGCTCAACATGGTCGAGTTCGCGATGGGCGCAACGGGCCTGAATCCGCACTACGGCCCCGCGCGCAACCCGTGGGACACATCTCGCATCACGTGCGGTTCCTCCGGAGGTTCGGCCGCCGCAGTTGCGGCCGGTCTCTGTTTTGGGGCGCTTGGCAGCGACACCGGTGGCTCGATACGAATGCCCGCCGCCGTGTGCGGCCTTGCGGGATTCAAACCGACCTACGGGGTTGTGAGCCGCACGGGCGTCCTGGACCTCAGCTGGACCTGCGACCACGTGGGTCCAATGGCCAGGACCACCGCGGATTGCGCGCTGATGATGAACGCCATTGCCGGTCACGACCCTGCCGATCCCGGCTCGGCGACCGCGCGCCCTGGCGCCTTCGATGCCCAGTTGGACCGCGGGCTGAGGGGCGTCCGGGTCGGCGTTCCCGCCCACTACTTCTTCGAAGGAGTCGATGCCGAGATCGAAGCGGCGGTCCGGTCTTCGATCGAGACTATGCGCTCGGCGGGCGCACTCGTCCGCGAGGTGGCGATGCCCTGGGCGAAACTGGGACGCACGATAAACGTCGGCGTGCTGGTGCCCGAGGCCGTCGCGGTACATGAGCAGTGGCTTAAGGCCAGCAGGACGAAATACAGCGCCGAGGTGCGCGCCCGGCTGGAGGCCGCACAGACGACGAGCGCGCTCGACTACATCCGGGCGCTGCGGGCCAGGCGGTGGTTCAACGAGCAGATGGAAGCTGCGCTGGCGGACGTCGACGTCCTGGTCACGCCCACGGTGCCCGTTCAGACGCCAACGATCGAGGAGTGCACTCCGCCACCGGGCGCCAATGAGGGCAAGGCAGGGGGCACGCTCGGCAATTTCACTGGCGTGTTCAACACGACCGGCGGGCCGTCGCTCAGCGTCACGTGTGGTTACACCCGGGCAGGTATGCCGATTGGAATGATGATCTCGGGACGCGCCTTCGAGGACGCCACGGTGCTGCGGGTGGGCGACGCCTATGAAAGAGCGGCGAAGCATAACCTCCGCCACCCGGACATGTAAGGACCGGTCGAAGAACAAGAAGCGGCGAAGTTTCCACCGCCGATTCCTGGTTTGCGTATGGTCGGGGTGACAGGATTCGAACCTGTGGCCCCCAGTACTTCAGACGGTCCTATCGGCGCTGACAGGTAACAATCAAGGCTGAACGCGCCCCGAGTCCCCGCGACGGCCTTGGTTTTGGTCGCGGCCGCGTCAATACGTGCGCGTTTCTATTGAGACGGGTGCCCGGCCGTGCGCCGCGCCTGCGAGCGCACGAACCGGCAGTAAATTCCTCCTGCAACCCCACCCCATTGTGAAGGAGGACGCCCATGCATCGCCTGCTGTCAACGACCAAAGCCTGACGCGCTTTACATCGACTTTGAGGGCGCTGCTACCGAACCGCCATCGCTCCTCGGCCTCCTCTTGTGCCGGGGCCGAGGGGCAGGGCAGACACGCTCCCCAACTACGCGGCCCTCACCGGATACCACATTCACCCAGATAAAAGCGGACGACGGAGATGAAGCAATGCACGACCAGAGCGACAGTGCCCAGCAGACCCACACCGATCCCCTGACCACTTGGCTCACCAGCCTGCGCCTCGGCGACCCGATCACTCAAGGGCCCCTGGCCCTGGTGCCTGTCTTCGCCGACGGGGCGCCGAACAGCCTCAAGTACCGCACGCTCGCCGATGCGATCGCACGTGGTGAGGTAACCGTCACCGAGTTGCCGACGGCGCAGGTGCCCACCCTCCGACTCACCAACACCGGCTCGCTGCCGGTGCTGATCATTGATGGCGAGGAAGTTGTCGGCGGTAAGCAGCTTCGGGGCGTGAACACGAGCCTGCTGGTGCCGGCCAAGAGCACTTTCGATCTGCCGGTGACCTGCGTCGAGCAAGGCCGCTGGCAAGGTGTGCGGCCAGCATTTGACGCCGGTGAGGACGCCGAGTTCGCAGATGACGCCGGTGAGGTGGTACCCACCGGCCTGCGCATGCAAGGTTACATGCGGGGTTGTGGCCGGGCCGGCCGCCCACTTGCCCGGAGCTTGCTGGACACCGGAGAGCCAGTGAAGCTACACGGGTTTCAAGGGCGGCGACGGTACTCACAACAGGGAACTCCGCTTGCCGCTTTTGCGAACCCGTCGAATACAACACAGGCCAGGCTTGGTACGGATTTGGAGGAGGCACTGCTGGGCACACGGGTCTCCCCGCTGCTTTTGGAGAGCTCCCACAGAAATGTATCGCCGTACTTACTGGAGAAGGTTGACTGGGACGAGATTGCTGCTAAATGGGCCTCTGAGACACGGGCCGAATGATGATAGAACAGTCTCCAGAGAACATCGTCGACATGCTGTTCGACCTCAAGCAGGCCGGGCTCTGTGTTCATTTTCGGTCGGGAGACCTCGAGGTCGGCCCGGCTGACGCCATCCCAGGCCAGCGCGGGTTCTTGCAGTATCTCCGTGAAGGCGTGGCGCCGACGCCGGAACTGGAAGGTGCCTTTGCGGCTTTCCGGGAGTGGCTGCGTAACCTAAATAACGGCGGGCGCGCGGCCTGCGCCGATGTCTTTGACCAGCCTGGGACGCCAAGCGCCTACTGGTCACCAAAGTGACCAGCAGCACTTTGCCCGACGCTCAGCCGCGGTTCGATCAGGCGTACTTCTCGCCGTTCGGACAGCAGGTGATCGAGAATCTTGTCCGGGCGTATCAGGCCCGCATCCCTGCCCTGCTCTTGGGTGGCACGGGGTGGGGGAAGTCCAAGTTGTGCCGCGCCGTAGCCGACCGACTTGGCATCCAGTACTCAGCGATCAACGCCCATCCCGGCATGAACATGTCGGACATGGTGGGGATGTGGCGTCCCGAACCTACTCCGAACGGTGTCTCGGTAGTGTGGCAGAACGGGGTACTCTCCACGTCGATTCATCGTGGGGATTTGTTCCTGTGGGAGGAACTCACCCGCTCGCCAATGGAGGCCGTGTCACGCCTGTTCGGCGTTCTCGATGATGGCTTCCGCTACTGGCCCATGCCGGAGGCCGGTATCGACAAGATGTCCGTTCATGAGAACTTCTGGCTGATCGCTACCGCCAACCCACAGGGCGGGGGCTACACCACGGTGCGAGTTGACCCGGCTCTCATGCGCCGGTTCGGATACATCGACATCGTGAACAAGCCGTTGGCCGATGAGCGCAAGGTTCTGAACGGCATCCTTGGCGATGAGCCGTTGACAGAACGGTTCTTGCGGTTCTCGGTAGACGCCCGCCGCTCAGCACCGGTCAACACGGGAGACCTTGTTCTGGCGGCACGCATGACGGCAATCGGGTTCCACCCCACGGAAGCCATCTCCTACTCAGTGGCGCCCAAGTACGGAGAGCAGGCGGATGCTATTGCCACGATTGGCAAGGCACAGTTCGAGACGTGGAAGCAGGGGGGCACCAGCTAGCCGGTATTTTAGGGTCGGGTCCGGGTAAGGCGCAGAGCCTAACCGGCGTAGAGGTCCAGCCATGCCGGAAGATGCTCGAAGGCAAAGGCGCGCGTATAGCCAGAGAGTAGAACTGCTGGGCGTAGTGAGATGTCTACGACCGGACCCGGCCTTCTAATCAGGTGTGGGCCGGGGGCGTAATGCTCCCGGCCCTGAGAGTGAGAGGAGTAATACACCGTGTTGAACATTCGACGAAAGCTGTCCGGAGGAAACAACAAGAAGCAGGGCGACAGCATCAACACAGAGGCTGTCGATCAGCTCATGGAACACATCGGCAAGGCACCAGTCCGGGGCGTGGGCTATCCGGGACGTGGAACATCACACCTGCGCCCTCAGCTGGACAACAAGAAGCTGCTGGGCTGGGAGCTAAATATAGGCGAGCACAGCACGTTCGACGACAAGCTGCTAGCGGCATACCGCATGAAGGAGTCGCCGTTCAGGGAGGCTGCCGACATCGTCGACCACATGCGCTACAACTTCTGGGAGTTCTGGGCAGAGATTGAAGATGCTCGACTGGCTAACCGGGCAGCAGACTGGTATGCAAGGCCCGCGATACAGGATGCACTTCACGACATCATAGCCAAGCAGGTTGGCCCCACAGCTCAGGAGCTGCGGGGGGGTGTCCTGTCTCTGTCAATGTGGGCGGTGCGGAGGATTGCGAACGGCCTAGCAGTCACTCCCCCTCCGAGCGGGGCGTCCGGAAACCCCATCACCGCACTTGAATACATCTGGCGGTATGTGGACTTGATCGAAGGGCAATTCGGTGACGATATCCGGGATGCCGTCAAGTCGAACGACGGGGACAAGGCCATGGTCACGGCCGCTGCCATCGCATCCCTGTTCCCACCGACCACAGACTTGGGCACGATGCTGCCGAAGCCGAAGCCACAGGGGGGCGCGCCACCCCACGGTTGTAAGCTGCCCGCCGGATCTGTGGCCAAGCCGGCCTCTCCAGATGCCGACAAGTCCTTGAAGTACGAAGCATGGGCTGCCGGTATGCGTAAGACCGCGATGGAGAACGGTACCGCAGAGCTGGACCGTGCCCGCGAAGCGGTTGAGGCTACCAAAGCCGAAGCAACCGGGACACGCCAAGGTTCATGGTGGGACTTGGGAGAGTGGGGCGAATGGGCGCAGGAGGATGGCCAGGGCGATCCGCTCAACAACGTATTCGATGGAATCAGCACGGCAGGCAAGAACCCCGGAACGGACGTCTGTCACGACCGACACGAAGCAATCATGCTGTCAGGCGTCAGGGAGGAACCGACAACCCTGCACTCGGTGACTAGCCTAGCGATAGAGGACACCCGTGATGGGCTGGCAACCGTCTTGTCGGAGCTAGGCTCCGTGACGCCCAGAGCGTGGCGTATCAACTACGGCGACATGAAGGTGTTTGTCAGGCCGCCAAAGCAGCGCGGCCGTGTCCTTGTGATGATGGATACGTCAGGGTCCATGGGGTGCCCGTGCGAACTCTGTCGCAGATACAGGCCCAGTAACTCAGCCTACCTTGCCTGGCAGGCAGCCGCAGCCATAGCACGGCGGCTGCCTGACACTCAGGTGTTCACGTTTGCCGACATGGGTGGGATTGTAAATATCGCTCAAATGACACCCGGATACCAGCCGGACCACCTTGAGACTGATCGGTTGGGTGGCGGCACGCCCATCTGTGGGGCACTCCTGTTTGGTGAGGAACGCCTGAGGAAAGATCTCACAGGCTCGGCCATGGTGTTCATCACGGATGGTGAACCGAACTCCGTGGAACACACGCGAAGGCTGGCAAAGGCGTTCTATCTGGACGGCATGAGGTTCGCGGTGATTCTGGTGAACAACCCAACCGACTCGCTCAATGTGTTCCCGAACGCCGCGACCTTCTCGCTGGTCGGGGTGGATGATCTGTCCGTAGTCGGGGACGCCATCGCATACCTGAACACTTTGACATAAGGGGGAACCGTCGATGTTAGACAAAGAGATCAAGACTGCCATCATGCCCATCCTGATCGACATCATGAAGGACCGGGCGAACAGGAGCTCCTGCGGGGGCCTCTCAAGGCCGAGCGCACTCCCTTCCGCTCACCCGGGCTTGGTGAAGACGTGCGGATCCGCGGCAACGGCGGCGTCGGCGCCGCGCTGGTGTGCGACAGGGTAGTCGTCCACACCGCCCTGTTCCGGCACCGCCGTGACGGCACCGAGGGCCCGGGCATCCGCCAGCCGGGCCACCGCTCGCTGCGTTTCCAAAGCTGG